>OCTA010000373.1_pt1 | contig 41188 bp, 34 predicted proteins | sample 1538991 | NCBI WGS metagenome assembly OCTA01 (sample SAMEA3539302, study PRJEB22396) | soil metagenome | biome: tundra; feature: field; material: soil | place: USA | collected 2010-05 | depth 0.15 m | reverse complement strand
TCACCTCGACTCCCAGCTGGGGGACGTCGACGTCGAACTTCAGCGTGTTGTTCTGACCGGAGAAGATCGCCGCCGACAGGTCCTTGCCAACCTTCTCGACGTCGATGTCGAATGCGGCGCTGAACTCGATGTCATGGACGTGGTATCCGCCGAGGTCGACGTGCATCAGTCCCGGCACCGGTTGACTCGGGTCGGCGTTTCGGTAGTAGTGCACGCCCTGGACGAATGAGCTGGCGCAGTTGCCGACGCCGATGATCGCCACCCGCACCTTGTCTGACTGGTGACGGGCCGCGCCGTTGGGGGAGCCGATGGTCGTACTCACGCTGAGGAAGTTCCCTTCTGAAAAAGTGAAATCGCTGCGGCGGACTCGCCGCGCAGACACGATCGTAGTTATCCCGGCCCGCGCCGTTTGTTACACCGCGGGGCCGGTCAGGCCGCCGCTTTGATCAGCTCGCGGCGCACGAACAAGATTCGCTGCACCACCGTGACCGCGCTGAGCGCGGCGAGTACGTAGACGGCGGGGGCCAGCAGCTCGAAGTGGCCGATCGAGGCGCCCTTGGCGAACACCAGCCCGATCGACAGGATCACGACGCGCACCGGTCGCGTGGCCAGGCCCACCTTGCAGGCCACGCCGAGCGCCTCGGCGCGGGCCCGCGTGTAGGACACCATCAGCGAAGCGAGCACGCTGGCCACGACTGCGGCGACCGCCACCTGGTTGTGGCGCGACGCGAAATAGGCGGCGACCGCGGTCAGCACGATCCCCTCCTCCAGCCGGTCAAGCGTCGAGTCCAAAAACGCCCCGAACGGCGTCCCCTTGCCCGACATCCGTGAGTAGCGACCGTCGAGCGTGTCCATCACCGAGCCGACGATGAACGCGATCCCGGCGAGGAAGAACATCCGCCCCACCACCAGCCCCGCGGCCGCCAGGTTGAGCGCGAAGCCGGTCAGCGAGATCGCGTTGGGCGTCAGGCGCGATTCGATCAGGCGCTCGCGCATCAGCTCCTGGGTGAGCGGGCGTTCGCGCCGCGCTCGCGAGCGGCGCGTCTCCCCCGATGGGTCGCCCGCCGGCGGCGGTTTGGTCGGCTGCTGCATCAGTGCTCGAATGCGAGGGTATTTGCGATGGCGAGCACTAGGCGGTCGCTTGCCCGAACGCCCAAGTATCGGGTCTGGCCCGAGCCAGCAGCTTGCCGGCCAGCAGCGCCGAGGTGCCGGCGGTCACCGCTCCCAGGAACACGTCGGTCAGATAGTGATTGCCGGTGGCCACCACGACAAAGGTGATCCAGACCGGGTACATCCTCCACGCCAGTTTCGCGGGCCAACGCTTGACCAGCCGCGACATCGGCCAGCCGATCAGCAGCGCGAAGCAGACGTGCATCGAGGGGACCGCGGCGTAGAAGTTCAGGAATGCCTTCGCGGGTCCGTCGTCGAAATGGGCCGTGCCGAGGAACTGGGAGATCGAGTCGGTGAATCCCCATTCGGGCATTAACCGCGGCGGCGCCGTCGGGTATACCGCGTATCCGACCAGTGCGGTCGCCATCGCGATCATGAACATGTTGCGCACGAAGTAGAACGAGTCGTTGCGCCGCAGGTAGATGAACGTCAGCGCGCCGATCGTGACGAAGTCGTGCGCGTTGAGGTAGGACCAGTCGGCGATGTCCATCAGCAGATGCTTGCTGGAGGCCCAGGCCTGGATGTTCGGCTCGATGAACACGTGCAGGACGCGCTCGAGGTCGATGATCCTCGTCGCGTCGCCGAACGGCTTGTAGCCGTTGCCGTCGTTGATCAGACCGCGGACCACCTGATAGGCCACGTACGCGGCCGCAAACAGACTCACCTGACGCAGAACGTCAGGCCAGCCGCGCGGAAGGACCCGCGCCTCGATGAAACGGAGCCGGCGGCGCATGGCTGCGCGTCATCCTACCCGCGGATTGGATTCATGTCGTCGCCTGGGTGCAGCGCGGCGAGGTAGCCCCGATCCGGCTCAGCGAGAAGCGCATCACCAGCCTTACCGGGCCGGGCCGGTGAAGGATCAGCCGCGTGAGCCCGCCGGCGTCGGTCACGCAGCCTGAGCTCTGGCCCAGCGCCCAGTAGGGACTGAAGTGGACGTGAAGCAGCAGGCTGCCGGGACGTTGCGAGGTGAGCGTGAAGTAGTCAGGGCCGATCGCCTCCAGGATCGCGGCGCCCTGCACGATCGGGGTGAAGTGCAGCACCGCGTATACGTGCCAGTGGTCACGGGCAAAGACATTTCGCAGGTAGGGCAGGCCGCGGGCGATCAGGCTCGCCTCCGGCTTGGCCGAGTAATCCAGTGGCGCGTCGGGCACGGCCACGAAGCGGACCGCGTTGCGGTGCAGCCAGCGCTCATAGGGCCACGCCGACAGCCGGCCGTCGTAGAAGATCGCGTTGTCAGCGACGTCGAGCTGGCGCTCCCAGCCGCGGGCGAGCGGATAGCGCGTCGCGAGCTCGTAGGCTTCCCAGTGCGAGCGCGTGAACGGGACCTCGATCCTGAACGGGGGTCCGCTCTGCATGGCCAGGAAGGAGAGCAGCGGCCGGTAGTAGGCCGCCGACGTCGACGGGTCGCCGGCCAGCGTCCAGACGTCTGAGACCGGCGCCTCCCAGCCGAGGTAGAGCAGTGGCAGCGCCGCCACCGCCAGCAGCGCGGCGCTTCGCCGCCACCACAACAATGCGCCCAGCGGCGCCGCGATCAGGGTTCCCAGCCGGACCACGTTGCTGCCCAACGGCGAGGGCACAATGTAGGCGGCGATCGTGCCCAGTGCGTACAGGACCGCGCCGACGCGCAGCTCGAGCGCATCCTTCCGCGCGGCCAGCAACGTCCCGGCGCACAGCACCAGGATCGGCCACATCGCCGAGAAGGCGAACGGCTCCGTGCCACCTTCGGGGAACACGATCGACAGCACGGCGATCGGGGCCAGTCCGCAGATCGCCACCGCTAACGGCCCCAGCGCCGGTCTGATGCGGCCCTGCTCGGACCACCCGGTCAGCGCGTACGTGGCGGCGGCCAGCGCGGCGAACAGCGCCGCGACCGGGCTGCAGAGCGCCGCCAGCGCCGCCAGCCCGCACGCCGCCCCGGTGCGCTCGCGATCGAGCGCCAGCAGCGCGCCCAGCGCCGGTAGGCAGCCGAAGGCGAAGGTCAGCCGTCCGGTGAAGAGGTTGGTCGCGGTCGCCGCTCCGAACAGCAACGCACCCAGCCAGGCTTCGGGTCCGAAGTGGCGACGAGCCAGCGGCTCGAACACGGCTGCGGTGGCGGTCGCGGCGATCGCCGCGGCGAGCTGAGGGGTGAGCGCGGCCGCTGCCGCCGGGAACAGGAGGCTGTAGCCGACCGTGTCGTGGCCGAGGTACCAGTAGTTGTTCCAGAACCCGAAGCCCTCCACCGAGAACAGGTGTGCGCGAAACAGGTGCGCGGCCAGGTCCTGGGTCGGAGGTGAGACCAGCACGTAGGCCAGTCCGAGCGCCCCCGCCAGCAGCGTCGGCGCCAGGCGTCGCAAGCGCGGATCCTGGATCCGGCGGCCGGCCGACCTGTGCAGGACTCCAGGTTGCGGCGCCGGCCTGCCGGCTCGGCTCACCCTAACTCCAGCGTGCCGGCTTGGCTCAACCAGACTCCACGGGCCCAGTCCGCCTACCCCGGGACCGCGCCCAGGAAGCCGGTGATCCGGGTGATCACCTCGGGCTGGTCCAACCACGGCCAGTGTCCGGCGTCCTCGATCCTCGCGACCGTGGCATCCGGCAGCCGCGTGGCGTACGCGTCGGCGAAGCGCACGTCGAGCCATGGATCACGCTCGCCCCAGACGACCAGAGCAGGGCAGTGCAGTTCGTCGAGCTCGGCCCCCGCCTCGGCCAGTCCGGACGGGTCGATTCCGCGGTACAGGCGCAGAATCGCCCGCTGGGTGCCCTGATCGAACTGCTCCCAGACGGCGGCGATCCGCGCGTCTGAGAACGCCTGCGGGCGGGCGCAGGCGGAACGCAGGATGCGCGCCAGCACCCACCGGGTGGTAGAGCCCATCACCAGCTCGCCGACCAGCGGCGCCCGCCAGGTCCGTGCGAGCTTGAACCAGCGAAAGGAATCCAGCAGCGGGATCGCGTCGCACAGGACCAGCCGCTCGATCCGCTCAGGGTGGCGCTGGGCATAGCCGAGGCCGACGGCGGCACCCCAGCCGTGCCCGACCAGGCAGAAGCGGTGAAGATCCAGCTCGGGCAGCAGCTGCTCGAGGAAATCGATCAGCCCGGTCAGCGTGAAGTCGAGGTTCGAGCCCTTGGCCGAGCGCCCGAAGCCGATCAGGTCAGGGGCGATACCGCCCGCGATCTCCAGAAAGTCCAGCCAGTCATCGGAGCTCGTCAGGGCGTCGTGCAGATAGAGCACTGGGACGCCGCTGGTAAGGGCCTCTCGGTAGAAGACGGGAACTCCGGCGACAACAATCGTGTGTTCGTCGACGCTAATCGGTTCCCACCCGCCCGCAGGATAACGTCTGGCGCCATGAGCGCGAGCGGACCAGACGAGGGCGCGCGTGGCGCGCGGATCCTGTGCCTGGGAGAGGCGCTGGTCGATCTGATCTGCGAGCGACCGATCGAGACGCTGGCCGAGGCTGACCGGTTCGTGCCCCATTTTGGTGGTGCCGTGGCCAACGTCGCGGTCATCGCCGCCCGTGGCGGTGCTCGGGTGGCGCTGGCCGGCGGCGCCGGCGACGACGCGTGGGGAGCGTGGCTGGTGGAGCGCCTGCGCCGTGAGGGCGTGCACGACGGGCTGTTTGAGCTGATCCCGGGCTCACGCACGCTGCTTGCACTCGTCGCGGTGTCAACCGACGGCGAGCCGAGCTATGAGATCTACGGCGACGCGGCCGAGACGGTCGTCCACGCCCTGTCTGAGCGTCTGGGGCCGGCGGTCGAGGCGGCGGCGGCGCTGTTCATCAGCACTAACACATTGGTCGGCGTCGGCGAGCGGGCGGTGACGATGCGCGCTCGCGAGCTGGCGCTGAGGTTCGAGCGCCCGGTGATCTTCGACGCCAACCTGCGCCTGCACCGCTGGTCCTCCCGGGCCGACGCCGCCGCCAGTGCCAACGCCTGCGTGCCGGGCGCGCTGCTGGTCCGCGCCAATCGCGCGGAGGCCGAACTGATGACTGGTGAACCTGACCCTGAGCGCGCCGCGACGGCGCTGCTGAAGGCCGGCGCGCGGATGGTCGTCCTGACGCTCGGCGCCGGCGGCGCGATCCTGCGCGGCGCGCGGCGCGCGGATGCGGTCGGAGCCGGGGCCAACGTGGTCAGTACGGTGGGCGCCGGCGACGTGCTGACCGGAACGTTGCTGGCCCGCCTGGCGCTCAGCGGCTTCTATCCGTCGGCGGTGGCGGCGGCGCTGGTCGAGTCCGTGCGCGCGGCGGCGAGTGCGTGCGAGCGATGGGGTGCGCTTGACTGATGCTGACGCGCCGCGTCCGCGTCCGCGCGCGCGGCGCGTGCGTGCGATCCGCGACCGCCTCCGGCTCGTGTACGGGATCCCCCGCGCCGGGCCGCACGGAGACCCGATCGCTGAGCTGGTGCTGACCGTCCTGTCGCAGTCGACCAACGACCGCAACCGCGACGTCGCCTACCTCGGGTTGCGCGAGCGCTTTGACACCTGGGAGGCGGTCCGCGACGCCGCCGTCGACGAGCTGGAGGAGGCGATCCGTCCCGGTGGCATCTCCAAGGTCAAATCGGCGCGCATCAAGTCGATCCTGCAGGCGATCAGCGAGACCGCGCCGGCGGCGACCGGCGCCGACGGGGCCGGGGCCGGCGGGGGCGGTGCCGGCCGGCTGTCGCTGAATTGGCTGGCGGATCTGACGGTGCCGGAGGCCCAGGCCTGTCTCTGCTCGCTGCCCGGCGTCGGGCGCAAAACCGCCGCCTGCGTGCTGCTGTTCGCGCTGGGGATGCGCGACGTGCCCGTCGACACCCACGTCTCGCGCGTCGGCATGCGCCTAGGGCTGCTGCGCGCGGGGGCTCCGTTTGAGGAGCTGCACGACACGATGCTGGCGATTACGCCGCCCGGAGAGGAATTGGAGTTGCACCTAAACCTGCTGCGCCACGGCCGGCGGATCTGTCACGCGCGCCGGCCCGAGTGCGGCGCCTGCGCGCTGGCGCGTATGTGCCCGAGCGCCGGGAGCTTCTGAGCGAGGGTTTGGATATCTGTTGCCAATATGGCATCGGATCCCCGAAGCTCCGGATTGCGCCCGGGCTTGGGTGACGGGTAGGCGATCCGGCTAGGACGCGGCCCATGTGGCGCCGGCGCCCGATCGCCCGCCAGTCGATCAAAACCAAAACCCAGATCTGCTACGATCCCACTAAGATTTTTACGAGCGTATAGGAGCAGAACACAATGGGCAAAACGATTGGAATCGACCTCGGGACGACCAACTCGTGCATGGCCGTGCTTGAGGGCGGCGAGCCGACGGTGATCGAAAACGCCGAAGGTGGGCGCACGACACCCTCCGTGGTGGCGTTCACCTCGGGCGGTGAGCGGCTGGTCGGTACGGTCGCTAAGCGCCAGGCTGTGACCAACCCGCAGAACACGGTCTTCTCGATCAAGCGCTTCATGGGCCGCAAGGAGGCCGAGGTGCGCGAGGAGGAGTCGATCGTCCCGTACAAGGTCGTATCGGGCAGTGGCGGCGACGCGCGCGTCGAGGCTGGCGGCAAGCAGTACTCCCCGCCCGAGATCAGCGCGATGATTCTCGGCAAGCTCAAGGCCGACGCCGAGGCGTACCTCGGCGAGACCGTCGACAGCGCCGTGATTACGGTCCCGGCCTACTTCAACGACGACCAGCGCCAGGCGACCAAGGATGCCGGCAAGGTTGCGGGGCTCGACGTCAAGCGGATCATCAACGAGCCGACGGCGGCCTCGCTCGCGTACGGGCTCGACAAGGAGTCAGACCAGACGATCCTGATCTTCGACCTCGGCGGCGGCACCTTCGACGTGTCCGTGCTGGAGATCGGCGACGGCGTGTTCGAGGTCAAGGCGACCGCCGGTGACAACCACCTCGGTGGCGACAACTTCGACAAGGCGCTGGTCGACTGGCTGGTCGGCGAGTTCAAGAAGTCCCAGGGCATCGACCTGAGTGCTGATCCGATGGCGCTGCAGCGTCTCTATGAGGCGGCGGAGAAGGCCAAGATCGAGCTCTCCACGACGCAGGAGACGCAGATCAACTTGCCGTTCATCACCGCCGACGCCAGCGGTCCGAAGCACCTGGATATGCGCCTCACGCGGGCCAAGCTCAACGAGTTGACCTCGAAGCTGCTTGACCGCACGATCGCGCCGGTACGCCAGGCGCTCGACGACGCCAAGGAGAAGGGCGCGGCGAACATCGATCACGTCGTGATGGTCGGCGGTATGACCCGCATGCCCGCGGTGCAGGAAAAGGTCAAGGAGCTGACCGGCAAAGAGCCCCACCGGGGAGTCAACCCCGATGAGGTCGTCGCCGTCGGCGCCGCGATCCAGGCCGGCGTGCTGGCCGGCGACGTCAAGGACGTCCTGCTGCTCGACGTCACCCCGCTGACGCTGGGGATCGAGACCAAGGGCGGCGTGATGACGAAGCTGATCGAGCGCAACACGACGATCCCGACCCGCAAGTCCGAGGTCTTCTCGACCGCCGAGGACAACCAACCGAGCGTGGAGATCCACGTCCTGCAGGGTGAGCGCGAGATGGCGACCTACAACAAGTCGCTGGGCAAGTTCCAGCTCACCGGCATCCCGCCGGCACCGCGCGGCATCCCGCAGATCGAGGTCGCGTTCGACATCGACGCCAACGGCATCCTCAGTGTGTCGGCCAAGGATCTCGGCACCGGCAAGGAGCAGAAGATCGAGATCAAGGCGGGCTCGGGCCTCTCCGACGAGGAGATCAAGCGGATGGTGTCCGACGCCGAGACGCACGCCGAGGACGACAAGCGGCTGCGAGAGCTGGCCGAGGCTCGAAACGGCGGCGAGAACGCCGCCTATCAGGCCGAGCGCCAGCTCAAGGACCTCGGCGAGACGGTCGACGCATCCTCCAAGGAGGAGATCGAGGCGGCGATCAAGGCGGTCCGCGAGTCGCTGACCTCCGAGGACCCGGCCGACATCAATGCCAAGACCGAGGCCCTGCAGACCTCGTTCCACAAGGTCTCCGAGGCGATGTACCAGCGCGCCCAGGAGCAGGCGGCTTCGTCGACCGACGGCGGTGAGGGTGGCGGCCCGACCTCCAGCAACGGCGCCAGCGCCGACGAGGACGTCGTGGACGCTGAAGTCGTCGATGAGGGGAAGTAAGTGATGACGGCAAAACACGATCCCTTTGCCACGGGCGGTCCCGGTCAATCCGGGGCCGCACCGGCCACCGAGGCCGCTCCGCGAATGGCCTCGGCGCCCGGCGCGCCCCCGGAGGAGGCAGGTGGCGAGCGGCAGGAGTCCGCTACCGCGACCTTGGCTGGGGGAGAGCCGGAGCCCGGGGCCGATAATGGGTTCGCTCAGGCGTCAGGGGCGGGTATCGTCCCCGGGGCGGTTGCCGACCCTGGGGCGGCTGTCGACCCCGAGCCGTTTGCAGACTCTGAGCCGGTTGCGGACCCTGAGGCGGTTGCGGACCCTGAGGCGGTTGCGGAGACGAGTGCAAAGCCCGATGCGGCTGCCCCTCAGTTCGATGACCATGAGGCCGGGCTTGAACATGACCTCGAGGAGCTGACCGCGAAGGCGGAGAAGGCCGATGAGTATCTGGAGCTGGCCCAGCGCACCAAGGCCGACTTTGAGAACTACCGCAAGCGGGCCGCGCGTGAGGCAGCCGCCGCGCAGGAGCGCGGGATGGTCAAGCTCGCTCGTGAACTGCTGCCCGCGGTCGACAATCTCGATCGGGCTCTGGCCGCGGCCCGGACGGCCGGCCCGGCCCATGACGGGCAGCCTGCCGATGACGGATCGGCGACGCTGGTCTCAGGCATCAAACTGGTCCACGCTGATGTAATCGCCGCGCTGGCGCGCGTCGGGATCGAGCCCTTCTCGCCTCAGGGTGAGCCATTTGATCCCCAGTACCACGAGGCGATCGCCCAGCAGCCGATCGAGGGCGCCGAGCCTGGGACCGTGGTCGAGGTCTACCAGCGCGGGTTCCGCCTGGGCGACACCGTGCTGCGCCCCGCACGCGTCGTCGTCGCGGGGTGAGCGGGGGTTCGAGATGGCTGAGCGGCCCGACTATTACAAGGTCCTGGGGGTAGGCAAGAACGCCTCAGACGAGGAGATCAAGAAGGCCTACCGCAAGCTCGCGCGCAAGTACCACCCGGACGCCAACGCGGGCGATAAGAAGGCCGAGGAGCGCTTCAAGCAGATCTCGCAGGCCAACGACGTGCTGTCGGATCCGGACAAACGTAAGGCCTACGACCGTGGAACCGGACCGCTGGGTGGCTTCGGGATGCCGGGCGGCTTTGATCCCAGCTCGTTCGGCGGCGGCTTTGGCGACATCCTCTCCAACCTGTTCGGCGGCGCCGCCGGTGGGTCGGGGACGGGCCCCGGTGGTCGGACGGCGGGCGGCGTGCGCGGCGGTCGTGCGCGGCAGGCTCGTGGGCGCGATCTGGAGACCGAGGTGTCGCTGGCCTTCGACCAGGCGGTTAAAGGCGCGCAGGTGCCGCTGGCGGTGCCCACCTCCCAGCCGTGTCCGACCTGCAACGGCTCCGGCGCCAAGCCCGGGACCTCCGCGAAGGTGTGCCCGGTCTGCAACGGCCGCGGCGTCGAGGCCCAGAGCCAGGGGATCTTCTCAATGTCACAGCCGTGCTCCAATTGCCACGGTTCGGGCACGATCATCGAGGACCCGTGCCCGACCTGCGGCGGCTCAGGCGCCCAGCGCAGCGTTCGCCGGATGCGCGTCAACATCCCGGCCGGCGTGCGTGACGGCAGCCGGATCCGGCTGGCCGGCAAGGGCGAGCCCGGTGTGCGGGGGGCCGAGCCGGGTGACCTGTACGTGATCACGCGGGTGTCGGAGTCGCCGGTGTTCATCCGCAACGGCGAGAACCTGGAGGTGGAGGTGCCGCTGACGATTCCCGAGGCGCTCCGGGGGGCGGTGATCGAGGTTCCGACGCTGAGCGGCTCCAAGAAGCTGCGCGTGGCGCCCGGGACCAAGCACGGCACCGTGCAGCGGCTGCGCGGTGAAGGCCCGGCACGCCTCGGCGGCAAGGGTCACGGGGACATTCACTACCGGTTCGTGATCGACGTGCCCGCCGTGATGACGCCTGAGCAGTCCGCGGCGGTTGACAGGCTCTCGCAGGTGATGAACGGCAACCCGCGGGCCAAGCTGTTCCCCACCGGTCGCACCGGCGGCACGACGGAGGCGGCGGCATGATGGCCACCCGGCGCGTGCGCACCACCACGCGGATTGAGGTGTCCTCCGATCGCGGCGTGTTCATGATTTCGGTCGCCGCCGAGCTGGCCGACATGCACCCCCAGACGCTGCGGATGTACGAGACTCGAGGGCTGATCGAACCCAAGCGCTCGCCCAAGGGGACGCGCCTGTACTCCCATTCCGACGTCGACCGGCTGCGCCGCATCCAGGAGATGACCGCCGAGCTCGGCATGAACCTCGCGGGGGTCGAGCGCGTATTCGAGTTGGAGGGCCAGCTGGAGTCGATGGCGCGCAAGGTCGCCTCGCTGGAGAAGCGCGCCGTCGAGCTCAACGCCGAGGTGCAGCGGCTGGAGGCATTGCGCAGCGAGCTGCGCGCCGAGATCGTGCCCTACGTGCGCGGCGGGGCGATCGTCCGCTCCCAGGACCTGCGGCGTTTCCGACCCTGATCGCGCCCGGGTCTGCGGCCCCGGGCCAACACTGAGGCCGCCGGCAGAGAGGTGTGCAACGATCAGCCCGCTTGACAAAGAGTGAACAAGGGGAAGCTGCACGCATGGAAAGCAAGGCACTCGATTCTGCTCGCCGCCGCGGGCTCGTCCTGGCGCTGTTACCCGCACGAGGGCTTGGCGCTGGTCTGGCGGTCCTGGCCGCGCTGAGTCTGGCGTTGCTGGGCGCTGGGGTGTCGGCGGCCCTCGCCGCCGGTCCGCAGGCGCATCTGACGCAGCTGGGGGCGGCGCCGGCCGGACAGCTGATCCAGCTGGTGCTGCCGTTGGCCGCCAATGAGGCCGGCCTCGAGCGCCAAGCGCTGGCGATCACCACCGAGGGCTCGCCGCAGTACGGACAGTACGAGTCGGTAGCCGCGCTTTCACGCCACTACGGAGCGTCTCAGACTGACCGCCGCCGTCTGCTCACCTGGCTTCGCCGCCAGGGCGCCACCGCGGTGAAGATCGACGCGACCGGGCTGTTCGCCGACGCGACCATGACGGTCACGGTCGCCCAGCGGCTGTTCGGCACTCGGCTGGGAAGCTTTCGTGACGCCCGCAGCGCCCAGTTCGTCGCCCCTACGGCCGCCGCGCGCATCCCTGCCCCGCTGCAGGGGTTGGTAACCGGAGTGGTCGGGCTCGACACGGAGTCGCTGCCGACGATATCCCAGCCATCGCTTTCGACCTCAAAGGGCTTCGCACACCACGCGGCGGCCAGCGCGACGCAGCAGGCCACCGGATATCTGCAGCGGACCGGCATCGCCGAGGGGTGCCCCTCGGCGCTCGCCGCACACGGCTTTACCCCCAACCAGTACCTGACCGCCTACGACTACGGGCCGCTGATATTGGATCATCTGAGCGGACAGGGCGAACGGGTCGCGTTGATCGAGGTCGACGGCTTTCGCTATTCGGACATCCGCAGCTTCGCGCATTGCTTCGGACTCTCGGTACCGGCGATCAACGGCTATGGGGTTGGCAGCGTGTCCAAGGCGCTGGCCCCGGGCGGAGAGTCCACTCTGGATCTGGAAGTGCTCGACGCGGCGGCCCCGAAATTGAAAGCGATCGACGTCTACGAATCGCGGGCTCGGGCGACCGACGTGCTCAAGTCGCTGACCGCGCCGCTGCAGAACCCTGGCAGCCGACCCCAGGTGATCTCGGCCTCGCTAGGGGCATGTGAAGGTGCCTTTTCCGCCGCGGTGGGCAAATCAGGCATCAACGCCGTGGAGGGCTCGCTGGCCCTGGCCGCGGCCAGCGGGATCAGCTTCCTGGCCTCCAGCGGAGACGATGGCTCGGCGTCGTGCATCGGGCCGGGCGGCCCGCTGGACATGCTGGCGGTCAGCTTCCCGGCCTCGTCGCCGTGGGTCACGGGCGTTGGGGGCACCAACTTCGCGCTCAACGCCGCGAACCAGATCACATGGCAGGAGGTCTGGAACGACACGCCGATCCAGCTCGGCGCCGGCGGCGGGGGGATCAGCCGGCTGTTTTCGCGCCCGAGCTACCAGAAGGCGGTCGGCAGCTTCAACGATCGCGCGGTGCCCGACGTCTCGATGCTCGCTGACGTGGCCCCCGGCTACGTGGTCTACTGCTCGGCCAAGCCGGACTGCGTCGGCCGGCAGAACTCCGACCGCTGGCTGCCCGTCGGCGGAACCAGCGCCGCGACCCCGCTGCTGGCCGGTGGCATCGCGCTGACCGATGAGGACCTGAGGCTCAACGGCCGCCAGGATCTCGGCCTGGCCAACCCGCTGCTCTACGCCCTGGCCACCTCCTCGCTGGCCAGCCAGGTCTTCGACGACGTCACCTCGGGCAACAACGACATTGGCGCGTTCCTGCCCGGCAGCGGCGGGCAGCCGCTCGGGTGCTGCACGGCGACCCTGGGATACGACACCGCCTCCGGGCTGGGCAGCGTCAACGTGTCCAACTTCGCCGCCGCGGTCACCAAGCTGGAGCCGGCGATCGTCGATGTCGGGCTCTCGCTGCCGCGTCAGCTACATCCCGTCGCCGCTCGCCGAATACTGGCGACGGTGACGTGCAGCGGCGTCTGCCTGGTTGCCGCCTACGCCGAGCTCACGATCGGCCGCGGCCGGCCGTTCAGGGTCAACTCCGCCATCAGCCTGCTGCGCCGGGTGCGGAGCAAGACGATCTCGCTCAAGCTGGCCGGCAGTGACCTGGCCAAGCTGCGCTCCGGGCTCGCGGCCCACAGGCGGGTCGCCGCCATCGTCTACGCGGTGATCCTCGATCCGGGCGCCAACGTGGAGCGGCGCAGCGCGGGCGTGAAGCTCGCGATCCGGGGGTAGGCGCGGGCGTCCTGGTCGTCTGGGGCGCGCTCGTCGCCTGCGCGTTCTGGTCGTGCGTGCGCGTTCGGTCGTGCGGGCGCTGGGCATGTGGGCGCGCTGGGCGTGTGGGCGTTCTGGCCGGGCTGGCCCCGCTTGGGCCGGGTTTGCACCGTGGCCGGTAAACCTGCGCAGGCGCTTGCGCCAACCCCGCTCTCGTGCAATAATCTGAGTCCACATCACTTAGATGTGTGCTACCGAAAATGGAACCTTGATGCAACCAGACCGCTTTACGATCAAATCCCAGGAGGCGATGTCGGCCGCCCAGCGGCTGGCCGACGAGCGCCGCAACCCACAGACGACGCCTGAGCACCTGCTCGCCGTGCTGCTTGAGCAGGACGCCGGCGTGGTCGCGCCGGTGCTGCGCAAACTGGGCGTAGAGCCTGCCACGGTGCGCCAGTCGGTCAGCGTCGCGCTTGAAGGGCTGCCCAAGCTGACCACGAGCGGTGGCCGTGAGGAGCCCGTCGGTGGTTCCGGCGAGCTGGTCCAGATCCTGCGTGCCGCCGAGAACGAGATGCGCGAGCTCAGGGACGAGTACGTATCCACGGAGCACTTGATGCTGGCGCTGGCCACCCATCCCGGTCCGGCGGGCAACGCGCTGCGCTCGGCTGGCGCCAGCCGTGACGCCCTGCTGCAGGCGTTGAGCGAGGTCCGTGGCTCGCACCGGGTGACCGATCAGAATCCGGAGGAGAAGTTCCAGGCGCTGGAGAAGTACGGGCGCGATCTGACGGAGGCCGCCGCCGCCGGCAAGCTCGATCCGGTGATCGGGCGCGATGACGAGATCCGCCGCGTGATCCAGGTCCTGTCCCGTCGGACCAAGAACAACCCGGTGCTGATCGGCGAGCCGGGCGTCGGCAAGACCGCGATCGCCGAGGGGCTTGCCCAGCGCATCGTTTCCGGCGACGTCCCTGAGGGCCTGCGTGACCGCAGCGTGATCGGGCTCGACATCGGCGCCCTGATCGCCGGTTCCAAGTACCGAGGAGAATTCGAGGATCGGCTCAAGGCGGTGCTCAAGGAGATCGCTGACGCGCAGGGCACGATCATCCTGTTCATCGACGAGCTGCACACGATCGTCGGGGCCGGCGCCGCCGAGGGGGCGGTCGACGCCGCCAACCTGCTCAAGCCGATGCTGGCGCGCGGTGAGTTGCGCGCCGTCGGTGCGACCACGCTCGACGAGTACCGCAAACACATCGAGAAGGACGCCGCGCTCGAGCGGCGCTTCCAGCCCGTGTTCGTGGGCGAGCCGAGCGTCGAGGACACGATCGCGATCCTGCGCGGGCTCAAGGAGCGCTACCAGGTCCACCACAAGGTCCGCATCCAGGACTCCGCGCTGGTTGCCGCGGCGACGCTGAGCCACCGCTACATCGCCGACCGGTTCCTGCCTGACAAGGCGATCGACCTCGTCGACGAGGCCGCGTCGCGGATCCGGATGGAGATCGACTCCAAGCCGACCGAGATCGACGAGGTCGACCGGCACATCATGCAGCTGGAGATCGAGCTCCAGTCGCTGGGCGAAGACGACGATCCGGGCACGCTGGCCCGGCGCGAGCAGCTGGAGCGCGCGCTGGCCGAGGAGCAGGAGACCTCGGCCGGGATGCACGCCGAATGGCAGCGGGAGCAGGAGACCCTCGGCGCAGTCGCCGACCTGCAGGCCAAGCTCGAGCAGGCCAGGATCGAACTCGAGCGCGCTCAGCGCGAGGGCGATCTGGGCCGGGCCGCCGAGCTCCAATACGGGGCGATCCCAGAGTTGGAGAAGCAGTTCGCCGCGGCTGAGTCGGCTGAGCACGACGCTGCTGGCACCCCGGGCGGCCCAAGATTCCTCAAGTACGTCGTCGACGCCGAGGACGTGGCCGAGATCGTCGCCAAGTGGACGGGCGTTCCCGTCTCTCGCCTGCTGGAGGGCGAGATCGAGAAGCTCGTCCACATGGAGGACCGGCTCCACCAGCGTGTGATCGGGCAGGACGAGGCGGTCGGCGCGGTGGCCAGCGCACTACGTCGCTCCCGCGCGGGTCTGCAGGACCCCGAGCGCCCGATCGGCACATTCCTGTTCCTCGGCCCGACCGGCGTCGGCAAGACCGAGCTCGCCCGCGCGTTGGCGGAGTTCATGTTCGACTCCCACGACGCGATGGTGCGGATCGACATGTCGGAGTACATGGAGAAGCACGCGGTTTCCCGTCTGGTCGGGGCGCCTCCCGGCTACGTCGGCTACGAGGAGGGCGGTCAGCTGACCGAGGCAATCCGGCGGCGGCCGTATTCGGTGGTGCTGCTCGACGAGATCGAGAAGGCCCATCCCGACGTGTTCAACACCCTGTTGCAGGTGATGGACGACGGGCGACTGACCGACGGTCAAGGTCGTACCGTGTCGTTCAAGAACACGGTCCTGATCATGACCTCCAACATCCCGGGCGGCCGTGCGGGTGTCGAGGCCCAGTTCCGGCCTGAGTTCGTCAACCGGCTGGATGACATCGTCGAGTTCGACCCGCTCAGCCGCGAGCAGATCGGCGAGATCGTCGACCTCCAGGTGCAGATCGTGGTGGCTCGGGTCCGCAACCGCGAGCTCGAGCTCGAGCTGACCGATGATGCTCGAACGCTGTTGGGCAACCTCGGCTATGACCCGACCTACGGTGCCCGCCCGCTGAAGCGGGTGATCCAGAAGCGGCTCATCGACCCGCTGGCACTCGCGATCCTCGAAGGACGCTTCGTGCCCGGCGATACGGTCCGCGTCGATGCCGCCGAGGGCGAGTTGGCGCTGGCGCGCGTGGAAACCGAGGCCGCCACGGCGCTGTAGGCCGCGTCGCCGCTGGCCTGACGACCCCCCGACCGCTCAGATCCGGTACAACGCGGATCTCGACCGCCCACGAGAAGGAGAGCCCAGGTGCCGACTTACATCATGCTCACGACGCTCAACCCCGACGGGGTGCAGACGATCAAGAACAACCCGGGCCGGATCAAGGAGGTCAACAAGGAGGTCGAGCAGCTTGGGGCCACGGTGAAGGCGCAGTGGGCGACCCTGGGTCGGTTCGACTTCGTCAACGTGATCGAGGCTCCCGACGAGCAGACGATCGCTCGGGTCTCACTCGAGCTGGGCTCGCGTGGGACCGGTAGGTACGAGACGCTGGTCGCGATCCCGATCGACGACTTCATTGGCTCCATCTGAGCCGCCCGCCACGGGCCCCCGCGTGCTGATTCTCGGCGGCGGGGCTCGTGAGCATGCTCTGGTTCACGCGCTGGCGCGCTCACCGCGCGAACCTGAGTTGCTGTGCGGGCCGGGGAACGCCGGTATCGCAGCCGATGCCCGCCTGGTCGCGCTCGATCCCGAGGATCCCGCCGGCGTCGTGGCAGCGGCGCAGGCGCGCGACGTCGACCTGGTTGTCGTCGGCCCCGAGGCCCCGCTCGTAGCGGGCGTGGCCGACGCCCTGACCGACGCCGGGATCCGCTGCTTCGGTCCCAGCGCGGCCGCGGCCGCGCTGGAGGGCTCCAAGGCGTTTTGCAAGCAGATCATGGTCGCGGCCGGAGTGCCGACGGCCGCCTACCAGGTGGTCGGCGATCCGCAGGCGGGCCTGGAGGCGATCGCCGGTTACCCGACGGTGATCAAGGCCGACGGACTCGCGGCCGGCAAAGGGGTGGTGATCGCGCAGACCGAGACGCAGGCGCGTGAGGCGCTGGACGAGCTGCTGCTTGAGCACCGGTTCGGCACCGAGCGCGTGGTGGTCGAGGAGTATCTCGATGGCGAGGAGCTCTCGCTGCTGGCGCTGTGCGACGGCGAGCACGCGGTCCCGCTGGCCTCCGCCCAGGACTACAAGCGCATCTTCGATGACGACCGGGGGCCCAACACGGGCGGGATGGGCTCCTACTCGCCGGTGCCGGCGGTCGACTCCGAGCGGGCACAGGAGCTCTGCCTGGCCGTCCATCAGCCCGTGCTCGACGAGCTGGCGCGGCGCGGGATCGCCTTTCACGGGGTCCTCTACGCGGGGTTGATGATGACCTCCGCAGGTCCGAAGGCGCTGGAGTTCAACGTGCGCTTCGGCGATCCCGAGACGCAGGCGATTCTGCCGCGCTTGCGCAGCGATCTGCTGGAGCTGCTGGAGGCCGCGACGACGCCCGGGGGTCTGCGGGATGCCGAGCTGGAGTGGGATCCGGCCACCGCGGTCACCGTCGTGCTGGCCAGCGCCGGTTATCCGGCGTCCTCCTCCAGTGGTGACGTGATCACCGGCCTCGACGCGGTCCCGGGCGACGTCTATGTGACCCACGCCGGAACCGCTCACGGCGACCAGGGGCAGATCGTCACGGCCGGTGGGCGGGTGCTGAGCGTGACCGCACTGGGCGCCGGCGCGGCCTGCGCCCGGGCGTCCGCCTATGCTGCCGTGGACATGATCGACTTCCCCGGCCGCCAGGTTCGCCGCGACATCGCGCTCCGGGCGGTGCGATGAGATGACCGAGCAAATGCCACCCGAGCTCGTTGAGGCGCGCTTGGCCGAGGTACTTCCTCAGACCGAGCCCGAGCCTGAGACGATCGCCACCACGGCCTCCGAGATGGAGGACGTCGACGTCGACGCGCCGCGGGTCGGCATCGTGATGGGCTCCAAGAGTGACATGCCCGCGATGGAAGCGGCCGAGAGGGAGCTGACCGAGCGTGACATCCGCTCGGAGGTACGCGTCATGTCCGCCCACCGCGAGCCCGACAAGGTCGCCGACTATGCGCGCAACGCCAAGCTCCGCGGGATCCGAGTGATCATCGCGGGAGCCGGCCTGTCGGCGGCGCTCCCCGGGGTGGTCGCTGCGCACACCGAGTTGCCTGTGATCGGGGTCCCGCTCACCAGCCGAACGTCGGTGGCCGGGGGCCTGGACGCGCTGCTGTCGATAGCCCAGATGCCGCCCGGCGTCCCGGTGGCCTGCGTCGGGGTGGACAACGCCCGCAACGCCGCAGTGCTGGCCGCGCGGATCATCGCCGCCTGAGGCCCGAAGAGCCGCCGCGACATCGTCGCTGATCGCTGATGGTGCACTAGTCTGTTCGGTGAGCGGCAACTGATGGCTGAAGCGATAGTTCATGTGTCCTCGGTGGCGGGCAGCCCTCTGCTCGACTCGACCGGTGAGCGCCTCGGGCGCGTTGACGACGTGGTCGCGCGTCTGGATCTGGCCGATCCGCTCCCGGCAGTGGTCGGGCTCAGGGTCCGAATCGGCGGGCGGGCGATGTTCGTCCCGATCAGCCGGATCGAGCGACTGGAGCCGGCCGCGGCGCGCACCGCGACGACCAAGCTGAACCTGGCCCAGTTCGAACGCCGGCCGGGAGAGGTGCTGCTGCGCGCCGACGTGCTGGATCGAAGCCTGATCAATGTGCAGGTTGCGCGGCTGGTGACCGCGCGTGAGGTTGAGCTCGTCTGCGAGGACGGGACCTGGCGGGTGGCCGGGATCGACCCGAGCTTCCGGGCCCGTCTGAAGCGGCTGCTCCCTCGGCGCTTTCGCGGCCACGACTCCGAGCACACTCAGTTCGTGCCCTGGCGGGACATCGAGCCGTTCGTGGGCCATGTCCCTACGTCACGTCTGAAGCTCGCCTCGCGTCGCCTGACTCGCCTTCACCCGGCCCAGATCGCCGATCTGGTCGAGGCCGCCTCACACGAGGAGGGCGAGGAGATCCTGGAGGCGCTCGCCCAGGACAAGGAGCTGGAGGCCGACGTGTTCGAGGAGCTCAACGACGAGCACCAGGTGGAGTTCCTGCGCGAGCGCTCCGACGAACAGGTCGCCGAGGTCCTGGGCCGGATGGCCTCAGACGATGCCGCCGACCTGCTGCTGGAGATCGAGCAGGATCGGCGGATTCCGGTCCTCAACCTGCTGCCTGCCGCCAAGCAGCTGAAGATCAGAGGGCTGCTCGGTCACAATCCCTCCACGGCGGGCGGGATGATGAATCCGGACTTCGTTTCGGCGCCGTCCGAGGCGACGGTGGCGGACGCGCTCAGCCGCCTGCGCTTGAGTGAGCTGGGACAGCAATCGGCTTCGATCGTTTGTGTCATCGACAGCGCCGGAGTGCTCACCGCAGCGGTATCGCTGGCCGAGCTGATTCGCGCCGACGAGGGCGAGCGCCTGTCGAGTCTGATCGACGCGCCGGGGCCGACGGTGAGCACCGAGGCCGACCTGCCCGAGGTGGCGCGGTTGATGACCGACTACAACCTGATCGCGATGCCGGTGCTCGATCACGACGGTAGACCGGTGGGCATCATCGCGGTCGACGATGTGCTTGAGCTGCTGTTGCCCGAGGAGTGGCGACGCCGCGCGGGGGTGGCACGAGACTGAGCTGTTTGCCTGGAAGAAGCAGGCTTGCGTTGCTAATCTCGAACGCGGTCGCTGCTCCGGCGACAAGGCTGTATCCGATGAGCAACCACGAAACTTTTCCAGAACTAGACGAGCTGCCGCGAAGTAAGCGCCTTGCGGTTGGCGAGGTGGTTGTCACCTGCATTCGGGTTGACCCCCGGGCCTGAGTGACCTCCTGACCAACCGCAGCGGCCCGCTGCGAGTTGGTGAAAGGAGGTCCAGCAATGACGACGGATCAAGGCGCGGACGCGGCCCGCCCGTCGGTGCCGCCGTCAGGCCCGCCGGCCTCAGGCCCGCCTGGGTCGAGCCCGCCGGCGCCAGGCCCGCCTGGGTCGAGCCCGCCGTCGTCAAGCCCGCCTGGGTCGAGCCCTCCGTCGTCAAGCCCGCCTGGGTCAAGCCCGCCGTCGTCAAGCCCGCCGCCGCCATCAAACCGGCCGCTGTCGGGCTCGCCGCCGTCAGCGAACCCACCTTCGCCGTCGGGCCCGCCGTCGCCGTCGAGCCCGCGGCCGGCTCCCCCGCCGAGTGAGCGGGTGGTACTCGACTCGGCGCACGTCGGCGACATCCATGGCGCCTTCGGCACGATCGGCCAGCACGAAGCGGCCCACCACGGCCTGCGCGCTCGTACGCTGGCCCTGTTGGCGATCATCGGCCCGGGGCTGATCGTGATGGTCGGCGACAACGATGCCGGCGGTGTGGCCACCTATTCGGAGGCCGGCCAGAACTACGGGACCAGCCTGCTCTGGGTGCTGCTGCTACTGATCCCGGTCCTGATCGTCAACCAGGAAATGGTCGTCCGGCTGGGAGCGGTGACCGGCGTCGGCCACGCCCGGCTGATCAACGAGCGCTTCGGGCGGTTCTGGGGCTGGTTTTCGGTTGGGGACCTGTTCGTGCTGAACTTCCTGACGATCGTCACGGAGTTCATCGGGGTCAGCCTGGCGCTCGGCTACTTCGGCGTCTCGAAGTACGTCGCGGTGCCGTTGGCGGCGATTGGTCTGGTCACCATCTCGGCCAGCGGCAGCTTTCGCTTTTGGGAGCGGGCGATGTTCGTCTTCGTGTTCGCCAACCTGCTCGTGGTGCCGCTGTTCTTCCTCGCGCACCCGCACATCGGTGATGTGGCCCAGCACTTCGTCATCCCGGGCATCCAGGGGGGCGCGAACTCGACCTCGATCCTGCTGATCATCGGCATGGTCGGCACGACCGTCGCGCCGTGGCAGCTGTTCTTCCAGCAATCCAACATCATCGACAAGCGGATCACGCCCCGCTGGATCAACTACGAGCGTCTGGACACCTGGATCGGCGCCTTCGTCGTCGTGGTCGGCGCGGCGGCGCTGATAGCGGTGTCGGCGTTCGCGTTTCGTAACACCCCCTACTTCGGTCACTTCTCCGACGCGGGCACCACTGCCAGCGGTCTCGACCACGTGCTCGGATCCACCGCCGGTGCCTTCTTCGCCGTCGTGTTGCTCAACGCATCGCTGATCGGGGCGGGTGCGCTGACGCTGTCGACCAGCTATGCGTTCGGTGACGTGTTCGGCACCAAGAGCTCGCTGCACCGCAGTTTCTCCGACGCCAAGCTGTTCTACGGGATCTTCTCCGCGCTGATCGTCGGGGCGGCGGCGATCGTCCTGATTCCCGGCGCGCCGCTGGGCGTGATCACCCTGGCGGTGCAGGCGCTGGCGGGCGTCCTGCTGCCGAGCGCCAGCGTGTTCCTGCTGCTGCTCTGCAACGACCGTGAGGTGCTGGGCCCGTGGCGCAACCCGGGCTGGCTCAACGCGCTCGCCAGCGTGATCGTCTCTGTGCTGGTGCTGCTGTCGCTGATCCTGATGGCGACTACGATCTTCCCCGCGATCAACGTAACGACCGTAAGCCTGGTCGGCGGGGGTTTGTTGGCGATCGGGCTGCTGGGCTTCGGTCTGGCTGTGCTGCGCTCACGGCGCGGCGCGGCGGCGGTATCCGTGATCGAGCCAGAGCCTGACATCCCCAAGGAACAGTGGACGATGCGTCCGCTGGCGCTGCTGGCCCGGCCCGAGTGGTCGACGGGCCGCAAGGTCTCGATGCTGATGCTGCGCGGCTATCTGGTCGTGTCGGTCGTGCTGTTGGTGATCAAGGCGGTGCAGCTGGGCGGCGGCTGAGACGCCCGCGGCCCGGGCCCCACGTGGGTGTCTATTCTCATGCGTCTTCCTCGCGCCGATCCATTGTACGACGAGGTGTCGTACGATAGCAGAAGTACGAAGACCGTCGTACAATCAATGCACATGTCCATTCAAACCACAGAAACGATCGCCTACCCCACCGAGCAGATCGGCCACCCGGCTCGGGCCGAACTCGAACTCGGCGCCGTGCTGCACGCGCTTAGTGACCCGGTCCGCCTGCGGATCGTCGGCAAGCTGGCCAAGGCCGAATCTGAGTATAGGTGTGGGAGCTTTGAGCTTCCCGTGACCAAGTCGACCTGCACGCATCACTTCAAGGTGCTGCGCGAGGCGGGCGTTATCCATCAGCGCCACCAGGGGACCACGCGCCTGAACAAGCTGCGGCGTGAGGATCTCGAAGCACGCTTCCCGGGCCTGCTGGACACGATCCTCGAAGCGTCCGCGGCGGCCACCGCCGCCGACGCCGCCGCCGCGCACGACGCCGCTACCGCGCACGACGCCGCTACCGCGCACGACGCCGCTACCGCGCACGACGCCGCTGCCGCGCACGACGCCGCCACCGACGCCAGGACCACAGCGCCGAGCCCCGGATAGGCTCCCGGCGGTGATCTCCCGCTACACGCGCCGCGAGCTGGCCGAGGTCTGGTCTGACCACGCTCACTTCGAGGCGATGCGCGAGGTCGAGGTCGCCGCCTGTGAGGAGATGGACGGCCCGAGCGCGCAGGAGCTGGAGGCGATCCGGGCCGCCGGCTTCACCGTCGAGGCGATCGTCGAGCGCGAGCGCGTGACCGATCACGACACGGCCGCATTCGTGGACGTGCTGGCCGCGTCGGCCGGCCCGGCGGGACGCTGGATCCATCACGGCCTGACTTCCAGCGATGTGCTCGACACCGGACTTGCGCTGCAGCTCAGACGGGTCGGCGAGCTCGTCCTGCCCGACGCCCGGCGGCTGGTGCAAGCCTTCGCGCAGCGGTCCCGCCAGCACGCCCAAACGCTGTGCGCCGGACGAACGCACGGGATCCACGCCGAGCCCACGACGTTTGGGATCAAGCTGGCGGGCTTCGCCTTCGAGGCCGACCGCAACGCCCGGCGGCTGGCGCAGGCCTTTGACCAGATTGCCGTCGGCGCGATCTCCGGCGCCGTGGGCACCTACTCGGCCACCTCGCCGGACTTCGAGCGGCGGGTGCTCGCTCGCCTGGGGCTGGAGCGCGAGCCGGTCTCTACCCAGGTCGTTGCGCGCGACCGCCACGCCGAACTGCTGCAGGCGATCGCGCTCGCCGGAGCGGGACTTGAGCGCTTCGCCACCGAGTTGCGCCAGCTCGCCCGCACCGAGGTCGCCGAGGTCCGGGAGCCGTTCGCCGCCGGGCAGAAGGGCTCGAGCGCGATGCCCCACAAGCGCAACCCGATCAAGTCAGAGCAGGTGGCCGGGCTGGCTCGGATCCTGCGCGCCGACGCCCAGGCGGCGCTGGAGGACGTGGCGCTGTGGCACGAGCGCGACATCTCGCACTCCTCGGTAGAGCGGGTCATCCTGCCCGACGCCACCACGCTGCTCGACCATCTCCAGCGGCGCGTGCTGGCGCTGGTGGAGGGGATGGTCGTCGACGAGCGCCGGATGCGCGAGAACCTGGAGCTGACCCATGGCGCACTGTTCTCCCAGCGGGTCCTGCTCGCCCTGGTCGGTCAGGGCGCCACTCGCGACGACGCCTATCGGATCGTGCAGCGTCTGGCCCAGCAGGCGCTCGACGAGCGCACGCCGCTGCGCGGGCTGCTGGCCGCCGACTCGGCCGCCGCTGGGCTCGATCTGGACGCGATCTTCGACTACCGCGAATTCGTCCGGCACGCCGACGAGATCGTCGACCGCCTGGACGCGATCGCCTAGTGCCGCGCGATTTCTGAATCACGGCACTAGCTAGTGTCGTGCCCCGAAACTCCCGGATCACGGCACTGGCCGAGCCATCAGATCCACCCGCTAGGATCGGCGCGGTGACAGCTCTGGCTGACCTTTCGCTGCTCGCCTCGGGCAAGGTCCGTGAGATCTATGACCTGGGTGAGTCGCTGCTGATCGTCGCCTCGGACCGCATCTCGACCTACGACGTGGTGCATCCCACGCCGATCCCTGACAAGGGCAGTGTCCTGACCGGCCTGTCCACGTTCTGGTTTGAGCGCACGGCGCAGATCGTCCCCAATCACGTGATCTCGGTCACCGACGGCGTCCCGGCCGAGGCTCGCGGGCGCGGGATGGTGGTGCGCAAGCTGAAGATGCTCAGCGTGGAGTGCGTCGTGCGTGGCTACATCACCGGCTCGGGCTGGAAGGACTATCAGCGCACTGGCGCCGTCTCGGGAATCCAGCTGACGGAGGGCCTGCGCGAGTCAGACCGGCTGCCCGAGCCGCTGTTCACCCCCAGCACCAAGGCCGACGTCGGTCACGACGAGGCGATCGACTTCGAGGGCGCGGTCAAGCTGGTTGGCGACCGCGCGCTGGCCGAGCGCGTCCGCGACGTCTCGATCGCGCTGTACGAGCACGCGGCCGAGCACGCGCGGCGCAACGGGATCATCCTCGCCGATACCAAGTTCGAGCTTGGCCTCGACGACCAAGGCACGCTGACGATCGGCGACGAGATCTGCACGCCCGACTCGTCGCGCTTCTGGCCGCTCGACCGGTACGAGCCCGGCCGCGGCCAGCCGAGCTTCGACAAGCAGTTCGTCCGCGACTGGGCCTCCTCCACCGGCTGGGATCGCAACCCCCCGGCCCCGGCGATCCCCGACGACGTGGTCGCGCGCACACGTGACAAGTACATCGAGGCCTACGAGCGGATCACCGGCCAGCCGTTCCGTGCCTGGCTTGACCGTACTGGCGCCGGTGGACCGGGCAAGCGCAACGGCGGCGGCTGAACGGTGCGTGCGCGGGTACTGGTCAGGCCCAAGGCGGGGATCCTCGATCCTCAGGGCCAGGCGGTGGAGCGGGCGTTGCCGGCGCTGGGGTTCACCGGTGTGCGCAACGTCCACGTCGGCCGCCTGATCGAGCTCGACGTCGAGGACCCGGCACGCCTGCCTGAGATGTGCGAACGGTTGTTGTCCAACCCGCTGATCGAGGATTACACGATCATGGAGGCCACGTGAAATTCGGGGTCATCCGCTTCCCGGGGAGCTGTGATGACACGGATGCGCAGCTGGCCGCGAGCCGAGTGGGGGAGGCGGTGATCCTGTGGCATGCCGATCGCGACCTGCAGAGCGTCGACGCGGTGATCGTTCCGGGCGGCTTCTCGTATGGCGATTACCTGCGGGCCGGCGCGATCGCGCGGTTTGCGCCCGTGATGGAGGAGGTGGCCGAGTTCGCGCGCGACGGCGGTTTGGTGCTCGGGATCTGCAACGGCTTTCAGGTCCTGTGCGAGGCCCAGTTGCTCCCGGGCGCACTGCTGCCCAACGTCTCGCTGAAGTTCATCTGTCGCCAGGTTGCGCTCGACGTGATCAAGACCGACAGCGCGTTCACCCGCGCCTGCGACCCCACCCGTCCCCTTTCGATCCCGGTCAAGCACACCACCGGGCGCTACTACGCCCCCGAGCCTGACCTGGAACGGATGCGATCAAATGGTCAGGTGCTGCTGCGCTACGCCCCTGGGCACAACCCCAATGGCTCGGTTGATGACATCGCCGGCGTGTGCAACGAGCGCGGCAACGTGTTCGGGCTGATGCCCCACCCAGAGCACGCGGTCGATCCGCTGACCGGCTCCCGCGACGGGCTGGGCATCTTCGAGTCGATCCGAGCTCAGGTTGGCGACCGCGTCGTCGCCTAGTGCCGCGAAATCGATGACTCACGGCACTAACGCCGACCGGCACCGCCGGCTGGGGCTGACCGACTCGGAGTTCGAGCTGATCCTGGCACGCCTGCACCGCGAGCCGAGCGACGTCGAGCTGGCGATGCTGTCGCTGATGTGGTCTGAGCACTGCGCCTACAAGCACTCCAAGAAGCTGCTGCGCACGCTTCCGACCGAAGGGCGCCACGTGCTGCTGGGCCCGGGTGAGAACGCCGGCGTGGTCGACGTCGGCGGTGGGATGGCGGTCGCCTTCAAGGTCGAGTCCCACAACCACCCCAGCGCCGTGGAGCCCTTCCAAGGTGCCGCCACCGGGGTCGGGGGGATCCTGCGTGACGTGTTCGCGGTCGGTGCGCGGCCGATGGCGGTGCTTGACAGCCTGCGCTTTGGCGAGCCCGATTCCCCCCGCTCGCGCTATCTGCTGGACCGTGCCGTGGCCGGGATCGGGCACTACGGCAACTCGATCGGTGTCCCGACGGTCGGCGGCGAGATCTACTTCGAATCCAGCTACGAGCAGAACTGCCTGATTAACGCGATGTGCCTGGGGCTGGCCCCCCACGAGCGGCTGATCCGCAGCGCCGCCGCCGGCCCGGGCAATGTGCTGCTGCTGCTCGGCGCCCTGACCGGCCGCGACGGGATCGGCGGTGCCTCCGTGCTGGCCAGCGCCGAGCTCGGCGAGGCCGACGAGGCCAAGCGCCCGTCGGTGCAGATCGGCGATCCATTTGCCGAGAAGAAGCTGATGGAGTGCTGCCTGGAGCTGCTCGATTCCGAGCTGCTGGTCTCGCTGCAGGACCTCGGCGCCGCCGGGCTCACCTCGTCTGCCTCCGAGATGGCCAGCAAGGGTGGGGTCGGGCTGGAGATCGACGTCTCACGGGTGCCGCTGCGCGAGGCCGGCATGGAGCCGTTTGAGATTATGGTCTCCGAGTCCCAGGAGCGGATGCTGTGCGTGGTCGTTCCTGAGCGCGTCGCCGAGGTGGTGGCGGTCTGCGAGCGCTGGGAGACGCTCGCGACGCCGATCGGGACCGTCACCGACAGCGGCCACATGCGGGTGCTGCACAACGGTCACGTGGTCGCCGAGCTGCCGGTCGGCGTGCTGGTCGATGACTGCCCGCTCTACGACCTCGATCCTGCCCCCGCAGCCGATCTGTATCGGGCCCCGCCCGCGACGCTGATCGGGGGCGAGACCCCGGCGCAGCTGCTGCTGGCGCTGTTGGGCTCGCCCAACATCGCCTCACGCCGGCCCGTGTTCGAGCAGTACGACCCGATCGTCGGATCGCGCACGGTCCGCCGCCCCGATGAGGCCGACGCGGCGGTGCTGGCGCTGGCCGACGGCTCGGCGATCGCGGTGTCGATCGACGGCAATGGCCGGCGGGTGGCGTGTGAACCGAGGCAGGGTGCGGTCGAGGCCGTGTATGAATGCGCGGCGAACCTTGCCTGCGCTGGCGCGGCTCCGCTGGGTCTGACCAACTGCCTGAACTTCGGCAACCCCGAGAAACCCCACGTCGCGTGGCAGCTGGAGCAGGCCGTGGCCGGCATCGCGCAGGCGTGTGAGGAGCTTGAGGTGCCGGTCGTCGGCGGCAACGTGTCGCTCTACAACGAGGCGCCGAGCGGGCCGATCTTCCCGACGCCGGTGATCGGGATGGTTGGCAAGTTGCCCGACGCGTCGCGCACCGGCCGCGTGGGGTTCGTGGCGCAGGGCGACGCGATCGCGCTGGTCGGACCCTTTAACCCGTCGCCGATCGGCTCCGAGCTGGCCAAGCTGCGGGGCGAGGCCCCCGCCGGGCCGTTGCCGTCCATGGATGGGCAGGCTGTCCGTGACGCGCATGAAGCGGTCCGGCTTGGGATCAACTCCGGTGCGCTCCAAAATGCCCATGACATAGCCGAGGGCGGTCTGGCGGTGGCGATCGCCGAATGCTGTGAGGCCGGTGGCATCGGAGCGACGATCGAGCTGGCGGAGGACTTCGATCTGTTCGGCGAGGCTCCGGGCCGCGGGTTCATCGTGTCCGGGCCTGAGGCGGCACTGAGCGGCTTTACGATCATCGGCCGCGTCGGCGGCGATGCGCTGGAGATCGCGGGGCTGCTGAAGCTCGCAGTTTCCGAACTCCACCGGGTCCGTGAGCACGGGCTCGTCGAGTACGTCTGACCGCGCATTGCTAGGCTGACTGTCGAGGCTTGCGGAGACCTCCTGTGATCGACCATCGAGATGGCCCACGCGACGAGTGCGGCGTCTTCGGGATCTACGCGCCCGAGCACGACGTAGCTCAGCTCGCATATTTCGGATTGTTCGCCCTTCAGCATCGCGGCCAGGAGTCGGCCGGGATCGCAACGGCCGCGCGGGGCGGCAACATCATGGCGATCCGCGATCGGGGCCTGGTCTCGCAGGTGTTCGACGAGCACAAGCTGGGCGCGCTGGTCGGCGACATGGCGGTCGGGCATGTGCGCTACTCCACCACCGGCTCCTCGGAATGGGAGAACACGCAGCCGATCGTCCGTGACGACAACCGCACGCTGGCGCTGGCCCACAACGGGAACCTGATCAACGCCGTCGAGCTGCACGCCGAGCTGCGCGAGCGCGACGTGCCGTTTCGCTCGACCTCTGACTCGGAGATCATCGCGGCGCTGCTGGCCACCCATCCCGCGGCGCGGATCGAGGACGCCGTCGCCGATGTGCTGCCCCGCCTCAAGGGTGCCTTCTCGACGGTCGTGATGACCGAGGACGCGGTCGTGGCCTTCCGTGACCCGCACGGGCTGAGGCCGCTGGCGCTGGGGATGATCGAGGGCCACGACGACGTCCCGCCGGCCTACTGCGTGGCCAGCGAGTCGTGTGCCTTTGATCTGATCGGCGCTCGCCTGATCCGCGACGTCGAACCGGGCGAGGTGGTGACGCTGAGCGAGGGCGGGTTTCTGAGTCAGATCGTCGATGACACCCAGCGCCGCGCGTTCTGCGTGTTCGAGTACATCTACTTCGCGCGTCCGGACTCCAGGATGGCCGGCACCGTGCTGCAGGTCGCCCGCTCGCGGATGGGCGAGCTGTTGTGGAAGGAGGCTCCGGTCGAGGCCGATCTCGTGATCCCGGTACCCGACTCGGGCAATCCGGCCGCCCGCGGCCTGGCCCGCGCCGCCGGCCTGCCCCAGGACGACGGCTTCATCAAGAACCGCTATGTGGCCCGGACGTTCATCCAGCCCGGGCAGGAGCTGCGCCGCCAGGGGCTGCGGATGAAGTTCAATCCGCTGCCGGAGGTGGTGGCGGGCAAGCGGCTGATCGTCGTCGACGACTCGATCGTGCGTGGCAACACCACCCGCCAGATCGTGCATATGCTGCGCGACTCCGGCGCGGCCGAGATCCATCTGCGGATCTCCGCGCCCCCGATCAAACACCCCTGCCACTACGGAATCGATATGTCCACGCGGGAGGAGATGATCGCCCACGGGCGCACCGTCGAGGAGGTATGCGCCGAGCTCGGCGCCGATTCGTTGCATTACCTCTCGCTGGAGGGCGTCTACGCGGCGGTCGGCACGTCTCCCAAGACCCACTGCGACGCCTGCTTCAGCGGCGTGTACCCGCTTGACGGCACCGACACCGCCAACGGTAAGTTCGCGCTGGAGAACGAGCTACCGCTGGCCAAGGTCTAGGCTCGGGCTGTCGGCCGGCGTGGCGCTGGCCGGCGGGCTTCGGGCTGTCGGGCCAGCGAAGCGCTGGGCCCCGGGCGAAGGGGTGCGAGGCGACCGGCATCTGGCTCCCTGAGCCGCCGACCGCGGCGCTATCGTCGGCCGCCCGATGGATGCTCGCCAGGCACTGCGCCGGATCTTCGGCTTTGAGGATTTCCGTCCCGGCCAGTCCGAGGCGGTGGGCGCCGCGCTCGCCGATCGCGACGCCCTGGTGGTGATGCCGACCGGATCGGGCAAGTCAGTCTGCTACCAGCTGCCCGCCCTGATGCGCGACGACCTGACGGTCGTCGTCTCGCCGCTGGTGTCGCTGATGCAGGACCAGGTCTCGGCGGCGGCGCGGGTGGCGCCCGGACGGGTGGAGCTGGTCAACGCGCAGCGCGGCTACGCGGCCAACCAGGAGGTGGTGGCGCGCGCGGTAGCCGGTGAGCTGGCGCTGCTCTACGTCGCCCCGGAGCGGTTTGCCTCGCCGGGCTTCATGGCCGCGATGCAGCGCGCGCAGATCGGCCTGTTCGTGGTGGACGAGGCCCACTGCGTCTCCCAGTGGGGGCACGACTTCCGCCCCGACTACTTCTCGCTCGCCGACGCGGCCCGCGCGGTCGGCGCGCGGTCGACAATCGCGCTGACCGCGACGGCGACCCCGCTGGTGGCCGACGACATCGCGCGGCGCCTGGCCCTGCGCTCGCCGGCCCGGGTTACGACGGGCTTTGATCGTCCCAACCTCAGCTTCGCGGTGGTGGGGTGCGCGGGCGCGGCGGACAAGCAGCGGCGGCTGGCCGCGGCGCTGAGCGAGCCCGGCGCGTTGCCGGCGATCGTCTACGCGGGCACGCGTGACGCCACCGAGGGGCTGGCGGCTTCGCTTGCCGGCGTCTTGCCCGAGCCCGTGATCGCCTATCACGCGGGGATGGCCCGCGCCGCGCGCACCTCCGCACAGGAGCGCTTCATGTCCGGCGATGCGAGCGTGATCGTGGCCACCAACGCGTTCGGGATGGGAATCGACAAGTCCAACGTGCGGACGGTCTGCCACGCGTCGGTGCCCGGCTCGCTGGAGGCCTACTACCAGGAGGCCGGCCGCGGGGGCCGTGATGGACGCCCGGCTCGCTGCCTGCTGTTCGCCGAGCAGCGCGACAAGGGCCTGCACGTGTTCTTCATCCAGCGCGCGAGCATCTCCGACGGCGCCCTTCACCGCGTCGCCGAGCGGTTGCAATGGGCTGGCCTCGACGGCCGTTATGACCTGGCGCTGTCGGAGCTCAGCGGTCTGACCGCCGAGCGCGACCGCCGCGGGCGCCGAGGCGGCGACGACGAGACCGTGCGGGCGATCATCGGCCACCTGGCCCGGGCGGGCGCGATCGCCCCCGAGCCCTCGCCACCGGACCGGGCGGTCGGGCGGATGCTGACGGGATGGGATCGCCGCGTGGCGGCGCTTTGCCTGAGCTCAGCGCGGGAGGCCGAGCGCGCCCGCTGGCGCCAGTACCGCTCGATCTGGGAGTACGTCGAGCGGACACAATGCCGCCGTGCGGCGCTGCTGACCCACTTTGGCGACCGCTCCAGCCCGGCGCCCACGGTTGATTGCTGCGACGTCTGCGCACCGGGGGTGGCGGGGGCTGCCGGCCGGGTGGCGGGGGCTGGCGGCCGGGGCGCCGTTGCCGGCGGTTGGGGCGCGGCTGCCCGTGGCGGGGGGTCGGGGTCCCGGCCGGGGCCCAAGCGGAACCTGGCCGAAAAAGCGCATCAGGAGTTCGCTTTTTCGGCCAGGTCCGAGTCGGGCGCCGGCGGCGGAGAGCTGGACCGTGCGATCGTCGCGGTCGTCGCGTCCGCGCGACCGCCCGTTGGACGCACGCGCGCGGTGGAAATCCTGCGCGGCGGGCGCTCGAAGGTGATCGCCGAGCATTCCTACGACGGCCTGCCCGTCTACGGCGCCTTCTCGCATCTGCGCTCCGCCGACGTGCTGGGCCGGGTCGATCAGCTGATCGCGGCCGGCACGCTGCGCTCGACCGGCGGTCGGTTTCCCAAGCTGCGGGCGGCATGAACGTCGCGGTGCTCGCCTCGGGCGCCGGCACGAACCTGCAGGCGCTGATCGAACGTGCGCACGGCCGGGATGGCGTGCAGATCGTCGCTGTCGCCTCCGACAAGCCAAATGCATCGGCGCTGGCGCGGGCACGCCGGGCGGGAATCGATTCCAACGCGTTTCCGCGGGCACGTTTTTCCGACCGGGCCGCCCGGGATCGGGCGATCGCCGACTGGCTGGGCGAGCGGGGAGTGCAGCTGGTGGTGTTGGCCGGCTACATGCAGCTCTTGGACGCGAGCTTCCTGGGCGCCTTTGAGGACGGGGTGATCAACGTGCATCCGGCACTGCTGCCCGCCTTTCCCGGTCTGGACGCGGTCGGTCAGGCGCTGGCCTACGGGGTCAAGGTGTTCGGGGTGACGGTGCACTTCGTCGACGACGGTGTCGACACCGGCCCGGTGATCCTCCAGCGGGCGATTGAACTGCCCGACGCGCGGGACGCCGACGAGGTGCTCGCGCGCCTGCATCCGATCGAGCACGAGCTGCTGCCCGAGGCGGTGGGCCTGATCGCCCGCGGCGCGGTCAGCTTCGATCCCACCAACCGGCGACGCGTGGTCATCGCACGGTAGAGTCGTCGGCCACGTGCTCCGCACAGTGAATACCGTCGAGGAGCAATGAGCATGGAGTCGAGCATCCAGCCCGTGACTGAATACGCCCCGGAGGCGACCGGAAGCCAGGTCGCCAGGGCGCTCCTGTCGGTCTCGGACAAGACGGGGATCGTCGAATTCGCGCGGGGTCTGGTGGAGTTGGGGATCGAGATCGTCTCCACCGGCGGCACCGCGCGTGAGCTTTCGGAGTCCGGGATTCCGGTGCGGTCGATCACGGATCTGACCGGCTTTCCCGAAATCATGGACGGCCGCGTCAAGACGCTTCACCCCAAGCTGTACGCGGGTCTGCTGGCTCTGCGTGACAAGCCCGATCACCTCCAGGCCGCTGAAGAGCACGAGGTCGAGTTCATCGACCTGGTGTGTGTGAACCTGTACCCGTTCGAGCGCACCGCTGCGCTGCGCGGCGCGACGGAGGCCGTTGTGATCGAGAACATCGATATCGGCGGGCCGACTATGATCCGCGCCGCGGCCAAGAACTTCGCCTACGCGGCGCCGGTCGTCAGCCCTGAGAGCTATGACGCGGTGCTTGCCGAGCTGGGCGAGTCAGACCGCCGCCTGTCACTGCAGACCCGGGAGAGCCTGGCCTCGGAGGCCTTCGCCTACACGGCACGCTACGACACAGCGATCGCGCGCTGGTTTCAGGAGAAGCGTGAGGACTTCCCGCCGCTGCTGGTGCGGGCATTTGAGAAGGTGCTGGAGCTGCCGTACGGCGAGAACCCGCACCAGCGCGCCGCCTACTACGAGCAGGTGGGGGCGCGCACCCACGTGCTGTCGATGGTCTCCCAGCTGGGCGGCAAGCCGATCTCGTTCAACAATCTGCTCGACCTCGACGCCGGCCGCCTGCTGCTGAGCGAATTCCAGATCCCAGCGTGTGTGATCATCAAGCACAACAACCCATGCGGGGTGGCCGTCGGATCGACTGCATTGGAGGCCTACCTGCGCGCCTTCTCCTGTGATCCGATGTCGGCCTACGGTGGCGTGGTGTGCCTGAATCGCAGCGTCGACCGCGAGTTGGCCGAGGCGCTAGTGGGGCAGTTCATCGAGGTTCTGTTCGCACGCGGGTACGACGACGACGCGATCAAGGTGCTGGAGACCAAGCCCAACATGCGGATCCTCGATGATCGTGAGCGACGGACGCCGAACATGATCGATCCGCACCTGCGCCAGGTCGTCGGTGGGATGCTCGTCCAGGATCGCGACTACTCCTTGGAGGAGCGCGGTGACATGCAGGTCGTCACCGAACGCCGCCCCACCGAGCCCGAGTGGAACCAGCTCTCGTTTGCCTGGAAGGTCTGCAAGCACGTGCGCTCCAACGCGATCGTGTTCGGGCGGGATCTGACCACGATCGGCATCGGGGCGGGTCAGATGAGCCGCGTGGACGCCGTCCGCTTCGCGCTGGAGAAGGCTCGCTCGGGCGTCGAGGGAGGCGTGATGGCCTCGGACGCCTTCTTCCCGTTCGCCGACGGGCCGGAGCTGGCGATCGAGGCGGGGATCACGGCGATCATCCAGCCCGGCGGCTCCGTCCACGACCCCGACGTGGTGGAGGCGGTCGACAAGGCCGGCGCCGCGATGGTGTTCACCAGCCGCCGCCACTTCCTGCATTGACCGAGCGCCTGGGAGGGGATCCGCCGTCGCCCTATGAGGGCCGGTTCGGCCTCAGTCGGCTGGTCAAAGCTGGCCAGTTCGTGCTGCTCGGCGGCACCACGTCGGTCGACGCCTACGGCGTGATCGTCGGCACGACGGCCTACGAGCAGACGGTTGAGATCCTGCGCAAGCTGGCGCATGAGCTGGGGCGGTTGGGCGCCGGCGTGGACGACGTGATCCAAACCCGCATCTACGTGACCGACATCTCCCGCGGCGACGAGGTTGGCCGAGCCCACGGCGAGGTGTTTGGCGAGATCCAGCCGCTGATGACGATGGTGGAGGTCAGCGCACTGATCGATCCGAGGATGCTGGTCGAGATCGAGGCCGTCGCCTACCGCGGCTGATCGCCCACACGCGGGGCGGCCCGCGCCCTCGTGCGCGATCATGGACGCTTGGCCGCCGTAGCTCAGCTGGCAGAGCAGCGGACTTTTAATCCGAAGGTCGTGGGTTCGATCCCCACCGGCGGTACTGAGAAGTAGCTGGAAATCAGGGAGATTTGGTCGCGCCGTGCATGCGCCAGCAGCAAATTTGTCCCCAATTTGTCGCGAAAGGCCGCTACCATCTGATGCATGAGCAGCCCGATGGGCGTGCCGACAGGATCGGTCTTCCGCCGCGAGGGTGCGCGGCGTCCGGTCTGGTACGCGAAGTACCGGCTGCCTGACGGCCGCCAGGTCCAGAAGAAGATCGGACCGGCGTGGACTGAACGCGGCCGGCCAGCCGCGGGCTACTTCACCAAGCGCACCGCCGAAGCCTGGCTGCGAGATGCGTTGGACCAAGCTCGGCGCGGCACCTTGCCCGGAATGGTGCGAACGGGTGTCACGTTCGCGGACGCGGCGGCCGAGTGGCTTCGGTTCATCGAGGAGGACCGCGAGCGCAAGCCGTCGACGTTGGTGGACTACCGCTCGGCACTTCGGGCGCACCTGGTGCCGGCGTTCGGCGAGAAGCCGATCGAGTCGATCACGACCGAGGACATCGAGGCCTGGCGGCGCTCGCTTGTCGGTCTGTCGAACCGTTCCAAGAACAAGCTGCTGATCCAGCTGCACGGCGTCTTCCGCCGCGCGCAGATGGTGTGGGCGATTCAGGTCAACCCGCTGGCCCGAGTCGAGAAGCACCCGATGCGACCGAGCGGCGACATCCAGGTCTTCTCGCCCGAGGAGGTCTGGGCGCTCGTCCGCGCCGCCGCCTCGGAGATGGACGGCGCCATCTTTCTGACGGCGGCCTTCACCGGGCTGCGAATGGGGGAGCTCCTGGCGTTGCGTTGGCGTGACGTCGACTTCGCCGGCTCCACGATCCGCGTGCGAGCATCGTGGGCCGGCAGCGCGCTGACGACGCCGAAGTCCGGGAAGGTCCGTTCGGTGCCGCTCGCCCCCGACGTGGCCAGCACCCTCGCCCAGCTCGGCCGCCGCGAGCACTGGATCGGCGAGGACGACCTGGTGTTCGCCAGTGAGCTCGGAACCTACCTCGACGGCTCGGCTCTTCGTCGCCGCTACAAGGCCGCGCTTGACCGGGCCGCCCTGCGCCCGCTGCGCTTCCACGATCTGCGCCACACCTTCGGCACGCGGATGATCGCCAAGGCTGACATCCGCCGGGTGCAGGAGTGGATGGGCCACGCCGACATCCAGACCACGATGCGCTACCTCCACTACGCGCCCCACGAGCAGGACGCACGTCTGGTCGCGGAGGCATTCGCGCTGCCAGAGACGACGAACCAGCCGATCCACCGAGATCCGTGATGGCGCATTCGTCGATCGTCGATTGTGCCGATTTGCAGGGAAACGTCCCAAGACGTCCCGAAACGTCCCAAGACGTCCCGGTGCACCTGCGTTTGGAACCAAGCGGTCCGCGCCAAACCCCCGCAGCCAAGGGGTTTTCGCGTCGGTCCTGGGAGTGCGGGGACGACTTCAGCACTTTCTGTGCGTAGAGTGTGAGGCTGTCTGTGGGGACGTCTTTGAGGGCAAGACGTCCCACGGTGAGACGGTCGTGCTGACGGTCTCGAAGATCACCGCCAACGCGGCGGGGTATGCGGAGTACCTGCAGGGCAAGGCGCAGCCGGCCGGGCTGGGGGACTATTACCTGCGAGACGGGGAGCGGGTCGAGGCGCCGGGACGGTGGGTCAGCGGAGCGCTCGTGCTGTTAGCGGACGCTGCCCAGCCGGTCGGGGGTGATGAGCTGCGCTCGCTGCTGGCGGTCCGTCATCCCGATACCGGTAGTCCGTTTCGGCGTGCCGGGGGCAATGGGGAGGCGGTCGCGGCGATCGATGCGACGTTCTCGGCGCCGAAGTCGGTCAGCGCGGCGTGGGCGATCGCGGACCAGGGCTTGCGGGAGCAGATCGAGCAGACGCACGAGCTCGCGGTTGACCGGGCGATCGCCTACTCGGTGGGGCAGGTGGCGATGGTCCGCCAGCGGGCCGGTGAGCATGTGTTTCACGTGCACGCGGCGGGGGTGATCGCAACGAGCTGGCGGCACAGCACCGCTCGCGCCGTCGAGGGTCGTGCGCCCGATCCCCAGCTTCACTCCCACGTGTTGCTGCACGGCGCTCTGCGCCGTGAGGGGAGGATCGCGGCGATCGACTCCCGGATGTGGTTTGTGCATCGCCGCGAGATCGCGGCCGCGTATCGCACCGAGCTCGCGCGCGAGCTATCAAAGCTCGGATTCCAGATCCAGCGGGCTACCGGCCGTGGCGGGCGCTACTTCGAGCTTGAGGGGGTACCGCGGGCGCTGCTTGACCGCTGGTCGGGCCGCCATCACCAGGTTCAGGAAGCGATCACGGCTCGCCTCGAGACAAAGCAGGCGGCGCTGCTCGCGCTCGGCACCAGCGAGGCACCCGAGAGCAGGGATGCGGCGCAGCGGCTAAACGCGTTGCGCAGAGCGTCGCGGTTGACCGCGGCGGAGGACCGTTACGCGTCATGGTCAACGCGCGTGGCGAAGGGTCAGGCGACTCATCGTGATCTTGACCGCCAGTGGGCGCAGACCGCGAGCGCGGTCGGGTTCGAGCGCCGCCAGATCGACCGTCTGCACTCAGGCGCGCCCGAGTTGCACCCCGTCGATCCTAAAGTTGTGCTCGAGGCGCTGACGGAGTTCGACGCCACGCTCGAGCGACGCGAAGCTCAAGCAATCGTCCTTGAACGTTCAGCAGGCGTCCCGATCCACGAGTCGCTGGACACGCTCGATCAGCTGGTCTGTGACGGTGAGCTGCTGGTCCTCGACGACGGGCGCTACACCACCCGCCAGCATCGCGCCCGCGAACTGGCGACCGTTACGCTCGCTAACCGGCTCGCCGCCGCGCGAGCACCCGCGCTCCCCACCGAGTTGGTGGCGCTCCAAGCGCGAATCCTCGAAGGCGAGCTGAGACGCGTTGGCGGCACGCTTTCCGGTGAGCAGCGGGCCGCGCTTGAATTGGCGTGTTCTGATCGTCGCCTGGTGGTGATCGAGGGGCAGGCCGGGACCGGCAAAAGCACTACCCTGACCGCGATCGCTCGCGCCCACCAGAGCCAGGGGCGGCAGCTGATCGTGACCAGCACCGCCGCGCTCGCCGCCCAAACCCTCGCGGGCGAGTTCGCCGGCGCCGCAGTCAACGCAACCCCCTATTCCACCGATGCGCTGCACCACGCGATCGAGCGCGGACGCGTTGAGCTCTGCGAAAACGTGACCGTGATCCACGAGGAGGCCGCGCTCGCCTGCACGCGCGAGCAACACCGGCTCCTGACGGCCGTTGAGCTTTGCGGTGCGCGTCTGATCGAGGTCGGTGACCCGCGCCAATCCCAGGCTGTCGGCGCCGGCGGCCTGTGGTCGCGCCTGCAAACCGCCGCCCTCAAGCAGCGGGCGCATGTCGAGCTGAACCCGCAACGTCCGCGCACAAGACCCGGCAGACCGCGAAGCACAGGCCTGGTTTCGCGCCGGCCAACACGACCAAGCGATCCGCAGCTACGCCAACCGCGGCCTGGTCACCCTGACGTTTGATCAGCGCGATGCCGAGGATCGCGCGCTTGAAGCGGCGCACGCCGACCGCGGGGCCGGTAAGCACACGCTCGTGATCGCGCAAAGCTCAAACGAGCACCTCGACGAGCTCAACGCCCGCGCCCAAGCAATCCGCCTGCAGGACGGCGAGCTGGGCCAGCACGGCCTCCCGGTCTTCGGACGCCCGTACAGCCTGCACCCCGGCGATCGGGTCCAGATCCGCAACAGCATCAAACACTCCGAGCTGGGCTACCTACCAAACGGCAGCACGGCAACCATCGTCGACATCGACCCCAGGATGGGGGCCGCGACGATCAAGCTCGCCGACGGCCGACACACGACCCTCAATCAACGCCAGATCGATCAGGCAAACGTGCGGCTGGCCTACGTGCAACATCCGTTCCCCGCCCAAGGACAAACGACCGACAGCACCCACCTGATCATCGCCCAGAACACAACCCGAGAGGGCGCATACGTCGCCCTGACCCGCGCCCGCCAGCGCACCCAGATCCATGCCAGCCTCCAACACCTCGAGCTCGACAACCACCAGGACCGCCTCGCCGCACTCGCCGAGCGCGTCAGCCGCGACGAGCCACAAGTCCCGTCAATCGACACCCCACTCGCCCACGAACAGCAAATCGTCGACCAGCACACCCTCTCCATCGACAATCCCGAGCGCCCCGCCGAGCCAGACCACCAACCCGAACCCCAGCCGATCCGTGCCGCCCACGGCGAGCAACGACAGCGCGAGACCGCGCCCGAGCCCACCAACCCCGCCGCCTGGCTCACAGTGCTCGGCCCCCAACCCAATCCCGCCGACGCCGAACGGGCGACATGGAACCGAGCCGCGATCGCGATCGAGCGCGACCGCAACGCCTACAACATCGACCCCGCCGAACCCGCCGCGCTGGGACCCCCACCACCACCCGGCCAGTTCCAGCAACGCCACGAGCAGCGCAAAGCCGCCGAGGCCGTAATCGACGCGATCGAGCTACTGCACCCCACCGACAGCAACGCACACGCGACGCTGCAAGAACGGATCATCAACACCCCCGGCCTGATTCCCGCCAACCACGAACAAGACCGCAGCCCGGGCTGGGAGCCCTGACCCTCACAGGCCGCCGACGGCGCCTGTCTCACCCAGACTCGCGACGGTCCCGGCCCACCCAGTCCGCGCGCGCGCGGAACCATCCCCGAGCACGGACGCGAGGGCACCGCCACGATCTCCGCGCGCGTCAAACTTGCTCTTCACGCACCCCGCCAACCCAAGCCGCGCCCAGCACCCGCCGCCGCGCGCGATCCCCCAAGCCGAGCACGGACGCTCGGCCCGATCTCCGCGCGCGAACACCACGCCCACAACCTCAGCCACGCCGCCGCACCCTCAAAGCGCCATTCGACCACAACTACCGCCCGCCGTATCGCCGGTCGTCGATAGCGCGAAAACTAAGGGAGGGCTCCTAACCTGATTCTTCGTCGGATCGGATCGCCAGTTCCGCCGCGATCATCTCAGCGCTGTCGGCCGCAGCCGCTTTTCTGAGCAATCACGCTACGAGTACGGCCCAGCGTGAGCCCTGATGCCAGCGCTCGGGCTCCTCAGGGGGGAGCCCGAGCTGATCGTCGCCAAGGCCGGGACTGGGCCTGACATGAACAAATATGCCAAGCGCCGCAAGCCCGCTGGATAAAGAAGGGCATCAACGAGATCTAGGTCAACGCCGATTGACTCAGACCGCTCGAACCCGGCGGGCAGCTACGGGTCAGATGCGAGGATGTCAGAGCTGACCTCCGACTGCGGCACACAGATGCCTTCGGATACGTCTACGTCGTCAAACCAGAGGACTACGGGATGATGACCCCGACTGGAACGTGGCACCTTCCGCGATGGACCAGGTAACACGCGCGGTACCGATTCGAGATCGACGATCGGGACGCCGCAAGACCGCTGGTAGGAGAGGACACGCTGAAACGTTGTCCGGCGCGCTTGATCGGCAGTTCCGGCGACTCGAAACGTCTTTAGCCAGTCAAGGCGCGCGGTGGCCGGCGACTTCTTCTCCCTACGTCCGGGACCAAACAGCTACCCGCGCGAACGGAGAACTCCAACCATGGCCAACCAAGCGACCGACGCCAGACCCCGAGCCCCGTCCGCGTCGCGCACGACTGGCTGCTTCTTGATTTGACCAGTTAGCTCAGCCGCAGCCAAGCTAACACCGCGGCGCCGCCGGCGCGGATCGAGCCGCTCTGCATCGCTACCACGGATAGCCTGATCCAGCACACTTCCCGCCGACGGCCAGAGTGCCCGTTCGCATGGAAAGGGGAAGCCAAGGATGGAGGCGGGTCCGCGCCAAAGGACTCCCGTCGACCGGTATGTCCCACAAGCGGACCAGTACCCTTCTCTGACTTCTTTGACGCGCCACCCCGATGGATGAACCCGACGATTTTTCTCTCTCGCGAGAACTCATAGAGGGTGGCGGCGAATTGGCCGGTGCGACCGCGGGCGCTGCCCTTGGGCTATGCGGCGGTCCCGTGGGCGTGTTCGCAGGCGCAGGCGCTGGTGTCGTCGTTGCCCGCGCCCTCAAACGCGTGGAAGCGGAGCTGCAGGAACGACTACTGGGGCCGCGTCAGAAGGTCCGCGTTGGCGCAGCCTTCGCTTTCGCCGTAGAAGAAATCCGTCGGCGACTCGATGCCGGGGAGCGCCCTGCCCACGCCGTGTGGAACGGATCAAAGCAGCGGGGTGAGCCTGAGGAACTGCTCGAAGGAGTTCTGCTGACTGCAGGAGAATCCTGGGAGGAGCGGAAGGTGCGGCACCTCGGCCTTCTATACGCGTTCCTTATATTCCAGCCATATGACATCGCCCTCGGCCACTACTTAATACAGCTGGCTCGCCGGCTGACCTACCGCCAGTATCAGTGTCTGGCGCTCGTGGGAGACCCACATTTTCAGAAAGCGGGTGGGCTATTGTTCGATTGTTATGACGGGTCAGCCAACACAACTCTGAGTACGATGGTCTCCCGGCTGAGGTAGACGAACTCGCCAATCTTGGATTGATCGGCCACGAGTCATCCGACCGCACCGGCCGAAGACCGGCCGGAGGATCTCTGATGGGGATCGATGTAGCGAAGATGGGAACTACGTCGCTTGGCTGGATGCTGTCTAACGGACTGAAGTTGTCAATTATCCCGGAGCCTGAGCTAGCGGCCATCCGGCGTGTGCTGCGGGGCGAGGATCCCGGGTGATCGTTTCGTCCCCAGCACAGGTGACCGCGAGTCGGGAAGGGGAGACTCTTGCTTCACGTGGCTGACGGTCGTTGCCCATTTCAATAGCCCGGCGCCACGTCGAGGCCCTCCGGCGCCCGCAAGAGACGACTGCCGCTTCGGGACAAGCAGCAGTCCTTCGATGCCGTTCGATACGGATTCGAGGGCATCGAGGCCGACGGCAGCCGATACCCGAGCAAAGGGGCTGCAGCGGCGGCGCGGGCGCTTTAGGCGTAATGCGACCACCCGGCCTGGCACCGGTAGACGGACCGCTTCTGGTGCACGGAAGAACGCTGAGCCCGGACCGATCGCGCGAGCTGGCGCGGTCCCGCCGAACGCTCGGCCACTGTCGCTTTCGGCTGACACGGTCGGCGAGGCTCGCTTGTGAGTTCGCGGCATTCCGATAGCGATGGTCATCGGCGCTGGGTGTCGGTTCTAGTTTGCGTGTGAGCGGAGCCGCGTCGATGCGCTCGCGGTTCAGTGTCCGGATGCTGCAGGGGCCGCCGGGCAGCACAGCGGGCTTCCGCACCGGACGGCACGGTGACGAGGAGCTCGGCGGGTTGAACAACGAAAACGGGGTGCGCGGGCTCTGGACGGTGCAACAATCGAG
>OCTA010000372.1_pt1 | contig 41193 bp, 39 predicted proteins | sample 1538991 | NCBI WGS metagenome assembly OCTA01 (sample SAMEA3539302, study PRJEB22396) | soil metagenome | biome: tundra; feature: field; material: soil | place: USA | collected 2010-05 | depth 0.15 m | reverse complement strand
CAGTCAACAGTCCGAAACGAGAGTCTAACTGAGGCTCATGATGAGGAGATGTGTTTATCACCATCTATGTTGTACTTCGGTCGGAACTTGAGGCTCTCAATCGAGAACGTTGGCGAAGCGGACATTCGCAAAGGGATGGACGAAATGATTCAACTCAAGCGAGCTCATGACGCTGAAAGCGAAGAGGGCGGAGCACGTTTTCTGGTCGAGCGTCTCCGGCCACGAGGCATCAAGAAGGAAAACCTAATGATCGAAGGATGGCTCACAAGCGTTGCACCGACCGCGGCCCTGCGACGCTGGTTTAATCACGATCCAGGAAAATGGGTGAGTTCCGCCGGTGGTACTTCCGTGAGTTGAAGAAGCATCCGATTGCCTGCAGCCTTTACTCGCTCGAGCTCGACGTGGCCGAGTGGCCCTTGTCTACAGTTCGCGCGACACCTAGCATAACAATGCGGTTGCGCTCAAAGACTTCCTTGAAGGAAAGGCGAAGGGCAGCGGAGGAACTGTGCTTAATGCCGCTTAAGAGCGCGATTGATTCACGCTATAGCATTTAGATCGCATTGCTGTGTTGCCAAAGCTGGTCAGTTATTGAGAGTGTGAGCGGTACGGCAAGCCCAAGCGTGAAAACGCATATCGGATGATTAACAGGGTCGGGGCGTCTCAATCTGAAATTTTGCGCCTAAGATCGACCTTTGGCCTCCAGCCACGCCACCACATCACTAGCGTTTCGATCTGGCGGAAAGACGGGATAGAAGACGTGTTCAATCACCCCGTCATAGATCACTAACGTCAAACGCCTCAGCAACGTCATGCCGTTCGTCTGAAAGGTCGGTAGGCGCATAGCAGTGGCCAGCCTCAGATGTTCGTCCGAAAGAATTGGAAAGGGCAGGTGCAGACGCTCGGCGGTCTCGCGTTGATAGGAGCTATCCTGTGTTGAGAGGCCAAAAAGGTGGTTGACCCCCAGAGCTTTCAACTCCGCAAAGTGGTCCCGGAATAAGCAGGCCTGCGATGTGCAACCCCGTGCCCCAGGGAGTAGATCCCATCCATCAGGGTTTGGTACCCCAGGTTGTCTCGCTCGGGGATACGCATAGACCACAGTACATCCAGGGAAACAGGATAGGTCAGCCGTCGTACCGTCGGTGACAGAGAGAGGAATCGAAGCGATTGACATACCCACCAGGTGCCGGGCCGCACCATCGTCTATCGGCGCTGGGATCATTGACCAGTCAGGGGTCTCGACATCGTTGTTCATCATCGTCCGTCCGCAAAAATAGGGAGCATCATCCTAGTTTAGTAGGAATGTCCTCCAGCACCGATTCCCTCGAAGTGCAATTCCGGGTCACAATGTCGTAGGAGTTAAGAAGTGCAGAGCGGCTTATACAGCCAGTGTGAGCAAGCTCTGCAAGAAGCAACCGGGGTATATGTCAGACGAAGGTAGAATCCGTCGGCAGTACTTCCGTGAGTTGAAGAAGCATCCGATTGCCTGCAGCCTTTACTGCACGGCAACGTGGATTCTGGTTTGAGAATATACACTATCGGCCACTCGACGCGACCTTTCGCTGAGTTTATCGGGATGCTTCAGGCGAACGCGGTGGAGTGTTTGGTAGATGTCCGTACCGTGCCGCGCTCCCGCCACAATCCGCAATACAATCGCGAGGAGCTTTCTGCCTCACTTGTGCGTGACCACGTGCTCTACCTACACATGCCTGGGCTTGGTGGCTTTCGGCATCCAGTGAAGGGATCAATCGCGAACCTAGGATGGCGCAATCTAAGTTTTCGAGGATATGCCGATTATATGCAGACACCGGAATTCACACTGCAACTGGAAGAGCTGATTGCAGTGGCTCGCACGAAACAGAGCGCTATTATGTGTGCGGAGGCTGTACCTTGGCGATGCCATCGCTCGCTAATAGCCGACGCATTGCTAGTGCGCGGTGTTGATGTGCGAGAGATCGCAAGCGCAACAAAGACCACGCCGCTCACCCTCCATTCGTGGGCCCAGGTGAACGAAACCCAGGTAGCCTACCCTGTCGGTTCCGATCGAGTCAGCTGATGCCGGCCAGTGACTGGTTCCAGCTTGGCCTACGCAATCAGTTGCGGCTCACATGTGATACATATAGTGTCTCGGACTGTATTAGCCGATCTGTTTGAGTTCGACGGTCATGCGCTTCTGTCTCTCTCGGGTTGCGGACTTCTTGCACTATCATCTGCGCTACGCGGCCGATGCGACGGAGCGTGATCGGGGGAAGCGCGATGCAGGAGCTGGTCGCTTTGATTACGCAAGAGCAGAAACTTTTTAGCCTCTTGTGTCAGCGCTCGTTTGTGGAATGACCAATATTCGTCAACTGATGTTACTCAACTCTCGTTTTTCGTCGAGTCTATAGAAATTACAGGTGAGCCTGACGCGGAGATGCGCAAGGGCGGGCCACGCTTGGAACACGCATGAGGATGAAATTGGAGACCGTGCTGACGATGCAGGTCGCCGCTAACAGGAGGTCACACGCATGACACATAACTTCAAAGCAGGAGATCACGTCGAGTGGAACTCCGAAGCGGGGCTGGTCCGAGGGACGATCAAGAAGAAACATACCTCCAAAATCACTTTCAAGGGATATACCGTCCACGCTTCAGAGGGGGAGCCACAGTATTTGATTAAGAGTGATAAAACTGACCACATGGCTATGCACAAAGGTTCAGCTCTCACACTGATTGCAAAAAGCACTCCGTGACCCAAAAGAGCGGTATCTGATCAGCTGGCGACACCGACAAGGCTTTAGCGGCTACGTAAAGGACGCACGGCCTATGTCGTCGCGCGCATTCAGTCGCGCGAGTAACAGGTGGTAGTAAAGCATTCCACGTTGTGGACCGAGTGCAGTGAGAACTGCGTCTATATCAAAATGCGCGGCTCCTGCGACGAAGACCAGATTGCGAGCTACACTCGAGTCGTTCATGGGGAAGACATCGAGGCGACCTAGCCCGCGTAACAATATGACTGTCGCTGTCCACGGCCCAATTCCTTTGATTTCGCGGAGGATCATCGCGGCATCTAGACTCGGGCGCTCTTCCAGCATCTTTTCATCGAGACTGCCGGATAGAATCGCGTCCGCCACCCGCCGTAAAGTGGCCAGCTTATTCGTGCTCAAGCCTGCTGCACGCAACGGACCATCGGTTGTAACGCGAAGAGCCTCGGCGCCGGGAAATGCATAGAGGGCAATACCCCCACACCTGACAGGCGAACTAAGCGCCAGAATCAGTCGCCTTGAAATCGAACTCGCAGCAATGAGACTCACCTGCTGGAAGACAATCGCGTTCACGCATGCCTCCCATAGCGTGGGATAGCGAGGAGGCTTTACGCCGCGCATACGAACGGCCAGCGGCCACAGCCATGGAATACCCTTGGCTGCGCTATAGAAGTGTGAAAGTTTCCGCTCGACCCCGAGAATCCGGCGTACGGCGGCAAGCGCCTGCGCGCATTCGTCAGGACCATCACATCCCTCAATGACGACCGTAAGCGCCGCAGGTTGTGTTTGTGCGACACGCACCAGGACAGATTTGCGAAAGCCGTCAAGTACACGGACGTATTCGCCCTCGGGAGTGATCACATCCACGGTATTTGTTGATAACCTTCGCAGCACGCTCACAGTAAGGTCGAGCCGATACGGCTTAGTCACGTCTATCTCATACCGGACTTTGGAATCGACAGTCGTCGCAACACGCAGCGTCATTGGAATAATCTCGTGGATTCCAGCCGATCCAAGGCTACGGCTGTACATTTTATCTTCACTTGCCGCGACTTCCACGGTCTTTTGAAGCGTTCGATTTGGAGCATTCGCTGAGCATGACAATCCGTTGCAACACAATCGCCTCATTATGCTCCGCCTGATCGCGAGCCGTCTCGGCGCCACCTGGAAGGTTCGGGCGATTGTGGCTGACACTACCTCTTTACCCCAAATGCTGAATACACGCGATGCACTCCTTGCGTTGGCGGATGCATCAGACGTTATCGAGGTGCCGACCGCTCTCGTACTACGTTGTACGTCGTTTTCATCCACTTTGGCAGCCCGCGGCTTTCGAGGAGCATACCAACGAAATGGGGGCTGCCTTTCTTTTCTCAATTTATCGCAGTCCAATTCTGAACAGTCATCAGAACTGCCCCCGGATGAAAGAGCGACAGCAGTGGTTAAGCGGGCGCGCTCGAAATCTATACCTGTACACCAAACAGATGTACCACGTCGAGTGACACTCGGCTCATTGTGCCTCCTCTCGGCCCACGACCACAATCAAAGCAGGAGTTGATCGGCAACAGAGATTGAATTGTCTCCAAAGTGCCAGGTGGACTTCTCCAAGGAGGCCTCGAATGCATGGGAGCCGAAACGAGAAGCACCGCTGGGGCGTGATTTTGGCTGGCGGCGACGGAACCCGCCTCAAGTCCTTGACACATCTCGTATCAAATGACGACCGACCAAAGCAATTTTGCCCGCTGCTGGACGGAAAGACGCTTCTCGCTCAAACTCGGCTTAGGATTGCGGGAAGCGTGGATCCTAGCCGAACGCTATTCGTGTTGAATAGAATACACGAGCCTTTTTACCGAGAAAAACTTGCGAAGGTCTCACCAACACAGATGGTCATACAGCCGAGCAATAGGGGAACGCTACCCGCTATTCTCTGGAGCTTGCTGCGCATCATTCAACTCGATGAGCGTGCTGTTGTTGCATTCTTCCCTTCAGATCACTATTACTCACATGAAGAAAAGTTCATAGCGGGAATCGCATCCGGCTTCGAACTTGCGGAACTTCATGCCCAGAACGTAATCCTTTTGGGGGCGGTGGCCACTCGCCCCGAAATCGACTATGGATGGATCGAGCCGGAGACAACAGTTGCAAGCCCCTTTGGCAACCGACTAACGCCTGTAAAGCGGTTTTGGGAAAAGCCCTCGGATCAAATTGCACAAAGCTTGTTAGATCGAGGTTGTCTCTGGAATACGTTTGTCATGGTCGGCCGCGCCAGCGCCTTCCTGAAAATGATTCAGCAAGCAGCTCCCAACATCTATCGCGACTTTGAATTGATCGGGGGGCTACCTAGTCTGGAGATGGAAGCCGCACTGATGCAGCCCCTCTACGACAGGCTTCCTGTGGCCGATTTCTCACGATTGGTATTGTCGGTGAGCACAGAACGGCTCTGTGTCGCCAGCCTCGGCGATATCGGATGGAGCGATTTAGGAGACCCGCACAGGCTCATCGCCACCCTATTTGCAGCCGGTATGGAAAGTCAGTGGGTCACGTCGGGGTCATGCAATCACTGCGGCGTCAGCCTAGCTTAATCCTGTTGTTGCTTTTGTCTTTGGCATCCAGTGTTGTGTGATTTAAGTCGCGGCCTCGCGGATAACGTCATGTTAGCTTGCAGATGTGGGGAGGACGGATGAGCGAGCGGCCCGGAAAGATTGGGATCGTAGGTGTGGGCAGCGTGGGGGCGACCATCGCCTACGCCTGCATGGTGCGCGGAGTGGGCAAGCACATTAGCCTGTATGACCTAGCGAAGACGAAGGTCGAGGCCGAGGTGCTCGACCTGAACCATGGGCTGATGTTTGTTCCCATGGCCAGAGTGGACGGGTCGGATGACCTGAACGTGCTGGAACACTCCGACGTGATCGTGGTTACCGCGGGGGCAAAGCAGAAGCCGGGGCAGACGCGCATGGATCTGGCCGCGACCAACGCGACAATCTGCCGCACGCTGATTCCCGACCTGCTGCGCGTTGCGCCCCAAGCGATGCTGCTGATGGTGACCAATCCGGTGGACGTGCTGACCTACGTCGCGCTGAAGCTGAGCGGACTGGAGAGCCGACGCGTTCTGGGCAGCGGCACGGTGCTGGACAGCTCGCGCTTCCGCTTCCTCATTGCGCAGCGCTGCGCCGTAGCGGTGCAGAACGTCCACGCCTACATCGCGGGCGAGCACGGAGACAGCGAGATTCCGCTGTGGTCGAGCGCGAGCATCGGCAACGTTCCCGTACAGGGCTGGCAGATGCCGGGTCATGGCGTGCTCAGCACGAAGGAGGAACAGGAGATCTTCGAGAGTGTACGTACCTCGGCCGAGAGGATCATCGAGGGCAAGGGCGCGACGAACTACGCAATCGGCCTGGCCGTGGCTACGATTCTGGAGGCGATCCTATGGGACGAGGGGCGCGTGCTGCCGGTAAGCTCCCTGCTGACGGACTATCGCGGCATCAGCAACGTGTGCCTCTCGGTGCCGTCGGTTGTGGGCCACCGCGGCGTGGAGGGCTTGCTGCCGGTGCCGATGGATGCGTCCGAGGAGGCCGGTCTGCATGCGAGCGCCGAGACCATTCGGCGGGTGGTGCAAGTGCTGGGATTCTAGCGCGATTCCATGATTACTTTAGCCAATTATCAGATTGACATTCCGCAGCTTTGTTTGAGTAGAAGGAAGGAATTTGCTATATCTGATCGCTATTTCGACGTCACAGTTGGCTATGGAAAGCCAGAAACTGCGCAACGAACAAGGAGATCGAAATGCATCGACATGAAGATCAAGACAGCGGTTTAACCAGGCTCCCAGAGTTGGCTCAACCCATTCTCCAGTTTGATCTTACCGCGGAGATAGAGCATCTGCGGCGAGAGGATTCCTGGCAACGAGATACAGGGAGAAGTTCGAGAACACTTGTAAAGCAACCGGATTTCCGCATCGTTCTGGTCGCGATGAAGTCGGCCACAGAGATGAAAGAGCATCGGGCAGACGGAAGAATCTCGATCCACACTATTCTTGGGCACTTGCGGCTCAAGTTGCCGGCCCAGACCGTCGAGGTTCGTGCTGGCCATCTATTAGCGCTTGATCCCTGTATTGTGCATGACGTCGAGGCTTTGGAGGACAGCGTTTTCCTGCTCACCATCTCCTGGCCTACGGATCAGGCGGCCTATTCTGAGAAAGACGAATCCTAAGGATATCAGGACTGTCGGAACGAACGAATTGAGAGCGGACAACTACTCTTGTCAAACGACGGGCTTGTCGACTAAATGCATCCGTTGCAGATGTTGATCGTCAGATTGCTAAGGTAGCCGAAACCGCACCGATCCACTCCAGTTGCTTTATCCTGTCCGTGGCGCGGATTTCCGTATCAGGTGGCGTGGAAGTATCGCGAGGGGGCTAGGTACTATGGGCAACGTATCTATCACGGTTGACGGCCAGACGATCACCACATCGCCAGGAACACTGCTGATTGAAGCCTGTAAGAGTGCCGGCATTCAGATTCCTTCCTTTTGCTACTATCCCGGCTTGTCGCTTCAAGGTGCCTGTCGGATGTGTTTGGTAGAAATCGAGAAAGTGCCAAAGCTCCAGACGGCGTGTACCACGCCGGTCGCCGATGGCATGACGGTAACCACCCAAAGCGAAACTGTTAGGCAGGCTCGCAAGGCAATGCTTGAATTTGTGTTGCAGAATCATCCGTTAGATTGTCCGGTCTGCGACGCGGGGGGACAATGCGAACTACAGGATGCAACCCTGACATACGGTGCACCGGCGTCCAGACTGATCGATATCAAGAACCACAAGGAAGAGCAACAGTGGTCCCCCGTGGTCTATTTTGACCGGCCTCGCTGCATCATGTGCTACCGATGCGTCAGGGTTTGCGGTGAGGGCATGGATGTGTGGGCATTGGGGATCGCCAACCGCAACTCCTCCCAACTTATCGTGCCTAATAAAGGAGACTCCCTCGAGTGCGAGGAGTGCGGCATGTGCATCGATATTTGCCCAGTGGGAGCACTCACCTCCGGGGCCTATCGGTACAAGACACGTCCCTGGGAGATGAAGCACGTGGCAACCATCTGTACGCATTGCAGCGACGGATGCACAACGACGCTGGGGGTGCGGCCAAGCAAGGATGGTATGCAGATTGTTCGCGGTTCAAATCGAACTAAGAGCGGAATCAATGGTGAGTTCCTGTGTATCAAAGGTCGCTATGCCTTCGATTTTACTGAGCATCCCGAACGGATTAAGCGACCTCTAATTCGGAAAGAGGGCCATCTCGTCCCAACGTCTTGGTGGGAGGCCCTGTCAACTGTCGCCCGGCGCTTCGTAGAGATCAGGGATACCTGCGGGGGGAAATCCTTGGGTGTGATCGGCTCCAATCGCACGACAAATGAAGAGAATTATCTCCTGCAAAAAGTCGCACGTGTTGTATTCCGGACCAACAATATTGATCATCATCGTACGGTCGATTTCCCAGCTTTCTTGCGCAATCTCGCCGGCAGGGTCAATGCCACCGCCAGCATGAATGATGTGCTGAGTGCTCCAGCTATCCTTCTCATTGGGAATGATCCTACATACCAGCATCCTCTATTGGCATGGCAGATACGAAGCAATGTGCGGCTAAACAAGGCACGCCTCTACTTGATTCATTCCCGACCTATCAAGTTGGCACGGCAGGCCGACGTGTTTATTCAGGTTGATCAGGGCGGCGAAGGCAGTGCGGTTGAGTTCCTCGCCGAAGGAAGAAGTGATTCCGACCAATTCTCCATGAACGAACGTGTTGTGGAAAGGCTTGCCGCTCTTCGGAATACGCTCAATACCGAAAACGGTCTGGTAATCATTTTTGGTTCTGAATTGCATCGAAAGGATTTAGCTGCACTAGTGAGGTTTGGCACTAACATTCCAGGATGTAAATTTATTTGCCTTGGCGATTACGCCAACTCCAAGGGTGCCGCTGACATGGGGCTCTATCCGGATCTCTTGCCCGGATACACGGCACTCTCAGAAGGTGACCGGTTTTACAAGGAATGGAAGGCGGAGATCCCTGAATGGAAGGGCCTAAACCTTCCGCAAATGCTAAAAGCCTTCGAGGATGGCCAACTGGAGGCGCTTTATGTCATCGGCTCAAATCCTGTTTCTCGCTACCACGTCGATCTATCCAAACCGGCTGGAAAATTCCTTGTGGTGCAGGATCTCTTCCTCACCGAGACCGCGTCATTAGCGGATATTGTGTTGCCCGCCACTTGCGCGTATGAGAAGTCCGGGACATTCACGAACACCTGCGGTGATCTACAAAAGCTGGCAAAAGCTGGCGATGTGGCTGGGCCTAAGAGCGATCTGGAGATCTTCGCCCGTATCGCCGCATTAATGGGCTATGAGATCGGAAAGTTAGTCCAGCGCGGGGAGGGAGTTCGTGCCGACATGGGGCAGTCGAGGGGAGCCCAGAATGGGGAAGTGGATCGACAAGCCGTCTGGATGCAAGCTCAAAATCTGGAGCCTCGGTTGGGGCCCTTCGATCCAGATGTGGTATTACGCGAAATCCAGCGAGTGCTCCCGTCCTACCGGTCCAGCCATATTGATTTTTCAGGTAGTAGTGAAATTCCAAACTTAGAACCATTGGATCGTGCCGACATACGTGACGAAGCTCAATTAATATTGACGTCAAAAGACGGTTTGTTTTCGTCGGGTACTCTAGGCAACTATTGCGATGCACTTAATAGTGTGAGCGAAAGCGGTCTTCTGTTGCCGTATGAGCAGGCGACCACAGGGAAGAAAGCCCCCGCCGAGCCAAAGCTTTGGACCGACCCTGGAACTATTAGCACTGGTGCATGAGGTGTCGGCGCCTTTAGAAACTCAGAACGGCGGGTGAAAGGTGCTTTGGCATGTGCTGGCGGTAAAAAGCGTTCACGTAGAAGTCGGAGTCGGTCCGCCATGGGACCCCGGGCTGAGGTGGGAAGCGACGAGGCTCCTGCGATCGGATTAGAACAAGAGAGGGAACAAGATGCAACCACGATTGGAATACGGGAAAGCCGCTCCGGGCGCCGTGACGGCCATGCAATGCCTAGAAGTCTATGTCCGCAATTGCGGGTTAGAGCACTCATTGCTTGAGCTAGTAAAGCTAAGGGCTTCACAAATCAACGGATGTGCCTACTGTGTGGATATGCACACAAAAGACGCTCGCGCGATGGGGGAAACTGAGCAACGGCTCTATGCAGTGGTCGTGTGGGAGGAGACTCCTTTCTTTACGGAACGGGAACGAGCAGCACTCGCCTGGACGGAGGCTGTGACACTGGTCGGCGAAGAGCATGTACCAGACGATACATACGAGCAGGCTCACCGAAACTTCGACGAAAAGGAACTGGTTGATTTGACGCTGGCAATTATCGCCATCAACGGGTGGAACCGATTGGCGATCAGCTTCCGCGCGGTACCTGGCGCCTACCAACCGGCTGCACCAAAGAACTTAAGTGCGGCGACCGCAAGATCCCCCGCCCAGTAGGGCGAATGACGTGGCCCATACCATCGTGACCGGAGCAAGTATATTTCCAGAAAACGCCCATTTTACTGGCACTTCAGGGTCCCGACTCAGTAATTAATTTCCCAACCAATGCAATACGGTGGTTCTCTTGGACTTCTAGCTGGATGGAAGCGTTGCGCTGATGCAGACCGAGAAGCCTGCCAATGCCAACTATTGTTCCTGGACGGTACGATCGAAGCGCCTTGATCGAGCCAGCACCTCATCGCTGGGCAACATCGCACCTGATAGGCAACCGCTAGTGTAGCCATCGGGTCGGCACCGAGGCGCTGGCGTGCCCACCGGTTACCTGTGGATCACCCCCAAGTTATCGTTAAGTCCAGATAACCAACCAGAGCTGCGTTATAAAAGGCCGCGGGATTCGACCGGTCGGAACTCTCGCTGCCCAATGAGCGAGATGGCTCCGAGGTGATCTCCGTATTTACGGAAGAGTCGCCGCATAGCACAAACCCTCTGTCGTAGCATTGGGTTTGTAGCCAGATGGAACGCGATGCGCAAACCGCCTCTAAATCCCTCATCCCGCAACACGCGCACCGGTTCCAGAAGATGCATCGGCGCTTCACTTCTCCAAGTCACGTTGAGTCCATTTTGTTCGAACAATCTCACCCATTCAGCAGCGGTCAGCGGTTGTACTCCCACGTGGATCTCTTTCGACATGGCCGCTTGAATCTCATGGCGCAAGCGGTCCGAAATATTGTCGGGCGTGAGACACAGCTCGTGGATTCCGTAACGTCCCGCGGCGGCAAGAAGGCGGACGGCCTCGGCAAATATCCGGCTCTTCTGCTCCTGACTCTGCATGCTCAGCATCGCTTCACCATAGACTACATTCACGCAGGCACTCGGCAGTCCCGATTCTTCAGCATGACCCAATACGACATTGGCATTCGTTCCCGCCAACTCCCTTCGAAGATGTTCGACTGCCGCAGGCTCCCGCTCCACCCCCCAATAGACCAAAGGATGCTTTCGCAGAGCCATTCGGGCCGTGAGGCCGAGTCCTGGAGCGAACTCAACTATGCGATCTTCAGGTCCGATTGCCAGCGCATTGAGCATGCGTCGCGTGAGTTCAAGCCCGCCTGGCCGCAGTACGCGCTTACCAGCACGTGCCAGCACCCAATGTCCCTGCATTTTGTCGGGATGCTGTCCTTCTCCTACCAATCGGCGACGAGTGATTGATTCCCGTTGTTCACTGCTGTTCGCGTAAAGTCTTTGCATATTTGTTGACCCCCGGATTTCAGCGTACTCGACGAGAATTAGCTGGTATGTGACTAAAGTCGCAGGAGTGAAGGTGTGAGAAGAATTGCACACCCAGCATCTGGCCAGCCCAGCACGTCGGTCCGCCTCGCTCTGTTGAGCGTCGCTCTCGAGCACCATCACGAGTTCGGCCTGCCGAACGGCAACGTTTTAGTGCATGATGCTGAACTTCGTGGCCGGTCGAGTCCGTGCGGTTTCACTGAGAAGAATCGGATGAAGGGAGAGAACGACATTTTGAAGACTGAGTCTGGCCACGACGGGAAGAACCAGATCATGGCACCAAGGCGTCCTGAAGGAATATTCAATGAATGCTGTCCCGTACGAAATCTATACTTTCGCACGCGACAGATGTACCACATGGAGTGACACGCGGCTCATTGCGTCCCCTCACGATCCGCAGCCAGAATCAAAGCAGGACTTGATCGGCGACAGAGATTGAATTGTCTCCAAAGTGCTAGGTGGACTTCTCAAAGGAGGCCTCGAATGCATGGGAACCGAAACGAGAAGCACCCCTGAGACGTGATTTTTGACAGACAGTAACACCAGATTCGGTCCCAGTCAAACGCGGCGAACTGGCGGCCTGTGCAGGCGCGACAGTGGTTTCCCCATCCTCGCAGGAGACATTTCTTTGACACCAAACAGGAAATACTTGTCAGGTTTTAGAATGCCTCTGGTTTTGCCTCCACACAAAACGCGTTGAATCGGGCCCGTTGAACTCCAGGAGGAGACACCCATGAGTACCGACACGAAGATCATAGACTCTCTTGTCGAGGGCGAATATAAGTGGGGCTTTGTCACCGAGGTTGAGTCGGACTCGGCCCCGAAGGGTCTTAACGAAGCCACCATCCGGCTGATCTCGACGAAGAAAAACGAGCCGGAATTCATGTTGGCGTGGCGCCTGAAGGCGTTCCGCCACTGGCTGAAGCTGCTAAATCAAGGGGCCGAGCCCAAGTGGGCCAACATCAAATACGACGCCATCGACTATCAGGACATCATTTACTACTCCGCGCCTAAACCCAAGAAGGCCGGTCCGAAGAGTCTGGATGAAGTAGATCCCGAGATACTTCTCGCATACGAAAAACTTGGCCTCCCGCTGGATGAGCAGAAGCGGCTGGCCGGCGTCGCGGTGGACGCGGTGTTCGACAGCGTCTCCGTGGCGACTACATTTCAGGCCAAGCTCGCTGAGATCGGCATTATCTTCTGCCCATTCACGGAGGCGGTGCAGCGCCACCCCGAACTAGTAAAGAAATATCTGGGTTCGGTGGTGCCCTACTCGGACAACTTCTTCGCCGCTCTGAACGCGGCCGTATTCACCGATGGCTCGTTCGTCTACGTCCCCAAGGGGGTTCGCTGCCCGATGGAGCTGATGACCTATTTCCGCATCAACGCGGCGGATTCGGGCCAGTTCGAACGCACGTTGATTATTGCCGATGAGGGTTCCTATGTGAGCTACCTCGAAGGCTGCACGGCGCCGACCCGCGACAAGAACCAGTTGCATGCCGCGGTGGTTGAGCTGGTTGCGCACGACAACGCCGAGATCAAGTACTCGACCGTGCAGAACTGGTATCCGGGAGACCCCGTGACGGGCAAGGGCGGAATCTATAACTTCGTCACCAAGCGCGGCAAATGCGAGGGGGTGAACTCAAAGATCTCCTGGACGCAGGTGGAGACCGGCGCTGCCATCACCTGGAAGTATCCGAGCGTCATCCTCCAGGGCGACAACTCCGTGGGCGAGTTCTACTCGGTGGCACTCTCGAACCACTGGCAGCAGGCTGACACCGGCACCAAGATGATTCACATCGGCAAGAACACGCGAAGCACGATCATCGCCAAGGGCATCTCCGCCGGGCACGGGCAGAACACCTATCGCGGCGGAGTCAAGGTGCTTAGGGGTGCAGTGGGAGCCCGCAACTACACGCAGTGCGATTCCCTGCTGGTTGGCGACAAGTGCGGCGCGCACACCTTCCCCTATATTGAGGCGAAAAACTCCACAGCGCGCATCGAGCACGAAGCGTCCACGTCGAAGGTTGGCGATGATCAGATCTTTTACCTGCAGCAGCGTGGCCTACCGAAGGAAGATGCGCTTTCGATGATCATCAATGGATTCTGTAAACAGGTCTTCCGCAAGCTGCCGATGGAGTTCGCCGTCGAGGCGCAGAAGCTGCTGAGCGTGAGTTTGGAAGGGAGTGTTGGCTAGCCTATGTCTATGTTGGAAATCAGGAATTTACACGCCAGAATTGAAAATCACGAGATTCTCAAAGGTCTCAGCCTGACGGTGAATGCTGGCGAGATCCACTCGATCATGGGGCCGAACGGCTCTGGGAAAAGCACGCTCGCGCAGGTGCTGGCCCGTCGCGAGAACTACGTGGTCACCGAAGGCCAGGTGCTGCTTGATGGTAAGGACCTGCTGGCGATGAAGCCGGAAGACGCAGCCTGCGAGGGCGTCTTCATGGCCTTTCAATACCCGATAGAAATCGCCGGAATCAGCAACGTTTACTTCCTGCGCGCGGCGCTGAACGCCATCCGGAAATACCATGGGCAGAAAGAGTTGGACGCCATGGATTTTATACCGTTCTATAAGGAGAAGATGAAACTGCTCGAAGTAGACGAGAGTTTCATGACGCGCTCCGTGAACGAAGGTTTCTCCGGCGGAGAGAAGAAGCGCAATGAGATTCTGCAGATGGCGTTGCTGGAGCCCAAGCTCGCTATTCTGGACGAGACCGACTCCGGGCTCGATATCGATGCGATGCGCATTGTGGCCAACGGCGTCAACGCAATGCGCAGCCCCGACCGGGCCATCATCGTCATCACCCACTACCAACGCCTGCTGGACTACATCGTTCCAGACTTCGTGCATGTACTCGTCGATGGGCGGATCGTCAAGTCGGGCGGCAAGGAACTGGCGCTGACTCTCGAAGAACAGGGTTACGTTGGGGTCGAAGCAGAGGCCAGTGTCACTGCGGTTGCGGTTTGATGGAGCGTACGAACGTGTCGACGGCCATACAGCAGCTCCCGAGCTACCTGGAAGCCTTCCTGCAGTTGCAGCAGTCGCCAGTCCATCGGCAGGAGCCCTGGTTCTGGGGTGTGCGTGAGGGCGCGTTTGCCAGCTTCTGCCAGTTGGGCTTCCCTACCGTCCATGACGAAAACTGGCGCTTCACGAACGTTGCGCCCATCGCCCAGACCACATTCCATCTCCCCGAGATTCCTGAGGACGAATGCAACGTAGTCACGGAGAGCGACGTAGCTCCCTACAGGCTTGAAAACCTGGCCGCTCAGCTTGTGTTTGTGAACGGGCGATATGCGCCGGGACTCTCGCGCCTGTCCGTGGGGCGCAAGGGTTTGCAGGTTTCCAGTCTCGCCGAGGCGATGCTGAAGGAGCGGGAAAACGTCGAACCGCATCTCGCGCGCTCCGCCGATTCCAGCAAGGAAGCTTTTACGGCGCTGAACACGGCGTTCTTCGAGGACGGCGCGTTTGTCTTCCTTCCCCGGGGCCTGGCGCTTCAGGAGCCTATCTATCTTCTGTATCTCAATACTGGCAGCGCGACGCCGCAGATCGCGAACCCGCGCAACCTGATCGTGGCCGGAGAGAACAGCCAGGCTACGATCCTCGAGGACTATGTCTCGCTCGGAGCCGGCGTATCGTTCTCCAACGTCGTAACCGAGGTCGTCGCGGGTGAGCAGGCGGTGCTTCACCACTACAGGATCGAGCGAGAGAGTACGGACGTGTTTCACGTCTCCACGCTCAGCATCGAGCAGGGACGCGGCTCGACGGTCAATTCGCATTCGGTGCTGACCGGCGGTGCGCTGGTACGCAACAACATACAACCGGTGCTGGCCGGCGAAGGCGGCAACTGTCTGATCAACGGTCTGTTCATCGGCAATGGCCGGCAACATCTGGACAATTACATGAAGGTGGAACACAGGAGCGCACATTGCGCCAGCCACCAGTTCTACAACGGCATTCTGGACGGTGAGTCGCGCGGCGTCTTCCATGGCCGAATTCTGGTGTGCAAAGGTGCGCAGCAGACCGACTCGAAACAAACCAACCGCAACCTGCTCCTGTCGGATACCGCGCAGATGGACACAAAGCCGCAGCTTGAAATCTTTGCCGACGACGTGAAATGTACGCACGGCGCGACGATAGGCCAGATCGACGAGGAAGCGCTCTTCTACCTGCGCTCGCGCGGCCTTGATGAAGCTTCGGCCAAAGGCCTGTTGTTGTTCGCCTTTGCCAGCGAGTGCCTGGAACGGATGAATCCCGGCCTGATTCGCAACTATCTAGAGAAGATCATCATGCGGGTGTTGCCCCAGGCAAAGCAATCGGAGGCGGTGCTATGAGCATAACTGCCGACCGCGTAAGCACTGTGGCCGCTGGATTCGATGCTGCCAGGCTAAGTAAAGACTTTCCCGCGCTGAATCAACTCGTACACGGCAAACCACTCGTCTACCTGGACAACGCCGCGACGTCACAGAAGCCACGGTCCGTCATCAACGCCATCACCCGCTTTTACCATGAGGATTGTTCGAACATCCACCGCGGCGTACATCTGCTCTCCGAGCGCGCGACCAGGGCGTATGAAGAGGTACGGCTCGCCGCCCAGCAGTTCATCCATGCAGCCAATCCCGCCGAGGTGATCTTCGTCCGCGGAACCACGGAGGCCATCAACCTGGTGGCGCAGAGCTACGGCAGAACGCAGGTGCAGCCCGGCGATGCAGTCCTGGTTTCCGCGATGGAGCACCACTCCAACATCGTTCCTTGGCAGATGCTGTGCGAAGAGAAGGGTGCGAAGCTGCACGTTATTCCGATGAACGATCGCGGCGAGCTCTTGCTGGATGAATATGAAAAGCTGCTGACGCCTGAAACGAAATTAGTGGCCGTGGCGCATGTGTCCAACGCTTTGGGCACAGTCAATCCGGTGCGGCGGATCATCCGCATGGCGCATGAACGCGGTATCCCCGTACTGGTGGACGGTGCTCAGGCGGTTCCTCACCTCCAGGTGGACGTACAGGACTTGGACTGCGATTTCTACGCCTTCTCCGGGCACAAGATGTACGGACCGACGGGAATTGGAATCCTGTACGGCAAGCGGCGGCTGCTCGAAGCAATGCCTCCTTATCAGGGAGGGGGCGACATGATCAGCTCGGTCACCTTCGAGAAGACGACCTACAACTCCCTTCCCCACAAGTTCGAGGCGGGCACGCCGGACATCTCAGGAGTCATCGGCCTGGGCGCGGCCATCGAGTATCTGACGCGCATCGGACTGGACAACGTTGCGGCGCACGAGCACGACCTGCTGGTATACGCCACGGAACAGATTACACGCCTGCCCGGCGTTCGCGTGATCGGCACCGCTATGGAAAAGGCGGCCGTACTCTCCTTCGTCCTCGACGGCATACACCCGCACGACGTGGGCACGATCCTCGATCAGGAGGGGATCGCCGTCCGCACCGGGCATCACTGCGCCCAGCCGGTGATGCAGTTTTTTGGCATACCGGCAACTACCCGCGCTTCCTTTGCGCTGTACAACACAGAAGCGGAAGTCGATACCTTGATGCGAGGGATTACAAAGGTTCAGGAGATGTTCGCATGATGCCAGAATCGCGAGACGTCCGGGATCTCTATCAGGACATGATCCTCGAGCATTCGAAGAGGCCGGAGAACTTTTACCGCCTGCCCGACGCAAACCGGAAGGCGGAGGGCTTCAATCCGCTCTGCGGTGACCACTTCACCGTCTTCCTTAAGCTCGATAACGACACCGTCACAGACATCAGTTTCGAGGGCTCGGGCTGTGCCATCTCCAGGGCCTCGGCTTCCATGATGACAGCCAGACTGAAAGGTAAATCGAAGAGCGAGGCGCAGCGGCTCTTCGCGCAATTTCAGCGGCTGGTGACGAACCAGACGAACAAGGCAGACGACGAGGCCGTGTTGGGAAAACTGGTTGTCTTCTCCGGAGTCTGCGAATTTCCGGTGCGGGTGAAGTGCGCCATCCTGGCATGGCACGCGATGATGTCAGCCCTCGATCAAACATCGGCTGCGGTGTCGACAGAATAGGCACGACCACCGATATCGAGACGATAGCAGAAGCCACCCGAAAGAAGACCCCATCAACGAAAGGAAGGCATAGATGATTACGTTGACAGCAAAGGCAGCCGAAGTGGTGCGAAGCGACATTGAGAGGGATAATTTGCCACCTGCCACCGCCCTCCGCCTCGGAGTCGCCCACGATGGCTGTAAGGATAGCGGCACCCAATACCGCTACGTCCTCGAACTTGATCCCGAGACCGTTCGCCCCGGGGACCAGATCTTCGAGAGCGAAGGAATTGAAATCAGGGTCGACGAGCCGAGCCTCGTTCATCTCGACGGCGTTCAGCTTGGGGTCAAACAGGGTCCCCACGGGAACGAATACATGTTTCTCAATCCTCGCGCGGAACACAGTTGCATTTGCGGAAGCACATTCTCGAAGGTCATGCCGGAGATACAAGTCAAGAAGGCGGAGGCACACTGATGGCTATCAACGAAAGGATCACGCTCAGCCGCGACTGCAAGGTAAATATCATTCCCAGTGGAGAAACGATGATTCTTGCTGCGGACGCTCAGGTCTGGATCGTCCAGGAACTCGGCGGCTCCTACACCGTGATGACCGAAACGGGACACGCAGTTCGCATTGACAACCTCGACGCCGACGCGCTCGGAAAAGAGATCATGCCGCCACCAGACAGCACCGAAACCGCAGTCGAAGGATCGCTGGAACAGATGGTCTGGAGAGAATTGAAAACATGCTATGACCCTGAGATTCCGGTCAATATAGTCGACCTCGGCCTGGTGTATCACTGCGGAGTGACTCTGCTGCCTGAAGGCGGCAATCGAGTGGACGTGAGTTTCACCCTCACTGCTCCAGGCTGTGGCATGGGCGACGTGCTCAAGCGCGACATCGAAGGCAAAGTCGCTCGCATTCCGACCGTGACGCAGTGCGCTATCGAAGTCGTCCTTGATCCTCCATGGAACCAGAGTTTGATGTCCCTCGCGGCACAACTGCAGCTTGGTCTAATGTAAGCCTCAGGCGAGGAGAGGACCCCGCTGCAACATACAATCGGAAGGAGGATAGGATCGATATGTCAATGGCCACAGCGAAAACCGCGCTTCGCATCGGTCCGGACGTCACGATGGGCGAGATCCTTCATGCCTATCCCACCGCCAAAATCGCGCTGTTTATCCGATACCACATCGGCGGATGCACCAGTTGCGGTTACCAGCTCACCGACACGCTGGCGGAGGTTCATCAGAACTACAACATCAAAAACCCGTTGGAGGAGGTGCTCGCCGCCGTCCAACATAGTGCAAGCGTTGAGGCGAAGGTCCATATCTCACAGCAAGAGCTTGCCAGCGTACTCCAGCGGGGACTGGATTTGCGGCTTCTCGATACGAGATCAACCAGTGAATGGCAGGCAGGCCACCTCGCGGGCGCGCAGCCGGTCACGGTGGAATTGACCTTCAATGCGCTCGATTCCTGGCCTAAGGAGACTCCGATCGTTTTCTACTCCAACGAAGGACGGAGGAGCCTCGACAAAGCGGCCTATTTTCAGGCCTACGGTTTTGCGAACGCCCGCAGCCTCGATGGTGGACTACAGGCCTGGCAAGACACGTTTGAATCACCACTAATCGTCGCTCTTCCGTGACTATGAGGCCAGGGTCTCTCAGAGATGGCTCAACTCATGAACAACGAATAAGAAGTGAACGACTAGGCGCGACAGAATCTTATTTACTAGAATTGGCTACGAGTTGACCGTATGGCGCTCGACAAGAAAGGTTGAGACATGTCCCAATTATGTGACCTTCTTGCTGAAATCGAGCGACTTGCGGACTATTCTCCGAGCATTATTAGGCTGCAACAGACTATCGTTGACATAATTGCAAAAAAGATCGCCCGCTACAATTGGGTCGGTTTCTATATGTTGGACTCGGAAGATGCATCGGTGCTCGTACTTGGCCCTTTTCACGGGGAGCCCACGCCGCATGTGCGGATCACGGTGACGCGGGGAATCTGTGGTGCGGCTGTCGTCCTAGGTCAAACAGTAATTGTGGAGGATGTTGCGGCTGATCCGAGGTATCTTGCGTGTTCGGTGAACACCAAGTCTGAGATCGTTACACCCATTCGGGTACGCAGCCTCGTTGTTGGAGAGATTGACGTCGACAGTCATACGCCGAATGCCTTTCAGTCGGAGGACCGCAAGTTTCTAGAACAGTGTGCCGTCGTGGTAGGTCAGTATATGGAGCGGTTCATCTAATCGGGCTGCGATCACCCCTACCCGCGTCTCCATCAGCAGTTCCCCGAGTTTTCAATACAGGTAGCTGAACCCACCTACAAGGGCCCACACTCAAGACTTGGGGAGCCGCTTTGCCAGTCGTTGCGGAATGGATTCCAGACTAATCTCGGCTGCCACCGAAGTGACGCAAACCATCACTATGGGTTGACGTGTCTGCTTTTGCCGACTTAAGTCATAGCCGGAGTGCCAATCGAGGACTACGGTAAGAAGGACTGAGGATTGTCATAATGCTCATCGCACCGAGGCCTAAAGATTTTAGATCTCTGAATAGAGCGGTTTCTGCTACTGGGACCCCCATCCCTTCCTCAGATGGGAAAGGTCAGACGGTCTGCGTGTTCCACCCGTCTCGCACCAGATCGCGTGAAAGTGTGTCGCGGTGAGCGCTATGCTGACTAAGAAACCAAAAACAAAGATTCTAGTGGATGGTGGCGATCCCGAGGAGACTCTGAGGATCAAGTCCCTGATCGGATTTGTCGATGGCCAAACAACGAATCCCAGCCTGATAGCAAAAAACCCCGAAATCCAACGCAGAATAATCTCTGGCCACAAATTGAGCCTGGCGGAACAGAGCGAAGAATACAAGAAGATTGTGCAGAAGATTTCGCCTCTGGTTGGAGATGCTGGAGTATCGATTGAGGTCTTCGCGAATCTCAGTACAACGGCTGAACAAATGCTGGCGCAAGGTGAGGACATGTTCTCGTGGATTCCCAACGCCTACATCAAATATCCGTGCACGTATGAGGGTCTGCGAGCAGCCCAGATGTCGGTTGAACGAGGAATTCGAGTCAATGTTACGTTATGTTTCTCACAGGAACAGGCCGCTGGTATCTATGCCGCCACGCATGCGTCCAAAGCACCAGTGTATGTCTCCCCATTCATCGGTCGCCTTGATGATCGCGGCGAGAATGGTATGGATTTAATCAAGGCTATTCAGCAAATGTATAAAGCAAGCGACGGTCATGTGTACGTTCTTGCTGCCAGCATTCGCACCGTAGATCAATTGCTTGCTTGTTTCGCTTTAGGCGTCGAGCTTGTCACGGTGCCTATAAAAGTCCTCGAATCGTGGGCCGCAAAAGGGTTGCCAATGCCGGATCGGAACTTCGTCTATAGAGGAGTCGATACAGATGGCAAACCACTAAAGCCAATTCCCTACAAGAATATCAACCTGACCAAGCCGTGGAATGCTTTTAACCTCGGGAACGAGTTCACAAGAAAGGGCATTGAACAATTTGTGACAGATTTTGAAGATACTCTTCTGCGGCCGGTAAGTGTGGGCTAACAGGTGGAACCTGAAAGGAGCCCTTGCATGGAGAAGCCAATGTATCCTGCCCCATCGAGTAATATCGCAAAGAAACGTAGAGAGCTTGCGCCAGAAATACTCGACGCCTTTCAGACTTTTAGCCTTCAGGTGTTTTCTGATGGCGCCTTGCCTGCCAAAACGAAGGAGCTCATAGCGGTTGCTGTGGCTCATGTGACGCAGTGTCCCTATTGTATTCGCAGCCATACCAAGCGGGCCAGGCTGAAGGGCGTAAGCGAACAGGAGATCATGGAAGCGATCTGGGTGGCCACCGAGATGCGGGCTGGCGGCGCCATCTCACACTCTGCCCTCGCTATCGACGCGATGAATGTGGAGAAAGCCATTCCGAAGTAGCATGAGTCGAAATCTGTGCACTTGTTTTGTGGTCTAGGAACTCTGACGCTAGTGAATATTGGCCAGCACGCCGTGCGTGGCTACCGCAGCTGAAAGTAGTTCTGCGGAATGGGAGGTCGATTGCCTCGTTTTCTTTCGCAACACACGTTGGCGTGTATGACACGCCAGGGCGCCGCCGAACTTGTCCGGCAGATTCACGCAGCCACTCAAGTTAAGGAGAGACGGGTTTTGTTGAATATGCAGGAAGGAAAGATGTTGATCGAGAGTGAGGCACCTGACCGCGCAGAAATTGAACAGTGGTTCATAGCGCTGAAACTCCATGTCGATTGGATATTGCGCATTGAATTTGAGTCTGTGGATGGTGACCTGCAATCTCTCTTCTAGGCATGGAGTTCCCAATCCGCCGCTTGGCATCTGTTGATTCACTATGTGCCCGGACCAGTCATGGATTCTGGGCTCCGGGATCCGCGCGAGTTTCATATTGTGTAATGCACTACGGACGAGGCCCTTTCGGTATGAAGCCCTGAGTGTTTGGGCAGTCGATACGCGTTCAGAACGCTCAACCCCATCGCCAGAGATGGATTGGTGCGTGAACTGCTCTTTTCCCACGAAAATCACCCGAATCAAGCACCATAGGAGAAGAATTACATGTCGAACTACAAGCACCCTGAAGTACTGGTCTCCACGGAATGGGCCGCGGATCATCGGAATGATCCAACTGTGCAGTTGGTCGAAGTGGACGTTGACACCACAGCCTACGACCAGGGACATATTCCAGGAGCTGTTGGATGGAATTGGCAGACACAGCTGCAGGATAATGTCCGTCGTGATCTGATCCAAAAAGCCGACCTCGAAGAGTTACTGGGAAAATCAGGAATATGGAATGACACCACAATTTTGCTTTACGGAGACAATAACAATTGGTTCGCTGCCTACGCCTTCTGGCAGTTGAAATATTATGGCCACAACGACGTTCGACTCATGGATGGAGGTCGCAAAAAATGGATCGCGGAAAAGCGGCTGCTCACAACCGACGTGCCTAAGATTGCGCCGGTCTCGTACCATGCAAGTGGTCCGGATGAGTCGATCCGCGCATACAAAGAGCAGGTTTTCGCTACGCTAGGTAAGTGTGGCGGGGTGAAGCTGGTGGATGTGCGCTCTGTTGATGAGTTTACCGGCAAGATCCTTGCCCCTCCCGGTCTCTCCGAAACGGCTCAACGCGGCGGCCATATTCCGGGCGCCGCTAATATTCCTTGGTCCCAAGCAGCCAACGAGGACGGCACATTTAAATCTGCAGATGCATTGAAACAGTTGTACGAGGGTAATGGTGTCGATGGAAGCGGAGAAGTCATCTCCTACTGCCGTATCGGCGAGCGTAGCGCGCATAGCTGGTTCGCTCTGAAATACTTGCTTGGCTATAAAGACGTGAAAAATTATGACGGCTCGTGGACCGAATGGGGAAATTTGGTCGGTGCGCCAATTGAGAAGGAGGTTATCAAAGCTACTGATTAAATCAGGATGGCAAAGGACAATAACGAAGGGTGGCCGACTTTGTCGAATGTGGCAGAGCTAAAGCGAAGAGACGTATAGACGGACGTAGCTGGTCACCTCAGGCTGGGCCTTCGACTTCGAGCGGATATTGTGACTTAGCCAAGCTCAAGACCATCAAAAAGACATGCCGAATCCCCACCAACATCATCCTCTTGAGAAGATCCTCGAAAATCGGATCGCCATCATCGACGGAGCGATGGGCACGACGATCCGCACCTACGGAATGACCGAGGCGGATATCCGCGGGGAGCGATTCAAAAACTGGACGAAGGATCTTTTGAACAATGGCGACCTCTTTTCCCTGACTCAGCCGAAGCTGATCGGCGATATCCACCGCCGCTTTCTGGAGGCTGGTGCGGACATCATCGAGACCAACACCTTCGGCGCTACCAGCATCACTCAGAGCGAATTCTTTGTGGAAGACCCGCGGGAGCAAGGCGGCCGGAAGGATCCCGAGTTCTACCAGAAGATCATCGACGATCCGATGCTCAACAGCTTGGCGTGGGAAATCAACGAGCAGTCGGCGAAGGAGTGTCGTGAGTGGGCCGACCGTGTTGGGACGGCAACTGGTCGCCAACGATTCGTGGCAGGAGCAATCGGACCGCTGACCGTGTCTCTCTCGAACTCCCCCGACGCCGATGATGCGGGCTTCCGGGTGGCTACCTTCGATCAGGTTAGAACCGCTTACAAACAGCAGGTGCGTTCCCTCGTGGCCGGCGGCTCTGACCTGCTTCTGGTCGAGACAATCTTTGACTCGCTGAATGCCAAGGCCGCGCTTGTCGCGATCCGCGAGGTGTTTGATGAGGGCGGCAAGGAGCTTCCCGTGATGATCTCGGCGGCGGTGGGACGTGGCGGTGAGACGCTGATCTCCGCGCAGACCACTGAAGCGTTCTGGAACGCGGTTAAGCATGTGAAACCACTGTCGGTGGGGCTCAACTGCTCGCTCGGTCCCGATCTGATGTATCCGTTCCTCTCCGAGCTTTCGGAGAAGGCAGACGTCGCGATCTCGTGTTATCCGAACGCCGGTTTGCCGAATCCTCTCTCGGAGACTGGGTTCGACCTAGGGCCGGCCGACATGGCTCGCTATTTGGACGAATTTGCACACGGAGGACTGATCAACATCGCCGGCGGCTGCTGCGGCAACACGCCTGAGCACATCGCGGCTATCGCCAATGCGCTCGAGGGCAAACCTCCACGAAGTCTGAGCTACCGTGGGGTCGCGGCGTGAGCGAGGTCCTCGATACGAAGCCGCTGCGCCTGTCAGGATCACAGCCCTTCACCCAGCAGCCCGGCGTCTATATCATGATCGGCGAGCGGACCAATGTAGCCGGTTCGCCGAAGTTTGCGAAGCTCATCAAGGAAGGCAAATACGAGGAAGCGGTAAGCGTAGCTCGGCAACAGGTCGAGAACGGCGCGAACGTCATTGACATCTGCATGGACGAGGGCATGATCGACGGCGTCGCTGCGATGACACGCTACCTGCAGTTGCTGGGCAGTGAGCCTGAAGTCGCCAAGGTACCTTTCATGGTGGACTCCTCAAAATGGGAGGTCATCGAGGCCGGCCTGAAGTGTCTTCAGGGCAAGGGCATCGTGAACTCCATCTCGCTGAAGGAAGGCGAGGAACAGTTCCGCCAGAACGCTGCAAAAGTGCTCAAGTACGGTGCGGCGGTGGTGGTGATGGCCTTTGACGAACAGGGCCAGGCCGCGACGTACGAGGAGAAAATCCACATCTGCGAGCGCGCCTACCGGATCCTGGTCGACGGGGTGGGTTTGCTGCCCGAAGATATCATCTTCGATCCGAACATCCTGACCGTTGCGACCGGCATGGAGGAGCACAACAACTACGCGGTCGACTTCATCAAAGCCACGCGCTGGATCAAGGCCAACCTGCCGCACGCAAAGGTCAGCGGCGGTGTCTCGAACGTCTCGTTCAGCTTCCGCGGTAACAACAAAGTTCGCGAGGCAATGCACTCTGCATTTCTTTACCACGCCATCGCAGCAGGCATGGACATGGGCATCGTGAATGCCGGCATGCTCGAAGTCTACGAAGAGATCGGGTCTGAGCTGAAGGTGCTGGTCGAAGACGTGCTGCTCAATCGCCGCCCCGACGCGACCGAGCGTCTAGTGGACTTCGGCGAGAAGCTAAAGGCTGAGTCCATCGGCGGCGAAGTCGGGACGGAGAAGAAGGCCGAAGAGTGGCGCAACGGCACGGTCGACGAGCGCCTCTCTCATGCGCTGGTCAAAGGGATCGACACGTACATCGAGACAGACGCCGAGGAGGCCCGAGTCAAGCTGGGCCGCCCTCTCTTGGTTATCGAAGGTCCGCTGATGGCCGGCATGAGCGTGGTGGGGGATCTGTTCGGAGCCGGCAAGATGTTTCTGCCACAGGTGGTCAAGTCCGCCCGCGTGATGAAGAAGGCGGTGGCACATTTGACACCCTTCATGGAGGCCGAGAAGGCTGCAATGGAGGCGGCTGGCCAGGTGGTCAAAGCGCAGGGAAAGATAGTGCTCGCGACGGTCAAGGGTGATGTTCACGACATCGGCAAGAACATTGTCGGAGTCGTCCTCGCTTGCAATAACTACGAGGTCATCGACATGGGGGTGATGGTTCCCTGCGAGAAAATCCTAGAACGTGCAAAGGCGGAGAAGGCAGACATGATTGGGCTCAGCGGCCTGATTACTCCATCTCTCGATGAGATGGTGCATGTGGCAAAGGAGATGGAGCGCCAGGGTTTCAAATTGCCGCTGCTGATTGGTGGGGCAACCACGAGCCGGAGGCACACCGCCGTCAAAATTGCGCCGCACTACAGCGAGCCTGTGGTCCATGTGCTGGATGCCAGCCGCGCGGTCGGCGTAACCACCAACCTGCTAAGCGAGGACGGCAAGGAAGAGTTCGTTGCAAAGCATCGCGCCGACTATGAGGCGCTCCGTAAGGCCCACTCTGCTCCGCGCCAGCAGGTTGTCTCCCTTGAGACCGCTCGCGCGAGACGGACTCCAATCGAGTGGCGGGCCGAAGGCCTGCCGGTACCCGCATTTACCGGAGTGCGCACGCTGAATAACTTTTCTCTGGCGACACTACGTGATTTCATTGACTGGACGCCGATCTTCCACGCATGGGGGCTAAAGGGCGTTTACCCGCGTATTCTTGAACACGAGGCGCAAGGTGAGCAGGCGCGCCAGATCTTCGCCGATGCTAATACGCTTCTGGATGTGATCATCGAGAAACAACTGATTACGGCCTGTGGCGTGTACGGTTTCTTTCCTGCAAACGCCGTGGGCGACGATGTCGAGTTGTATATGGACTGCACGCGCGAAACGGTGCTGGAGCGATTCCACTTCCTCCGCCAGCAAGCAAACAGGGAAGGTAACGAGCCATGCCGGTCACTTGCCGACTTCATAGCGCCGAAGGAAACAGGTCTGCCCGACTATATGGGTGGTTTCGCGGTAACCAGCGGGATCGGCCTGAAGGAGCTGTGCGACCAGTACAGGGCCGAGAACGACGACTACAACGCGATCATGGCGGAAGCCATCGGAGATCGCCTCGCTGAAGCTTTTGCCGAATGCTTACACAAGCGGGTGCGGGATGAATGGGGTTACGGTTGTGCGGAGGGCCTTAGCAACGCAGATTTTATCGAAGAGAAGTACCGGGGGATCCGGCCGGCTGCGGGTTACCCGGCGTGCCCGGATCATACGGAAAAGGGCCCGCTCTGGAGTTTACTGGATGTGCAGGCTAATACCGGCATGCTGATTACGGAGTCGTTTGCGATGTGGCCCGGATCGAGCGTAAGTGGGCTCTACTTCGCCCATCCGGAATCGCGGTATTTCAGCCTAGGCAAAATCGACCGCGACCAGGTCGCCGATTATCACGAACGCAAGGGTATGAGCGTAGCCGAGGTCGAGCGATGGCTTGGACAAAACCTGAACTACGATCCCGAGGGATAACATCCGGACCCTGGGGTCGCTAGCGGCCATCTGAATTCAAGGGAATTTGCTCTGGAGCCTCTCGAAACATGCAATTGGAAATTGTGTGCGTCTGTTCGATCGGCTCATCGTTGGTGGCGCTCGCCGGAATCAGGCGCACGCTGCGTGATAATCGCACCAAGCAATCTATCGATTCTGCAGTACCGACGGGATTGCCTAGATGAGGAGGCATACTAGAATCACCACACCTTGCAAATCATTCTGGACGCCTCAAATCCCCCATTAGCCATTTCCCAAGTTCCGCAGAGGGTAGCCTTATCCCAAGATGGAAAGCTCCAAATTCTGCATACATAGCGCTCGCTTGGTCAAAGCGCATTTCATAGATAAGCTTTTTGAAAACTAGAGGATCCTCGGCGAACAAATCCACTCCCCATTCCCAATCATCCCATCCGATAGAGCCGGTAATGATCTGCCGAACCTCGTCTGCATAGCGCCGTCCAATAGCGGAATGCTCCCGCATCATGCGCTGCCGCTCGAGCATCGATTGCGTATACCAGTTCACTTGCTCGCCACGCCTCCTATCCATGGGGTAAAAGCAAACGTACGTCGCATCGGGGATCACCGGACGAAGGCGACCCGCCATAGCACTGGTTTGCCTCGATACAACGGCTTGGATGGCAAACTCCCATTCAGGTGTATGCGGCTTATGTCCCTCGGCGTCCAGCGCAGCATAGGTCTTCGTCGAAGACTCGTATAATCCGAATTCAACCACTGAAAGATAGGAGGATGTTACTTCCATAAAATCATGCAGTTCCATCTGAGCCAGCGCCAATTCGGTACGATTTAAGTCAATGATTGACTCGCGAAAATGAATCATCAAAAGATCACCTTTGTGACCTATTTGGGAATACACAGCAGAACCGTTCGATCGATCATCGTACGATCCGCGCTCCAACAATCCCAACAATTTCGTGGCTTCGTCGCTAATTCGTTCACGTTCGGGCGTAGATAGGCGGCGCCAGGCTCTCCAATCAAAGTGGAACGTCTGGTGTAACGCGCTTGAACCTTCAAGTGTGAGTGGGGCAGAAGGTAGTTCACTCAATCGAGTTCCCTTTCTTTCCACGTAGCTCCTGCACAATTCGACATAGATGCTGTATTCCAGGACTAGATTTCAAGCAATGGCATGCCTGATGTGCGGATCATGGTGTATCGGAAAGCCCCGCTGGCAAACTGAGATTGTGTCATTCCTTTTGTTTAATCCCCGTCGTCGATACCCACTTCGTGACGTACCGATTAGAAGACACTTAGAAAACGGATCACCGCCGCGCTGGGTCGCCCTGCTCGGTATTGACACCGAGTTCCACGAATGCCTGCTGCGCACGAGCGGTATCGAATTTGCCGCCGCGAGCCAGTTTCGATAGGGTTGCGGCGACAATTGACTCTGCGTTCACTTCAAAATGGCGGCGTAGATGCTCGCGGTTGTCGCTGCGTCCAAAGCCATCGGTGCCGAGTGTTACCAGCCGGTCGCCCAGCCAGGGCGCAAGTTGATCCGGAACGGCTTTCATATAATCGCTGGCAGCAACGATGGGGCCGTTTGTGTCCCTGAGTGCCATAACGACATAAGGCGTCTTCTCCGGATCCGCCGGATGCAACCGATTCCAGCGTTCGACAGCCAGGGCTTCCCGTCGAAGTTCGGTGTAGCTGGTCACGCTCCAGACGTCGGTCTGGACGTCGTATTGCTCCGCGAGGATCTCATGCGCACGTAGCGTCTCATTGAGGATCGGGCCACTTCCGAATAACTGAGCGACGATTGTTCCTTGTTTTGCGGACTTGACTTTATATATGCCGCGTAAAATACCGTCGCGGACGCCCTCGGGCATCCCCGGCATGGCATAGTCCTCGTTGTACATCGTGATGTAGTAGAAGATACTCTCGCCTTCCTGATACATGCGGCGGATCCCGTCCTGAAGGATGACGCCGAGTTCATAAACATAGGCCGGGTCGTAACTGACGCAATTGGGGACTGTGCTCATCAAGATATGGCTGTGCCCGTCCTGATGCTGCAAGCCTTCACCCAGCATAGTCGTGCGGCCAGCAGTGCCAGCCATCAGAAAACCTTTACCGCGCGAATCCGCGAAGGCCCAAATCATGTCCCCCACTCGTTGGAATCCGAACATGGAGTAATACATGTAAAACGGAATGACTGGCAAGCCGTAGTTCGAGTAGGCGGAGCCCGCCGCGGTGAACGAAGCCATTGAGCCAGCCTCAGTGATTCCTTCTTCTAGAATCTGGCCATCCGCTTCCTCCCGATAATAAAGGAGCATGTCCATATCATGCGGCTTGTACTTTTGCCCTTCACTCGCATAGATGCCGACTTGGCGTATCACCGATTCCAAGCCGAATGTGCGGCCTTCGTCGGGCACGATAGGCACGATGAGCTTGCCAAGTTCCGCATCCTTGAGAAGATGGCGCAACATACTAACAAAGCCCATAGTGGTGGAGACGGCACGGCCTTTTGAGCCGGCCATCCACTCGCTGAAGTGTTCCAATTCAGGGGCCCTGAAGTTGAGCTCAGGGACTCTGCGGCTGGGCATATAGCCGCCGAGCAGCCTACGACGCTCGTGCATGTAGACGATCTCGAGGCTATCGGGTGCAGGACGATATGGCTTGCCCTGCTTTGCCAATTCATCGGGAACATGGATATCGAAACGGCGGACGAACGCAGCAAGAGCATCGTCGGTGAGTTTCTTTTCCTGGTGGGTGGCGTTGCGAGCCTCCCCGATTCCTAGACCGTAACCCTTGACTGTATGGGCCAGAATCACGGTCGGACCACCGCGATGTTCCGAGGCGCGCTTATATGCGTTGTAGACTTTGACCGCATCGTGGCCGCCGCGACGTAACCTGCCCACCTGATCGTCGGTCAGGTCGCGGACCAACTCACGCAACTCGGGATATTTGCCAAAGAATTCCTCGCGGATATATGCGCCTCCCTTGGCCTTGAACGTCTGATAGTCGCCATCGACGCACTCTTCCATGCGTTTGAGCAGAAGCCCGGTGTAGTCCCGTTCGAAGAGCGGGTCCCAGTCCGAACCCCAGATCACCTTGATTACGTTCCACCCCGCGCCACGGAAAACGCCTTCCAGTTCATCGATGATCCGGCTGTTGCCGCGCACCGGTCCATCAAGGCGTTGAAGGTTGCAGTTGACAACGAATATAAGGTTGTCCAGCCGCTCGAGGGAGGCGATGGTGAGGGCGCCGCGCGTGTCCACTTCATCAGTTTCACCGTCACCGATGTAGGCCCAAACCTTACGCGGAGTCTTCTCAATGAGATTGCGGGCCTCCAGATACCGCATAAAACGCGCCTGGTAAATCGCATTCAGAGGACCGATGCCCATCGAGACCGTGGGGAATCGCCAAAAGTCTGGCATCAACCATGGGTGCGGGTAGGACGAAAGGCCGGGAGTGTCACGCAGATCGTGACGGAAGTTGAGAAGGTGCTGGTCCTCGAAGCGACCTTCCAGATAGGCACGTGCGTAGATTCCAGGGGAGGCGTGTCCTTGAAAGTAGATGAAGTCCCCTGGCTGATCGTCATAGCTCGCGTGGAAGAAGTGGTTAAAGCCCACCTCTAGCAGCGTCGCGAGCGAGGAATACGTGGAGATGTGGCCACCGATGCCAGGATCCTTCTTGTTTTGACCGTGCACCATGGCCATCGCGTTCCAGCGAATGAGGCTCTCAATGCGGCGCTCGAGGGGCCGGTTTCCTGGGTAGGGTACTTCCTCATGACTGGGGATCGTATTTACATAGGGCGTGATCAGCTCACTGGGTGTGGAGATGCCAGCCTCGCGCGCACGTTGCCGAATCGCTGATAGGAGTTCGGCCCCCTGCTCGGGACCTTCGGAAGCAACCACGTCATCGAAGGCTTCAATCCACTCTGCAACTTCACTTGAGAGATCTACATTCGCTGGAAGGTTAGTTGTTGTATTCATAACTTTGTATTAATGGGAGATAACCCGTTCTCTAGTGCTAGATTCAAAACTCAGAATTTATCCAACCGTCTGGCGCTTCACCTTGTCTTTCCCCTTCAACGCGAGACTTCTCTTCGACCTTGTGCTGCGATGCAGGGTGCTGGCGCTAAGCGGATCGTAGGCCCAAGGTTGTTCGAGACAGCACGTATGTCTCAAGCGATTCTGACGCGCTGGGCAACTCCGCCATCTAGGAGAGAGCGATATCGCCGAGACCCTGATCAAGTTATCTTCCCTGCTGGGAACGGAAGCAATAGAACATCCGTACTTGACCCTGTGTAGTTTGGCTCCGTGTTGCTTAAGCGCGGTTAGAAGCTTTATCCGAACAACCGATTCCTTGTTCCCTCTCCATCTCTATTTCCTGCCTGCACGGACAATGGTCGATCGGTCAACCAATCTCCTGGTGTCGAAGTGCGCCTCTCTTTGTCAGGGAGTACACGATGATGCCGAGGATGAGCGACCCCACCGAGCCAAACGCTGGTGCGTAGTCATGCGGTTTCAACCAATTTGGGAGATGCGACTGGGCCTATGCGTGTGAGAGATCACGATCAGTTCTCGGATATCGGGAGGGATAGCAGGCAGGAGTAAGAGGATGAGACCTCTGACAATCAATGCGGTCGCGATGGGCCGACTACAATGCTCTCGCCAGTCGAGGTGAATTTCATCAGGTGGCTGAGCAAGTATGGCTACTCCAAAAGGCCGACTTAAGTCATAGATTGTTCTACTGAAACGCACTACAGTGACGGTTTGTATATTCTTAGCCTGTACTGGCGATTTCGTGGGAAGGTATCAGCCGAAGCGGAAGGATACGGTCACTGATCGCGATGGGGAGCACTTGAGGCCTTCCCGCGCAAGCCCTCGGGGGCCTGGCTCAAGAGCAGTTCTGGCTAATCCCGATTGCGGTCTCAGAACACGTAGTAGAGCACGCTTTGGTTGGGGTGGTGGAAGTGGCCCAAAGTAACGCACACCGCTCTCGCGTGCGTGTCGCCGGTTGGGGAAAACGACGGAATATGAGCGATGTCGAGGATAGAAGAGATCGCCACAAATAACCCGTCGGCCGACTTAAGTCATAGCATACTGCCTGATCCTGGCATAGCGTTCCGTTAGGGGAAATTTCTCGGTTTGCTGAGGGCGATTTGCCCGCTGTACCGTTTTGACCAACGGCCCAAGTTGTTTTCAAGGTGCTGTTCAGCATGCGCCGCAAATAGATACCAATTTTCAAGGATAGACTCTGGAATCGGTCCCATGACTCCGAAGAACCTGAGTTGACAGGTCTGACGAGTTAGGAAGGGTTTTTGATGGGTTACTGACTGGAGTGAAAGAATCAATAGTCTCCGTTGAAGCTCATGATTTTGTGAGGATTTGTGATCGCAATGGAGAGGGCTATTAGAGACAATCTTGTACCCACAGTCTGTGTAGGCTCAGTTTACAAAACTAGTTGGGTAGCTCTAAACGGCACAGGGTCTGCAGCGCACACGCTATGGATGAGAGATAGTGTTGATTTGTTCAATGAGGATAGCCAGTCACCCGATTGCAAGTTGAGTCCAAATACGGATTCTTTTTCTGCATATCTAGCCGGCTGAGAGATAACTCGTTCTTTTCCGGATACATCCGGTGATCTCTGGAGATCCATGTTGGCACGTCAAGCCTGGTCCGACCTCGCAACTCAAATGTCTTCTGGATCGACTAGCATCTTCGCGCCAGCGGGGACGCCCGCGCATTCCGTGTTCAGCTTGTCGATGCTGGTCCTCAGCATTACATCTGGAATTTTTCTCGTGGTGGGCGGACTGCTACTTTACGCGCTGTTGCGCTACCGCCATCGCCCCAATGACGTAAATGCCGCGCAGGAGCCGGCCCAAATCTACGGCAGCAACCAGATCGAGCTTTCTTGGACCGTTATCCCAATCCTGATCGTGGTAATGCTATTCCTTGCCACTGCTCGCGTCATCCTCGCGACCGAGGACGCGCCAAAGCCCGTTAGCGCACTGGACGTCACCGTCATTGGACATCAGTTCTGGTGGGAGTATCGATATCCGAAGCTGGGCATCGTTACGGCCAACGAACTGCACATCCCGGTCAGCGATCCCAAGCATCCGACGCCAACGTATCTGACCATGTCGTCGGCCGACACCGATCACAGCTTCTGGGTCCCCCGTCTAGCCGGGAAAACCGACCTAATCCCCAATCAGGTCAATACCATGTGGATAGACCCGAATAATACTGGACTTTATCTAGGGCAGTGCGCGCAGTACTGCGGGGTTCAGCACGCGAAGATGTTGATACGCATTTATGCCGACAGCCCCGCCGACTTTGCTGCCTGGGTGGCGCACCAGCAGGAACTGGCCGTCGAGAACCCGAGCGCCGCCGAGGGGCGCGAGATCTTCCAGCACAACGCCTGTATCAGCTGTCATGCTGTGGCCGGAACCGTAGCTACGGGAAGGTTTGGTCCCGACCTGACACACATCGCCAGCCGCGACACCATCGCCTCTGGGTCCGTACCCAATACTGCGGCGAACCTCCGCGCCTTCGTCGACAACCCGGCCAGTTTCAAGCCCGGAGCCCTGATGCCTCCGATGCACCTCAACGATCACGACCTCAACGCCGTCACAGCGTATCTGATGTCCCTGAAGTAACGGAAGGAACGCTCATGGCAACCCAGGCAACCGCGGATTTAGACCAGAACGCAGGCATAAAGCAAACCGTACCCCGCCGCCTCTGGCTCGGAGTCCTGCACGACTGGGTGACCACGGTCGATCACAAGAAAATCGGGTTACTGTACATCGGCTACGCGGTCTTCTTCATGGTGATCGCTGGCTTTGAGGCATTGCTGATGCGCATTCAGCTTGCCGTGCCCAACAACCACTTCGTGTCGCCGCAGGTCTTCAATCAACTGTTCACAATGCATGGCACCACGATGGTCTTCTTCGTGGGGATGCCGATTCTCTTCGGTTTCGGGAATTATCTGGTGCCGCTGATGATCGGCGCTCGCGACATGGCCTTTCCGCGGCTGAACGCATTCAGCTTCTGGATCTCGGCCTTCGGCGGCTTGCTGCTCTACTTCAGCTACTTCGGAGCGAGCGGCTTATACGGCGCGGGCAGCGCGCCAGACGTGGGTTGGTTCGCCTACGCTCCGCTGACGGCGCAGATATTCTCGCCCGGTCACAGCACCGATTACTGGACGCTCGCCCTCCTCCTCAGTGGGATCGGCAGCGTCGGCACGGCGATCAATATTGTGGCAACGACGATCTGCATGCGGTGCCCCGGCATGAAGCTAAGCCGGATGCCGCTGCTCGCCTGGCTTTATCTGGTCACGTCCTGCATGGCGTTCGTTGCGATCGGCCCGCTGACAGCCGCGCAGATTATGCTAATGCTCGATCGTTATGTTGGATCGCACTTCTTCGATACCCAGGCGGGCGGCTCGGCGGTGCTGTGGATGCACTTCTTCTGGATATTCGGGCATCCCGAGGTTTACATACTTGTAATGCCGGCGTTTGCCTTCGCCAATGAAATCATCCCAGTTTTTTCACGCAAGGCCATCTTCGGCTATCCGGCGATGGTGGCAGCTTCGGTAGGGATTGGCTTCATCAGCTTCAGCGTATGGGCCCACCATATGTTTTCAGTCGGCATGGGGTCCGGACCCAATACGTTCTTCGTACTAGCGTCGATGGTCATCGCCGTGCCAACAGGGATCAAGATCTTCAACTGGCTGGCTACGATATGGGGAGGGAAAATCCACTTCACCGTGTCGATGATGTTTGCCGTCGGCTTCCTGTTCCAGTTCCTCATCGCTGGTCTCACGGGCATCATGCTGGCAGCTGCACCCTTCGACTGGCAGTTGACCGGCTCGTACTTTGTTGTTGCGCACTTCCACTATGTGCTGGTGGGCGCAATTCTGTTCATGATCTTTGCCGCCTTCTACTACTGGTTTCCAAAGATGAGCGGACGCATGTTGAGCGAGCGGCTGGGCAGGTGGCACTTCTGGATATTTTTTATTGGCTTCCACCTAACCTTCGACTTCATGCACATCCCCGGCCTTCTGGGAATGCCGCGCCGCATCTACACCTACGAGGCCGACCGCGGATGGCAGGTCTGGAACATGATCATCTCTAGCGGCGCCATTTTCCAGGCCATAGGCATCCTGCTTTTCGTCTACAACATGATCTGGTCGTACTTCAAGGGCCCAATCGCCGGCCCCGACCCTTGGGATGCATGGACGCTCGAGTGGTCCACCACCTCGCCGCCGCCCGACTATAACTTTGCTGTCATTCCCACCGTCAAAAGCCGCCGTCCCCTCTGGGACCTCAAACATCCCGACGATCCGGATAGCCACTACGAGTAGATAGGAAGCGCATCCATTTGAGCGAAGCATCCGTCATTCCAAAGAACGCGAGCCCAGCCTGGGAACTGCCCTCCCGCGGCATCGTGGGCATAGCGTGCCTCATCGTCGCCGAGGCCGCGATCTTCATCATCTTCATCGTGGCGTACCTCTACTATCTCGGCAAGAGCCTCACCGGGCCCACGCCGCATGACGTCCTCGAACTCCCCATCTTCACTAGCATCTGCCTGCTTTCCAGCAGCCTTACTGTCCACCTTGCAGTTTCCGCGCTGCGCGACACTAGGCGCAGCATGTGTTCGCTGTGGCTCGCAGCCACGATATTGCTCGGGGGCATCTTCCTCGCGGGTACCGCGCACGAGTGGTATCAGCTTATCTATCACGACGGGCTCACCGTCCGGACCAACCTCTTCGGCACCACCTTTTATTCGCTTGTTGGACTGCACGCCACCCACGTTGTGATCGGTCTCTCTATGCTCTGCCTCGCGCTCTTTTTTTCACTCACCGGCGTCATGAGCAGCAAACACACTGGCCGGCTTGAGGTACTGTCGCTCTACTGGCACTTCGTCGACGCCGTCTGGGTCGTCGTCTTCACTGTCGTCTATGTACTGGGCCGATAAATGAATCGCGGGAAAGGAGACGCCGTGCAGCACGAACACTCGGACATCGTTGAACTCCCACGGCCAACTGCATGGCCTCTGGTGCTTGCTCTTGGATTCTCGCTCATCATGGCGGGCATGGTCACAAATATCGGGGTAGGCATCCTTGGACTTCTGCTCAATATCGCCGGCAGTGTCGGTTGGTTCTTCCAGGTATTCCCGCATGAGCAGCATGAAGCCGTTTCGGTAACTGCCGCGGCAGTCAAAGTCACCAGCACCCGAACCCTGATGGAGCGTCCACCTCGGCTTTACGAAAGTGCGGCGCCACGCAAGATTCTTCCGATAGAAACGTTCCGAATCACCACCGGCATCCGCGGAGGCATCGCCGGCGGCATCGCAATGATTGTCCCCGCAACCATCTTCAGCCTGATCAAATACCATAGCCTCTGGTATGCAATGAATCTGCTAGCTGCGGGCGGCTTCGTCAGTTGGGCCGGCGCCAGCGACGCCTTCCTCGGCCAGTTCCACCTCGCGGGACTCCTGGCCGCGCTGCTTATTCATGGCCTCACTTCCCTTCTTGTCGGCCTGCTGTACGGCGCTATGCTGCCGATGTTCCCGAGATATCCGATCGTCACGGCAGGCTTCATGGTGCCTCTGCTCTTCACCGGAATTATCTACTCTGCTCTCGGCATCGTAAGTCCCATCCTCGATGACCGCATCGACTGGTTCTGGTTCATCACGTCGCAGATCGCCTTTGGCCTGGTCTGTGGTTTCGTCGTCAATCAGCAAGCCAAGGTGCGAACGCCGCAGTTCCAGGCGCTGCCATTCGCGGTCCGCGCCGGTCTCCACAGCGATCAGGACGAGCGGCCGGAGGAGTACGCGAAGCCCGCAGACGAGGAAGATAGCCCAAAATGAATTCGCTGAATTCTCCAGTTCCGCGCTCCCTCGCACTTTTTCTTCTGACTTGCGCGGCCACTCTTCCGGTCGCAGGCTGCCGAAACGCACCCGGAAAACCCGGTCCGGAACCTGAGGTGGCACGCCCTGAGCAGTTAGCGGACTTTGCCACCCTATACAGCCAGAACTGCGCTTCGTGTCATGGGGTAAATGGCAGGAACGCTGCCGCTATCTCGCTTGCGAACCCCGTATATCTCGCCCTCGCAGGAGTTGAAAATATCCAACGCGTCACCGCAAATGGCGTCCCCGGCACGACCATGCCGCCATTCAGTAAGGCTGCAGGCGCGATGTTGACCGATCGGCAGATTACGATTCTTGCCGAAGGTATGGAGCGTAACTGGGGAAGCCCAGACGCGCTCGCAGGCAGGGTTGCGCCCGCCTACGCCAGTCACGCACCCGGTGATCCCGTGCAAGGCCAAAAGACATTCGCCGCCTTCTGTGCACGATGTCATGGCGCGGACGGCAACGGAGCGCCAGCTGGCAACGGCATCGTAACTGGATCTTTGGTCGATTCCGCATACCTTGCTCTGATCAGCGATCAAGGTCTGCGCAGCATTATTATCGCTGGCCAACCCGAGCAAGGAATGCCGGACTGGCGCTCGCACCTGAACGGCCCGGGAGCGCGCCCCATGACCGATCAGGAAATTACCGACGTCGTCGCATGGCTCACGTCGCATCGCATCGCAACCCCTGGGCAGGTCTACAAGCAGCACCCATAGCAAGCGGAGACACCTATGAGCGAACTCAACCATCCCGACGCACCCAACCCGCCCAGTGAGACTATCGCGCCGGACGCCAAGGCAGCATTGCACACGCGCCGCGCCTTTCTCTTCAAGCTCTCCGTAATGCTGAACGCGGCCGTGGGAGCAGTGCTCGCCGTGCCGCTGGTCGGCTACCTGCTTGGCCACGCGCTGAAGACAGGCTCCAACACCGGATCGTGGATCGCCCTCGGCGACATCAACGACTTCCCTGTCGGAGAGACGCGACTCGCAGAGTTTCGTAGCCCCGTTGCCAGTTTCGACGACGGCGAGACAGCGAAGGTCGCATGCTGGGTGCGACGCATCTCCGAGCGGCAGTTCCAGGTTTTCGCCATCAACTGCGCGCACCTCGGATGCCCGGTGCGCTGGTTCGCACAATCAAAGCTGTTCCTGTGCCCCTGCCATGGCGGCGCGTACTACGAAGACGGCAGCAGAGCTTCCGGGCCACCCGAACGCGGACTCTTCGAATATCGCTATAGACTCGACGGCAATTCCCTCATCATCCACGCCGGAGACATGCCCACGCTCGCCACCCAGGCATCCTGCAAGCAGAAGCCGCTCATCCAGATCAATCCGGCTAGCACCGAATACGCATCCGCGCCCATGAGGTCCGACGAATGGCCAGCATGAAGCGCAGCGCGATCGCCGCGTATGAGTGGCTCGAGCACCGCCTTGGCCTCATCAAGCCGCTCAGCAACGCTGCTACGCATCCGACGCCCGAGAGCAACGCAAGCTGGATGTACGTCTTCGGCAGCGCGGCAACCGTCCTCCTAATCCTGCAAGTCGTCACCGGAATCCTGCTAGCCCTCGTCTACAGTCCTTCGGCCAACGAAGCATGGACGAGCCTCGGCATCCTCAATCACAACATCCCGGTCGGCTGGTATCTCCGCGCCCTGCACGGTTGGGGTTCGGACTTCATGATCGCCATCGTGCTCATCCACATGGTACAGGTCTTCCTTTTCGGCGCCTACAAGTTCCCACGCGAACTGACGTGGATCGTCGGCGTCGGGCTTCTTCTGCTCACGCTCGGCATGGCCTTCACCGGACAGGTCATGCGCTTCGATCAGGACGCATACTGGGGCCTCGGCATCGGTGCATCGATCATGAGCCGCGTTCCCTTCATCGGTGGGCCACTTGTCCACCTGCTCCTCGGAGGCCCGATCATCGGTGGCCCTACGCTCTCGCGCTTCTTCACGCTCCATGTCTTCGTCATCCCTGGCTTGTTGATCGCCAGCGCAGGCGTGCATATCTGGATGACGCTGCTGCACGGCGTTAGCGAGTGGCCCATGCCTGGCCGTCTCGTCTCCAAGGCCACCTACGAACACGAATACCGCGAACTCGCCGTCAAGACCGGCATTCCCTTCGTTCCCGACGCAGCCTGGAAAGACGCTGTCTTCGCCGCTGCAATCATCTTCGCCGTCATGGCCTGCGCCTTCTTCTTCGGCCCCTTCGGCCCCACCGGCGTACCCGATCCCACTATCATCCAGACCGCTCCCAAGCCCGACTTCGCCTTCCTCTGGATATATGCGGTGCTCGCGTTCCTGCCCGCCTCACTTGAGACCGCGGTGCTGCTCGTCGTACCTGTAGTTGCCATCGCCGCCATGCTCCTGCTACCTCTCCTCGCTGGCGAAGGTGAACGCCACTGGGCGCGGAGACCCGTCGCTGTCCTGATGGTCTCCGTCATCGCCGTCACGCTCGGCATCTTCACGCGGCTCGGCACCTACACGCCGTGGAGTCCCATTATGGATGCGTGGACCAGCGCGCCCATCCCCGCAAAGTATCTGCACAACCGCACTCCGCTCGAACGCCAGGGCGCGCTCGTGTTCCAGGCAAAGCAGTGCCGCAACTGCCATTCGCTCGACGGTAGCGGCGGCCAGCGCGGCCCCGCGCTCGACACCATCGCCTCACGCATGACCGAAGACCAGATCATCCGCCAGATTCTGCAGGGCGGCGGCAACATGCCCGCCTACGGCAACGCGCTCAACCCGTCCGAGACGCAAGCGCTGATGCGCTTTCTGATGACCCTGCACGGCGATCTCACGCCGGCGGTAGATGCCTCCCGCAAACTGGCCGAACCCCAGCCGCAACCTCCGCTTCCCGCACAACCCAGTGCTGAGCAACCGGCGCAATAGCTCATGTCAGATCCTGTACGCCACGTCTTTGCCGACTGGTCCCTTCCCCTCTGGTTGACGCTCTCAATCGCTATCACCGCCGCAATCTACCTGCGGGGCTGGATCCGCATCCGCAAAACCCGCTCGGCGCAGTTCGATGACACTCGCCTCGGCTCCTTCCTCTCTGGCCTCGCCCTCCTCTGGCTCGCCATCGCCTCGCCTATGGACGGCTTCGCCGATACGCTGTTGACCGTCCACATGGTCGGACACCTTCTACTGAGCTTGATCTGCAGGCGCTGCATCGTGTGCGCGACCGCCTGATCGCCAGAAGAACTTCGGTCATCAACCAGTTGCGTGCTTTCCTGCTCGAGCGCGGTCTGGTGTTTGCGAAGAGCCCTGCCAGGCTTCGAGAGCGTATGCCTGAGGTACTCGAGAACGCCGAGGAGGATCTCACTCCGCGTATGCGGAACCTGCTCGCTCTGCTTTGGAACGAGTGGAAGGATCTTGAGCAGCAGTTGGTAGATCTGAACCATGAAGTGGAGCAGATCGCCTCGAGTGATGCGGCATGCATGCGGCTCAGGCAGATCCCTGGCATGGGGCCCTTGATCGCGACCGTGATCGTGGCTTCGATCGGCAACGGCGCTGCCTTTCACAAAGGACGAGAGTTCGCTGCCTGGATGGGGCTGGTGCCGAAGCAGTACTCGACAGGTGGCAAGACGAAGCTCTACGGGATCAGCAAGCGCGGCAACCGCTACCTGCGCAAGATCCTGATCCATGGAGCCCGCGCCGTGATCTTACGCTGCAAGCGAGAGCGACTTTCGATGGGCGCGTGGATGACCTCGCTTGAGATGAGGGCACCGCGAAACGTCTTGATCGTCGCCACGGCAAACAAGCTGGCACGGATCGCGTGGGCAGTACTCTCAACCGGCCAGGACTATCGGGCAGTTCAAGACCCCGTCCCTGCCTAGGCAAGCATAACCATCAACATCAAGTTCTCCCACCGAGGTCTGCACCGGACGAGTCAGGATGAAAGAACAGTCAAAATGGCGTGCCTGAAACCTGTTTGCTCAAATGGCTTTACACGGCCGACGGTTTTCGAAGGACAGGTACGCGGCGTATCTCATCATGGCCAGGAGACACATCTCCACAAACAGGCCGGATACATTGACGCAGACTTTCTTCACCCTCAACTTTTCCCTTGCAGTCAGACGGCGGACCATACATTGAGCAAGTTCGAATCTCCCGAGCACGCCTTCGGCGCGGATGAGATTTTGAACACTTTCGCCCAGCAACCAATCGAGTGGAGGCATAACGCATGCCAACCGCACGAGGACACACGCGTATCAGCTGGCCCCTGCAATCAGGCGATAGATGCGCGATCCATATTTTTGCACGATCCCCATTCCAATGCCCGGCACAGCTAATAGCT
>OCTA010000371.1_pt1 | contig 41429 bp, 17 predicted proteins | sample 1538991 | NCBI WGS metagenome assembly OCTA01 (sample SAMEA3539302, study PRJEB22396) | soil metagenome | biome: tundra; feature: field; material: soil | place: USA | collected 2010-05 | depth 0.15 m | reverse complement strand
TGCGCGTCCTGCACCTCGACCGCGAACATCGCCACGTCCTCGCCATCGGCCGAAACCTCTTTGCGGTCCCCTGTGAGCACGAGCTTCGCCGCCGGTCCCGTGGTCTCGCGCTTCGCCGTCATCACCTGCTTGCCGTCTTTGTATCCCCGCGCCTCAATCGCGCCGGGCGCATACTTCACGTTCCACGCCAGGTGCGAATCCTTCTTCATATCCTTGGGGCCGAGGCTCTGGCCGTTGAGGAACAACTCCACCCGGTCCAGGTTCGAGTACACCCAGACCGCGACCTCCTGCCCCTCCATGCCCGGCCAGTTCCAATGCGGGAGCAGGTGCAGCATTGGCTTCGCCGTCCACCACGCCTGGAAGTAGAAGAAGCTGTCTTTCGGAAAACCGCACATGTCGATAATGCCGTACTGCGAGCTGATGTTGGGCCACTGGTAGGGCGAAGGCTCGCCGCGGTAGTCGAAGCCCGTCCAGATGAAGCCTCCGGCGAGCCACGGCCGCGCGTTGCAGAAGCTCCACCAACCCTCGCAGGACGCGCGGCCGGTGGTGGTGTAGGGGTCGTACGACCCGACGTAGCCGTGTTGCGGGTCCATCACGTAGATGCCGCGCGTGGCCACGGCGCTGACCTGCTCGGTGCCCATCACAGGGACCTTCGGATTGGCTTTGTGGAACGCATCGGCCGCTGGATCGGCGTAGTTATAGCCCTGCACGTCGCACGCGGTGAATCCGAACTTGCCCATGTTATTGCCGCCGAGCGGCGCGATGGAGACCGGCCGCGTGCCGTCGTGTTTGGCCGACACGGCTTTCATCGCCGACAGGATCAGGAAGCCCCGGTCGGTGGCCGCCGTACCTTCCTCGTTGCCCATCGACCACATGAAGACGCTGGGATGGTTGCGGTCGCGCCTCACCAGATTCTCGTACTGGCTCAAGCCCTCGGGACTCGAAGACATCATGCGGGTTTCATCGAACACCAGCATGCCCAGCTCATCGGCGGCGTCCAGCAGTTCCGGAGTGGGCGGGTTGTGCGAGGTGCGCAAGGCATTGCAGCCCATCTCCTGGAGCTTTCGAATGCGGTAGTACTGCACCGCGTCCGGCAGCGCCGCGCCTACGCCGGCGTGGTCCTGGTGATTGCAGGTTCCCTTGAGCTTGACGGATTTGCCATTCAGGAAGAAGCCCTTCTCGGCATCGAACGCGCAGGTGCGGATGCCGAACGGCGTTTCATAGCGGTCCGTGACGGCGCCGGCCGCTTCGACCTCGGTCACCAGCTTGTACAGATTGCGCTGTTCGAGCGACCACAGCGCGGGCGCCTTCACCACCACCTGCTGCTCGTAGGAATGCTCTCCCCCCTCCGCGATGGACGCCGGCAGGGTGGCCGCTTTCCCCACCACCTTGCCCGCGGGATCGAGAATGGTCGAGGTGACGCGCGTGCCCTGCGCGCCCTTGCCGTGGTTTTCCACCTCCGTGCGAATCCGGACCGTGGCTTCGCCGGGGCGCACTTGCGCGCGCGCGAACGCACCCCACTTCTTCACGTGGACCGGGTTGGTCTTCACCAACCACACGTGCCGGTAAATGCCGGCGCCCTCGTAAAACCAGCCATCGCTCTCGGTGGCGTTGACCCGGACCAGCAACACGTTGCGGGCGCCCGGAGTCGCAAAATCGGTTACGTCCAAGCTGAACGGGTCATAGCCGCCGATGTGCCTGCCGATGTAGAAACCGTTGAAGATGACCGTAGCCTCGCGGTAGGCGGCGTCGAATTCCAGCGTGATGCGCTTGCCCGCGTCGGAGGCCGGAAGTTCGAAGATGCGGCGATACCAGCCGACGCTGGTGGCGGGGTACGCGCGCCCCAGTGGATAGAACCCCTTGCTGGAGAGCGCGGGATCGTTTTGGAAGGGCAATTCGATGGCCCAGTCGTGAGGCAGATCGACGGCCTTCCAGTCGTTGTCGTCGAAGAGCAGCGTGCTCACCGGGCCGAAATTCCCGGTCTTGGAGAAGTTGCCCCTGAAATTGAAATCCTGCGCCACGTCGGTGGCGTGACCGAAGTGGAAGCGCCAGCCGAAATCCAGCAGGAGGCGTTCCCGGCCAGTCCCCGGAGCCGCGGTTGCAGGCGGCGCGGTCTGTGCCTGGGCTTCCTCGCTAATCGCGGTCTCCGCCGCCGCCACAACCGCGGCCGGCGCGGCCAGACTGGTCTTAAACATATCCCTACGCGTCAAGTCCTTCATGTCGATCTCCAATCGTCACACGCAATGTCACTTCTTCTCGCCGCCGGGCGGCAGCAGCCGATACTCCATCTTGCGCAGGCCGGCGGCCGTACCGTAGGAAGCAAACCCGACCGGGATGGAAAGCTTGATCTCGCCGAAGCGCAGATTGATCACCCGGCCCTCCAGCGCGAGATTGACGTACTCCTCGTTATCGATCCAGGCCTGTATGCGCTGGCCGGTCACACGGAGGCGAAGCGCATACCAACGGTTGGCATCGAAATCGCGCCACTGGTACGTCTGGTTGGAGGACGCGTCCCAGCCATCCACATTGGACAGGCCCACGGTCCCGCCGCCCCAGCCTCCCACAATCCAGGTGCAATAGGAATCGCCCACCGGAAAGGTGAGGCCGGAGAAAAAATCGCTGCCCTCCAGTTTGATGGCCTCCCAGCGGACCTCGTAATTCGATTTTGGAAAGGAGCCGGTCCAGGTGATGCCTGTCAGCGCGCCCGCTCCGAGCACGATGGTCCCGTTTTCGACGCGTACCTCCCCGCGGCCGGTGAATAGGGTTTCCTTCCAATCCTGCAACGACTTGCCATCGAACAGCGATTGCCATTGGACGGCCGAAGATGCGCTTTGGCGGGCGCCGGCGTGACCGATCGCGATGCACACTACCGCCGCGAAAACCGGCGGATGCAACAGGCGCCGCTGAAAGCCGAAGGCTGAATGCCGAGCGATCACAGCTCCTTGTTACCCGTTCAAAGTCCAGCCGGCGCGGTACTGGCGCTTCAGCCAGTCGTTGGCCTCGGCCATGTTAGTCACGCGGCCGGTGGCCGGATCGTACTCGAGCTTCTTACCGGCGCGATGCGCCACCAGACCGAGCAGCATCTGCTCCATCATCGTACCAGCGTAGTCGAAGTCGCAGTGGGTCTTGCTGCTGGTTCCGTTCACGACGTTGTTGCTCTTGCCCTTGCAGGCATTGAGCCAGTCGTCCTGGAACAGATGCTCGCCGGTGACCTGTACAGGCCCGCTTCCGGCTTGAGCGGCGCGAGCCGCGGCGGCCTGGACTTGATTGTTGGGAGTACCCAATGCAGGCGGGATGTTTCCGGGAAGGAGCGTGACAACAGGGAAGCCGTCCGGTCCAAACTGGGCGCCACCACCACCGCCGCCGCGGCCACCCTGTGGAAAGCCGCCGGGAGCGCCCGGCATGCCACCGGGACCTCCGGGCGCCGCGCCGCGGCCGGCCTGCGCGCCAGCGAGACCGCCCATGGCTGCTCCGCGACCGCCTTGCGCCGCCCCGCGGCCGCCCATGGCCCCGGGAGCCCGTCCGCCGCCGCCGCCGGAGACCTGCCCGGTCCCGCCCATCAGCGGAAGAAGCTGGTCCTTGCCGCGGCGCTTGTAGTAGGTCATGTCGCCGTCGTCGTTGTTCGGAATGATCACGCGGCTGTTGAAATCGGCGAGGATCACGCCCTTCGTGCCCTCGAAGATCGCGCCGTTCCCGATCCTCGTCACGTCGAAATAACTCCTGGGAGGATTGGGCTTCAGGCCGCCCTGATACCAGACCACCGTGACCGGGCCGCGCCAGCTATTCGCGGGATGTTCGAAACTCGCCTTCAACTTCACCGGCGTGATGTTGGGGTCGAACTTGTCGCTGACATCCAGATCGGCCTCGATGGCCGTCGGAGCGCCCGCGTCGATCGCGTTCCAGAGCAGATCCATCGTGTGCGCGCCCATGTCGCCCATTTGGCCGACCCCGAAGTCCCGGTACATATTCCACGACAGGCAGTTGTTGCCTGCGCCGGGCGCGGCGAAGTACTGCGGGCTGTAGGGATGCATGGGCGACGGTCCGACCCACTGGTCGTAGTGGAAGTAGGAGGGCGGCTGGCCTTCGCCAAGGGGATAGCCGGGCCGGGGGAGTTGGCGGCTGTCCCACCCATGGATGACCTTCAGATCGCCGATGGCCCCGTCGAGGATGAGTTCCCGCACGCGCTCGAAGTTTGGAAAGGCGTGACGCTGGGTGCCGTGCTGCGTGGCCAGCTTGGCCTTGTTCTTGAGATAGTTGGCGCGGACCGTGCGCGTTTCCTCCACGGTGATGCCGAGCGGCTTCTCGCAGTAGACGTTCATGCCGCGGTTCAACGCCCAGTTGGCGATGAAGGCGTGATGGTGGTCCGCGGTGCAAATGATCACGCCCTCGATGTCCTTCTGGTCCAGGCACTTCCGCCAGTCCCAGTAGGTCTTGGCCTTCGGGAACACCTGGAGGCCTTCGGCTAGGCGGTTCTCGTTCACGTCGCAGAGAGCCACCACGTTCTCGTTCGCCAGCACGTTGTAGTGCGCGGTTCCCCGCCCCCACACGCCCATGAGGGCGATGTTCAACTTGTTGCTTGGAGCGTTCTGCCCTCTGAGCGTGCCGCTCTTGAGGATTGTCAGTCCGACGCCGGCGGCAGCGGACTTGAGCAAATCTCGACGTTGCATGATGCCTTTCTCCTCTCGTCTCGTACAATGCCCGTCTGCGAACGCGTCGCTAGACGTCGAAGATCTCGAAAGCCTGCTTCAAACACGCGGTCGGGTCGGCCCCCTGCGTGGGATTGTACTCGTGCCCGACGTAGCCGGTATAGTTCAACTCCGCGATCACTTTGGCAATGTAGCGGTAGTTCAATTCCTGGTCATCGTCGAGCTGGTAGCGTCCGGGAACCCCGGCCGTATGAAAATGCTTGATCCACTTGATGTTATTGTGAATCGCGCGAGACACGTCGCCGTCGTCGATCGCCGCATGGTAGATATCGTAGAGCATTCCCACGCGCGACGAATCGACGCGCGTCATGACGTCCACGCCCCAGTCCATGTGGTCGAAGATGTAGCCCCTGTGGTTGACCCGGCTGTTCAGGAGTTCCATGCAGACGTTGACGCCCTTGTCTTCGGCGCGCCCCTTGATGCGTTTCAGAAACGTCACGCAGTTGTCGGCGGCCTCTTGGTCGCTCATGCCGCCGGCAGTCCTGTAGCCTGAGAAGACGATGATGTTGGGCACGCCGTTAGCGACGCAGTCGTCTATCGTGGCGCTCAACAGCTTCTCCTGCTCGTCGTGGTTCTCCTTGACGTTGAGTTCCATGGACGAAGGCGAACTGGGGCCGGGGCGGTTGGCCACATTGGGGCCTGTCGGCTGATTGAACCGGTTCGGAACACCGCCCGGACCGCCACCGCGGCCTTGGCCTCCAGCCTGTCCGCCCGCTCCCGGCGCTCCGCCCGGCGCTCCCGGAGCTCCGGCCCTGCCTCCTGGGGCTCCACCCGGCGCTCCGGGCGCGCCCGGCGCGCCAGCTCTGCCTCCCGGCGCCCCAGCTTGTCCCGGCGCGCCAGGAGCTCCGCCGCGCCCAGCGCCCCCACCGCCCCCGGTCGGCGAGGCTCCATAAGCCATGGTGGAGACCAAGCCGTACTTTTTGAGCGTCGGCCAATCCGCGGGGCGCCTGAGGTCATACCCCTTGAAACCCAGATCCGCAGCCAGTTTGCAGGTGTCTTCGAAGGCCATGCCGCGGCCGAAGACGCCCTGAGTAACGCTTTGCTTGAGTTTTGTCGTCCGTTGCGCGGCTGCCGGTTGGCCGGCCAGCGGCGTCTGTGCGGCGGCTACGAGCGAACCCGCTCCCATGCCTGCCGTAGATATTAGAAAATTGCGTCGATCCATTCCAGATCTCCCTTTGCAGCCCTGTCGGACTTACGATCTCCACTTGATGCTTTGTTAAAAGACCGCGGGGCGGCCGGCTTGCTGCTCCGGCCGCCCCGAATCGGTCTTATCTGAGTCGTTTCACCGGCGGCTCGCTAGAACTCGAACCTGAAGTCGCCTGCCATGACGCGCGCCGGGCGCGTGCCGTTGGGCTTGCCCGCCTGGGCGTTGATGTTCACGTTGGCGGCGTTGTACGTGTACGACGAGCTGAAGCCGCTGATTTCGGAGTGGTTGAAGACGTTGTACCCCTCGATGCGGATCTTAATGGCGCGCCGCTCGCTCTTCAGATGGAAGGCCTTGTTAAGGGAAGTGTCCCAATTGACCCAGCCAAGGCCTTGACTGACATTCAGGCCCATGTTACCGATCGAGGCCCCGTTCCCCGCGGGAATTGCAAAGGCGGCGAAGTTGACGTACACCTGGTCCATCTTGTTTACCCCAGGCTGGCTGGGGATGGCCTTGGAGTCGCCAATCACGTCGTAGCGGGCACCTTCGGAAGAGGAACCAGTGAGGTCCCTGCTCGGATTGAAGCTGAACGAGGGGCTATACGGCGACCCCGAGATGTATTGCGTAACGCCGGAGAACGTCCAATTGTCCACGAAGGCCCCGAGGAACTTGCTGTTGAGTCTTTTCCCCAAGCCTGGGACGTCGTAGGAGTATGTGACGGAGAGATTGTGCCTGCGGTCGGAGCCCTGCGGCCCATAGTTCCGCGATTCGTTGTTCACGGTGTAGCTGCAGCCGACGCAGGCCGGGAACTTCACCCCAGCCAGGGCGTCCATGCTGGTGGTGCCCAGGTTATGCGACCAGGTGTACGACACGCCGTACTGCAAGCCGCTGCGGGCGCGCCGGCGAAGGGTGGTCTGCAACCCGCTGTAGATGAAATGCCCGCCGAACGCATGGAAGCTGAGACCGGTCCATCCCGGATAGGTCACGCGTTCCATGCTCGTGGGCAGGGACGTCTGGCTCGTCGTCCCAGCGCTGCCGTAAGTCGGGTTGGCGTTCTTGGCGTTGAAATTCGCGCCCATCGGGACCGGGTTCAGGTCGTAGGTGAAGGGCATGTCGTGAGCAATGTTCAGCACGCCGCTGGCTTCGAGCACGGTACCGAAGCCGATGTTCTGCTGGATGCCGATACTGCCATTGCGGACGGAATCGTAGGGGATGTGCCCGTTGTAGAAGGTCATGCCGCTGGGAGAGATGTACCCCGCCCCGCTTATCAACGCACTGACGTTGCTGTTGTAAACGGCGGTAGTGTATTCGTTCGGCGGAAGGCCGGTCATGGAGTACACCTGGTTGCCGTCCAACCGGTTGTAGTAAACTCCGAAACCGCCGCGGATAGCCGTCTTGCCGTTTCCGAATACGTCATAAGCGAATCCGAAGCGAGGCGCCGGGTACGGCATCCAATTTTGGCTGTAAGGATTCAGCGGCACGCCGTTCTTGCCGTAGGCGAAGGCGCCATTGGCGTAGTCGCCGCTACCCGGGACGAAGGCGCCGAGCGCCTGGTAGGGCGCGGTGGCTCCGGTCAACGGATCCACGGCCACGCGAGTCCCGTTGGGGATGCCGTTCAGCCAGCCGGCGGTGTACTGCCGCGGGGCTTTGGCGGGGCTGTACTTGGTCATGTCGAACCCGGAGAAGTTGCCGTTTATGTCCGCCTGGGGCGTCTGGTGGTAGATCCGCAAGCCCAGATCCAGCGTCAATCTCCGGCTCACGCGCCAGTTATCCTGGATGTACCATTCGAGGTCCCACCAGACCACCTGGCACTGAAGATTGGTGCTGGCTTCGGAGTAACTGGTGAAGTTCCCCAGGAAGGCGTTCGCAAACCCATGGCCCGTATCCAGCGGGTTCTGGGTGCTGGTGCCGAAGCCGTAGTTTCCGAGGGCGGCCATCGGGCTGCCCTGCGGCTGGATCTTCCAGGCGCGCTCCACGGCCACGCCGGCCTTGAAGCTGTGCTTGCCGGTTACCCAACTGAGGTTGTCGTTGTAAACGTCGTTGTGCACCGGGTTGTAGCGCGATGCGCTGCCGTACCCGTAACTGGCCGCGCCGTTGGGAGTGCCGCCGAAACTGAAGGTAGGCAGGTACTCGTACAACTGCTGGGCATCGCTGTAAGTGATGGGGAACAGCTTGGGCAGGTTGGGGATCAGCTTGCGGGCCACCGTCGAGGGATCCAGAATCCAGTAGTCCCACGTGCCGGAAGACCGGCCGACGGTGAAATCATTGAACATGGTCGGGCTGATGGTATAGCCAAGATTTCCACCCAAGGCGTAGTCCGGCATGGGGTGGGTTTGCGCCCCAATGTTCCAGGAACTGCCCCCGATCGGATACGTCTGGCTGTCGCTGTTGCGCACGAAGCGCACCCAACTGCTCAGTTTGTTCGTCAACACTGCGTCCGCGCGAAACACATGATTGTCGTGCGGATGCTGGCCGGTGTTTTCGATTATGTAGTTGTATCTGCGGTAATCGGAGCCATTCACGATCGGCGTGTAGTTCGGCATGGGCAGGAAGTTCAAAAATGACGCGCCAAGCGGACTAGCCAAAGTCGGGGGGATGACGTTGCCGGGATACGGGGCATGCGTTGTCGGGTCGATCACCTTGATCAGCGTGCAGGGGTCGCCCAAGTTGATGTTGCAACTCTGGGAGAAATCCCCCTTGCGCTCCAGGGCGGTCGGCATGGTGGACTTGGCCATAGAGCCCGAGAGGAACTGCCGGGTGAACTCCTGGGATGCGAAGAAAAAGAGCTTCTTCTTCTCCTTGTTGAAGAGCCCCGGAATAAAGAGCGGTCCGCCCACGCTCCAGCCTGCGACGTTATACCGGTAAGGCGTCTTCATGTTGCCGTTGCGGTTATTGTTCCAACTGTTGGCGTTGAATTCCTCGTGCCGGTGGGTCCACCACGCGGAACCGTGGAACTCCTTGGTGCCGTTCTTGGTCACCAGGGTGATGACGCCGCCGGAGTTGCGGCCGTACTCGGCGCCGTAGTTGGAGGTCAGTACCCTGAGTTCGGCAACCGCGTCCATGTTCGGGTTGCCCTGAGTCAGGCAGGTCCCGCAACCCACATCCATGTTGCCTTGGCCATCCAGCGTGGCATTCATGTAGGCGTTGCCGTTGATGGTGACATTTTCCGTGGTGTAGGAGTCTGCGACATCCCTAGAGGTTACGTCGCCGTCGAGGATGCCGGGCAGAAAGCCAAGCATGGCGAACTCATCGCGGCCGCGGATGGCGACGTTTTGTATCTCGGCGGCGTCCACCAGAACGGCCTTCTCGCTGCTGGCGGTTTGCACCGGCGTGGCTTCGGCGGTCACCGAGACTTGCTCCACCGAGGTGCCGAGGGCCATAACTATGTTGCCCAAGTCGCGATTCTCTCCGGAGTTTAAGTCAATGTCCTTATTCGTGTAACTCTTGAAGCCTGTGGCCTTGACGCTCACCGCGTAGTGGCCGGGCAGCAATTGCGTGAAGCGAAACAGCCCGGCGTTCGTTGTTGTGGTTGTACGGACCGCGCCAGTCGCCTGGTTTGTCAACTGAACCTCGACGTTGGGTAGCACTGCGTTAGCAGGGTCCGTTAGAGTGCCAACGATGTTGCTGGTAGTGGTCTGCGCGAAGGCCCCTGTCAACGCAAGCGCTAGTATGCAGATCAGCGTCTTCTTGAGTGGCATCACTGAATCTCCTTGGTAGTAAATGGGTTATAGGGTATCGACGCTCCTGAACCCAGGGCCGGACAGGTATCTCCCGGTTGTGCCGACCCTTCGCCATGGATTCCTTTCCGCGGGGATTGTTTTGGCCTGGAAATTACGAAGCGCAACGCCAGCGGCAACCGGCGCGGTCGAGATTCACATCCCACCATGCTTCCTCCCACGGGCCTGCTCAACAGTTCAACTGCAAGGATCCCCGTCGATCCCATGAACGCGACTGAACTAGGGATAGAGTAATCCTAATCACAACTGAAGTCAACGCTAAAGTGGAGTAAAGCACTCTAAAAGTGGAATAGCGCATCCTAAGCTGAGTGAACCTCGGGTGATTTATCCGTTGCCTCCGACCGATTTCGGCCCGCCACTGCCGTGGCGATGAGGCGTGTCGTCGCGGGTCCGAAGCTCCGAAAAAGCGAGAGCTCGGCGGATTTGGGCGATCTCCCCGATCCCGAGTAGAGCGGGCCGTTAACCCGCCTTGACGGCGCACAAGCTCTCAGGACGGATCATGGCTGTCGAATCGGGGTCTTCGCCTGTAGTTGCGTCAGCCGGGCACGCAGGGCGGCCGCCAGCGGCATGTTTCCTTGCTGAGAGGCGAGGTCGGTGGCGCGCTGCTCCAGTTCGACCGCCCTGTCGAAACGGCCGGCTTCGGCGTAGGCCGCAGCAAGCGTGCCGAGCAGCGCAGGTTCGCGTCCGGAGGTCAACTGCACGGCGTGCTCGGCGAGGGTGACGGCCTCGGCGCCGTTGCGCAGGGCGGCGTCGACGCAGGTAGCCAGCGCCCAGGCGGTGTTGTTGAGCACGACGAGATTGTCCGGGGCTTGGCGCAACGCCTCCCGCCAGAGCGCGAGCGCCTGCGCTCTCTGGCCATTCTTCATCAGCGCCGCACCCAGATCGTAGCGCGCCTGTACCAGGTCGGGAGAGATCTGAAGGGCCCGTTCCAAATGCGGCTTGGCCTCGCCAGCCTTGTCCTGAGCCAGCAGCGCGTGCCCCAAATTGGCCTCCGCCGTGGCGCCGCCGGGGCTCAATTCGATCGCCCTGCGGAACTGCACGATGGCTTCGTCGAACCTGTCCTGCCTCAGCAGTGCAGCTCCCAGGTTGTTGTGGGCTTCGGGGGGCGCGGGGTCGCCCTCCAGCGCCTGCCGGTATTGACCGATGGCTTCGTCGAGACGGCCTGCGCGGGCGAACGCGTTCCCCAGGTTGTTGTGCGCATCCGAGTAACCGGGTTGGAGCGCGAGCGCTTGCCGGTACTGCACGATGGCTTCCTCCGCCCGGCCCGTCCCCGCCAGGCTCGTGCCGAAATTGTAGTGTGCGCGCGCATCGTCAACGCCCATCGCCAGGGCTTTAATCCACTCCGGGATGGCGGCGGCGTAGTCGCCCTTCTTCGTCAGGGCCGCGGCGAGGTCGAACTGGCGGTAGAAATCGCCCGCCGGAACGTCGATGCGCTCGAGGCCGCCGGGAGGCACGTTCACAAACTCGGGAATGTTGACCGCGCGATTGGCGGCGGTGGAGTTCTCGATCAGGATGGCGGGCGAGTCGCGCCCTTCCGAATCGATGTGCGTCAGGAACATCTGGGTGTAGGGCGAGCGGCTCTTGGAGGAGAACACCAGCCAGCGGCCGTTGGGCGAGAAACTGTGCCAGGAGTTCATCAAGGGCGTGTTGCAGTTCATGCGGCGCGCCTGCCCGCCCGCCGCCGGCACGATGTAGAGTTGACTGTCGGGGCGCATCAGCAGACCGTTGCGGGCCTGCACGAAGACGATCCAGCGCCCGTCGGGCGAGATCTTCGGGAAGCTGTTGCTCATGCCGTTGCGGGAGGCCCCGGCGATAACCTCGGGCTTGCCGCCTTTGCCATCGTTGAAGGGGATGCGGTACAGATCGTACTGAATCGGGACTTCGGCGGGGTCGTTGGCGTAGGCGGCCATTTTGCCGTTGGCCGGATTGGGATCTTTCGCCTCCGCCCGCGCGAACACCAGGTACTTGCCGTCGGGGCTCCAGACGGCATCGGTGTGCACGTAGCGCGGGTCGTCGGCGCCGGGCAGCGGTTGCAGTTTGCGGGCGTCGCGGTCGTACCAGACCAGGATGCCGCGCGTGGGATAGAAGACCTGCAGGAAGCGGTAGTCCTCGAAATTGGCGACGTAGTAGAACTGAGTGCCCTTGGTGCCGGGTGGCTTGATGGTGGTGACCACGCGGCGGCCATCGGGTGAGACCTGGGACATGAAGCCTTCGCGAAGCTGGCTGCCGAATTCTCCGCGGAAGCTGGTCCACGAAATCACGTCCTCATTGCGGATGGTCATTCGCTTTTGCACCGGCACGATCGTATAGAGGCTCTTATCGTTTTCGGGACCGTCGAGATCCATCCCCAGAGTCTTGCCGTCGCCGGAGAAGGAGTGGCAGTTGGCGCAGGTATGCATGTCTTCCAGCAGCACACGGCTCTGCGTTTGAGCGACGTCGCGCAGGCGCCACGCGATCAGGGGGATGGCGCTGGTGGCAAGAGGTTTGATGACGCCCGTCTCCGATTTCGACGGCATGAGCGGCACGTCGCGGTAGAAAATGGGCGCGCCGACCGGGTCCGTTGAAGTATGCAGCAACATATGCCCGCGCGATACCGGCTGGCTGGCATTCCCGGCGGCGAAGCCGCTGATAGCGATGGTGGCGGCGCCGGCGACCGACTGCTTCTTGATCGCGGCCCAGGTGGCGGAATCGGGTTTCCACGTGTGGGCGGCGGCTTGCTGCGGCGTCAGGCTGGGAGGCCGGTTGTTGGGAGAAACGCAGCGCGGGTCGATCTCTCCGATTTGCATCCGCTCGCCCGTGGACGTCACATGGATGCCTGGAGAATCATCGGCGAACGATACGTCGATCCGCCATGAGACGGCGCCTGGTGCGGGATCGCGCCAGAGGAAGGTGGGGGCGGCCATATCGGGCGGAAAGACCGACCTGTCGGCCGGGTAATCGATGACGATGGGGACGGTCTGGTTCTGCGCACAGGCAGACGCCACGCCCAACCCAGCCAGAAGCAGCGCCCGGAGTAGCGGCCACTCCACCATAAAGTTGGCTATTAGAATATCACGGCCGGATCACGGCTGACGAATCGGGGTCTTTGCCTGTAGCTGCGTTAACCGGGCACGCAAGCTGGCGGCCAGGGGCGCGTTGCCTTCCTGAGTGGCGAGGTTGGCTGCGCGTTCCTCCGTATCGACCGCTTTGTCGAAACGGCCGGCTTCGGCGTAGGCCGCGGCCAGCGTGCCGAGCAGCGCCGGCTCGCGTCCGGAGGTAAGCTCCACGGCATGCTCGGCCAGGGTGACGGCCTCGGCGCCGTTGCGGAGGGCTGTGTCGGCGCAGGTAGCCTCCGTCCAGGCCGTGTCGTTGAGCGCCGGGAGATAGTCCGGGGCTTGGCGCAACGCCTGCCGCCAGTGCGCGAGCGCCTGCGCTGTCTGGCCATTCATCATCATTGCCGCGCCCACGTAGTAGTGCGCCTCCACCAGGCCGGGAGAGATCTGCAAGGCCCGTTCAAAATGCGTAATGGCTTCCGCGACGCGATTCCGATTGGCCAGCGCAAAACCAAGCTGGGTGTGCAGTTCCGCGGAATCGGGACTCAACTCCAGCGCCTTTTCGTAGTGCGGGATGGCCTGGTCAAACCGCTGTCGGGCGGCGTAGGCGCCTCCCAGATTGGCGTGCGCATCCCGATTAGAGGGGTCGAGCGCGACGGCCTTCTCGAAGTGCGGAATCGCTTCGTCCAACCGGCCCTTCTGGCCCAAGGCCACGCCGAGGTCGTTGTGGAGCAGCGCCGATACCAAGCCGGCGGAAAGGGCTTTCTCCAGAGGCGGAATGGCCTCGTCGAAATTGCCCTGGGCCAGCAGCGCGTGCCCCAGAGCGACGTCCGCCATGACGCCGCGGGGGTCCAATTCGAGCGCCTTGCGGAAATGCACGATGGCTTCGTCGAGCTTGCCCTGCCGCGCCAGCGCGGCGCCGAGGTTGTTGTGGGCGTCGGCAGCGTGCGCAGGATCGTGATTGCTCTCGATGGCTTTGCGATAGTGGTCGATGGCCTCGTCGAGACGGTTCTCCGCGGCCAGGGCGACGCCGAGATTATTGTGCGCCTCCGGGTAATCCGGGCGGCTGGCGAGCGCGGCCTCGAACTGCCCGATGGCGTCGGGCAGACGCCCTTGTTCGGTCAGCGCCATGCCCAGGTTGTTGTGGGCGTCGGCGGAGGCGGGGTCGCCCTCCAGCGCCTGCCGATAATGACCGATGGCTTCGTCCAGACGGCCTGCCTGGGCGAGCGCGTTCCCCAGATTGTTGTGCGCTTCGGGGTAACTGGGCTTGAGCGCGAGCGCTTGCTGGTACTGCGCAATCGCTTCCTCCATCCTGCCCGCTCCCGCCAGGCTCGCGCCGAAGTTGTTGTGGGCGCGCGCATCGTCGGTACTCATCGCGAGGGCTTTGGTCCACTCCAGGATGGCCGCGGCGTACTCGCCTTTCTTCGTCAGGGCCGCGGCGACGTCGAACTGGCGGTAGAAGTCGCCCGCCGGAACTTCGATGCGCTCGATGCCGCCTAGAGGCACGTTCACAAACTCGGGGATGTTGACGGCGCGATTGGCGGCGGTGGAGTTCTCGATCAGGATGGCAGGGGAGTCGCGCCCCTCCGAGTCGATGTGAGTGAGGAACATCTGGGTGTAGGGCGAGCGGCTCTTGGAGGAGAACACCAGCCAGCGGCCGTTGGGCGAGAAACTGTGCCAGGAGTTCATCAAGGGCGTATTGCATCTCATGCGGCGCGCCTGCCCGCCCGCCGCCGGGACAATGTAGAGTTGACTGTCGGGGCGCATCAACAGCCCGTTGCGGGCCTGCACGAAGACGATCCAGCGCCCGTCGGGCGAGACCTTCGGGAAGCTGTTGCTCATGCCGTTGCGGGAGGCGCCGGCGATGGCCTCGGGCTTGCCGCCTTTGCCGTCGTTAAAGGGGATGCGGTACAGATCGTACTGAATCTGGACTTCGGCGGGGTCGTTGGCGTAGGCGGCCATTTTGCCGCCGGCCGGGTATGGATTCTTCGCCTGCGCGCGCGCGAACACCAGGTACTTGCCGTCGGGGCTCCAGACGGCGTTGCTCTGCACGTAGCGCGGGTCGTCGGCGCCGGGCAGCGGCTGGAGTTTGCGGGTGTTGCGGTCATACCAGACGAGGATGCCGCGCGTGGGATAAAAGACCTGCAGGAAGCGGTAGTCCTCGAAATTGGTGACGTAGTATAACTGAGTGCCGTTCGTGCCGGGAGGCTTGATGGTGGTGACCACGCGGCGGCCATCGGGTGAGACCTGGGACATGAAGCCTTCGCGAAGCTGGCCGCCGAGTTCTCCGCGGAAGGAGGTCCACGAAATCACGTCCTCATTGCGGATGGTCATTTTCTGTTGCACGGGCGCCAGCGTATAGAGACTCTTGTCGTTTGCGGGACCGTCTAGGTCCATCCCGAGGGTCTTGCCGTCGCCGGAGAAGGAGTGGCAGTTGGCGCAGGTGTGCATGTCTGTCAGCAGCACGCGACTCTGCGTTTGACTGACGTCGCGCAGGCGCCACGCGATCAGGGGGGTGGCGTCGGAGTCAAGAGGTTTGATGACGCCCGCCGCCGATTTCGACGGCATGAGCGGCACGTCGCGGTAGAAGATGGGCGCGCCGACCGGGTCCGCCGAAGTATAGAGCAGCATGTGTCCGCGCGATACCGGCTGGCGAGCATTCCCCGCGGCGAAGCCGCTGATGGCGACGGTGGCGGCGCCGGCAACCGACTTCTTCTTGATAACGCCCCAGTCGGCGGGATCGGGTATCCAGGCGTGGGCGGCGGCCTGCTGCGGCGTAAGGCTAGGGAGCTGATTGGTGGGCGAAACGCAGCGCGGGTCGATCTCGCCGATGCGCATCCGCTCGCCCTTAGCCGCCACATGAATGGCAGCGGAACCATCGGCGAACGATACGTCGATCTGCCAGGAGACGGCGCCCGGAGCGGGGTCGCGCCAGAGGAACGTAGGGGCGGCCATGTCGGGCGGAAAGACCGACCCGTCGGCCGGATAGTCGATGACGATGGGGGCGGTCCCGTTCTGCGCACAGGCAGACGCCATACCCAACCCAGCAAGAAGGAGTGCCCGGACTCGGGGCCACTCCGACATAAACATGGCTATCAGAATATCATGGTTTCTCGCGGTGCAAAACGCTCAGGATTTGTTTCGGGATGTTGACGACGCAGCTCAGAAGGGGGGATCCGCGGGCCCTTTTGAACCGCAATACACAGGGCGTTCGGCAGTCGTCGAGATCAATGGCTCGAACCGCGCGCGCGATTACGGCGATTATAATGTTCTGTTCGAAGGCCGCGAAGTGCTCGAAGAGAAATCGAGGACCGCAACGACCATAAAAGACGTCGCCCGCATGGCCGGCGTATCGGTCGCAACCGCTTCTTATGTGGTCAACGAAACCCGTAATGTGCGCCCCGAGACGCGCCACCGGGTTCTCACGGCGATTCAGCGCCTGAGTTACTCCCCCAACGCAGCGGCGCGAAACCTCGCGGCCGGTAGGAGCTTCATTCTCGGACTGATCGTCTCCGACATCCGAAACCCGTTCTTTCCGGAGATCATGACCGGCTTTCAGGAAGCGGCCAACGTTTGCAGCATGGAAGCCGTAATCATGAACACGAACTACGATGCGGCGAGAACTCGCGAGGCGGTGAACCGGCTCACGGCCATGCAGGCTCCCGGGGTGGCCGTGATGACATCGCAGATTGACGCTTCCGTGATTTCCCTTTTGCCCGCAAGAGGGTTTCCGCGGTCTATCTGGACTTAGGCCGGGTGGACAAATACATCAGCAACATCACCGCGGATTATGAGGGTGGTATCAAAGCCGCCCTCGATCACATTACCCAGTTCGGCCACCAACGCGTCGGCTTTATCGGAGGCAACCCCGCCTTGACGTCGGCCTGGCGGCGGCGGCAGGCGTTTCTGACTTGGGCCGAGAAAGCCGGCCTGAAGGAGATCCGCGCCATCGATTCGAACTTTACCGTCGAGGGCGGCTACTACGCGTGCTCCAAACTGCTGTCGGGATTCGACGCAACGGCTATTATCGCCGCCAACGACCTGATGGCCATCGGCGCCATGCACGCCGCCTACGACCGGAACCTTCGAATTCCCGCCGACTTGTCGATCGTAGGTTTCGACGACATTACCTTCGCGCAGTTTGCGCAGCCCGCGCTGACGACCGTAGCCCTGCCGCGAAACGAGATCGGCCGGGTGGCCTTCCAGGCGTTGTGGACGACGATCACGGACGCTTCCCACGCGGGCAGCGAGTTCTGCATGGAAACCCGCCTGGCGATCCGGCAATCCACCGGCCCCGCGCCACGGTGACAAGCGGGGCCCTGGAGTTTGTACATTTAGCTTATGACTTTCATCGGCATCAACCCCGTAGAGGGGCGTTAGAAAGTAGCCCATGGCGCAAGCCAGGGAAACGCGTACAGCATGGAGCCCCGTAGGGGCGAAAGAACCATTTCGGGCGAGCGATCGATCTCCGGGCACGAAGCGCTTTCTTACGCCCCTGCGGGGCTGGCATCTTTCCGGACCGCTTCCACAGGGCTTACGCCCTGGGCTACTTTCTAGCGCCCCTGACGGGGCTTGGGATCGTGCAGGCGCCAGACTGACACGACGCGACGAACTGGGCGTCGAGGCGGAGACACGGCCTGAAAATGTACAAACTCAAGCGCCACGTTGACAAGCGGGGCCCACAAACAACGAATCAGGTGGTCGTTACCGCGACGTTCGCCGTTTTGAGTCCTGGCGAAGTGGCCGAGATTCGGATCTGGCCGGGCCTGGCGGTGGATTGTACCATCGCCAGGCACATCCCGTTGAAAGCTTTCCTGCGGCTGGCCTTGTAGTCGTCGTGGCTCTGCATGTCGCCGTTATCCACGCCAATGAGCTTGCCTTCCCCCTGAATCTCGAAGGCGACTTCGTTGGCGGCGTCCGGAACCACCCTGCCCTGAGCGTCCACGACCCGGACGGTCACGTGCGCCACGTCGCGGCGGTCCGCGGCGATCGCGGCCCTATCCACTTTGAGCTCGATTCCCGCAGCCTCACCCGTGGTACTGACTTCCACCGTGACCACCGGCTTGTCCTCCTTCGTGCCGACGGCCTTCAGCGTCCCCGGTTCGTATGGGATGGTCCAGGTTAGGTGGAGATCCGACGTCGTTCTCGTGCCGCGGGCTTGCGGCGGATAGTTGCCGTAAGTCCCCGTCATGCCGAAGCGCGGGAACTGGTAGCCCTGCATGCCCGCCGATTTCCCGTTGATGAAGAGTTCGACGGAGTCGCAGTTCGTATAGCATGTGACGGGCACGAACTGGCCCTCGTGGCCCTTCCAGTTCCAGTGGGGGAATAGGTGCAGCATGGGAGCCTTGGTCCACTGGCTCTGGTAGAAGTAGTACCCGTCCTTCTCGAAGCCGCATGCATCGATGACGCCGGAAGTAGCGCCCTTGCCGGGCCATCTGGACTCGCCCAGATAGTCGATTCCGGTCCACATGTGGTCGCCGGCGACGTGGTCGTAGGTGACGACGTACTTCCACAGTTGCTCTGTCCCGGTGTTTGGCCGGCCACCGCCGCGCCCGCCCATCATCATCATTCCGCCCGCGCCGCCGCCGCGCCCGCCGGGAGCGCCCGGAGCGCCAGTGGCCGCCGCGGTCGCGGGAGGCGCCGTAACTGCGGCTGCCGCGGCCACAGGCTGTGCTTCCGGAAACAGCGCGCCATACGACCCCCGGACCCCGCCCATGCCGCTGCTCTCGGTTCCGATCATGCGCCTTTGCGGATAGGCCGCGCGGTCGAGGCTGTAGTACTTCTCGATCCGGTCGCGCCAGCGGTCCACGTAGTTGTAGCCGACCACATCGAGCAGGGCAAGAAACTCGGGCCGCGCCCGGTTGGTGAGCGGTTCCGACTCAATCCGGTCGCACCCCACGGTCACGAACCGGGTAGGGTCTTCGCGGTGGAAGACCGTGAGGAGTTGCCTCAGCGTCTCCACGCCGTTGGGGGCGGATTGATCGCCGACCTCATTGCCGGCGCTCCATAGGACGACCGATGGGTGGTTCCGGTCGCGGTGTACGAAATCGGTCACGTCGCGTTCGTACCAGTCGTTGAAGTAGCGGGCATATCCGTTGTTGCGGGTCTTCGAGACCCTCCACTCGTCGAAAGCCTCAGCCATCACCAGGAAGCCCAGCTTGTCGCAGAGGTCCAGAAAGCCTGGCGCGGGCGGGTTGTGGCTGGTGCGGATGCCGTTGCACCCCATCGCCTTCAGCGTCTCCAGCCGTCTCTCCCAAACGCGTTCCGGCACGGCCGCTCCGACCGGTCCGGCTTCGTGGTGCACGCACACGCCGTTGATCTTGATCCTCTGGCCGTTCAGCACGAAGCCTTTGTCCGCGTCGAAGACGGCCTCGCGGATGCCGATGGGCGTGTCGTAAGCGTCCACGGCGCCGCTCCGATCGCGCACCGTGCTGCGTACCGTGTAAAGGTACGGCGTATCTGGCGACCACAGGTTGGGCTTCTCCACCCTCGCAACCTGCATGAATTCGTACTCGCCATTCGCTCCAATTTCCTGGGCCGTCTCGGCGGTTGAAACCACCTTGCCGTCGCGGTCCAGAATACTGGTGGCCAGCGTGCAGTTCGCGACCGCGCTGCTTTCGTTCCTGACGCGGGTTTTCACCTGGACGCTGGCTGACGCGTCGGACACCTGGGGCGTGGTAACAAACGTCCCCCAGTGCGCGACATGCAGGTTGTTGGCGCCGATCAGCCAGACGTGGCGGTAGATTCCCGAGCCGGTGTACCAGCGCGAATTAGGCTGGTTGGAGTTATCCACCTTCACGGCGATCACGTTGTCGCGGGCGCCGAAGACGAGATGCGGCGTCATGTCGTGCCAGAACGTGATGTAGCCGAAGGGGCGTTTACCAAGGTATTGGCCGTTGATCCACACTTCGCTGTTTTCAAACACGCCTTCGAACTCGATGAAGACCTTCCTGCCGGGGGCGGATTCGGGCAGGCGAAAACGCTTGCGGTACCAGCCGATGCCGGTTGGCAAGCTGCCTTGGGCCGTCTCGTTTTGGCCGTACGGCCCCTCGATGCTCCAGTCGTGCGGCACGTCCAGACTGCGCCAGTTGACATCCGTAAAGCCGGGTTCCTGCGCCCCCGGCGTGTCGCCCTTGTTGAACTTCCAGCCGAAGTCGAACGTCTCCCTGCTCCGGGAGGGCCGTTCGCCCGCTGGCCCCGTTTGAGCGCCGGCGCGATCGAGCGCCGACATGAGGCTGACTGCGCCCACCGCCTGGGCCAGCAGGCCGCGGCGGCTTAGAGAATTCTTGCGTTCCGGGTCTTGCGACATGATCTCAATCCTACCGCTTCTCGTTGAGCTTGAGCTGCAACTCCTGGTTTGCCTGTTCCTTCACGGTCAACTCCTGCTGCAACCGCTTGATTTCCGCGTTGAGCTTCTGGATCTCGGCCGGGGCGGCGGGCTTCGCCGCAGGGGCGGGCGCCGGCGCCGGGGCCGGGGCGGCAGTCCGCGTCCGAGCCGGCTGGCTCTGAACGTTCCCAACGGCGAGCATTGCGGGCGCCTTCGATTCGAGAACGATCTCAGCCGGCGTGTAGCCCTTCGACGTCGCCCGCACGTGGATCTCTCCCGGCGTGCCGCCAGCGCGAATCAATGCGGTGGCGATGCCGAACTCGGCCTTCATCGGGTTGGCGAAGTTGGAGGCGTCGCCGATGACCGAACCCGGGCCCGTGGCCTCAAATGCGACGTAGCTGGAATCGAGCACCTTGGGCACTCCCTTGGCGTCCACGATGTAGGCCCGCACGGGCACGAAGTCGGAGCCGTCGGCGATCAGCCCAATGCCGGCGTCGTCGAGTTCCAGCTTGATCCCCGCCGAGCGCTCCGGGTATTTTCTGACTTCCCGAGCCGCTACCTGGCCGCCGATGAGCCCCTCGGCGACCATCTCAATCTCGCTGGTATTCAGCCGCGAGCCCAGACCAATCCCCCGGAAGTTGAAGACGTTTTTGAAAATCACCGGCGGATGCGGCAACGCCTGGTAGTTCGTCTCGGGCTTCTGCGTCGCAACCTCCTTGCCCAGCCAGGTGAGCCGCACCTCCTCGCAGTTGGTCAGCACAATGACGTCGGCGGCGGACATTTGAGTCAGCTCGTGCGCGATGTGGACCATGGGGCCGGCGCCGATGCCGGGCAGCTTGTAGCCGGGGTCGTACTGGCTCTTGAACAGATAATAGGCGTACCGCGGAATGCGATACAGGTCCAGCAGGCCGCCACGGAACGGGTCGGGGTGATAGCCGCGCTGGTGATCGATTCCAGCCCAGAGAGCCGCTCCGAGTCTGACCGGCGGCGCGTTGTAGACGTTGGCCAGGCCGCTCACCCGGGTCATGAGTTGGCTCAGCAGCGGCGCCTCGCCCCACTCGCGGTTAATCCGCACCAGCGAGTTCTGAGAGGTCCAGTTGTCCACCTGGTCCCCGTACTCGCGGGTGAACGAGTTCTTGCCATCGGCCGCGGCGCCGTAGTAGAAGTCGAACCCGGCCTGCCTCGCCAGGTTGGCGTCCGTAACGGTGAAGGCTCCAGGGAACGGGAACTCGGCGTGGACAATCTGGTGCAGCTCCTTGAGCATGGCGAGCGGCTGGTTGCCGGTTTCGTTCAAGGCGGTTTCCCAAAGGAAGACCGCCGGACGGTTGCGGTCGCGCCGCACCATGGCGCGCGTGTCCTGTTTGATGCGCTGCTCGAAAGCCGGCTCCTTGGCGTTAAAGAACTGCCACCCAGGCGTGGCCACCGTCACCAGCATTCCCAGCTCGTCGCAGGCATCCATGAAGGCCGGGTCCATCGGGTAATGCGCCGCGCGGACCACGTTCGAGCCGCCTTCCCGGAGCAGTTTGACGTCACGCCAGTGGGCCGAATTCGGCAGGGCGTTGCCGACATAGACGTAGTCCTGGTGCCGGTTCACGCCGCTAAGCTTGTGGCCGATGTACTTTTTGTTGACGAAGAAGCCCTGATCGCCGCGCATCTCGAACAGGCGGATTCCGAAGCGCGTGCGCAGGCTATCGACCACCTTCCCGTCCTGCACCACTTCGGTGCGAATGAAGTGCAGGTACGGATCGTCGGGATGCCAGAGGTGGACGTTACTCGCAGTCACCGGCTGAACGAACTGCCGGGCGGCGCCGGGCTGCAAGCTGGCGGTCTCTTCCTTGCGCAGCAGTTCCTTCCCGCCGGCGTCCTCCAGGATCGTCCGCAGAGTGAAGCTGCGCGCCGCGGTTTCTTCGTTCACGACTTCGGTCCTGACCTCGAGATCGGCGTTGGTCCCGTTGACGTCCTTGACGCCCACGAAGACGCCGGCCACCGTCTGGCTGAAAAGGTCATGCGTCACGTGCAGGGGGGCGGTGGCGATCAGGTACACGTCGCGGTAGATACCGCCCATGTAAGTGAAATCGAGCTGGTCCTGGGGCTTGCCGGGCGGGTAATTCGGATCGTCGGAGTTGTCGGCCCGAACCGCGACGACGTTGTCCCGGCCCGCGCCGTACACGAGCCTGGTGATATCCGCGGCGAACGGCAGATACCCGCCGAAATGCTGTGCGACCTTTTCGCCGTTGACCCAGACGTCCGACTTCCCCATCACGGCCTCAAAATAGAGGACCGCCTTCTTGCCCTGCATGGCCGCGGGCAGGCGGAAGTGCTTGCGGTACCAGGCCGGCCCCTGATAATTCCGCATGCCGCTCGAGTTTTCCGGGTTGATTTCGAGGCCGTGCGGCAAGTTCGCGGCTTCCCACGCGGCATCGTCGAAGCGCACTGCCTCGGCGCCAGTGATATCGCCCTTGTGGTAGCGCCAGCCCGGATTGAAGTTGAAGACCTGGCGGGGGCTGCCCTCGATGGCGAAGAAGCCGGCGGTGGAGTAATGCGGAAAAAGCTTCGGCTCCGGCTTGGCGGCCATTTGCTGGGACGAACCGGCGCTGGAGAGTCCGAAAAGGCCGATGAAAAGCGCGGCCGGAATGAATCCACGGTTGGTGCAACGAGTCATGCGAGGCCTCCCGATCTTGCGCTATAGCGGCTTGCGACCTCATATTATATGTCCGGGCAGAACCAATGGACGAAGAAGAACACCGCCGCCCGGGTGCTTAACCGTCTTGGGGATGCTGCGGCGAAAGGCTTTGGCAGGCGCTCTCGCCCGCCACTGGAGTTTGTACGTCCCACGTGGGGCGGGCCTTTTGGCCCGCGATGACGCCTTCTGGCGTCATCAGCCGGGCGGCAGCCCGGCCTGGGCAGGCCCTTTCGCCTGCCAACGGACCGCCCAAAGATGACAAATCCCCATTTCGGGTAAGCACACCCGACGCCAAGGTGCGGGACCTGAAATGGCGGGATTGCGGATTCCGAAGGAATACGCGGGAATCCGTGCGCAGCAAGTACGCAAGGACGCTTCCCCAGCCCGCAGGGCGAAAAAGAATAGCCCATGGCGCGGGCCGTGGGGATGGGGCGTGGGGCCGGGGAAAACGGGCCAGCCTGAACTGCGTGAGTTTTCTACCAGCCCCGCCCGCACCGGATCTCGCTGCACGAATCCCGAAGGCGCGCCCCGATGCCATCACGCAAATCGCTCAGTTCAGGCTGGCCTGTTTTCCTCGAAGTACCTCTCCATATCGGCCTTGGCTGGGGCGACGCCGTGGATCTTCGTGTAATAGAAGATGAACGCCAAGTACTGCCCCTGTTTCGCGGAATAAGGCTTGCTCGTCACTGTCGCCCGATTGTACAAGACCCTTGCGAAGACCGCCAGCGGGCCCCGGCCGTTCCTTCTTCGTTTGGCCGCCGCCGGGGACATTTTAAACGAGGCTTGACAAAATCAAAGCGCTTCTTGGTTACCCTCCGAGGCGTGTTGTATACTGACCTAGTACTGGGTTTCACATGATCGATGTTCCCGGCCAGGAGCGCGGCGAGCCTCCGGCCAGCGACTCTACCCGCTCAATTACCAACCCGAACGCTGGCCGAAGGTTGACTCCGGCGCTGGATCCCACGATTCCAGCGGCCATTGGGCGCTATCGCGTGGACTCGCTGCTAGGCAAGGGCGGGATGGGGCAAGTCTATCTCGCCTTCGACACGCGGCTCGACCGACAGGTGGCGGTAAAGTTCCTGCCGCAATCCTCGGTCGGAGAGCAAATCGCCATCGACCGTTTCCTGCGCGAAGCGCGGGCTGCGGCAGCGCTCAACCATCCGGCCATTTGCGCGATTTACTCTATCGAGGAGTACGAGAACATTCCCTTTCTCGTGCTCGAATACATTCCCGGCAAAACCTTCCGCGGTCTCATGGACCACCCGCCGCAAAACTGGCCGCCATCGCCGGCGGAGGCCGCCGGATACATGTTGCAGGCGGCGGAAGCGCTCAAGGCGGCGCACAAGGCCGGAATCGTACACCGCGACATCAAGTGCTCCAATCTGATGCTCATGGCGGACGGCCGCGTGAAGATCCTCGACTTCGGCCTCGCCAAGTTCACCGATGCCCAACTGCTCACCCAGGATGGAACCGTCGTCGGAACGCCCGCATACTTTTCCCCCGAACAGGCCGCGGGCGGCGCCGTGGACGCACGCACCGACCTTTGGTCGCTGGGGGTCGCGTTTTTCGAGGTTCTGACCGGACACCTGCCCTTCAAGGGCGACAACCTTGGCGCTCTCATGTACGCCTTGATGTATCGCGAACCGGAGTCCATCCGCCGTTACCGGCCCGATGCGCCCCCGGCCCTGGCCGGCATCTTTGAGAAACTGATCGAGCGGGACCTCGGCAAGCGTTACCAGTCGGCGGAGGCGCTGATCGCGGATCTTCGGTCGCTGGTTTCGCCCGGCAGCGCGGCTGATGCGGCCGCGACGCTCGATTCGCCGGCGCTGCAGGCCTCGCAAGCCGCGCCAGGTTCGTCGCTCGCCGTCCTGCCCTTGGCGGCGGCCGGCCGGACGACTGTGGGCCGCGACGCGCAGCGGGAACAACTGTGGCGCGCGTATAAGCGCGTGAAAGAAGGCCGCGGCCTGATTCTCGCAGTCACTGGCGAGGCCGGCATCGGCAAAACGAGTCTGCTGGAGGAGTTCCTCGCCGAGCTGGCCAATCGCGGCGAGCGCCCGATTGTTGGACGTGGCCGCTGTTCGGAGCGGCTGGCCGGCGTAGAAGCCTACCTGCCAATCCTCGAAGCGCTCGACAGTCTGCTGCGTCTTCACTCGGGCCCTTCGCTCTCGGGCGTGATGAAAGCCGTCGCGCCGACCTGGTACGGACTGGTGGCCGGGGACTCGCCCGAGCCTTCATCCACCGCCACACCGCGCGAGGCAGGGCCCGCGGCGTCGCAGGAGCGCATGAAACGCGAGCTCGCCGCGCTCGGCCAGGAACTTTCGCGGATGCAGCCGCTCATCGTCTTCATCGACGACCTGCATTGGGCCGACGTCTCGACGATCGACGCCCTCAACTACCTCGCCGGGCGGTTCGCGAACATGCGCGTGCTGGTGCTGGGAAGCTACCGGCCGTCGGATATGGCGCTGGCGCGGCATCCGTTTCTCGCCATCCGCGGCGATATGCAATCGCACGGCCTGTTCGAAGAGATCGGCCTGCGGTTTCTCGAGCCGAAAGACGTGGAACGCTACCTCGCGTTGGAGTTTCCCGGCCACGAGTTCCCGAAAGACTTCGCGTCGCTGATTCACGCCAAGACGGAGGGCAGTCCCCTGTTCATGGCGGACCTGGTGCGGTACCTGCGCGACACGGGCGGCATTGTCGAGGTGAACGGCAGATGGGCGCTCGCCCGCTCTCTGACGGAGGCGCCGCTCGATTTACCCGAGTCGGTCCGCGGGATGATTCAGCGGAAGATCGAACTGGTCGACGAGCGCGACCGGAAGTTGCTCGTCGCGGCAAGCGTGCAGGGCCACGAGTTCGATTCGGCCGTGGTCGCCGATGGGGTCGAGATGGACGCAGCCGACGTCGAGGATCGTCTCGAGACGCTCGAACGGGTCCATGTGTTCGTCAAGCGCGGCGAGGACCGCGAGTTTCCCGATCGCTCTCTCACGCTGGACTACCAGTTCGTGCACGTGCTGTATCAAAACCTGTTGTACGCCTCGTTGCAGCCGACGCGGCGCGCGGCGCTCAGCGGGCGCGTGGCGCGCGCGCTGGTTGCGCGTTACGGAGACCAGGTTGCGGGCGTGGCCGCCCGCGTGGCCGTGTTGTTCGAGGCGGCGCGGGATTTCCCGGCCAGCGCGAAGTATTTCTACATCGCCGCCAGCCGTTCAGCCGGACTTTTCGCCTTCGGCGAGACATTGTCGCTCGCCGAACGCGGGCTGAACGTCTTGCAGGCGCTTCCGGACAATCCGGCGCGAAAGCAGCAGGAGCTTGAGCTTCAGATGATGAAGGGGGTCGCGCTGCGCTATACGACCGGATGGGCGACGCCGGAGATCGAGCGAGTCTTCACGAGAGCGCGGCAATTGTGCCAGGACTTCAACGATCCGCCGCAGCTTATTCCGGTGCTCTGGGCGACGACGTTGTTCCTTCTGATCCGCGGAAACCTGCGCGAGTGCCGCGATCGCGCCGACGAGATGATGGGACAAGCCGAACGCTCCGGCAATCCGGCGTACCTCATGGCGGCGCATCACCTCGGGGGCGTCGTGCGCGAGTTCATCGGCGACATGGTGGAGGCGAGCCGCCTGCTGGAGCGCTGCCGGGAGCTGCATCTGCCTTCCGAGCACCTGGCCTACACGGCGATGTACGGGCAAGACCCTGGCATGAGCGCGCGCGCGATGTCGAGCCGTCCGCTCTGGGCGCTGGGCTATCCGGATCGCGCCGCCGCGCGCGCGAGCGAAACGCTGACCATTGCCAGGTCCCAGCGGCAGCCGGTCACGCTCACGTTCACGCTCGTGGTGATCCAGGGCATCCATCTCTATCGTGGCGAAGCGGCGGACGCGCTGGCGATCGGCGATGAGATCGCCGCGCTCTGCCGGGAGTACCAGTTTCCGCAGGAAGCCTTGTGGAGCCGGGCCTTCCAGGGGTATGCCTTGCATCTTCTCGGCCGCACGAGCGAAGGCATCGATGTGTTGAAAGCCAGTCTGGCCGCGCAGCAGGTCATGTCGGCGGGCCTCGTGCGCCCGGCCTTTTTGGCGCTCCTGGCCGATGCGCTCGGGCAGGCGGGGCGCGTCGACGAGGGATTGCAGGCGGTTGACGAAGGGTTCGCGCACGCCGAGCGGACCTTGGAGGGCGGCTACCTCGCCGAGCTGCACAGGGTCCGCGGCGAACTGCTTCGGCTGGCGGGCAACGCGGAACTGGCCGAAGCCAGCCTGCGCGAGGCGCTGAGCTACGCGAGCCGGCAGCAGGCGAAGTCGTTCGAGCTGCGCGCCGCGACGTCGCTGGCGAGATTGCTCCATCCGGCGGGGCGGAGCGAAGAAGCGCGCGCGCTTCTGGCCCCCATCTACAATTGGTTCACGGAAGGCCACAACACCGCCGACCTGGCCGCTGCACGGACGCTGCTTTCCGAGATTGGATGAGACTCTCCATGACGAACTTCGAGCGGAAGCCCCCCACGGAAGATGCGGATGCCGCGGAAATCGTGCGCGCCATTCTGAAAGTGCAGGCGGCGTATGCCGCCGCGCAAAACCGGCCGCTCGGCAGAGGTACCCACACGAAGGGCATCTGCGCGCGCGCCACGTTCGAGGTCTTCGACATCGCGCACGCGATCGACGATCGCGCGCTCGCCGCGCGTCTGGCCAAAGGGATTTACGCCAGGCCTGGCGTCTACCCCGCGACCGTGCGCTTCGCGAACGCCGCGTCGACCATCTGCTCGGACCGCAAACCGGATCTGCGCGCACTGTCGTTCTCGGTCGAACTCCCGCCCGGCCTGGCCGCTAACACAGCCTATCAGGATTACTCCCTGCAGACCGCCCCAACGTTTCCCATCAACGACGCTCACACGTTCGCCGTACTCATGAAGGTGCTGAGCGCGGGCAGCGGCGCGAACAAGCTCAAGGCCATCTGGTCGCTGTCGCTTGCCGATTTCTGGCGTTTCACCAAAGCCGCCGCCCGCGGTATGCGGCAGGAGCACAGCAAGAACGGCGCGTACCAGCAGAATCGCTACTGGAGCACCGTGCCGTTCCGCAACGGCCCGTTTGACGCCGTGATGTACTCGGCCATCCCGAACGCCCTCAACCCCGCCAACGAGCTGCAGACCGGAGAGAACGCTCTGCGGGACGAACTGATCCGGCACTTGGACGAAGACGAGCGAATGAGCTCGTGGGACATCGGGCTGCAGCTTCTCGACACCAGCCGCATGAAGAGGTGGGGCATGCGCCGCGATGCCAGCTTCTGGATCGAAAACGCGACAGTCGAATGGAAGGAATCGCAGGCGCCTTTCCATGTCGTCGGACGGCTCACGCTGGTGGCCAAGTCGGAAATGCCGGTTGAGGAGTGCGAGCCGAAATCGATCAACGTCACCGACCACGCGACGCCCGACAGCCAGCCGCTTGGCAGCATCAACCGCGCCCGTCGCGCCGCGGAGGTGGCAAGCCGCGAGGCTCGCCTCGGCCAGGCGACCGCCGATTCGATCGTGGCGGAGCTGCCGGCGGCCGCGCCCGTTCCCCGCGCCCGGCTGCGGAGCTTCCTGAAGGCCGCCGCCGTGTTCCCGGTGGCGCTCATCGTGATGTACGCCTTCGCGGGACTTTTCTACACGTGGTTGGCCTCCAGGAACATCCCGGAATTGGAGCGCGTCGATGAGGTGCGCTACCTGAATCAGGGCTGGGGCAACGAGCGGGAATCGCCGGACCGCGAGACCTACTACTACACCCCGCAGGGCACGGGGATGCATGGGGTTCGCTACAGTTGGTTCGTCAATCTCGAACGGCCCTTCCGCCGAAGCCGATTCGCCGATCCCGACCACATGCGGTCGCTCGACTTCATCGTCGATCCGGTCCCGACCCACGCCAACCCCGACCAACTTCCGATCGGGTTTGCGCGGCGGTACGACGACACGCTCCAGGACAACGTCGTCGACATCACATGTGCGGCCTGTCATAACGGCCAACTGAACTTCAAAGGCGCCGATGGCACGACCACCGCCATCCGGATCGACGGCGGGTCCTCGTTGAGCGCATTCACCGACATTACAGCCGGCAGCTTCCAGGTGGAGCTTATACTGTCCATCACCGAAACGTTGCTCAACCCGCTGAAGTTCAACCGGTTTGCGGGGCGGGTCCTTGGGCCGGACGCCGATACCTTGAAGGGCAAGTGGGTGCTCTGGCGCCACCTCGGGGCCGTTCTGCGGAACCTGGGATCGGTTTCGATGGGTTCCTCCGCGCCGTGGCACTATCCGGTGCAGGAGGGATACGGCCGCACGGACGCGCTCGCGCGGATCGGGAACGTCGTGTTCGGCGATCATTTGACGTCGGATAATTATCACACCGGTGATGGGCCCGTGAGCTATCCCTACCTGTGGAACATCTGGAAGTTCGACTGGGTGCAGTATGGCGCGTCGGTCAGCCAGCCGATGGCCCGCAACGTCGGCGAGGCCATGGGCGTCGGGGCCACTTATCAGTTCATGGACGACTACGGGCGCCCGATTCCGCGGAACGAGCGGTATCGTACCTCCATCTCGTTCGACAACCTGCTCCGCATCGAAACGACGCTTCAGAAGCTGACGCCCCCGCGCTGGCCGGAAGATATCCTCGGAAAGATCGACCAGCAGTCGGCTGATCGCGGCAAAGCGTTGTTCCAGAAACATTGCGTCGGCTGTCACGGCCCGGCCGTCTCTTCCGAGGCGTTTAAGATGGCCACGTCGCCGGGGCGCCAGCCGGGCGATCCGATGTGGGTAATCCGCTGGAAGGACATCAGCCTCGTGGGTACCGATCCTGCGTCAGAACACAACTTTGTCCACAACACCGTCGACCTGACGCGCGCCGGCATCGCCTTCGATGAAGTGAAGCCCCTTCTGAAGAGGGGGTACGACGAAATGAAGACCCGTCAGGACAAGATGATCGACGCGTTGCCGGCAGAGATCGCGCGGCGCAAGGCCGCCGGCGCCGATGCGGCGACCCTGGCCGAGTCCGCGAATGAGCTGGAATACGCACAGAAGTACCATTTGACCGATGAAGTTATCGCCCAGAAGCTCGACGCGATCGACTTCCGCGCGGTGAACGAGGGCGCGGCTCTCAATATGCTGGGCCTGATCATTCGCGAGCGGTACTACACGGACCGTCATTTCTCCGAGGAGGCCCGCGCCTGCTTCGCGGGTTTCGACACGCTCGATTTGCCCCAGGTCGTCCCCGGCTATAAGCCGCGTCCGCTCGCAGGAATTTGGGCCACGCCGCCATTCCTCCACAACGGATCGGTACCGAACCTCTACGAAATGCTGTCTCCTGTCGAAGAGCGATCCAAGAAGTTCTTCGTGGGGCGGCGTGATTTCGATCCCGTAAATGTCGGCTATAGAACCAAGCCGGAAGAGGGGTCGTCGAGCGGATTCTGGCTGGATACCAGCAAGCCAGGCAATCTGAACACCGGCCACGAATTCCGTAACGGCTCCGGACGCGGCGTCATCGGCCCGGAGCTGACGCCGGCCGAGCGCATGGATCTGGTCGAGTACTTGAAGGTTCACCTTGACGAACCGAGTCCGCTGGATCGAAAACCGGTGGACTGCTTCGCGTTGCTGAAATGAGGCTCCAATAGCCCGATCGCCGGCCCGCGCTTGCAGATTCCCATTGAAATCCAGAGGCTTGTAGTTCATAATCGCACGCATGCTGGCTCCCGACACACTCGCTGCGCGAACGACTGCCGTCCTGGTCTCCAGGAGGCACAACGCCGACATCTATGCCTTGCGTGGTTGCGAAGAGCTCGACTCGCACTATCGGATTCTCGAAAAGATACTGTCAATATCTCGACTTAAGACTTACTCCGCGGACGAAACGGAAAAGCTCGATCCGGAGAATTTCTATAAGGAGCTGCTCGGCAAAATCGAATCGAACGCTGCGTTTGCGGCGAAGCTGGACGCTTGGTTCACTAGCGATTATCCGTCGAAATTCGGCCAACTGGTCGCGTATGTGCTCTCCAACTGGGACCAATTGCCGGAGAAGCAGCGGAACCTGGCTGAGGAAGGCGAGCGATGGATCGCGGCGGCCACGGCGTCCTGGCCGGACGACTTCCGCGAGGCGATGCGCGGCGCACTGGTGCATACCGCACGCCGCCTCTATCTGTTTACCAACTTGTGGCTGCTGCGCCGGCTGGCGCGGCTGCTCGATCCAAAGCGGCTCGACGAGGCGCGAGATTTTCCGGGCATGGCTTTTTCCGCGGTGCTGGACGAGGAGATGGAAGAGATCGAGAAACGACGCGGAACTGCCTCGACTACCCCCGATGCCGGCCAGCCCCAGGAGCGCGCCGACCAGGCGGATCTGGCCGGCTTGGCCTTTTCCGGCGGCGGGATCCGCAGCGCTACTTTTAATCTGGGCGTTCTCCAGGGCCTTGCCGAAGACGGACTGTTGCGGCGCTTCGATTATCTGTCCACGGTTTCGGGTGGTGGTTATATTGGAAGCTGGCTGCATGCCTGGATTCATCGCTTCGACCAGCCTGGGAAGGGCGGCATCGGCCACGTCGAAGAGTGCCTTGCGCCTTCCCAGGTTCCCGATCCGCAGGACGAACGCGCCGCGCCAATCCGCTTCCTGCGAAGATACAGCAATTATCTGACTCCTCAAACCGGATTTATCAGCGCCGACACGTGGACGATGCTCAATATCTGGCTGCGAACACGTTCTTGAACCTGCTGATTCTGGCGCTGGCGCTTTCGGGAATCCTGCTGGCGCCCCGCTGGATGGCCTCGGCTAGCGACACGCTGAATAACGATTGGCGCCTGACCGAGTACTGGTGGGCGCTGCTGATCCCGCCGGCTTTCCTCATCGGGTTGAACCTCCTGGCTTTCCACGCTCGATTCACTCGTGTTCGACGCGCCTGGTTCTGTAAAGAGCGGGCGATCCTTCTATTTATCGTGGCGCCGATTTTCCTGGCCGCGTGGGGTGCCGGAACTATCGTGCCCAACCTGATGAATCGTCAGCCCAAGTTCGCTAAAAGGTTGCAGGAAGTCAACCGGCAGGTGGCCAAACTCGAGAGCGCCGCGGCACAGCATCCGAATCAGCAGCAGGCGGCTCAAGAACTAAGCGACCTGCGGAAAGAGCAGATGCAACTCTGGCTCAGGCCGGAAGCCAACATGAGCCTGATCATCTCGCAGGCCAACACTCAGTTTGCGTGGGTTACAGCCAGCCTGGTTTTTCTGGTCAGCGTGGTGGGACGTTTGGATCTGAGCTTTTATCCTCGCAGAACAGGGGGGCTCCGCTGGCTGCGGACCATGCGCGCCTACTCCTGGATTCTGGGAGTATGCCTGACGGCATACGTCGCCTGCTGGACGCTCGATTATCTTTGGTGGCGCCACGTCGTGAAGCCGCTCTGGATGGCCTACCCTGAGAGCCGGGAATCGCGGGCGATCCTCACCGGAAGCGCGCCGGCTTTTCTCTTCCTGTTATCCATTGCCATCTTCCTGAATATAGGGCTGTTGGGGCGGCGCCTCCCGGACGACCGCCGCGAATGGATGGCCCGCCTGGGTGGATGGCTCGCCATCTGCTGCATCGGCTGGGTAGCCCTGTGCGGCACTGCGGCGGATGGACCGCGCATCGTGGTGTGGCTTGCGGGTTGGACCAGGAACCAGTATGTCGGGGAGGGCGGACTGGGCGCTGTGTGGATTATGATCACGGCGGCGGGCGTATTCGCGGCGCGCGCCACCACGAAAAATGCCGGAAAATCGGGGGCCGGGATCCCCGTGAGCCTGATCGCCAAGGTGGCGCCGCCGGTGTTTGTGGCCGGCTTGCTGCTGCTGCTCTCGTATGCCCTGGGGCTCTCCGGGAAAGACGATGGCTGGGCGGCTTTCTTCCTGTCGGTTTTTTGCCTCGGTTTGGCCGCGTTCCTCTCCAGGCGCGTGGATATCAACGAGTTCTCGCTGCACCAGTTCTACCGGAACCGCCTGGTGCGATGCTACCTGGGCGGAGCGCGGGCTGGGGACCGCCAGCCGAACCCCTTCACCGGGTTCGACGCCATGGACGACTTTCCGGTGCACGATCTGTCTCCTTCCGGCGGTTATTCCGGTCCATACCCGATTTTCAACGCCACGCTGAATGTGACTCACGGGGACGAACTGGCATGGCAGGAGCGCAAGGGCGAATCCTTCGTTTTCACGCCCAGGTTCTCCGGCTTCGACGTGGCGCACGGGCGCGCCACGCATTCCAGGACGGGCGACGATCCGAGGCTCTCCTATGGAGGCTACCGGCCCACCCGCGATTATGCTTATCCGGACGATGGCGGGGTCAGCGTAGGCACCGCGGTCGCTATATCGGGAGCCGCTGCCAGCCCTAACCAGGGACGGCAGACCTCTGCCGCTACGGCTTTCCTGATGACCGTTATGGACCTGCGCCTCGGCTGGTGGCTGGGCAATCCGCGACGCACGGATACATGGCGGAAGCCCGGCCCGACCACCGGCCTGTTCCAGCTTATGGCGGAATTGACGGCGAGTACCAGTGATACCGGCAAGTACGTGAGCCTATCCGACGGCGGCCATTTCGAGAATCTCGCGATCTACGAGCTGGTCCGCCGGCGCTGCCGCTATATCGTGGCGTGCGACGCGGAGCAGGACCAGGATTATTCCTTCGGCGGCCTCGGCAACGCGGTCCGCAAGTGCCGCACCGATTTCGGCGTGGAGATTGAGATCGTTACGACAGGTTTGAAGCCTGCGAAGGACGGCCGGTTTACGGGCGAGCATTGTGTGGTGGGGAAGATTCATTATCCGGCGGTTGCCGGCGGAACCGCCCTCGAAGGCACGCTGATTTATATCAAGAGCTCTCTTACTGGGAATGAATCGGCAGACGTTCTGCAGTACTCGGTGCTGTCGCCGAAATTCCCGCAAGAGTCCACCGCCGATCAGTGGTTCGGCGAAGCGCAGTTCGAGAGCTACCGCAAGCTAGGCTACCACGCGGCGGAAAGCGCAAGCCCCCGGTTCGGAGGCTTGCGCGTCCCCGCCGTCCCGTTTCCGCCCAAGGACGCGGCCGCCGAGGCTGGCTAAGGGCGCATTGGAAGGCTGTGGAAGTTCCATCTGGAAATGTTCCGCCGCACCCTTCCCCAAGGACCCGACCGTCGTCTCCTTGACCGCCGCCGGGACCGCCGCCGGGAAACGGCCGCGCTACGCATAGGTGTATACTACTCGCAACCGGGAGGCAAAACAGGAATCCCGGAGGTTGAGATCTGGATATATCCATGAGCACAAGCAAAGAGCCGGGGAAGAAGACGTCGCGCCGCGGGTTTCTGGGAGTCGCGGCCACTGCGGGCGCCGCGCTGTCGGCGCCGTTTACGCCTGCCGCGGTGGCAGCGCCGTTTCAGGTCAAAATCGCGAGCCGGCCGGGCGGGAGCGCCGGCGCAGTCGGTGTCGCCATTCCGTCGAGTTTGGCGATGAACTCGGGCGCGCCCCTGGGCGGCATCGGGACAGGCTTCATTGAACTCCGCCCCGACGGCGGCTTCTATGAGTGGCAGATCTTCAACTCGGGCGCGTGGGCCGGCCGTAGCGGGGCGCCTTCCCCCGGCGGTCCCAGGCCGCAATACCTGAGGTTCCTGCTGCGAACGGCAAGATCCGGAGAGACGGCTCCACAATTGCGCCGGTTGTATCTGCGCCCCGAGGAGAACAACCTCTACTCGCAGCCTTACGTGCATGATGTGGAATCGATCGAATACGATGCATGGTTCCCCATGACCGGGCTGCGCTACAACGATTCGACCCTGCCCGTGCGGGTTAGCGCGGTGGCGTTCTCGCCGTTCATCCCCGGCAAGACCCGCGAATCGGCCACGCCGGGCTTTCACATGGCGTTCACGCTGGAGAACACGTCGGGCGAGACGGTCGAGGCATCGCTCGTTTCGCTGATGGAGAATCCCTTGCTCCCGGACCTCGACGATCGGATGCTCGCCAACACCGTGAGCCACGACGGGGCCGTTACAAGTCTGGCGATGCGGACCGATGCGCAGCCGGAAGACAAATCCGGAGCCGGCGGCATGTGCCTGTCCGTCACCGGCGGGGACCATTCCTGGGTGAGCGGCACGTTCCAGCAGTACACGGGCTCGGCCGATTTCACCTGGAACTCGCAACGCTCCCGGGCGATGCGGGTCTCCCTGCTCGAGGAGATTTTCCGGAGCGGGAAGCTGCCCGATACCGAAGCCGCACACGATGTGTCCAAGGACTTCAAGCTCTCGAGTGATGAGATCGATGCGCTATCCGGGACGCAGGTTGACGATTGGGTGCGGCGGCTCTCCGCCGACGCGCTCATCAAACGGATATTCTCGGACGCTCAGGCCGCCGATTCGCAAGGGTTCAATTCCATCGATGCGAAGAAGGCGATGCTGAAGGAGGTCGCGCGGAACATCGCGCCGCCGGCGGGGGCCGCTCCCGGCCGCGCTCCCCAGCGGCTTATGTGGGGCACGGGCGCATTGGCGTCCACCGTGAGACTGGCGCCAGGGCAGCGCGTCGAGATTCGCTTCGCGCTGAGCTGGTTCTTCCCGCACCACATGGCGCGCGCGCGGCAGGCGTCGCCGGGCGGAGGCGCGGCGCCGCCTCCGGCGGGCATAGACATCGGCCACATGTATGCCAACTGGTTCAACGATGCAGCCGAAGTAAACAAGTACCTGCTGGCTAACTACGCCGCCCACCGGCAGGCCACCGAAGCGTTCGCGCGCACTCTGGCCGGCACATCGCTCGGCAGCGCGCTGGCCTTCGTATGGTCGAGCCAGTTGGGCACGCTCGTGAAGAGCACGTGGTGGATCAAGGACGGGGGCTACGGCATCTGGGAAGGCCTCGGCTGCTGCGGCCACAGCACCACCGACGTCGATTACCAGGGGAGCCACCCCGTCGCCGCGCTGTTCCCGGAGCTGAAGCTCGGGCAAAGCAAGCGCATGATCAAGTTTCAGAACGATAGGGGGCAAGTCCCACACACCTACACCGGCGACTTCGATCACGTCGATAACGGCTTCAACCGCGTCGACATGAACCCGCAGTACGTCATGATGGCCTGCCGCGATTATCTCTGGACGGGGGACAAGGCGTACCTGGAGGAGGTGTGGCCGCACATCGTCAAAGCGATGGATTACACCGCCTCGCTCGACAGCGACGGCGACGGCCTGCCGGACAAAAACACCGGCGTGCAGACCTACGACCAGTGGGCCATGCGCGGCACGCCGTCCTATATTGCGTCGCTGTGGATCGGCGGGATGAGGGCCGCCATCCGCATTGCGGAGGACTTGGGGAAAACCGGAGACGCCGCGCGCTGGAAGGCGCTGCTGGACAAAGCCTCCCTGAGTTTCGACCGCCTGCTCTTCAACGGGCAGTATTATCGCCTGTGGGTGGATGGCGAGGCGCACAGCGACGTGTGCATGAGCGACCAGATCAGCGGCGAGTGGTTCACGCGCCTGATCGGCTTGCCGTCGACCATCTCGGAGAAGAACCTGGCCACGGCGGTCGACAGCATCGTCAAGTACAACTTCAATTCGGAATTCGGCCTGCACAACGCCACCGCGCCGAAGGGCGGAGCGGACCTGCTGGCGGTTACCAACATGCAGGCGGGCGGCGTGTGGACGGGCATCGAGTTCGCGTTCGCTTCGTTCCTGATGGATCTCGGGCGCTTCGCCGACGGCGTCAAGGTCGTGGAATCGGTCCACCGGCGTTATCTCCGCGCGGGCCGGCCGTGGAACCACGTCGAGTGCGGCGACCACTATTCGCGGCCACCCAGCAGTTGGGCGACCATGATCGCGGCCACCGGGTTCAAGCCGGACGTGCCGCGGCAAACGCTGGCAGTGATGCCCACCGCCCCCGGAGACTTCCACGCCCCGTGGGCGACCGCCTCCGGCTTTGGCCAGATCGCCCGCAGCAGGCAGACCCTCTCCGTGGCTTGCGCCTGGGGCAAGCTCGCGTTCAAGAAGTTGCAGGTGAATGTGGCGAATGCGAAGCCCGTCGTTCGACTGGCGGGCCGTACGCTCGAATCGACCGCCTCACGGCAAGGGACAGTGACGACAATCGAGTTCCCCCAGACGGTTTCGATTGAGGCGGGGCAGACGTTGACGGTTGCGTGAGGGAGTAAGAATAATGGCCGCCGATGAACGCCGATGAACGCGGATAAGACGTAAAACCTATAAGAAATCTTCGTATCCGCGTTTATCTGTGTTCATCCGCGGCCAAGAAGTGCTTTTCAGCAACCCGCCGAAGATCCCTACCAGGATTGGGGCGGCTTTTCAAGGAAGAGTCTCTTTAGATAAGGTGTATCGTCGCTGGCGGTTGAATCGTTCCGCTGCGCCGCGGAGCCGCCGCTTTTCTCCAGTGCGATTCGGGCGGCTAGAGACTTTATCCGCGGGTCGTCGGGCGCAAGCTTGAGGGCCTGGCCGATGGCTTTCTCGGCGGCTTCCATCCGCTTGGGCGCGGAACCGAGGGAGGCGTCGGCGAGATAGAACCAGGCTTCGGGGCTGTGCGCGCCCAGAACGAACGCGGTCTCTAGGGCTTGGCGCGCCGCTTCGAAATCGCGGCGCCTCGCCAGAATGACTCCGCGGGCCACCCAGACGGCGTGCCACTCCGGCCAGCGATTCTGGATCTTGTCCAGCAGATGCCCGGCGGCGGCGGATTCTCCTGCGAGTTCCAGCGTGGTGGCTTTCATGAGCGGAATCTCGCGATCCTGCGGCAAGATCTGCGCCGCCCGGTCGAGCAGACGTAGCGCTTCGGGAGTGCGGCCGTTCCAGGCCAGAAGGGCAGCCGCCTCCCGGTACAGGTCGGAGCGTTTGGACGATGCGCCCAGCGCCTGGTTCAGCGCCGCGACAGCTTCCTCGGATTTTCCGGACGCATCGAGCATGTAGGCGCGCGCCAGGTAATAGTCGCCGCTTCGCGCGGATTCGGGCACGCGGTCCATCTGCCGAAGACCTTGGCCGGGCCCCGCGGTGTGGAAGGCCGCAATGGCCAGATCCAGTTCCACGCCGGCGGACGGACCGGCAGCCGCGGCCTGCTCCAACAGTTCCTCCGCGAGGGCGTACTGCTTCGCTGCAAGCAACATGCGTCCGGCGGCGGCAAGCGCGGCGGCGCCCGGTTTCAGGGCGGCGATCCGGCGAGCGGCGGCTGACGCTTGGTCCAGATTGCCGTCGTCGAGCGACAGCTTCAAATAGCTCGCCTGCGCGGCGGCGTCGGTTGGATCTCTAGCGACGGACTGTTCCACGCGCGCACGATAGTCGGCGCGCTGCTGTTCGGGGGTGAGGCTCAAGTACTCCACCACGCCGGCGGGCAACCCTACGCGCGTGGGGGGACCCAGTTGGCGGAAGCGGTCCATCACCGTCTTGGATTCCTCGGCCTCGCCCGCCCCGGCCAGCGCGCGTCCGAAATGAAGCAGCGTCCTGGAGTCGTCGGGCGCCAAGCCGGCGGCTTGGCGCAGGGCGCGGACGGCATCGGCGGGCCGGTCCAAGGCCAGATACGTTTGACCGAGCTTGTCCAGGATGACGGGGTCGTCGGGCCGGCGGGCGGCGGCGAATTCCAAGTCTTTCAGGGCGGCCTCGGGCTTCCCCTGCTGGTAATACAGGCTGCCGCGGGCTGAACGCGCATCGGCGAAATCCGGCCTCAGCGCCAGGGCTTTGTCGAGGTCCTTCAGCCCCTGATCCAGATCGGCGCCGCTCTCGCCAAGGCCGAGATAGTAGTACCCGTCGGCGTCGTTGGGATGCCGCGCCAGGTACCACTTCATGTCGGCGATGCCTTGCTCGAACTTGCCGCTCAAGGCGATTCGGAGGCCGCGCTCGCAGCGGGCGAAATCGTCGCCCGGCTCGAGTTTCACATAACGGTCCCAAGCCGCAATGGAATCCTGTAAGGCTCCGACCTCGCCCATGGCGATGGCCAACAGCTTCTGCACGTCCGCGCGCTGGGGCGCGAGTTGCGCGGCCTGCGCCAACAGCCGTACGGCGGTCTCCCTCTGGTTCGACGCGTGATCGGCATACGCCAAGCTGTAAAGCACGTCCACGTTCTGGGGTTGCTGGCGGAGAGCCGTTTCGAGGACGTCACGCGCACGCTCGTAATGGTCCGCATGGAGGGCTGTCACGCCTAGCGCGTAAAGCGCGTTGAAATCCGCGGGAGCCGCCGCCAGCGAGCGCGTCAGGAAGGGTTCGGCCTGGTCGGGATGCCCGGCGTCCGCGAGCGCCGTACCCAGCGCGAAGCTCAAGCGCGGGTCGCCCTGCGCCACGGCGGACAGCCGCTGGACCAGCGCGCCGGCTTCCGCCTGATCGCCGGCCAGATACAAGGCTTGCAGTTTGAGAATCGCTACGTTGGGCGCTTCCTGCTGGTTCGCCGCGAGGCGCTTCAGGCAGGTCAAAGCTTCCCCGCCGCTCTTGCGCTGCAGCGCCAGCCGGGCCAGTTGCACGTTGGCGTTGTAGTGGGCCGGATCGGCCGCCACCGCCTTCAGGAACGCCTCGCGGGCGCCCTTCTCATCACCCGTGAACAGGAGATGGAAGCCATAGTTGCTTTGAACGTCGGGGGATCGCGGAGCGTTCGCCAACGCGCGGCGGAAAGCGTCATCCGCTTCCTTGGGCTTCTTCCGATTGTCGAGGGCGAGGCCGAGCAGGCTCAAAGCGAGGGCGTCGTTGGGCCGCGCCCGCAACTCGGCGCGCAACGTCTGTTCAGCCGCGGGGAAATCCCCGCGCTGCATGGCCGCGGCTGCGTCACGGATCGCGGAGTTGTCATCCGCGGGGCGCGCGGGCGGCATGCAGAAGACCAGCGTCGCGAGCAGGGAAGCGGAATGCAATAGCCGGCGACGCATAGAAGACTCGAAGCAGAGCCTATTCTACCGCCTGTTCCGGCGAGGCGGGACTATCGAGTTTTGGCGCGAAGTTCCAAGCCCTTTGTTTTGTGGTGCGCCCGGCGTGACTCGAACACGCGACCTTCTGGTTCGTAGTTCGAAAGGGTATTGTCTACCAAGATCGCATGTGTCTATTATCAACGACTTAGGACTACGCGAAGACGGCAAAACACGCTGTAGACAGTGCTAGACGAACCGGGTTGCTACCAGGGTTGCTACCAAGAGTGCACCATGCTCTTGCGGTCGAACCTGGCGAGAAGGGTGCAAGAAGAATTGAAGAATTGCTGGCGAACAGTCGAAGCGCGAGCGGAAATCGTGCTTCCGGGATACGAGCGTCTTGATCCTGCGATCAGGACCGACGTCGCCCTGCCGTCTGGCTCCGCGGCCGCCATCCGCCCGGCGGCCGAAGCGCGATCTCGGCGGCGTTCAAGGGCGTTTGGCCGTACGGTTTCCTCAGGTCCCTTCTGGGAACATCTCGACGTGTTCGTCGATGGGCGGCGACGCTTTCTTACCGCGCGTCGGTTTCGTGGGCTTGGCCGCGGCTTTCTCAGCCTCTGCGCGGGCGTGGTTGAGGGCCAGGAGGCGGCGGAGGACTTCTTTGCGGGCGGCGGGGCTGATGGTGTAGCGGAGGCGGTCGTTTTCGGCGAGGGTTTCGACTTCGTAGAAGTCATGGTCCAGCGGGAGATTCTGCCATCCGTAGCCATCGCGGATGGCGAGGTCGAGTTCGATGTGGAGTCGACGCAGTTCGAGTAGGCCTTGGTGGCCGCGTTCGGATTCATCCGCGGACTTCTTGCTCACTTTGGCAACCTTCGCGGGACTGAGGTCGCGGGCGTGGAACAGATTATAGATGTCCGTAAGGCCGAGCCAGAGGGAAAGCATCAGGGACTTGCGATGCTCGTGATAGCGCTGGCCGAGCGTGGCAAGACCAGGGTTGGAGGTTTTCGAGAGGCCTTCAGGAAAGGCAAAGGTTTCGAAACAGTCCGAAGGCGAGTAACGTAATCGTGTTTCAAGCGCTCCGCTGTACTTGCGCGCCCAGACTTCGTGGAGCGTGGATTGGACACTGGCGTATAGGTCCCAGCGGTCGGTGGTGAAAACGGCTATTGCGTGAGTGCAGATCACTTGAGACGGCACGGCAGAAAATGATAGGTGTTTCGTTGTCAAGGCGGCAGCAAACACATGCTTTAACCCTTGGGATTTAGTGCGGATTTCGGTGTATGGTCGCTTGAATTGCCACCATTTCGCCCGCAGGCGCTGCTCCTTTGCAAGCTGACGGGCTGGTTGCACAAGGGACTCCACTATGTTGTAAGCCACTGAGTGCTGCGCTGCGCGCTCTCGGGGCCAATCCCAAAAACAGATAATCCACCTCCCAGACACCTGGTCCGGCATGTTATTTAATTCGTCGCCGTTCAAGAGCGGCGCGAGGATCGATTCGCAATCAGGGTCAGAGTCGCCGATTCGCAGTGCCTCAGATGCAGGAATAACGAAGCCATCGCCGAGGTAGTGGGTGCCGATTAGCAGGCTTGGCCTCTCGTCGCGTAATTCGATGGGCCGATTCTGATCCAGTTCGGGGTCGAGAAAGGCGCTGATCGCTGTTACTTCTATTGCGTCTAACAAGCGCCTGCCAGTCCACGGTCCTCTATGCAGCGCCACAAGCGAGACGACAAGGTTGGCGCGCCCTGGCCACTTGATTCCCCGAACTGCCATGTTGATCTCGCCGCCCTGCGCCAGCACCTGTTCGAGGCCATCCTTGCGGACGTCGCCATCCTTTATTGAATTTGTAGTAATGAACGCGGTGAAGCTGCCCGGTTTGAGCAAGGTGAAGATGCGGCGTACGAAGAACACCACGAGGTCGCTCAATCCTGTTGGCGCGTATTCCCACTTCACGTACCCGCAGAATGTGTGACCGTAGGTGCCACTAACCTGTATTTCTCATCGGCAAAACCCACATGCAGGTGGTGGCGTTGGATTAGC
>OCTA010000370.1_pt1 | contig 41448 bp, 33 predicted proteins | sample 1538991 | NCBI WGS metagenome assembly OCTA01 (sample SAMEA3539302, study PRJEB22396) | soil metagenome | biome: tundra; feature: field; material: soil | place: USA | collected 2010-05 | depth 0.15 m | reverse complement strand
CGTTGGGATCGGCCGCGAGCCGCTTGGCCACCTCATCCGCGAAAGCGCGGAACATATCGTTGCGCGCCACAAAATCCGTCTGGCAGTTCACTTCCACCAGCACCCCCACCCGCCCGCCCGGGGCGATGTAATGGGCGATCAGGCCTTCCCGGGCCTCCCGCGCGGATATTTTACCGGCGGTTACTGTGCCCGCCTTGCGCAGGACATCGACCGCCACGTCCACGTCGCCTTTGGCTTCCCCCAGCGCTTTCTTGCATTCCATCATCCCCGCGCCAGTCATCCCGCGCAGTTTGGCAACCAGTGCCGCATTAATCTCTGCCATATAAATAGTCCTTAGTATGTAGTTGATAGTTGATAGTCGAACCCGAAGGCGGAACGCGGACCGAACCGCTGCGCTCGAACCGCGTTCCCAAACTGAAGCTAAGCCGGCGGGGCCGCCGCCTCAACCGGAGCCGCCGGAGCCTGAGCCGCGACCACTGGCGCCACTTCCGCAGTTGCCTCGGGCGCCGCGGGCGCGCCTTCTTCAACCGGTTTGCGGCGCGCGTACTTCGTCTCGTATTCCGCTTGCGCCTGCGTCACGGCCTGCCCGATCGTGGCCAACATCAGCCGCACCGCGCGGATGGCGTCATCGTTGCCGGCGATCGGATAATCCACCAGGTCCGGGTCACAGTTCGTATCGACCATCGCCACCACGGGAATCTTGAGCCGCCGCGCCTCGGCCACCGCGTTGTGCTCGCGCTTGATATCCACAACGAACATCGCGCTCGGCAACTTGTCCATCGCGTGAATGCCCTCGAAGAACTTCATCAACCGCGCGGCCTCGCGCCGAATGACTGATTGCTCCTGTTTGACGTAGTTATTGATGGTGCCATCGGCTTCCATCTTCTCAATCGCCTTGAGCCGCGCGATGGAGCGCTTAATGGTCGCGAAATTCGTCAGCGTGCCCCCCAGCCATCGTTCTACGACGAAGAACTGGCCGCTTTCCTTGGCCGTGTCCTTGATTGCCGTTTGCGCCTGCTTCTTCGTGCCGACAAACAGCACTTTCCCGCCTTTTCTCACCGAGGCGGCGAGAAAATCGCACGCCGCTTCCAACTGGTGAATCGTCTTGGTCAGGTCGATGATGTGGATCCCGTTGCGCGCTTCAAAGATGAACGGCTTCATCTTCGGGTTCCACCGTTTCGTTTGGTGCCCGAAATGGACACCGGCATCCAGCAATTCCTTAACTCCGATACTAATCACGATTTTCCTTTGGTTAGAAGTCCGCCTCACGGGCGAACCATCCCGCGGAACACGGGATTGATTTTAGTGTTGTTATGGCCCCCCGCGCTCATCGGCGCAGGACATTTAAGGCCGTTTATCCCTCTCCGTCCGGCGGTGCGACTATTCGCCCAGCCTTTCCGAAAGGGCCGAATAGAATACCAGCCTGCCATTGAGTAGCAACTGTTATTTTACGGGCGTATTTTTGCGACCAATTGAGCAGAAGAGCAGCGTGAACCCTGCTAAGCTCGGAAAGTTGGATACCGGCCAGCAATTCCATGCCGCGCTCTCCCCTGGCTTTGGTGTGGCTTTAGGGTGGCTTTGGGGTCGCAATCGGTTGGCTATCAGTAGGCTCTGGTGTGGCCTTGGTGTGGCCTTGGGGTGGCCTTGGGGTGGCTCTGGGTTGCCTGCTGGTTACCTAGCTCCACAGCGTTGGTTCCTTTGAATCCCGTCCGCAGGAGGATGCCAATTAATTCAGCGTGGCTAACGCGCAGGCCATGTTCCGCCCAAGAGCCCAGGAGACGCTCGCTGCTTTGTTTGCCTTCCGAAACTCCGGTCACCTCCTCACCAGCGAACTCACCGCCTCCCCCGACCCCGCGCGACCTGGTTTCCCCAGGCATTGCCTCCTCAATGGCGACGAGCGTCTGTGGGTTGATGAGAAGTTGTTTATTATCTTCATCGCCGACCAGAATGGCCCTGTCCGTCCGCCCGCCAGAAACGGGCAGTAAATCCTTGATGGTAATTCCCTCGATCCAGGTCTCCTCAACAATCTTTATGGCAGTGAGTATTTCCCCACTCAAAGGACCAAACGTTATGGCATAGATGTCGTCCTGAAGCAGCGCACTACCTGAGATTAGGTGGAATTCTGTCTTATCAATTGCGATGCGGATTTCCCTTGCCTCAGATTCGGCTGCTGGGGTGAGGTCGGGAACTTTGAACACCCCCACCGCATCCTCTTGCCGGACAAACTTCAATCTTGGCTGTCCCAAATCCATCAACGTCATCTCGTTTGTGTCCGAATCGTCCGGGATGAGCATCGGCGCTCCTCGGGCCATCATGAAGGGTTCGGGTGCGAATTGGCCCCCGGGATCCGTGTTCCAAGCGTTTATCGCGTTCTTGAGCTTTTCGGCTGATTGGCCGGGGTTTGGCTCGACATAAACGCGGGCATCGGGAGCCCTGACCGGCGTAACGGAACCCGCACTCTCCACCTGCGAACGGCGCAAACTGAAAGCGACGAATGTATCATTGCAACTAATTGATCCAGGAATAACCGACCCGGCAATCCCCGCCGATTTTTCGGTTGTGCCAATCGTGGCTGCCGACGCCACGAAGAAACGATGCGCTGTATCCTTAAACTGCGAAGGCCGACCTGAGAGTTCCACCCATTGGCCAAACCGAAAACGTGTCCGCCTCAGAAGTTGCGCACTAATCAATCCGTCAATCGGCCTGGGGAGTCGCGGGGCGACATCCTTGCCGTTCCACCGCCCAAGTCGCTGAGCGTATTGCTCCTGCGCTTGCGTTTCCTGCACAAGACCGTCAGCGACCACAACCAGCCCATTTCTGGTGGCTAGAAGATAAAGCGGGGCGACCTTGGCAGCTTTCTCGGCACTAAACTCCAGGGTCCTCAAGATTTCAACCCAACCTCCCGGCAGGTCTTCGTCATCCAAACGGATCTGCCATGTATCGGCCGCTCCTTCTCCTCCGGGTTTCGATAACCTTCCAATCAACCATCCCGAAAGGGGCTGCCGGCTTTCCGACGCGTCGAAGGAAACGGGGCCTTCGTCGCAGCCGGGCATCCACGGCTGCCATAATTTCCAAACTTTATCCCCTTTGTTCACGATAGACCGAGCCAACTGGCACGGCTCAAAAACTATGAAGCGGTCCATCACCATCTGAACTCGCGCGCCCGGGTCCGCGCTGTTGCTGCCATCAAAGACCACGAGGTCGCCCACGCCAATGCTGGCCTCTCCATTCGAACGACCAGCAGGTCTCGCGGACGCACCAAGCGAAAAATCGGCCAGCGTCCCGGCTGCGCCTGCGCGAAAGGCTCTTTATCATCAAACGCAACCAGAGTGGTGGCCGACAGAGCCCCACCCGCCACGCCGAGAATTTGGAGAAATTCGCGGCGAGACAAACCGGAGCGCTTCGGGAGATGATTGGCATTCATGGGCGGAAGAATTCAAAGGTCGGAATCGTTACGGACGGCCGATTTGTGCCAGGGATGATGCAATACTGAAGCAACGGCGCATTGCCCGCGCCGTAGCGCACAGCGCGGATGATTTTATTCGGCACCGAAATAGTGATCGATTCCGACCAGACTTTGCGGAATGTTGCCCACGAGTCGGGATCGTCAGCAGTCGAATATTCAAGTTGGGCGAGTTCGGGCCTTGCCGCTGGCGGGATCACAGTCGGCTTTCCTTTGAAGTTGATTGTGACCGTCTTCGAATCTTTCCAATCTACCGTCGGCGATCCAATTTCAAAATCGCCTGTTCTTCCTGGACCAAGATGCCGGTAAGCAGTTGCTGCGAGTTCATCCGCCAAGCGACCAATGTCGGCAGATTCCCAAAACCACTTGTTTGGGAATGAATTAGAAGGGCTCTGCATAGCGGGCACTATTGCGGCGCGAGGCCGAATCTTTTCGGAGCCAATTCCGAAGACACCGTCGCCGAGCGTTCGCTTTTCCCGAAGAGCGAGGACCGCCTCGTTCTGAGAGGCACGAAACAGTTCCCATGAACTTGCGCCTTCCTTTTCAAAGCCGAATAGTTTCAGGTGTCCGGGCTGTCGGTTCACGCCCTGAAGTTGAACAACGAGGGTCAATTGTTTGACTTGTGCTGAGTCGTCACTATCCGGTGTTGGAGTTCCGGCAGTCATTGCCGTGAAACTCGTTAAGCAATTCTGAAAGGCTTTGCTTTGCGTTTGCTCCCAATCGGATAGGGCAGTAGCCCAACCTGCCGCAGTTGCCCTGGGTTCATTAGGCAGTGGATTTGGGAATCCGCCGTATTCTGCTTCCCATTCTCCCCACCACCAAACGATCCCACGTGTTCCGATTGTGAGTTCGTGCTTATGCTCCCAGCCGAAGAGCGGTAGCCAATTGGTACTGTTTCTAAACCAAGAGGAGTATCTAGCATGTCTTGATGATATGATGTGTGTTTCCACTGGTCGTTGGAGCTTTTTCGCCACGGCCATTCCAAACTTCCAGGCGAGGGTAGGCGCCTGTTTTTGAAGTGGATCGGCACGTTGTTCAGGGAGGCACGCGACGACAGGAGAGCATGTTGGCGACTCGAACACCACAAACCGGCCCCCATCGGGCGGTTCAGGGGGCGAGGTTACCATTACGTTTTCTCCTCCTGCGATTACCCATACGTCCCCCAGATACGCCCTGTTGGTTACACCTCCTTGGGTCCAGAAATCCACTTCGGCCGTCTTGTCCAGACACTTGAAGACGGCGCTGCAACTCCAAGCGAATGGGCTAATAGGCTTCGGCCTAACGGTGACAGAAACCGGGTCACCATCCAAACGCTTGTTGTCGAGGGTGACTCGCCCTGAGCCGCTACTGAAGCTAATAGTAAAGTCCGATTCGTCATCTGCTGTTCCGAACAGCCGAGCTTTCAGACCTGGGTTGCCGTCGTCTACAAAGTTGCCCTGAAGGACCAGAGCGTTCTCAAAGATGGCACGGCGAAACAGGTCATCTAACTGAGGCGCGGCCGTCACGGGTGTGACGAGGCCAAAAGCAGCGATCGCTAACGCAAGTATTCTTCGTAGAGGGGTGCCCATACCTTATGGCACCCCAGCCGCAAGCACTTGGCCCAGAGCGGTCGCGTTTGCAAGGAACGCCTGAATTCGGGCGGGGCGATCCGCCGCCCATCCCTTCCACCACAAGCCGACCCAAACTTCAGCAAATTGGCCGTTGTATTGCGGCGAGAGTGGATCAAGCTTGGCGGTAGCAGGAGCCAACGGTGGCAGATCGGTACCGAATCGCTTGAATTTCATCTGCGTGAGACAAATTCCAAAACTGTCGCTTCTGGTAAGCCAACCCTCGATCTCGTTGGCGGGGATTGAGCTGTCTAAGTCCATTTGCGTTCAACTTCGTCCATCGCGGTCTGCTAAAGGCCGGGCTCTAGATTCTTTCGAGAATGAAAGAAGTGAATTTGACCATCTGGGCCCGTCCGGACACTCAACCTCCCTTCAGCAACCAGATTGGCGAGCGCCTTCTCCACATCCGTCGTGGACTGTGTAATCTTTTGTCGTAAAAGCCACCATTCAACGATCCCTCTTAAAGTGTCCTGAGCTGCTGGATTCTCTCTCAGATAGTCCAGGATCTGCCGCTCAATGGGCGATTCGTTGTTCAATGCCAAGACCTCAGGGTTTATAGGAATGCGGCGAAGCATCTGCTATGCCGCTCGCCAAAAAAGGGGAATTTTGGAATGGCGAAGCGGTCTCTTGACACCGATTTGTCCAACCTCCGAACTATGCCATTCGCGAAACGCCGCGAATCATGCGGTTATTACCCAGGACAGATCTGTCCTATCGATTGCAAGTCTTTGTCCGAGGTGCCACGCGACAGCGGCCCAGTGGCGGTCAGAGCAATGCCGTGCTTGCGCATGAGTTGCCAGAACGCGCGACGGTTTTTTTTGGCGGCACGGGCCGCCGCACTGATATTCCCGTCGTTGGCAGACAGCAGTTGGCGAACATAGCTGGTCTCAAACTCTGCAACTGCGCGTTTTTTGAGAGCTTTAAAGGACGTTTCTTGCGCTGGACAGGAAGGTCCGATCAAACAGATGTCATCTCCAGAGATCAGAGGTTGTTCCGAAAGAACGAGGGCGCGTTTGATGATATTCTCTAACTCACGTATATTTCCGGGCCAGCCGTAAGCTAGAAGTTTATCAAGAGCTGTTCGGGAAAATCCCTTAATCGGCAACGTGAACTCTCTCGCGAATTTCGCAAGGAAATGACGCGCCAGCAGGGGAATATCTTCCCGGCGCTCCCGTAATGCCGGAAGCTTCAATGGAAGGATGTTCAGTCGATAAAATAGATCCGCTCGAAACCGGCCCGAGCGAACAATACTTTCAAGATCGACATTGGAGGCGGCGATTACCCGAATATCCGCCTGACAGGTTTTTCTAGCCCCCAGGGGGCGGTATTCCTGGTCTTGTAGAAAACGAAGGAATTTCACCTGCGTCTGCAAGGACAGGGAGTCGATCTCATCCAGGAAGAGGGTTCCCCCTTCAGCATCATGAACCAAGCCCCGGACAGAAGAGGAAGCTCCCGTGTAGGCCCCAGCGTCATGCCCAAACAACTCGTTTTCCACCAGTTCTGATGGAATCGCCCCGCAGTTCACTGGAACGAAGGGATGATCGGCGCGTGGTCCAAGTTGGTGAATGGCGCGCGCGCACATCTCTTTGCCGGTGCCGGTCTCCCCCGTAATGAAGACACTTGCATCACACCGCGCCAACTTGGGAATCATATGGAGCACTTCGACAAAAGCGCGGCTCTCACCCAGGAACTGCCGCAAGCCTAGGTCTTGTGCCAATTGGCGCGCCAGAGCATTTGATTGCGGACTGGAAAACGACCACCGCTCGAGGCGTGGAAGAACGTCTTCGAACTTCAGCGGTGCGAGGCAGAAATCAGCCGCGCCCATACTGACATACCAATGAAGGTCATCGGGATCAGGTGCCTCCAGAATAACGACGATGGAAAGTTCCCGGTAACTTTTCCGAATCGCTTCAAATAGAGCTTCCGAGTGTGCAGCGCTTCCGCCAGGCAGGCACGGGACTATTATATTCGGTTGAGATCTTGCAAACCGGCCGGAGAATAATGGCCGGTGATCGCCCAGAGATTCGCAGGGGACGTTTTCCAAGACTAGTTCCACATTTTGAGCCTGCTGCAGCACGGCCTCCAACTGGCAGCTCAACTCGTTAGCCCCTGCAAGGCAGAGGGCTAGAACCGTTATGGATTCCCGGGCTACGCCCTTTTCCACCGTGTTTGAAAATCCCCCACCTCTGTTATCCATTTATCCCTCACATTCATTAGCAATCTGCTCGTTGTCTTCGGGAAGGACCTGCGGGGCCAGTCTGATGCCCCATGTGTTGCAGCCGGTAAATACAGGAGAATCGTGTCGCCAATCCTCGCTCGCTTAAAATGTCCTCGCCCAGCGATGAAAAGCGAATTTCATCTCTGCCCAATGAAAGAACCGACAAATAGGCTCTATTCACGATGCCAGAAACAGGAACACCGCTGCTTCTTGTAATATCCAAAGGTAATGCTTGCATTCCGCATGGCAAATGTCAAACACACATATCCACAAGTTATCAACAGTATCTCTACACCTTATTCATAATCCTGTCAAGCCGCAGTTCTCGGGTAGGCATCCAGGTCTGCACCAGCCGGCACTACCAATACCCCAAAGCTGGGTTTTCTGGATCTGTTGGGCGCGTTGGCGGTCCGCCAATGGCTCCCGCTGGCCGTGAGTTTTGTTCCCGCCAAACACCTCTTCAAGTCATTTGATGACACCTGGGTGCACTTGCAAAATTTAAGGCTGCTGGCGGTTTCCGGCATGGGTTTTACCGTGTTGTTTGCACTGGTGGGCGTGTTCATCTATGTCAGTTTTTACCTGGCCCGTACTCCGTTCAATCTCGGTCCCGCTGCCTTGGGCAGTGTTTTCTTTGTCTATCTGCTGGGCTGTGTCGTGACCCCGTTGGCTGGGCGGTTCCTGGATCTGCACGGCTTTTGGCGCATGGTAATGCTATCGGTGGGCATGAGCATCATCGGCCTATTGCTAACGCTGGCTCCGTATGCGCCGGTCGTGATTACCGGTCTGGCGGTTTTTTCTTCCGGCCCTTTTTACATCGCAATCGGCTGCGACTGTGCTGACCGGTCAGGTGGCGAAACACGCCCGTTCCGCCGCCGCTGGGATTTACGTGACCTTTTATTACATTGGCGGGACAGCGGGCACTGCGGCAACGGCGTGGTTCTGACTGAACGGCGGGTGGCCCACCTGTGTCGGTTTGTTTGCCACGGTCAGCCTAGCCAAATTAGGATTTAGCACTTTGGGCGGACGCTCAGTGGCCAGCGGAAAGCCTACCGGCCCGCTGGTCGATACTGCCATCTGAGATTTGGTATAGTGCCTGACCCCTGGGATCGCTATTCGGGCAGTTCTTGCAATCTGGCTTTCTGGAAACTATCCCGTACTGTCCGTAATGCCGAGCACGGCATTACGGACAGTACGGGGTGTAGTGGCATTTTCTAGACATGGTCCCCTCTTTTCGAGTTCTGGTCCGCGATAAATGGACCGGTTTCAATTCATTATACCCTTGCCCCGGATTGATTCAGTGAGGGGGAGGGGGGAGGGCAACCTGCATTCCCGTCACCTTTAGGTGGATGATAGGGCCGAAAAAAGCTTGTCGTGTAGGCAGTATCCATGCCATTCTAATACCAGCAGGGCGATGAATCGCACCCGCCAGACATGCCTGGGCGCGGCGGATGTGTGGGGAACTCGCTCCGCGATCCAGAACGGCAGTTGGTGAGGTTGTTGGAACGGCACCAGTTTCTTCGCGGCCACGACCTCGAAATCGAAAATTTGAAAAGGAAAATCGGTTTGGGACAGATCGTCGGCGAAAGCCCTGCATTTTTGGCGGCCATCAGGCAAATTCCCATTATCGCCAAATACCAGACCTGTGTCTTGCTCGCCGGCGAAACCGGCAGTGGCAAAGAGGTCTTCGCCCGGGCGATTCATTACAGCGGTGTACGTTCAGCCCGACACATTATTCCCATCAACTGCGGCGCGGTTCCGGTGGATTTGCTCGAAAACGAGTTTTTTGGGCATCAATCCGGGGCTTTTACCAGTGCCAACTGTTCGCGAAAAGGTTTAATCAATGAAGCCGATGGCGGGACGCTCTTTCTAGACGAGATCGACTGCCTGCCGCCGATGGCCAAGGTCAAGTTGCTGCGCTTTTTGCAGGATGGCCATTTTCGCCCGCTGGGATCCGAATGCTCTTGCGCCGCCGATGTCCGGGTGATTGCCGCGTCCAACACCCATTTGCCTGCCGCTGTGGAATCTGGGCGGTTTCGTAAAGACCTGTCTTACCGACTGAACGTGGTCACGCTGTCGCTTCCACCGTTGCGGGAAAGGGGCAACGACGTGCTGCTGCTGGCGCAACACTTTCTGACCAAATACTCGGCCAAGCTGGGTGCGCCGGCCAGGGAATTCACACCGAGGGCGCTCCTGAAACTGGCCTGCCACAACTGGCCGGGCAATGTCCGTGAATTGGAAAACGTGGTCCAGCGCGTCATCATCGTGGCTGGACCGGATCGCGTCGATGCCGAAGACGTACACACGACGGAAACCCAGCGACCAATCAAACCCCAGGATTTTCAACACATGAAATCCCGGGTGATCGCCGAGTTTGAGCAGAATTTTATCCGGCAACTGCTCACCGCACACGGGGGACATATCACCATCGCCGCGCGGGCGGCGGGTAAAAACCGCCGGGCCTTCTGGGAACTGATGTGGAAGCACGAAATCGGCAACAAACAGCCGTTTGCATCCGTGCGCCCGCGCTAGGACAAAACCTGACAGCGGCAGGACAAATCCATCCACGTGGCCAGCTCCAGTAAAATCGCGGGTCACGGTTCTTTTGGCATTGAGCGTCTAGGAGTAAATGCTCCACTTGTTCGACCGGACCCATCGCAAACGCAAGCGTTCTGACAAGGCACGCCGGCTGCTAGGTAGCGGACAAATGAATTCCGCGGGCTCAAGCCATTCACAGGTTGAAAGCACCATGTCGCATCGGGTGCTCGGTTACCTGATCCGAGCATCCGGAGGCGCAAGACACTTTGGAAGGAATTGCCGAATGGTGGATTCTGGAGCAACGCGTCATGCAGGTGGTTGGAAATCTCGAGAGCGTTTTAAATCACTTGGTTGAAAGAGGATTCCTGCTCTCGTTACGGAATGGAGACGGACGGTTCTGTTATCGCCTCAATCAGGAGGCGGAACGGGAAATTCGCGACCTGTTGCGGAATGCCGGCTCCCGCACCCCGGTATGAGCGCGCGCTTTTTTCCGGCAATCGCACTCGCAAAACCGGATCATGAAACGCGGCAGGAAGTCTTGGAAGATTTTGGCGGTTTGACGGCTTACTTGCGAAAGCGCCGGATCAAGCCTGCGGCGGAACGGATTTGAACCGCGGTTGAAGAGATTTTAGAAAGCGGCACTCCCGCTGCAAGTGCGGTGCTTTGCCTTGGCCGCCGGGTGAATTCCATTCAATTGAACAGTCGGTTAAAACTTAAAAGAAAAGAACAATATGCCTCCCACACTAACCTATCCGGGTGTTTACATCGAGGAATTGCCCAGTGCCGTCCATACCATCACGGGTGTCGCTACTTCCATCGCCGCATTCGTGGGTTGGGCGGACCAGGGCCCCACTGACCAGGCGGTGCTGGTCGAAAGCTGGTCGGATTTTGAGCGCCAATTTGGCGGGCTGACCACCAATCAATCCACCGGCAATCCCAATTATCTGGGTTACAGCGTGAATCAATTCTTCGCCAATGGCGGGCAGCAGGCTTACATCGTCAGACTGGTTGGGCAGGATGCGCTCAAAGGCTTGGCGAATGTGCCCGCTGATTCGGTGGCTTTTACCGTTGTCCCCCTGGCTGCGGTGAAAAATCCCACCACCTACGGGATCCAGATCTCTCCGGGATCAGTCGCTGGAAAATTCAACTTCACGCTCTATCAGGTCTCAGGGGGCACCCAAACCAAGATCGGCAGCACACTAGCCGATCAGACTGCGGCTACGATAAAGGCATCAGTGAGTGGCGACGCGACACTCTCGACCTATGTGCAGATCCAAAATGTCGGCGTTGGCACAGTTCCTGTCTCCGGCTCTTCTGCCAACGCGTTTTACATGCTCGCTCCCGTCAATGTCGCAGGTCAGGCCCACGTTCAGGTCAGCATACCCGCCACGCAGGTGCCGGCTTTTACCGTGCAAGCCGTGGCTGCGCTGCAATCCCCGAACAGTTACGGCGTGCAAATTGTCTCAACGGCAAACAATGAGTTCAGCTTTTCACTTTATCAGGTTTCAGGCGGCCAACAGAACCAGATCGGCACAACGCTGACGGCACAAGACCTGACAACCATTGTCAATTCGGTGAGCAACGACGCCACGTTGAAAAACTACATTCAGATCTCGAATGCCGCCGCCGCGGGCACTCCGGTGGCCAATCCCTCTCCGTCTGTACTATACATGCTGGGAACCAGCGCTGCAGGTTCCGTCACTATTCCATCCACGTCCTCCACGGCTTTCAACGTGCAAGCCGCGAATGAGGGGAATTGGTCGGGCAGCTTCGGCATCCGTATAGCACCCAGCCCGTTCGATCCCTCCCGGTTCACATTATATGTGGTCCAATACGGCGCCACCGGACAGGAAAGCCTCGTCGAAACTTTCCAAAACCTTTCCAATAACAGCCTGGACCTGCGTTATGTGCAAAGTGTCATCAATGACATCAACTCCGGCTCCAGCTACGTCCAGATCAGCTCATCCACCGGGCTGGTGCCTCTGCCCAATCCGCAACTCCCGCCGCCCTCCGCAATGTTTCCGCCCTATATGCTGGCAGGAGGGCAGAGCGGAACGCCGCTCGCTCCGACGGATACCAATTTCACTACCGCGCTCAACGCCACCGCGAATAAAACAAATGCCGATGGACAGGCGACCGGCGTCTTTTACCTCGACAGGGTTGACATCTTCAATCTGTTGTGTGTTCCGGGACTGAACGATGCGACCACCATCCAATTGCTCCAGGCGTTTTGTTTCAATCACCGGTGCTTTTACATCGTGGATCCCGATCCGACCGTGAAGCTGGGTTCCTGGCTGCAAAACGGTCCCAACAGCCTGATCACGGGTGTCAATTCCATAAACTCGGCCTTGTATTTCCCGTGGGTTCAGGCGCCAGATCCCGTCAATCAAAACCGGATCACTCAGTTTCCGCCTTGCGGTTTCGTGGCCGGTTTGTATGCCGCCACGGATGCCAATCGGGGCGTGTGGAAAGCGCCCGCCGGCATTGATGCGAGCCTCACCGGCGTTGCGGGACTGCAATATGCGTTGACCGATGTGGAGAACGGCACGTTGAACACGCAGGCCGTCAACTGCCTTCGCGCCTTTCGGATCTATGGTGATGTCATCTGGGGAGCCCGGACGCTGCAAGGCAACGATATGGCGGGTTCGCAATGGAAATACGTGCCCATCCGGCGCCTCGCATTATACATGGAATCAAGCCTTTATGAAGGCACTCAATGGGTGGTGTTTGAACCGAATGACGTGCCGCTATGGAGCCAGATCCGGCTGAACGTGGGGGTATTCATGCACGGGCTGTTCCTTCAGGGTGCGTTTCAGGGCAGCACCCCGCAACAGGCCTACTTTGTGAAGTGCGATAGTGAGAACAATCCCCAATCCAGCATTGATCAGGGCATCGTCAATATCCTCGTCGGCTTTGCTCCATTGTATCCGGCGGAATTCGTGGTGATCCAGATCCAGCAGATGGCCGGTCAATTGCAAACCTAATAAAGAAGGAGACAAAAATATGGCATCATTCCCCGTCAATCCGACCCGTCTCGATCCGTACAAGAACTTCAAGTTCCGCCTGAAATGGGACGGCAAATATGTCGCCGGCATCAGCAAGTGCGGCAGCCTGAAACGCACGACCGAAGTGGTGGAACATCGTGAGGGTGGCGATCCCTCCACCTCCCACAAGTCCCCCGGTCGAAGTAAATTTGAGGCCATAACCCTCGACCGCGGACTGACCCAAAGCATTGAATTTCACGATTGGGCCGGGCTGGTCTGGAATTTTGGCGCCGGCCTCGGGTCGGAAGTGTCTCTAGCCAATTTCCGGAAGGACATCTACTTGGAGCTTTACAACGAGGCCGGACAACTGGTGATGGCCTACAAGATTTATCGCTGCTGGGTCTCCGAGTATCAGGCCATGCCTGATCTGGATGCCAACGCCAATGCCATCGCCATCGAACATATTAAGCTCGAGAACGAAGGCTGGGAGCGGGACACCAGCGTGACCGAATCGAAGGAACCCACCCTGAGCGCCGTCGCCGCGTAGGCTGATGCAAACTCTGTCCGATACGGAATGGTTGGATCTATGGGAGCGCGGCCAATGTCGTCATCCGGTGGACCGCGCGGTGTTGTTGCTGGCTGCCGCATTTCCTGCGGTTTCGCGTGACACGCTGGCTGGCTGGCCGATCGGACGCCGGAACCAGGCCTTGATCCAGTTGCGCAGCCGGTGTTTCGGCCCCTGCCTGTCCGGCTGGCTGGCCTGTGCCCATTGTCGGGCCAATCTGGAGTTCGAGCTGGATGCGAACTGTTTTGTCAGGGAGGAGGCGGTTGTGGCAACAGTCGAAGTCTTGGGGCATACCTTCCGCCTGCCCAACAGCCGCGACCTGGCTCTGGTCGCAAACGGAAAAGATTACCAGGCCGGCCCGGCAGCCATCGCGGGAAATTGCCTGATGGGAACGCTGCCACCGCCGGACTGGTCTGAATCCGAACTGTCGGCCATCGGCGATGGCATGGCGGCGGCAGATCCCCTGGCGGAAATCTGGCTCACGTTAAATTGTCCCGATTGTGGCGCGGAAGCCCATGAGCTGTTCGATGTCGTCACCTACCTTTGGGCCGAGGTTGAAGTCCGTGCCCGCCAGATGCTGCGCACCGTCCATGCTTTGGCATCAGCATACGGTTGGTCCGAGGCGGAGATACTTTCCCTGAGCGAGTCGCGCCGCGCGCTTTATTTTGAGTTGGTCCATTCGTGAGCCATTACCTTCAACGCCTGAGCCAAAATCTGGCAACCTCCGGCGGAAATGTCCGCCCGCTTGCCAGCCTGCGACGGCCGGCGGAACCGATTCAAACTGCGGATGGCTTGCCAGCTTTGGAAGAGAACATCGTAGTTACAAGCAGGGGAAATCCCGCGGCCGTCATCGCTCCAGCCAGTGTGCCAGCGCCGCCGCAACGGCAGGATAAAAACCCGGTTCCGGAATGGCTGGTCAATTCTTCCGAAGTGGAATCCCAGCCCGGCCTCACGCTCACGACAGCACCTGCGGTGGTTCCGGCCCGGCACAGCGCAACCGTCGCGAGCCAGAGCGAAACGGAAAACCCGCGCGAGCCGTCTTTGCAAAAGCCTGATGAAGCTGGCTCCAAAGTGAATCAACCCTGGCGTGAATTTCCGCCTGAGCCATCGCCGGTGTCTTTGATCATGGAAGAAATCACGGCGATTCAACCCGTTCATGACACGCGGGTTCATCCACTGGCAGCCGCCAAGCCGGCACCTGACCGGCCAGGGCGGATGGCCGCCGTAAAACCTGTGTTTGAACCCGCCAACCGTGTAGATCAGGTCGAAATCCATATCGGCCGGATTGAAGTGACGGCCATGCCCTCCATCCCGCCAGCCATACCTTCAGCCAAAACCCGCCGCGCGGCACCTTCGCTCGATGACTATTTGCGCCGGCGCGACCGGAAAACTTTGTGAGCACCGCCCTGGGCATCTCTGCGATAACGGCCGTTTTGGAAAATTTGCTGAACGGCATTTACAACCATCCCGCCACGGGCTTGGGCACGGTCACGGTTTCCGCCGTCGCGCCGGACATCATCCAGACCACCGTCGGCGCCGGGGTGACCGGCAAATTGCAGGTCAACCTGTTCCTGCATCAAGTGACACACAATGCGGCGTGGCGCAACATGGACCTGCCCGCGCTGGGCGCCGATGGCAAGACGCGGCTCAAAAATCAGCCGCTGGCGCTGGATCTGCACTATCTCCTGACCGTTTACGCCTCCAGCGATTGCGAGTCCGAGGCGCTGCTGGGTTACGCCGTGCAATTCATGCATGAGCATCCGGTGTTGGCGCGGGCTGACATCCAGAACATATTGCAGTCGCCGGTGCTGGTGCTGCCTTCCAATCCGACTTTATCCGGTCTGCTGGGTGCTTCCGGCTTGGCGGACCAGATTGAAATGATCAAGATCACGCCCTCGATATTAGGCAAGGAAGAGATGGCCTGGCTTTGGACGGCGGTAAAGGCGGATTACCGGCTCACCTTTCCATTTCAGGTTTCCGTGATGTTGATTCAGGCCAAAAACCAGGCCGTTGCTCCCCTGCCCGTCGCTTCCAGAAATATCACGGCGCAGGCCGGGTTGCTTTCGGTGATCAGTTCCATCACTTTGCCGGACGGTCAGGCGGTGGCAAGTCAGGGAGATCCGATCACGATCAATGGTGATGGGCTCTCCGGCGCGGTCACCGCAACTCTGGTGAACACGCAATTGGGCATTCAGTACCCCATAACGATCACCAATCCAGGCGTTAACTCGGTCAAGTTGACTGTGCCCACTGATGCGAGTGGCCTGCCGGCGGGCGTCTATCTGCTTTCACTTCAGGTCGCCATTGCCGGGATGCCCAAGCCGATCAGCACCAACAGCCTGCCCCTGGCGGTCGCCCCGAAAATTTCACCCGGATTGCCGGCCAATATCGCCGGGCCGGGATTCACGCTGAGTCCCACTTTCACACCCAATGTGTTGTCCAAGCAGGATGTTTCTTTACTGCTCGGCTCCACCGAAGTGCCGGCTTCCGCGTTCACCGGTTCCGTCAAAACGCTGAGTTTCGCTTTTACGGGTGTGGTCGCCGGCAATTATGCGGTCCGCTTGCGCGTAGCCGGTGTGGACAGCCCTGTCACTTTGAGCACAACGACCGTTTCGCCGATGATCACCGTCACATGACTTTGGAAGCTCCATCCGGCATGAACTGGGCTGCGGCCAATCAAGCATGGTTGGTGGCCGAGTTTGAGCGTTTAAAAGCACGTCTGAAATCCGGGGCTCAGGCGGGGGTGCAGCCCGTCGCGGAATCAACGCCTCTTGATCCGCCACCCGCCATAGACTGGCTGGCCGGAATTTTTGGGCTGACCGCCTTCGAGCGCGATCTGCTCCTGCTCTGTGCCGGGGTGGAAATGGATTCGCAAATCGCCGACCAATGTGCCGAAGCGTACGGCCATGCCCAGCGATCTTATGTCACGTTCGGCCTGGCCCTGGCGGTTTTGCCGGAACCGCATTGGAGCGCTTTGACACCGGCCCGCCCCTTGCGCCGTTACCGATTGGTGGAAGCGCAGCCGGGATACGGTCTGGCGAATGCGCCGTTGCGCATTGATGAGCGCATCCTGCATCTGCTGGCCGGGATCAACCTCATGGATTCGCGGCTGGAATCCATCGTGCGGCCATCCCCCGCTCCTCAACTCGTGGCGGAAGAACACCGGGCGGTGGCTGAGGAAATCATCCGGCTGATTGAGAGCCAGCCAGGATCGCTGCCGGCCTTTTGTTTGTGCGGCGACGACCCGCTGGGGCAGGAGGATGTCGCCGGCTTGGTGGCGGAACGACTGGGTCGCCAATTGCTTGCCGCTAATTTCGAAAACCTTCCCACGTCCGCATCGGAAGCCAGTCAGTTCAACCTGCTCTGGCAGCGGGAAGCCGTTCTCCTGCCGGCGGCGCTGTTGCTCCAGTGTGCCGACGCCACGTCCGATCCATCGCTGTCCCGCTTTGCGGCGCAGTTGCCGGGGCTGCTGTTCCTCGCCAGCCGCGGGCCGCTCCGTTTGGACCGGCCGTTTTTGCGCTTTGATATCAACAAACCGAAATCGAAACAGCAAAAGGCGCTTTGGGAACAGGCGCTGGGCCCGGTGGCTGCTGAACTGAACGGCGAAATGGACGCGTTGGCCAGCCAGTTCCGGCTGAGCGCCCGGATGATCGCCGCTACCGGTCATTTATTCTCCGAAGAACCGGCGGCACTCGTCCATGGCGGACTGTGGGATGCCTGCCGCTCGTTGTCCCGCCCAAAATTGTCCGATCTGGCCCTGCGTATCGAACCCTGTGCGGCGTGGGATGATCTGGTATTGCCCGCCCCGCAGATCGAAACGTTGCGGCAGATCGCCTCCCAAATCCGCCACCGTATGAAGGTTTGCGAGACCTGGGGATTCTCCACCAAAGGCCAGCGCGGCCTGGGCGTGAGCACCCTTTTTGCCGGCGATAGCGGCACCGGTAAAACGCTGGCCGCCGAAGTGCTGGCCCGCGAACTAGATCTGGACCTGTATCGCATTGATCTTTCGGCGGTGGTGAGCAAGTACATCGGCGAGACCGAGAAAAATTTGAAACAGGTTTTTGATGCCGCCGAGGAAAGCGGCGCCATCCTGTTGTTCGACGAGGCGGATGCGCTCTTCGGCAAACGCAGCGAGGTCAAGGACAGCCGCGACCGTTACGCCAATATCGAGGTCAGCTACCTGTTGCAACGCATGGAAGCGTACCAGGGCCTGGCGATCTTGACGACGAATCTGAAATCCGCCCTGGACAAAGCTTTTCAACGGCGGCTGAGTTTCACGGTGACCTTTCCCTTCCCGGATGCGGCCCAGCGCGAGGCGATCTGGACCCGGATTTTCCCGGTGCAAACACCGACCCGGGGATTGGATCACCGCCGGCTGGCGCAGTTGAACGTCACCGGCGGCAACATCCGCAGCATGGCGTTGAACGCGGCGTTCCTGGCCGCGGCGGATGGCGCAGCGACGCCGGTAGGGATGAGTCACCTGCTGCGCGCGGCGCGGTGCGAGGCTGAAAAGATTGAGCGGCCACTCTCCGAAGCGGAAACCCGCGGCTGGATATGAGCCAGATCAAGTTAAGCATTGATAAGATCGTCCTGAATGGCTTCGCGCCGGGCACGGATAAGTCCGTGGTCGAAGGATTGCAACGCGAATTGCGCCGCGTATTGGCGGACCCTGCCGCGCGGGAGGCATGGGCGCATTCGCATCGCACGCCGGTCCTGAAGCTGGGCAGCGTGCCTTTGGAAAACGGGCCGGCGGGCGGGCGCAAATTCGGCGCCGGAATTGTGCGGGCCATTGGAAAGGGGTTGAAAACATGAGCACCACGGCTTTTGCCACAAAAACGAAAGCGGCCCCTGCAGCCAAAGCCCGGGCGGACGCCGGTTCAATACGCATCGGCGAGCCGGACGACGCGTTTGAACAAGAGGCTGATCGGGTGGCGGATGCAGTGATGGCGGGCGGATTGACCCGGCGGCATTGGTCCATGGCCCAAGTGGCGGCGGGCCCTTCATTACAGCGCAAATGCGCATGCGGCGGCACCCCAGGGCCGGATGGCGAGTGTGAGGAATGCAAACAGAATCGGTTTTTACAGCGAAAGGCGGTTGGAGTACCCACTGCAAATACTGTTCCTTCGGTAGTGCATGAAGTGTTGAATTCGCCGGGGCAGCGTTTGGAACCGACTGCCCGCAGCTTAATGGAAGCACGGTTTGGATACGACTTCAGCCACGTGCGCGTGCACACGGATGCAAGAGCGGCGGATTCGGCAACGGCAGTGAACGCGCTGGCTTACACCGCAGGGCAAAACATTGTATTTGGCGCCACTCAATATAATCCCACGACAAATCGCGGCCGGCAGCTGCTGGCACATGAATTGGCGCACACGATTCAGCAGCGATCCTCAGGCACGGCTTCGGACTTGGTCCTAGCTTCGCCTTCGAGTCAACTGGAATCACAGGCAGATGATATAGTGTCGAGAGCGGTCACGGGAGGGCCGACAAACTTGATTAAGCCGGCTGATGCGCCCGCTGGTTTTATTTTGCGACATTCCGCTGATAAGAGCGTTTGCCCAGGGCCGCCAGATTGGGAGATCATCAGCGCTGGCCCCAAGGAGGTTTACGGGCCTGCTAACGACGCGATAGAGGCTGCATATAGGAATGATCCGCGTAACGCCAAGCACTCGGTTTTGTTCGGCAGTCAGTTCCAATACGGGGGTGACCCGCGCGGAGGCATTGGATTGCCTCAAGGTGCGCCCGATCGAAAAACGGGCGACGCGTTGCTTTCGCGTTTCCGCGGGCTGCAGAGGCAGCGGGCGCCGGACATCATGGACTTCACCGACCGTGTCTTTTATGAGATCAAAACACCCAATTACGCGGCCTCAGGGATGGTTGCGTTGGGAAGCTATTACGCAATCATGGACGCGATTCGAAGTGAATTGGGAACCGAAGGCGGGCCTCCGTGGAATCCAGACATGGCCACGTGGTATCCGCCGCACGTATTGCCATTCCCCGGACGCACAGATCGCGTCGTTTGCACGCAAATGACCGATTACTCCGTCACCACGCCGGGCCTCATTTTGTATGTGGTTTTGCAAAAGGTGGATCCTGATGAAGAAAAAAAGAAGAAAGCCCAGCGCCAGGTTGTTGCCAAACCGGAAGATAAGCAGGATTCGGATACGCAGAAAACGAAAGACAAGCAGACCGCTCAAAAGCCCAAGGCGGAAGACGAAGATGACGGTATAGGCACAAAAGTCGCATTCGGCACGGGAGGAGTGGCGCTCACGGCCGCTGCGGCTGCGTATCTCCGCAAACGGGCCATTGACGCAGCCGAGCGTCGCGCCTTGCAACTGGCCTGGCGCAAAGCGGCAGAAGAAGCGGCGGCGCGCCGCGCAGCCAAAGTAGTCGGGGAGGAAGCTGCAGGAAAAGTCGCGGGGAAAGCGGTTGTCTACGTGGAAGCGGCGGCGGCAGCGGCCCTTATCATATTTTATTCAGACCGGGTGGAAGCCAAGCCCGGTCCTGGGGAATCACCCATTCAATCGCTATACAAAGCCATGTCGGCGAGCGGAGCGCCACCGACGCCGGAAATGAAGGCACTCCTCGAAAACGATCCCCGGCTCAAAGAACTGGCCGACGAGGCGGGTGCATCGGGAGATTCCACTGCGCTTCAGCAAGAGCTGACCATGCGCATCATGCAAATGGTGCATGACAACCCGGATGCTTTTTCCGACGAAGATCTGGTAATGTTGAACCATCTGGCTGAGGCAGGTGCTGGATCGGGCACCGGGCCAAAATCCGTTCAGGACCTTCGCAAAGCAATTGACGCTGCCAAAGCAGGGAAAAAGGCAAAAGCAGGCGGCCCGGCCAAGGATGACAAAGCGGCGGCGGGCAGCGGGTCGTCGGCAGGCGGGTCAGGCAAAGCCCCGGATGAAACCACGCCGCAGACCACGCCGCCGCCAGCCACGACAGAACCCGCCGCACAAACCCCGGCTCAACGACTGGTCGCTGCCCTTGCCAAAGGTGAACGTGGAGATGTCAAGGTCACCGAGTCATTGCGGCAACGCTTGTTGCAGGTGGCCCAACAGGCCCAGCTACCGCTGACGGATGCGGACGTTGACGAGCTGATCAAACATGTCGGAATCGCCGAGGGCCTGACCGAGGATCAAGTGGTGGACCATGTGAAACAGGGCATAGCCGACTACCAAAAAGCCAAGAGTGGCGCCAAGCTTGACAAGGGCGCCTGTGGCGGGGCGGAAGAAAAAGACCAGGGCACAGCACCTGATACCAAGGTGCCGGAATCGAAACCCGATGCTCCAATGCAGGCCGGCAATGAAATCAAGGTATCAAAAGCCGACTCATCCAAGAATCCTGCACCGAATGACAAGAAAAACGCGGGGATATTGGAAGAAAAACTGAACGCAATCGAAAAGGACTTGCAACCCGGGGAAAGCAGGCTTCATCGCCTGAAGGCAGGATGGACAAAAGCCAATTGGAAACCAAACGTGGCTTACCGCGATATAGGCCTTTATGCGCGTGATACGGCTGGGGTTGTTTACATGGGAGTGGTGACCTGCACAATCACCAAGATGAACGGTTCAGCCTGGACGGTTGTGGTCGAGGGAGGCGCCAAACTTTATACGCATGGAAGACTCTATGGCACGACAGTCATAAACACGAGTACCTGGAATCCATCCCCGTGATTGCCGTCTCCCAATCCCTAACTTGAGTAACGATGCCATCAACCAAAGAAAAATCTTTAGCCCCTCGGCCAGCTTCCCCGAGCAGGAGCAAGTCGCGGGCAGAGAATCCACCGCGTGAAGGTGTGCCGGCAACGGTCCAGCAAGTCTTGAAATCTCCCGGCGAACCGCTGGATGCCGGCACGCGCCAGACTTTTGAGACGCGATTTGGCCATGATTTCAGCCGGGTGCGTGTCCATTCGGATGCCGAGGCGGCCAATTCGGTCAATGCCTCAGCATTTACGGTCAAGAATCATATCGTTTTTGGTGAAGCGCAGATCACAACGAACAGCGATCGTGGCCGGCAGTTGCTGGCCCATGAACTGACTCATGTGGTTCAGCAAGAACGGGCGAATGATGCGAGCCAAGAATTGGGAATTGGCCCCGTGGATGGGGGCCTCGAAGCTGAAGCCCAAAACTTGGAAACGGCCTCCCGGCCGGCGGTAAACCTGAAAACTGATCAGGCGATTCTACAACGGGACGGATTGCCGGTGGCAACTTTTTCGCCCGCGCCGGGTTTGCTGGTTGACCGGAAGGCCAAGTCCATCAGTATCACCGGCACCATGGAACTGTCGGGCCCGGAGGCGACCGCAGCCCGCGCCGCCGCCATCCAAAGTTCGATCAACTCCATTTGGACCCGTTCGTTTCCGGATGGCTGCTCCGTGACCTGCAACATCAAGGTAAATTACCGGGCACCGGAATCCAAACCCGGAAATGCCGCGCAGATCGTAGCGGATAAAATTTCAGGTCCCTCGCATGTTAACGCGTTTGGTACCCCCACGATGACTTTGAATGCCAATGAAGCCGATGCATTCCAGTGGACGCCGGCGCATGAATTTGGGCATGTCATCGGTTTGAAAGACCGGTATTCCGAGTCAATCATAAGCAGCATCAAGGGCAGTTTTGGCGGCCAGCGCACCACGACGGTGGAAGAAGGGTATCAAGGCAACCTCATGGCCCAAGATAAAGGCGCGTTGGAAGGCAAAAACGTAAAAGATGTCGCTGAAGCAACCGCGCCCAGCAAATATTGGATACATGATGATGATCAGGTGCGCGACTGGGTGACACAACATTCACCGGCCGAAATCGGCAGTCTCTCAACCGCGGACAAAATCACTTCCATTCACACGCTCATGGGCGGGTGGGTTTCGGACGACGATGTTGTGGCCATAACCCGGATTTGCCACGCCGTGACCCAAAAAACCGAAGCTGATGCGATCCGCAAATCGACCGATTTATCAGATTTTTCCAGTTTGGGCCAGCGCACCAGCGTGAGGGTTGCTTTTGCCAGCATGCCTTAGAACGGTCTCAAAACACACACCTTATTGATCCAGTCAACATGTAGAATTATATGGATGATACGACCAACCAACCTCAAGTCATAAAGATCCTCGTCAGCCCGGCGCCGAATGAGGCAAAATCCGGCTTGACGACGAACGTCGATGTGGCTGCCACTATCAGCTCTGTTTTATGGCCGGTCGTCATTCTAACCGTCCTGCTAGTTTACCGGCACAAGCTTGCCATTCTCATAGGGAGAATCCTGTCGCGTGTGAAGAAAGTGGAATTTGCCGGAATTTCTCTTGAATGGGCCGAGGTTAAGGAGCTGTCCACCGGTTGGCTCGTGCCTGAAGGCGGATTGGATCTGCGCAGTTCGCAGCAGGGTTTGGAGGTTTTTGAGAGTTCGGGCGCAAATATTCTCGCCCAATTGGAACAACCGCTGGACGGTGATTACGTTGTGATTGATCTGGGAGACGGAGGGGAATGGCTAACATCCAGATTATTCATTCTGGCAGTCCTCTTTGAGGGATTGCGAGGTGTGAAGGCGCTGGTCTTCGTGGACACAAAAGATGGAATCGCGAAACACTATGTCGGCTGGGCTGAACCCAAAATGTTGACGCGGGCCCTGGCAAAGCGCTACCCGAAATTTGAGGCGGCTTACAGCGCGGCTCGTGCCATTATCGACAAACCCCATCTAGTTTACTTGCCGCAAAGCAATGTTCCGATAACGCAAACGGGCCTGCTGGATTCGCAAGCCGGCTCAGATTTATTCAAGCAGTTCTTATTCCGTCTTAAGCCCAGATCCCAACCGGTGATTCCGCTCAACGAGGCCGCCGATTGGACCCCGATGCCTTCAAATCCAGGCTTTTCTGAGTACGCCGGGAAGCCTAACGAGCCATCAGACGTACGCGAATGGGTTGAACTCAATGGCATCCGATTCTACGAGTATGCACAATGGCTGAACCGTACAATTCTCGGGGAGCTGCTCGGAGAGAATTTGCACACCGCCGCACTCAACGAGGCCCGTATTAATGGAAAGCCCGAAAGCGTGAAGATCCGCGCGGTTCTGTTTCTTAAGGGAGACTTGGTGGCGCTTGTCAAAGAGAATGAACGTTTTGACCAGCTGATTGATCGACGGGCATTGATGGAAGAAGTTTTGGCGGCAAATCTGGCTGAAGAATAAAAGTTCGGATTGGAAATCACAGTATGACCGGTTATTCCAACACGCCCCGTTTGATCAAAGGGGGCATTGTCACGATGGATCCCACCAGTTCCACCGTGCAAAGCATCATCGCACTCCAGTACAACCCAGATTCCCTCAGCAGGTCGATGCAGATACAGGCCGTGCCGGGTGGACAGGATGGGGTGCGAGTGGACGCCCTGCGCTTGCGCGGCCCGGCGATCGAAACGATCAAACTGGAGGCGGAATTAGACGCCACCGACCAATTGGAATTTCCCCAGCAGAATCCCAATGCCGCGCAATTCGGCCTCCAGCCACAACTGGCGCAGTTGGAAATGCTGATCAATCCCACGGTGGAAACCCTGCTCTCAGACAACGCCATGGCCAACGCCGGCACACTGGAGATCATCCCCTTGGAACAGCCGCTGACGCTGTTTGTCTGGAGCAAGAACCGGGTGGTTCCGGTGCGGCTCACTGATTTTTCGGTGACGGAGGAGGCGTTCGACCCGAATCTTAATCCGATCCGCGCCAAGGTCAGCCTGGGGCTGCGCGTATTGAACATTGATGATCTTGGCTTCGCCCATCCGGGCGGCCATCTCTTCATGACTTATCTGACGAACAAACAACAACTGGCCAGCAAAGCGGCAAATGTCGCGATCTCGGTCCTCGGCCTGGGAGGTATCAATTGAACTACCCGTTGCAAATGATGATCCAGATGGGGGCGATCCCATCGGTCAATTTTCCCACGAACAGCCGTTACTACGGCGCCGCCACCCTGCAATACACGGCGCCGGATGGCACGCAGATCACCTACCTGGCCAGGCGTTTTGTGCCGCAGCCGGGCCCGGTGAATTTCGCGCGGATGGCTCAATATGCCGTCAAACAAGGCGACCGGCTGGATCTGCTGGCCGCGAAGTACCTGGGCGATCCGCTGCTGTTCTGGCTGATCTGCGATGCCAATGGCGCCATCCGTCCCGGACAATTGGTGGCGACACCGGGAACGATTCTGAACCTGACACTTCCGCAAGGCGTACCGGGAAAATCCAATGCTTGAAAGTGTCCAATTAAGCTTGTTGATCGGCCCGGTATTTCCCGTGCCGGCGCCGCGCCCGGTGCTGGATGCCTTGTCCGAAGTGGAGGTGACGGTGAAGGACGTCGGCACGAGCGGATTCACGCTGACCTTCAGCGTGGACAAACAATCGCCGGTGCAAATCCTGTTCCTCCTCACCGGCGGCCTGCCGCTTTTGTTCATGCGGGTGATCTTGGTCGCCACGGTGAACGGCACGGCCAATGTGCTGATAGATGGTGTGATCACTGAAAATCACATCGCTCCCGGAGGCAAGGGTTCCAACTCCACGCTCACGCTGATCGGCGAGGACCTGACGGCGCTGATGAACCAGTCCAAGTGGAGCGGGTTTCCGTTTCCCGCCTGTCCGCCGGAAGCGCGCGTGGCCTTGCTGCTGGCCAAATATGCCGTGCTGGGCATCATCCCGATGATCATCCCCAGCGTGATGATTGACGTACCGATCCCGATTGAAAGGATTCCCAGCCAAAAAGGAACGGACCTGCAATACATCCGTTATCTCGCGCATGAAGCCGGCTATGTCTTTTATCTCGACCCCGGTCCGGAGCCGGGCATGAACAAGGCCTACTGGGGGCCGCAGATCAAGGTGGGGCCGGTGCAGCCCGCGTTGAACACCGACATGGACGCCTACACCAATGTGGAAAGCATGAGCTTCAAGTTTGACCAGCAGAAAAACAAGATTCCACTGATGTATATCTACATTCAGGAGACTGGCGTGAGCATTCCCATTCCCCTGCTGCCAATCACCCCGTTGAATCCGCCGCTAGGCCTCATTCCACCGTTTCCCACGAACCTGTTACCGCCTGACCTGACGCCGTTCCGGGATGACCTGGCCAAGCGGCCCATCCCCCAAGCCATTATGATGGGCTTGGCCGAAGCTGCGGAAAATGCGGAGGTGGTTTCCTGCGAAGGCAGCCTGGATGTGACTCGTTACGGCGGCGTGTTAAAAGCGCGCCAGTTGGTGGGTGTGCGGGGCGCGGGACCGGCTTTTGACGGGCTGTATTACGTCAAAAGTATTACCAACAAACTCACGCGCAGTAGTTACAAGCAGAATTTCACCCTGACGCGCAACGGGCTGGTCTCCACCGTGCCCACGGTATCACCATGAGCGACACCGATTCCTCCTTCGGCGACAATGCGAAGCGCTTCTACGGGAAGTATCGCGGCCTGGTCATCGAGAACATTGATCCGCAACAGATCGGCCGGGTTTTGGTGCAGGTGCCGGATGTGTTGGGCGAGACACCTTCCAGTTGGGCTTTACCGTGCATGCCGGCGGCGGGGATTCAGGGTGGCATCTTTGTCGTGCCGCCGATCGGATCACAGGTCTGGGTGGAATTCGAGCAAGGTGATCCCGATTATCCCATCTGGACGGGCGGGTTTTGGGGGTTGGTGGCGGATGTGCCGGTCTTTGCCACCGCGCCGCCCCCCATTCCTCCGGGACAAAACATCGTCATCCAATCCACCGGACAAAACCTGATGATGGTGAGTGATGCGCCACCAACGCCCGCGACCGGCGGCATTGTGCTGAAGTCGGTCAGCGGCGCCATGATCGTGGTAAATGAGACGGGCATCTACATCAGCAACGGTCAAGGCGCTTCCATCACGCTGGTCGGACCCACGGTGGATATCAACTTGGGAGCGCTGACCGTGATTTAACATGCCCGGCCCGATTCTACATGTTGGAGCAATCGTCCTTTGTTCACACGGCGGGCAAGCGCAGCCGACCGTGCCCAGCCCGCGCGTGACGGTGTCGGGCATGCCCATCACCACCATCGCTGCGCCATACATGGTGGCGGGATGCGCGTTTATACCGATTGTGGGAAACGGCCCGTGTGTCATGGGGCAATGGATGATGGGTGCTGTGCGGGTCACCTCGCTGGGCCAGCCGGTGGCGTTGATGACGGGCATGGCTACCTGTGTGCCGACCGGCACGCCCCTCGTGCCGGTTTCGGCCCAGACGCGAGTGCTGGCCACGTGAGACTTTGCACATGAACCTCAATTTCCCATATCAATTCGATGGACGGGGCCGCACCATGGAGGCCAGCCTGCCGGATTACATCAGCCAGTTGATCGAGCAAGTTCTCTTCACCGCGCCGGGGGAAAGAGTGAACGTGCCGGATTTTGGGAGCGGGCTGCTCCAACTCCCCTTCACGCCGAATAGCCAGGAAATGGCCGCCGCCACACAATTTGCCGTGCAGGGGGCGTTGCAAAAATGGTTGTCCGGGTACATCACCGTCAAGTCGGTGTCTGTGTCCGCCCAGGACGGCACGCTGACGGTCACGGTGGGCTATGCGCTGCTGAATTCGAGCACGGTCCAGGTCCAAACCTACGTCGCCGGAGGCAAGTGATGATTTATCAATGCTGCAGCCAGTATCGGAAAGGCCGGATCCTCAGCCAGATCGCGGCGGGCAAGTCTGTGGTCAATGGCCTGGACTACCTTGAAGTTCTCGGCAGCAATTCCGTGGGGCTTCCGTGGCAGCAGCATCTCTTTCTCCATTGTCTCGGCGACGTCACACAATTGCAGCTCATCCCGGACAATATCCTGATCGAGGGCGGTGTGAGCATCACCGGCATACAAGCCATCTCGGTGCAACCGGCGGTTTCCGTGGCGACGCCCGCCGCGCTGGTCAACATCGTGGGCAAGTTCACGGATATCAAGCAGGTCTTGGTGGTGGAAGTCAACGAGCCGGGGGATTTTTCCACCTACCGCCTGCGCCTGGTCAATTCTGTCACCCAGGCCAGCCAGGATCCCTTTGAGGTCACCGCCACGCTGAGCGGTTTCGATCCGCAACTGGCGGCGGTGAAGTTTTCATTCAAAGTCGAATGCGATTTTAATTTTGATTGTGCGCCCATCCCGCCCGACTGCGCGCCGCCCGCGCCCATACCGCCGCCGATCAATTACCTCGCCAAGGATTACGGGAGTTTCCGTTCCATCATCCTGGACCGGCTGAATCAACTTCTGCCCCAATGGGGAGGTTCCAGCGAGGCGGACTTGGGCGTGGTCCTCGCGGAACTGCTGGCCTATGCCGGCGATCACATCAGCTACCGGCAGGATGCCACCGGCACGGAAGCTTACCTGGAAACGGCACGCAGCCGCATTTCTTTGCGCCGCCACGCACGGTTGGTGGATTATCATGTACATGACGGCAGCAACGCCCGGGCTTGGATACAACTCCAGGTGGCCGGCAATCCCGGCACGGGCATCTGGCTGGACCGCAACCAGACGCCCCGGTTCTACACGCGTAAACCGGGTGCTCCCACCGATCTAAGCCCGGGCTCGAATGGCGAACGGGCGGCCCTTTTGGCGGGAGTGGTGGTTTTTGAGGCCAGGCAAAGCGCCATGCTTTTTCCAGAACACAATCAGATCTCTTTTTACACGTGGGGTGAATCCGAATGCTGCCTGCCCAATGGCGCAACCCAGGCGACGTTGCTCGGTTCCCTGACCAATCTGCAACCTGGTGATATCTTGATCTTTCAGGAAGTCCTCGGTCCCAAAACCGGCGATCCGGCGGATGCCGATGTCCGCCATCGGTGCGCAGTCCGGCTCACCAATGTTACCACGTTGACGGACACGCTGCCGGACGTTCCGGTCCCGGTGACGGAGATTGAATGGGCGGAGGAGGATGCCCTGCCTTTCCCCGTGTGCCTTTCCTCAAATTTCCTCAATTCGGATGGGAAGACGCAACCGTTGACCGATGTCAGTGTCGCCTTTGGCAATGTCATCCTGGCCGATCATGGGTTGACGCTCAAGCTGGCTGACTTCGCCACTGTGCCCGTGCCAGATCTTTTCCTGCCGCCTGATCCCGCTGCCGATCATTGCCAGCCGGTCAAACCGCCAGTGCCGGTGCCGGTGCGTTTCCGCCCGACGGTTCCGGACGGACCGCTGACGCAGGCCGCTTCCTTGTCCGTTGCGGGAGCCCCGAACACGCCGGGCACCGTCTCTTTAGGCTCGAGCGGCTTGATCACGCTGACGGACGGTCAAAATGTGACGAGTCTGGTCATCCAACTCACGGCGACGTCACAGTGGCCGCAGAATTTCTCCGTTTTGGCCGCCGCCAATGGCGCAAACTTCGACCTGACCGTGCTCTATCAACCTCCCGGCGCTGCCGTCAGTGTCATGGTGGAACATTTCACCAATCTGACCACCCAGGCCGGCAACGGGAATGTCATCACCCAAATCAATGGCGTGTCGCAATTGATTCAGATCACCAGCGTGCTGACCGCCAATCCGCCCGCCAATTATTCACCACAGCCCACCGCCTTGAATGCCACCGGGCCAGTGACCCTAAATGACGCGTCGAACAATGGATTCCTGGTCATCCAAATCACTCCGGCGGCGGATTGGCCGATCCTGTTAGGTGTGACGGCACAAGCCATCCAATCCAACCCACCGAAATTCAATCTGGGTATCGTGTACAATCCGGTGTCTGGCGGCATCGGTGTCACTCTTCCCGTGGTAGTGGAACAATTCAACAATGTGACCTCCGCCACGGTCGGCGGCTTGGTTTCCAATTTCATCACGATCATCAGTTTTGTGGCCACGCCCGACCCCGGCCTTTCTGCCTGCGAGCTCATCCGGCCCGACACCTCGGAATGCCTGCCGGTCATTTCCCTTGATGACGGGAACAAACAATGGAAGCCCGCGGCGGATCTTCTGGAATTGGGTCCAACGGACTGTTTCTTTGTCGTTGAAGTGGAGTCTGACGGCAATGCGCAGTTGCGTTTTGGAGACAATGTTAACGGCGAACAACCGGAAACTGATACGTTATTCCAAGCCACCTATCGGGTCGGCAATGGCGCGGCGGGAAATGTGGGGGTCGACAGTTTGATCTTCATGTATGTGCCGGACAGTCGCATCCAATCCTGTCGCAATCCACTGCCTGCCGGTGGCGGGACCGAGCCGGAGACCAATGACCAAATCCGCCGCCGCGCTCCGCAGGCCTTCCTCACGCAAGAGCGGGCGGTGACTATGGCAGACTACGCAAACTGGGCCGAAGCCAATCCCCAAGTGGACCGCGCCGTGGCCAACCTCCGCTGGACGGGCAGTTGGTACACGGTGTTCGTGGCCGTGGAGCCGCAAGCCGGCAGCACTGTGGCCCCGGCCCTGGCCCGCACCTTGAAAAAAGAGCTGAACCGATACCGGCTGGCCGGCCAGGATTTGGACCTGGATTCACCCCAATATATCTCCCTGGAAATCGACCTGCAGATCTGCATTGATCCTTATTATTTCGAGGCGGATGTCGTCCAATCCCTGTTGCAGGTTTTAAGCAACCGGATTTTACCGGACGGCCGGAAAGGATTTTTCTATCCCACCAATTTCACCTTTGGCCAGACCGTTTATCTGAGCCTTATCTACGCCGCGGCCCGGACCGTGCCCGGAGTGGTGACGGTGACCGCCTCGAAGTTCCAAGTGCAGGGAGTTGATTCCCAGCAATTCCTGGACTCCGGCGAACTGCCCATCGGTCCGCTGCAGGTGGCCCGCCTGGACAACGACCGGAATTTTCCCGATCACGGCGTACTAAACCTTTTCCCGGAGGGCGGCAAATGAGTTGTGGCGGAACATCCGATTGCATGTGCGGCTGCTGTGCTGGGACCAGCGTTCAAACGCCCGGGTTGCACCCAAACACGCCGGGCCTCCCCGCCATCAACTACCGCGTCGGCGCCTGGGCGTCCTTCCGCGAGTCCATGCTCGCGCGGCTTTCGAGTTCCGACTACCCGGTGCTGGCCGCGCTTAAGACGCGCGAGACCGATGATTTCTCGATCGCCCTCCTGGACGCGGCGTCGGTCATGCTCGACATCCTTTCCTTCTATCAGGAACGGATTGCCAACGAGAATTTCCTGCGCACCGCTGTCCAGCCGCGTTCGCTCATCGAACTTTCGCGGCTGATCGGTTACGTGCCCGCACCCGGCGTTTCTGCCACCGCGTATCTGGCCTTCCAACTGAAGACCGCACCGGGGCAGCCGCCCAATCCCTCGGCACCCGCCATCGTCATCCCCAAAGGCAGCCGCGTCCAAAGCGTGCCGGCCCAAGGGCAGCAACCGAAGACGTTTGAGACCTCCGCCGATATCCTGGCCAAGCCGGATTGGAATGCCCTGGAGGTGCAGACAGGAATGGCATGGAGTCCCCTGCCAAACGACACGGGGGGCTTCCTGGCCGGAACCGCCACGCAACTCCAGCCCGGCGATTCCATTTTGGTGGTGGGCGACGAGCGTACGTTTCAGAACTCCGCCAGTACCAACTGGGATGTTCGCACCATTTCGACCGTCCAAGTGGATAGTAAAAACAACCGGACGTGGGTCACGTGATCCAAGGGCCTGGGTGAAGGGAGCAGCAAGCCCGCGCATTCCAATCCGAAGTTTTACGCCTTTCGCCAACGCGCCGCCTTGTTCGGCTTCAATGCCGTGGATCCCAACCTCCTCGACTCAAATACGCTGACAAATTTAAATAATCTGCTCACGAATCAGGGCACGATTCCGACTGATTGGAATTTCAATTCCGGCTCGGTGCCCAGCCAATGTATCGATTTGGATTCGGTTTACTCCAAGATCGCTCCCCAAGGGTGGATCGCCGTCATCCGGCCATATAATGATGATCTGACCTCGCCCTACTTTGCTGTCGGCCTTTTTCAGGTGGTCACGGTTTCCACTTTGACCCGAGTGCAGTTTGGCGTCAGCGCCAAGATCAGCCGTGTCCTGGTAGATGTTGAAGGCGACCTCGCGAAGTTTTATTCCAGCACTCGCAACACGTCCGCCTTGATCCAGAGCGAGCCATTGGCCGTGCCGGAACAGCCGCTCAATTATCCGCTGTACGGCAACGTCATCGCCCTGGAGACGCAGCGCAACGACTTGTCCGCCGTCCAGTTCATTGCCATTACCGGCAAACGCCAGAAGATCGCGGTGGGGGACAGTGTGAATCTGCAACAGATCGCCACGACCATCAACCAATTGGCGGCGACGGGACAGATCACCTTTTACCCTTACACCGAAAATATCAATGCCACCGGCCGACCGGTCAATCCGGGCGACGTGTTCACGTTGATGGCTCCGCCGACAGTGCAGACCACCGACTGGCCGCCGCTGTCTTCGCAGCAACCGCAGACTTCACTGACACAGGTCAAATTGCAAGTCCAGGATGCGCATGGCAACACCGGCACCATCACCACCTATCTGGCGTTCTTCCGGTTGGTCGCTTCCGGCGACAGCGATCCGGTGGTAAGCGAATACGCGCAAGTAGTGGGTGTGGACACCACGAGTGACCCGGCGCATACGCAGATCTCGCTCCAAAATTCGCTGGCCAATTGTTATGAGCGGGCGGTCACCACGGTCAACGCCAATGTCGGCGCAGCCACTCATGGACAATCAGTGGCCGAGATCATGGGCGGCGGCGATGCCACGCAACCCAACCAGGTGTTCACGTTGAAACAATCGCCGTTGACTTACGTTCCCGCGCCGAACGCTACCGGACGGCAAAGCACGTTGCAGATCAAGGCCAACGGGGCTGCTTGGACGGAAGTGCCTTCGCTTTATGAAAAACAACCCACGCAAACGGTGTTTTCCACCCTGGGTCAGGCGGATAATTCCACCGACGCGCTTTTTGGAGACGGAGTGGAAGGCGCCGCCTTGCCTACCGGACAGAACAATATCCAGGCCCTGTATCGTATCGGCTCCGGTTCCGCGGGCAATGTGGGCGCCGCGAGCCTAACCACGCTGGTGGATCGTCCGTTGGGAGTCAGTGGCGTGACCAATCCGCAGCCCGCCACCGGTGGGACCGACCCGCAATCCATGATTGACTTGCGCGCCAACGCACCCATGACGGTGCTCACCCTAGGCCGGGCGGTTTCCATGACGGACTATCAAAATTTTGCCGCCATCTATCCGGGTATCGCCAAAGCTTATGCCGTCTGGATTCCCAGCGGCCCGATGCGGGGCATCTTCATCACCGTTGCGGGAATCGGCGGCGCGCCGTTGGTGCCTCCCAATACCACCCTGACCAATCTGGTAAATTCACTGCAAAACTCCGGCAACCCCCTCATTCCCATCCAGGTGCAGACATTCATTGAGACGCTGGTGGGCGTGACGGCGGACGTGAAGTATGCCGATGGCGTTGACCCCAATGCGGTTGGAACGCAGGTGATCAATGCGCTCCAGCAGACCTTCGGGTTTGCGCAACGAAACTTCGGCCAGGGCATGTCCGTCGACCAAGTGGCGGCAGTCATTCAAGCGGTGCCGGGTGTAGTTGCCGTCAATGTGAGAAGCATCACACCGGGGCTTAGCAGCACAGGTGGCGACCTGGCCCGCCAGATACAAACCAGCGGACTTTCGGCATTCAACGTTTGGACACAAAACATCGTGGATGTCAGCCCGTACCGGATGGATTCCGGCTCACCAGCCCGTATCTGTCCCTACCTGCCCGTGCCCAGTCCCGGGATGCAAGGCCTGCCTCTCCCGGCGGAGCTGCTGGTGTTGGATCCCAATCCGGCCAACGTGGTCTTGAATGTGATGTTATGAGTTCCTCCCGGCCAAATATATTCAACCTGTTGCCGACCCTTTACCGGATGCGGGATGCGCGATTGGTCCAATCCCGGAATTTATTGAGCCCCGGGGACACGGCGCGGCTCCAGCAATTGCTATCGGTATCGCAACCGCTCACGACAGAACAACAGGCGGAATTGGATCAGCTCAAGACCCGCGCGGCGCGCGGACCGCTGGAATCGCTGCTCATGGTGATCGAGGAACAGATCGCCGCGATGGACAACGATCTGGACCAGCTCTATGACGACCAGTTCATCGAGACTTGCGCCACGTGGGTAGTCCCTTATATCGGCGACCTGATCGGGTATCAGACGATCTATGGCAAGGCCCCGACCATCGCCACGCCACGCGCGGAAGTGGCGAACACGATCTCCTTCCGGCGGCGGAAGGGAACGGTGCTGGCCATGGAACAATTGGCGGCGGAAGCGACCGGTTGGGGGGCGCACGCGGTGGAATTTTTCAAACTCCTCGCCTGCACGCAGTACATGAACCATCTCCGCCCGCATAATCAATATGCCCCAGATTTGCGGCGGTGGGAGCCGCGCGCTTTCATGAACTCCGGATTTGATGCCACCGCCCATAAGGTGGATGTCCGGCGTATCGCCATCGAACGCGGCCGTTACAACATCCCGAACATCGGCATCTTTCTCTGGTCCCTGAACGCCTACAGCATCACCAATTGTCCATTGACCGCCGTGGCGAAGGCAACCGGGTCGTCGGTTTGTTACCGGTTCAGCCCTTTGAATCGCGATCTGTGTCTCTTTCACCGGGCGATTTCGCAAGAAGCGGAGATCACCGCGCCGGTTGAACCATTTAACGTCCCCGACCAGCTTTGGCGGCGGTTGCTTTGCCGGGACATTCACAAGGCGGCAGGTGTTTACTATGGCGCCACCGGCGGCAGTCTTTCATTCACGCTCAAAAATGCGGGGGTTTTACCCAGCCAGATTCAGGTTTGCGATCTTTCCGGCGCTGACGGTTCCTGGGCCAACGCCGCGGTGGCCAGCCCGTATCTGCTCGCGGTGGATCCCATCTTGGGTCGGGTGGTGTTGCCGGCTCAATCTCCCACGCCACAACTGAGGGCGAACTATCATTACGGTTTTAACGCGGACATGGGCGGCGGCGAATATGCCCGGACCATCAACGCCAGCCCGGATGTGCCGGTCATCACCGTCAGTGGCGGCGGCAATGCCTTGCAGAACGCCCTCGCCGCCCTGCCGAATAGCAGTTGCTTTTTGCAGATCACCGATAGCAGCATTTATCAGTTGCCGGCCACGTCACTGAATATCCCCGCGGAGTTCACCGTGCAACTGGTTGCCCGGCCCGGTGCCAGGCCGGCCGTGATCCTGGGCGGCGCGCTCACCGTGAACGGCGGCAGCAACAGCGCCTTTTACATCAACGGTCTGTTGATTTCGGCGAACTTCACGCCCGCGAGGCCGCTCATCAATGTGCCCGCTAAAGTCAACGGAGCGGACAATCAATTGAGCCAGTTGTCTCTGACTCATTGCACGCTGGATCCGCTTTGGTCTGTGACGGCTGCTCCTGGCGCGATGCCCGCGCCTGCCATCACGGCGTCGGCTTCCGGCCTGGCTGTCACCATCAGTTTGTCCATCGTTGGCGGATTGCAATTGGACAATGTAGGCACGGCAACTATCTCCGACAGCATTATTGATGCGACCGGCCCCACCAATATCGCCTACTCGGCCAGCGACAATATCAATGGCGGCGGCGCGCTGACCCTGACCGGTTGCACCGTGATCGGCAAGGTGCACGCCACCCTGCTCAACTTGGTCTCTGACGCCATCTTCTGGTCCGCGCTGGCCCCTGGTGACACCTGGCTGGCATCGCTCTGGGCGGACCGCAAGCAGCAGGGCTGCGTCCGTTTCAGCTATCTGCCCATGGATCCGATCATCCCCCGAAGTTACAAGTGCCAGGTGGAGGGATACGGAGTGGCCGGCCCGCTGTTTTCATCGCTGCACTATGGCGACCCGGATTATTGCAAACTGTTGCCCGGCACGGACGACGCAATCCGCCGCGGAGCTGACGATGGCGGAGAGATGGGGGCGTTTCATTTCATCTTTGCCCCGCTGCGCGAGACTGACCTGATCATCCGGTTGCGGGAATACATACCGGTCGGCATGGAATTTGGGATCTTTTACGAAACTTAATAACAAGGCATGATTTATGAGCATGGATTGCAGTCGTTTTCCGTTTAACCCTCTGAACGATTACCAGGGTGTCGTCTCGCAGCAAGGGCGCGTGCAACTGGATTCCGATTGGAACGAGTGGCTCGCTGAGATCAATCGCCGCATCCAGGCCGGCACGATGGATACGGTGGGCCACGCAGTTTACCCCGCGACAACTCCGGGCGCCTTTCAGATCGGCCTTTCCGGAGGGAGCGTCACCATCGGTCCCGGCCGGATGTACGTGGATGGTCTGCTGGCGGAGAACCATGGCCTGAATCCGCAAAATCCAAACGGAACGGTGAGTTCCCTCCCATGGGATCCGGCGTTGGCCGAATTATCCGCCGGTGCCAGCGGGAAGCCGCTTCTGAATTATTCGGACCAGCCTTATTTCCCCTCTCCAGATGCGTTGCCCACGGACAAAAATAATTATTTGTTTTATCTGGATGTCTGGTATCGGACAGTCAGTTTCCTTCAGGATTCCAATCTGGTGGAAAAGGCGGTGGGCGTGGATACCACTGGGCGCGTCCAGATCGCCTGGCAGGTCAAATGTGTCCAGGTAGATGCCAGCGTGACTTGCAGCACGCCGGACGCCAGCATCCCCGCCTGGCAAAATATCATCCAGCCATCCGGGGCCCGTCTCACTTCCCGGCCCGGCGCCACGGGCAGTCCCGGCCCTTGTTGCCTCACACCCAACACTGGGTACACGGGCATGGAAAACCAGTTGTACCGGATTGAAGTCGGCCAGTCCGGCGGCCACCCGACTTTCAAGTGGTCGCGCGACAATGCCTCGGTCATGACGGCGGTCACGCTCATCGGCAGCGCCACCAGCAAGGCGAACAACCCCGCCAGCAGGCTCACCGTGCAAAGTACCGGCAAGGATACGGTGTTGTGCTTCGCGCCGGGTGACTGGATTGAGATCATCGATGATTATCTTGAGCTGCGTGGATTGCCCGGTGAAGTGCATCAAATAGATGTCAACGGTGTGGACAAAGTCAACAAGACTGTCACCCTTGCCGACCAGGTCTCAACCGCCCTGCAGAACCGCCTGCAAAATCCCCCGGCGAACTATCCCAATCTGCATACGCGGATCATCCGCTGGGACCAAAAAGGCAAGGTCTACAAGGCCGATAGCCAGACCCTTTGGTGTGATCTCGATGATCCGACGAATACGAACGCGGCCGTCCAAGTGACGACTCCCGGCGAAATTCCGATTCCCTCGGACAACACCTTTTTGTTGCTGGAAGACGGCATCACCATCAGCTTCAACGGCAGCACCTCGTATCATTCCCGCGATTTCTGGACGATCGCCGCCCGGTCGTCCGACGCCTATTTTGACCTGCTCACTTCCGCCCCACCGCAGGGCATTCACCACCATTACGCGCGATTGGCCATCGCCAATCTGTCCGCCGGCGCCACGACGCCCAGCCCGAATCCAACCGATTGCCGGATCGAATGGCCGCCGGCGAATACCGGCGGCGGCGACTGCGCCTGCGAGTGCACCGTAACCGTGCAACCCGGCGACCTGACCGCGAACAACACGCTGGGTAATATCATCCAAAATGCCATCACCAAATACGGCGGCCTTCAACAAGGCGTGGTCATCTGCCTCATGCCCGGCACCTACTCGCTGCCGGGCACGGTTTATTTTCCGGCCGGATTCACACCGGTCACACTTAAATCGTGCGTTGAGGGCGCAGCGGTGCTGCAACCGCTGGCGGGTTCGGAATCCCAGTTCGCAGATGGGCTGTTGGCGCTCAACGGCGCCAACAACGTCACTTTGAGCGGCCTTCAGTTTTATCCCAAGCTTGGCGCCTATAAACTCACCCAGTTTGCGGGGGTGCCGGCGGGATCGTTTGGCCGGGAAATGGCAGCCGTGCTTTCCACCCTGATGGTGGCCATCGGCATACGGGCGGTCAATTGCACCGGACTGACCCTGGAAAACTGCAGTTTTGATTTTGAGGACATGGAAAGCGCCGGTGATGGCGGTAGTGTTCCTGATGGAGCAATTTCTTTCTCCGCCGGTGTTTTTGCCGGCGGCCAATGCGCTGACTGGCAGATCACCGCCAACGAATTTGCGGGCATTGAGGTGAATGTCGGAATTTTGCTGGCGCCGACGGTCGTAAAATTCAATCTCCCCAGGCAAAACAAGGTGCCGATCATTGACCGGAAATTGCCAGACACCGCCACGCCGGGGAAAACCCCCGTTGATGTCACTCCGGAGGTGCTTTTGAAGCAGAAAACAGCGGTGGAACGTCCATCTGTTTTGGAGCAACTTGCCCGCGAACAACAGATCTTCGCCTTTGGCACCGCCGCGCCGGTTTCGGCCGGCAACGGCGGGACCGTTTTGCCTGCTTCGCTGGATGAAGCCGTGTTCGAGAAGAATTCGTTTTCCGGCATGAATGTCGCCGTGCTGATTTTGGGCCAGACCGGGGTGATTGATTTCACCCGGAACGAATGCGACAACGGTTCCGCTGGTTTCTGGCTGGTCACACCCACCCAGTTTGAATTGCTGAACTTTGATCTCCAACCCCTCGACCTGATCGGCTTGTCCATCGCCATGGGTTATCCCACAGCCCAGGCTGCGCCAGCCCAGACGCTGCCGCCGACTCCGCCCGTGCCGGTTGTGGTCGCCAAAGTCCCGGCGGCCATACGCATCTATCCTGGCACGGCCCGGAAGGAAGACTCCAGTTCGAACGTGTGGTCTACGGATGCGTCCGCATCCATCACGCCGGTTGGTACAGGAACGGATTCGACCACTGCCGCGATCAGCAATCGGGACACGACCGACCAGTTTATCTATCAGTCCGAACGATATGGCCCATCATTTACCTACACCTTTGATAAATTGCCCGTGGGTTATTACGACGTCACTCTACATTTTGCCGAAACCTATTATACCACAGCCGGCGCGACGAATTCTCCCCGGATTTTTAACGTTTCCATAAACGATACCTTATGCCTTGCCACTTTTGATATCGTGGCCGATGCGGGCGGCCCGCTGCTTGCCGATGACAAGGATTTTGCCAACATTGTCCCCGCCGCGGTTGCCAACAATGCCGGCCAGATCACGATCCAATTTGCTGGCACAACCGATGGTGCCGACCACAACGCCAAAATCTCCGCCATCGAAGTGATTCCACAATGGTCGGAAGCAGCCATTACCTCCGTCATCAACCAAGGCAGCGCGAGCGGGGCCGTTTACTCCAATCTTTACACCCAACTGTCGGTGCTGGCACAACAGGCGTATGCCGTTACTCCGGCCCCGCCCTTGCGGCTGCGTTTGACGGACAATGAGCTTCAGGGGCTTTCGTCAACCGGGTTCCTGGTCCTGTGGGACGACCAGCTTCAAAATGGCGATGTCAGTTCACTGATGATGACCGGCAACCGGCTGTCCATGTCCATGCCCCGGTTGACCGCAGCACTGGAGACGTTGAGATCGCTTTGGAAGCAGGCACTCGCCGGAGGACAAATCAATCCCCAGCTCGCCGTGGATCTCGCCAGCCTTTACTTCTACTTTGGCGTCACCATCCAACAGGTGACCCGCTGCGTGGTTTCCGGCAATATGTTTTTGAGCCTTCCCTCGGACGCCAATATCAAATCCTACGTGCCCAACTACGGTTGTTTCCTGCTCAACGATTTCCCGCTGCCATCCGGAGCGGTCGTCAATGTCCCGCCCGAAGTCATGGCGGCGGGAAATGTCTTCCAAGGGTTCGCCCTCGCTTTGCCGTTGCCCAATTCATTCACCACGGTCAACTTTTTGAGCATGTTTTGAGTGATAGTGTCCTGACGCAACCAATAAATTTCCCGGCAAAACGGACCAGCCGAAAGCAAAAAAGCCATGTGCCAGATCAGGCGCATGGCTTTTTTGGTCTTAAAATTCCCACCATCTCCCGCGTTGGACGGGACACCTTAAGGCCAATGCAAAATTTGGCCGCTTCATTCCGCCGAATACCAGTTTGCTCACGCAAAAATCCAGGATATAATTGATTCGTTCATGACGCAGTGCGCAGCCATAAGTTCTGGACCACTCCAGCGTAATAGCACCCGTAAATATTGGACCCGTTGCGGTTTTATATGGCGCTTGAATGCATTTGTGCCAATTTGCGCGTCGAAGCGCGCTCGACCCCGCCAAAGTATGCGAAACCGGGGAATTTGCCTCAAGCAGCATCGCGCTGAATCTAGACAAGTTACGCAAAGTCAGGAACTTACACGGATGATTCGAATCCCTTCGCTCGCTCCAATCCTACGAAGGGCTTTCTCACGCCACCGCAGTATTGCAACAGTTTTGCGGCAGAGGCCGATTTCCAGAGCAGTTGTTGAATCCGGTGCGCCTGATTGGACTCCACAGGGGCCGGAAAAATAGCCGGATCATCCTGAAGCTGACGGCCAGATCCAGGCGTTGGATCTGTATGCAACGTATGAGGAGTAGCCTCAGGGGAAATGAACGGGCGGTTCAATTCCACCACCCCAATTGGCGGCTCCCGACGGAACATTCGCTGGCCCGGTCGGCCCGGTCACCAATCCCGTCACAAATCACCGTCCTGGCCGTTGGCCCCTTACCACTTCACGCCCTCCATCTGGTCCCGCCTTGTCGGAAGGCGGGGATGGAAGCAACAACTGCACGCAGGAACTTCCAACGATTCGGTTGCCCAGCCCCAGCAACCGATTCCGTGCCGCTATCACAAAACAGCATATCTCTCGGGCGCAATGGGACTGTGATTCCGCCCGTCGCAAACTGACGGTCGCTGAATTAGGCCGCACCAGTGAACGAAGGTTGCTCGGCGTCTCGTTCCATTGTTTTGTTCGCGGCTTGTAGCGTTGCACGCTTCAAGTCGCAAACGAAACAACACCGTATGTGGCGACAATCCTCGCAAGCCAGACTCCACGGGACCCGGCTTCCGAGCCTTCGGACCGAATGCCAGAGCAATATTGCCCGGGTGCGAATGGTTCCAACCCGCTATTCGGAATCACCGGCAGGTCGTCCCCCGATTGGCGCTCTCAGGCGCCTGCTGGCGCCATCTCCGTTAACCGGATGGGAGCCAAACTCGCTCAACTCACGCAGGTGGACAGTCTTGCCGTGTCGTTCCTGTTTGCGCGATGAAGGGAGAGGGTCCTGGCTTGTGAGTAGATAATTAGTGCCCTGCGGGTGAACCGCCCGGAAGGCTTTCACGGCCAGGAAGTCGGACTCCTGGGTGTCATTTCCCCAGCGGCATAAAACGGCGTCCACGGCACCGGACGCTCGCCGAACAACGAAATCGATCCGGTCCCCTCGGGTGCCCCGCCAGTAGCCGATTTCTGCCTTCCCCTGCGCTTGCAGATACTCGAGAACCACGTGGCGCCACAGGTGATTCTTAAGGTCGTCATCATCCTCGTTCCATCCCATCACCCGGCAAACCAATCCTGTGTCGCAGGCGTATAGAAGCGGTGTGCTGGTCGCCTCCCGTCCGGGCTGGCTCGGTTCCTCATGATGATACGGCTCCAGCAGGGAAACGGCACAGAGATCCGCCAAGCGATGCACGATGGCTGACGCCATTTTTCGGTTGACCCCCGCTTTGGCAGCAAGGGTGGTCAGATTCAATGGCTCGCCGCTCCTCTGGAGAATCGCCTGGAACACTTTTCGGAACCGATGGAAGTCTTTTGTTTTGGAGTGCCTCGAGAAATCATAGGAAAAGAAGGTCGCCATCCAATCATCGTAGCTTGCCTTGGAATAGTAAGCGTTCTCCCTAATCAGCGGCACGGGGAATCCGCCATAATAAAGCCTCTCATCCGACCGGCTCCGAAAATCAAAGAGCAGTTCATTCCACAGGATCGGGACGCACCGGATGATAATAGCTTTTACCGGAACCGCATTGAGCAGTTCCTGTGCAGGAGGGCCGGCGGAGCTGACGACAACAATCCCCAGCTTAGGGCGGTTTTCAAGGCATTGTGCCAGAATCTCGGGAAGCCTGGACCAAGCCTGCGGCTCGTCGAGGATCAGGATGGGTTTGGTTGATGCACGGTAAAGGACCTCAGCTGTCTCCGGCGTTACGGGCTTCCCAAGGTTTGGGCTTGCCTCGAAAAAACGGACACAGAAATTGTGTAATTCATTAGTTAGTTCT
>OCTA010000369.1_pt1 | contig 41591 bp, 25 predicted proteins | sample 1538991 | NCBI WGS metagenome assembly OCTA01 (sample SAMEA3539302, study PRJEB22396) | soil metagenome | biome: tundra; feature: field; material: soil | place: USA | collected 2010-05 | depth 0.15 m | reverse complement strand
TGAGGGGAGCCACGTGGAGGGCGGCGGCGATCGTCGGAACCGCCGTGTTCAGGATTGTCGCATCGAGCGCCTCCATGAAGAAGGCCACCGCGACGAGCCAGGGCAAAAGTCGCTTGATCGTGGTGGTGGGTGCGGGCGCGGCCATGGTTTGGTCTTCCTTCGTCAGGTTGAAAATGTCCCCTGCAAAATGTTTCTCGAACCGGGAGGATGCGCTGTTCCATTGATGGCCTCTGCATTCGTCTGACGCGTGAATCGGCGCCGCATGTCATTCGGTTTAGCCAAACTTGGACCCCGCTGGCAATGGCACAGATGCGGGCACATCCTGCGATCTTTCCGGGGCTCACCCAAGTGAGGTCGCGCAAGCGTGCAGATGTGCCCAGTTGGGGTGCCCGCGATTGGAAAAGCCGGAAAAAATCCAGAACAAAACCTCGTTTCTCGCAACTGGCATCTTCGGCGTATTCCCGGCTGATTCATCCAGCCAGCATCGCAGCAATACTTCCTGATCGTTGTGGTTCATCAGCATCGACAGACGACGCAAAGTTGGAATGGGTCTTGGCGAGCCCCAAGATCGTTTTCACGCCGAGTAAAGCGCTGCCACTTCGTAGTCCAGGACGCTGGGAATCGTGAACTCAACGGCTCCGTCCCTTTCGGCAAACGGTAGGTTAAGTTCGGCACGCAACAGTTCCACGCGAGTCACACGCCTGCCCGGCGGGAGTGACATCCTCACCTTTTGGGCGCCGATGGGAAAGAAATTCCGGATCCATCCGCGGTGCATGGCGGGGTTCGTGTAATTGAGCACGTGCACGGTAAAGCCGCCCTGAGTCTCCCACGCAAAGGACTCGATCACGCCATCGCCTTCGATCGAGACCGGCGGATTCGCGCCCGCGAACCAGCGTATGGAGTTCTGCAGCAGTCGCGCCAGATCGGTATGGCCCGTTCGCCACATCGTGCGTTCAATATCGCCCGGGAAATAGACCAGCCGGCTCTTGCCATTTTGCCGGACCACAATTGCCGGTTCTTTCGTCCGTGCCTCGAGAGGATACGACAATTCCGGAGGGTAGGCCGTGAAACAAGGCACGACAGTCAGAATCGGGTCACCGACCGGGGCGACCGGGAGGCGATTCTCCGCCCCGGGAATCCAGTTGGTTCCCGAAAAACCGTTGAGGACTTCATGGGGCCTCTCAATTCGGGCAAGGTAGCCGTTATCGCCCGCGGGCGTCCCGATGATGCCACCCGTGTTTTGAATGCCGAGGACATCGGCCAGTCCAAAGCCGGACCGCCGTTCGTTGCGTTCGGTGTACATGCTGGTTTCGAACGTTGCCAGCAACGAGCCTCCGGCATCCACGTAGGCGCGCAACTGCCGGCACTGCTCGTCGCTGAGAAGGGCGGTGTTGGGCAGCAGCAGAGCGGCGTATTTCGCCAGCTCATCAGGCGCAAGTTTGTCCTCATGCACGAAATCGAAGAGAAATCGGCCTTCCAGAAGCGCGCAATACATCCCGTCCATGTATTCCCGCATCAACACCCCTTTGGGAGGCGCGTAGAACAGCTGCGTCCGCTGACCCATCACCACTCCCAAATTAGCAATCGATCGCTTGTTGATGAAGTGAATATCGTGCTTTGCAATCCACTCGAAATACTTTTGTGCCGGCTCCAGCCAGCGGCGATCCTCTCCCATTCCATTCTCGCCGCCGATCAGGTGGTGATACGGCACCATTCCCGAGGCCAGCGTCTCATCAAACCACATGCGTTCTTCCTGTTGCGACTTGTACACGTTGCGCCAGCGGGGCACGCATGTGGACCACGCGCCCGTCACGTTGGTGGCCATCTTGCCCTTCTGCACGGCGCGGCACACCCGGCCTTGGAGCGCGCATCCCCAGATCGGCGCAGCCTCTCCGCCGCGACCCTGGTTGTCGCATTGGAACCACTCGCAGATGTCGCCTAGTTTCACCAGATCGACCGAACTGCCGATGCCACCGCCGAGATTCGCGAAATAGAAATTCGATGCCTTCTTCTCTTTGGCAATGGAGTCGTAAAGCTTCCACAGAAAGATGGTGCGCTCGTTGAATTTGTTCCAGTAGTCGATCGTCCCGAGCGGCGGCAGGTTCCTGCACCGGTCGCAATGGCAGACCGGGAGATTTCCCAGGGGCGGAAATGCATTGGTGAACAGGCCGTCCACGTCGTACAGCGAATTGATCTCCCGCATGATCGCCGGGATGTAGTCCGTCATGTATGTGGAGAACATACAGGTGACGTACAACTCGGGGTGGTCGGGAAGTTGAACGGCATCCCCCTGCGCGTCGCGTTGAAACCACTCCGGATGGGCCTGCAGCGCATCGCCCCAATTCAAGTCCGGGCTCAGGCGCGCGATCACGTGCAAACCGCGCTTTTTCGCGGCCGCGCAACATTCCCCAAAAAAATCCCGGCTGCCGAGAAACCTGCCCCTCTTGTGATACGGCACCGCCGTCTGGTAAAACGCCAGAATGCCGGTGACGCTGAGGAGGACAGCATCCACCTTCAGGCTCGCCCAGTAGTCCGCCCATTGCTCGACGTCGAGCACCACAGGGTCGTGTTCGGTCATGTTGGTCTGACCGATCCTGCGAATCTTGCGCTGCCACGGGACCGCCGCACCGACAGCGGGAGCTTCCCCTCCGGCAAGGGAGATCGTTTTGAAAACCGCGGTGGCCGCCGCCGCGCCCATCATCGATTTCAAGAAAGTTCGTCGTTTCATGGCTTATCCTTGTGGATTGATTTGTGCTTGCCCCGGCATGAAGGACATGCGCCGGGCCTTTTTTTGTTCGCTTACTGGCCGTTGGGCAAGCCGGCTAAAGCGGATCTTGTCCGGGTGTGCCGCCGGACTTGATCCCATCTCGGCGGCCAAATCACCGTGGGAACTGTCCGGCGCCACTGGCCGCAAAAGCATCGGTAAACGCGCCAAACTCAGACGTCGATGCCGACGACTTCATGGGCGGTGATTGACGGCACTATAACGTCGAGCCATTCCCCGGTCTGCCGAAAGCCCGGCGTCGTGCCCGCCACGAGCAGACGCAAGCTGCGCGCCTTCAGGCCGTCCGGGAGACGCACGCGCACGTGCTGCGCGGCCAGAGGCAGCAACTCGCGAATGGGGCCCTTCATCATCATGGGATTGCTCAGGTTGACGAGATGGACGGTGAGCGAACTCTTCTGCCGCCACAGGGTCACCTCGAGGAGGCCCGGCCCGGCAACGGTCACGGGAGGCTCCTCATGGGTGGCCCAGGCGACCGCGTTGCGCAGAAGCTTTGCGTGGTCAACCGCCAGGATTTCCCAATAGGTCCGGTCTATGTCCCAGGGGAAATAGACGACTCGGCCTGCAGCAGGGAACTCGCGAAGAAAGACCTGGGGGATGCTTGTCCGGGGTTGGCGCGCGAAGACCTTCTCCATTGGAAGATCGGGGTAGGACGGAATCAAAGTGAGCGGTGAGAAGAAAAGTGGCGCCGTCGCCGCGACCTCCACACGCCAGACGCCATGAATGATGCGAGGCGCGGCCTCGAGCCCGCTCAGCAGCGGGTGCGCAGGCGCGGCCTCGTGTTCCAGGCGCAGGTAGGCGTTGTGCATCGGGCCCTCGCTGCGTCCCTCCCATTTCGCGCCAAAGAGATCGCCGAGACCAAAGTCCTTTCGCGGCACGCCCCGCTCGTCGCATAGGGAGGTCTCGGAGGTCGCCACCAGGCCTCCCCCGCGGGCTACGAACTGGCGGAGTTGGTCGCATTGGCTTTCTGAAAGCGCGGCGATATTCGGCAGGACGAGGGTCTTGAACGGCGCGAGGTGTTCCGAGTCGAGCAGACGATCGTGCACCATCTCAAACGGGATTCGCGCTTCGATAAGCGCCTGATACCAGCCCAGCGCCGCGTCCTCCACGCCGTTGGGTACGCCGCGGTTGCCGCGATAAAACCAAGCCGTTTGCTGCGAGTAGACGATGGCCACACGGGCAAGAGGGCATTCATTGCGCAGGTAGGGCTCGGCGTCCCTGCACCATGTGTAGATGTCCCGGACTGGCTTTAGCCAGCGCGGGTCATTGATGGTGCCGCCAAACTTCGTGAACCACGGGCGCATGCCATTGGCAATCCCGTCGGCCACCCAGAGCCGGATTTCGTCGGGGCTTTGGACGGAATCCTTCCAGCGATAAGCTTCCTCCAGTCCGATGCTGAAGCAGCCGACGACGGGCTTGCGCCCAAGTGCCGCCCGAAATTCCTTGCCGCTCTTGCCGTTGGCCCAAGGCGGGGTGACACCGCGGCGCGCCTGCCGGTCGGCCACGAGCATGGGTGCAAGCTCGCCGATTTCCCTCATGTCGAGCGAACTCGTCGCGCCACCACCGGTGTTCGGAATTACACACGAATCGGGATTGATCTTGCGCACCTCGCCGTCCCAGAGACGCCACAAATCGAACAGCCTTTTCTGACGCCACGAAGCATAGGCGCGATAAACGGGATCTTGGGCGTCGCTGGCACGCGGCAAATCGTGCCCGCTGGCAGCCTTGAAATTCTCGCGACAGTGCTCGCAGTAACACATGCCGGATCCGTCCCAACGGTTGATAAAGATCCCGTCCACGCGGTAGCGCGTCATGATCTCCCTCTTTACGTCGGTCATGAACTCGAAGTTATACGGGCCCAAGCCGCAGGTGACCCACATCTCGGGCGAAGCCCAGTGGCGGCGCGGCTTGCCGTCTGCGGTTACCGCGATCCAATCGGGATGTGCCGCCTTGACGTCGTCATAGGTGGCATGCGGATCGGTGCGGGCGATGACCACCATGCCGAGTTTGCGGCAGCCTTCCACGAGCTCTCCGAATACATCGCGGTCGTTGAGCCAGGCGCTGCAGTGATGAAACGGTACCTTCGTGGGATAGTACGCCACACAGCCGCCGCCGCTCAGGCAGACGGCGTCGGAGTGCGTTTCGCGGAAATAATCGAACCAGAACTGAAGACTGAAGGTTCCGGGGTCATTTTCAACAAGGGTGAGCTGCGCCCAGCGCATGGGCTTGTCGGCCCACGAAGGCGCCGGCGGGGACGCGGTGGCAGCGTCCGCCGCACCCCGGACTGGCCCCGATGCAATCTCGCCCAACGCGAGCGTTGCCCCGGCAAGCGCCGAAGTCTTGAGAAAATTGCGACGGGTGACGTCAGGCACCGGGAAATAGGGGGTTAACGGAGCCTGCTCGAACGGGCGATTCCAGCAAACACAATTGCCATCAATCGTGCAGCTTGTCAGCCCGGCGGATTTTCCAAGCAGGCTGCAGCCTGTCGCGTAACCGATCCGTGGGTTTTCGCGAACCAAAGGCGAACCAAGATCTTGTTCCTCTGAAGATACGATCCTGATCGGGTCCACGAATCTTCGCCATGCGGAGGTTGCCTCGCCGCGGATTAACTTCCTGCCGCCCGGTCAATAAAAGCAAGTCCGTCAAGCATTCTCCGCGGAGCGGCGCGCAGCGATCGCGCGGAGTTCTTTCGCCGCCAGAAGGTCTTTTTCGCGGCCGAGCGTCTCCTTGGCCTGAATGAGGTCGCCCAACGCGATCATCCGACGGTTGCGGAACGGGCAAGCTCGGATTCTCGCGACGATTCGCCCCGTCCTCACGTGACGCCGAGATGCCTCGTGCGCTTTCGATGACGGCGAACCTTCGCCCTATTGCAAGGGCCTATCATCCTTGGATTTCTCATCCTTCGGCTCGGGCTTGGCAGGCTTCTTGGGTTGATTCGTCTTGTTCCTGTCGGTCTGATTTCCCTCAGCCGGCTTGGCTTCCGGCGCCTTGTTGCCCACCTCGACACGGCTTGCGGGCGCCGCGGATGCAGGAGCCTTCACGGCATTATTTGCGCGCACAGGCTCCGCTGCCCTCTGGGGGACTACGGCGGGCTTCACAGCGGGCGCGGCGGGTTCAGGAGCTCTCACGGCATAATTGCGCATAGGCTCCGCTGCCCTCTGGGGAGTTGCGGCGGGCTTGATGACGGGCGCGGCCTGAACCTCCGGCTTTGCCGAAGTTTGCGGACGCGCTGCCGCGAGCCGGTTTTCCTGCGCCCCCCTTTGGCCGGGCGCGTTCGAAGGTCTCGCTAGGATCGCGTTGTTGATGGGTTTTCCGTTGAACGCGGCGGGATTCCTCGCGACGACAGCGACGGCTGCCGGTCCCCTCGTCCTGATATCTCGGAATGCGGACATCGGGGGCTGCGCCGGCGAACCGGCGACGAGACGCGGTTGGATCCCTTGCTCGCGGCTCTGCCACCCAGCGACCGCCTGCGGTCTCGGCCGGTTGGAGGGAAAGCTCCAAGCGCGGAAACTCGCAGAGGCTGAATACCCGCCGGTGCCCGGGCCGGGACCATACGGATGCCACCACCCGCCGGCGCCGTGCCAGTAGTTCGCATCGACGATCGCGATTCCTCCTCCGCGCCAGTTGCATCCAAACGTGAGCCACACGCCCGCGCGATATGCGGGGCCAAAGGTATAGAAGGGGCCATTGAAACCGTAATAGGGCTGATCGACGAATACGACTGCCGGATCGTACTGGGGTACATAGATCACCCCGGGCTGGCCGGGCTCAATCTCAACATAGTTGTCTTCGACGATCACCCGCTGTTCCCGACTGTCGGTCAACGTCCCCGCGGCGCGGGCGAGCTCACGCAGTCGCTGGATTGCGGTCATTACCTCCGCAGGCTGGGAGACGAACGCCGATCCCACCGTTTGGGTCCAGGGTTCATTTTGGGCCATCCACGTCACCACGCTCGGGTAATGGGCAAGCGAGCGCACGCTTGGATCCCAAGGCTGAACGTCAACCTGCGCGGCGTCTCCTCCTTGGGCGAAGTAGGCGCCCGCGGCGGCGATATCCGACGGAAACGTAGCGGCTGGAAGGATGAGCGAAATCAACGGATCGGGATAGAGGGCTATGGGGGCCATGAGCTGATCCAGCGGATTTGCGACCTGCTGCGGGGCTGGCGCCTCGGGATAATACGTTGGCGCGGGCGGAGGCTCCGAAACATAGACTGGCGCAGGCTCCTGCACGTAAGCGGTTGACGAGCACGCTCCCAGCAACAAGGCCGCGCCTGCGGCGAATGGCCGAAAGCTTCCCGGCCCCGCGGGAATCGAAAGACGGGGGTTTAGCATCCCCAATTAGACATTATCCACATCCAACGAGCAAGGGGGTAAAGCCCTACCCATCCGGCATTCATGGAACAGGGGAGAGGCGCCAGTTCCAACGGCCACTCCCGGCGGCCAGAACCGCGCGTCGCAGTCCCTTTGTACGCGTCACTCCACCAGCAGCAACATGTCCGCGACAAGCAATCCGATGATCGCGAGGCCCGCGAAACCATCCAATAGCCGGGAGACCCAGCCGAGATTCTGCGCCCAGCGCCCCATGCCAATTCCCGCAACATATCCCCCCATTAGCCCCAGCGCGTCCGCGCCAATTCCGACCCCGCGGGAGAAGTGGTTGACCAAGCCCCAATACAGCCCGGCAGTAAGGCCGAGAAACACGAAGAAGAAGAATATCCAGATGAGGAAGCCGTCATAGGTGAGCCGCGCACCTCGCCGGGCGACGACGCTGGAAACAAAAATGAACAGGCTCCCGGCGGCTCCAACGGTGACGAGAATCCACCCTGCAAGTGAGTTCCGGCCAACCGCCATCCGGGCTCCGAATGCAAGCGCTGCCAAACAAACAAAGAGAACGACCGTCAGTTCCATGTGGCCGCCGAAGGAGACCGCTCCCCCCTCCTTCTTCATCCCGCGCAACCGGGAGCAGAGCAGCCGCGGGAAGAAAACGGTGTGGTAATTCCAGCTCAGGAAGCTCGGGGGCTCATTCATGAAATCTCCTGTCGTCATTTTGAAATCCGAATCGCAATCAGGGCTTCGGGGCCGGGGTGTCCTTGGATTCCGGCTTAGCCGGCTCCGGCATGGGATTCCCGAAGGCGCCGGCGTCGATGTGGAGCGGGAACTCCGGAGTGCTTATCTTAAAGTCGGCGGGCGGCAGGTCCGCGCCCATGCGCTCACTGTCGGCCAGGGCGGCGTTGATGCTTCGCTGGTCCGGCTCCAGATAGGGCTCGATCGCAGGTCCGGCGCAGACGCGAAAACCACAGTCAAATCGGGAATACGCTGGCTTCAGGTGATTGCGGGAAGCGCAACGCACGCCGAATGGACCCGACATGAAGCTGCCTCCGCGCACCACGCGCTCGGCCGTATCGGCCAGGTACGTCATCCCATGCGGCCCTTTTGCGTCGTAGCCATCCAGGCACCATTCCCACACGTTTCCGAGCATGTCGGCGAGACCGAAGGCATTCCGGCCGCGATCGCCAAAACTGTCCACGGGGGCCACCCACGGATACCCGTCGGCCCAATCGAACCCTTCCGTTGATGCCGCCTCGGGGGGAGCCGTGCCGCCAAGCTTGTCTGTCCCGATGGCATTCAGCCGGCCCTTGGCCTCCAGCGGATCGTCCCCCCACCAAAACCGGGTTCCGCTGCGCCCCGCCCGGCAGGCGCGCTCCCATTCCGCCTCGGTGGGCAGCCGAAATTGGGAGCCCTCGGGCATCTGGTCCAAAGGCTGCGTTCGGTTTAACCAGGCAAGGAACGCTTCCGCGTCGTTCCAGCTCACGCAGGCCACAGGATCTTCGTCCCGCGTCGGTTTGGCATATCCGGGTTGGCGCCAGCATGCGCCCTGTATGGCGCCGAGGCGGCCCTTGTCCCAATCGAATGACCACGTCATGCCAAGCGCCTCGGCATCGGTGATATACCCGGTTGCCTTCACGAAGACCTTCCATTGTCCGACGGTGACTTCCGTTCGGCCGAGCCAATAAGGCGTCGCAACGGTTGCTTTCAGCCGGTGAAATCCTTCGTTGGCCACGAGACGCTCCTCCCCTTTGCCCTCCGGGCCTATGGCCCAAGTGCGCTCGTCGGGTTCGCTCCCCAGTTCGACACCCCCCGGTTGAATGGGCACGAGTTCGATTCCACAGGGGAGACGGATCGGGTTCGCGGGTCCTGCCGGCGCGTCGGCCGCGGGAACGCGCACTCCGGGGAGGGCGAGCGAGCAGATCGCGGAGATGGCGACAAATCTCATGGTTCAGGGAGCGGGCTGCGGACTTGGAATGCGACGGAGCTCCGTCTCAGCGCATTGGTACGGCGCCATCTCGTAACGCCCGGTCTTCAGGCATTCCTCGAAGGATTGACCGGCGCCGGCCCGGTCGCCCGACAGGAGGCGCTTCATTCCGACGTAGTACGATGCCTCGCAGCGGCGGCCGTTGCCCTCCTTGCCATCTTCAGCGGAGGCCCGGTCCATGAGGTCCTTTTCCGATAGACCGCCGACAAGATACTTGCCGATCGCGGTCTGCCACCAGTCGCTGCCCCACCCGGTCATCGCCAGCGACAGTTCGTGGAACGGATCGCCGTGGCGCAGCCGGGCGAGGACGAGGCAGCGCTGGAAACGCGGATACTGCTCCGGCTGGGCGGAACCGTTCACAATCGCCTTTTCGTAATCGGCAAGCGCCGCCGGGAAGTCGCCTTTGCGTTCCTGGGCCAGTCCGCGATGGTAGTAAGGAAGCGGATCGGATTCATCCATTCCGATCGCCTTCGAGTAGTCGTCAATCGCGCCGTCGAGGTCGCCCTTCTGGTCCTTGGCGATCGCCCGATCGTGAATCCAGAGGGGATTCTCGGCCTCGCCTGTCATAGCCTCCGTGAAATCTTCAATCGCCCCGTCGTAATCGCGGTTGCGGCGTTTCGCCAGACCGCGGTCGCCGTACGCTTCCGCGCTCGGCTTGATGGAGATCGATTTCGTGAAATTCGCGAGGGCCGTGAAGGTGCGGCCCTTGCGTTCCTCGGCAAGGCCCCGCTCGATATAGAGATCGGCATTGTCCGGCGCGATTTCGATGGCCTTGAGAAAATCGGCGATGGCGCCGTCGTCGTCTCCCTGGAGGGCGCGCATGCGGCCCCGGTTTTGGTATGCGCTCGCGAGTTCGACGTTGAGCTCGATCGCCTTCGTATAGTCGGCGATCGCCCCGCCGGCATCCTTGTTTAGCTGGCGCACCATGCCGCGGCCAAAATAGGCGAGTCCGAAGTCCGGATCGAGCTGAAGCGCCTTGTCGTAGTCCTTGGTCGCCCCGTCGAGATCCTGCAAACCGGCCTTCGCATTGCCCCGCATGTAATAGGCTTTCATCATTGCAGGATCGCGCATGATCGCCTTCGTGAGGTCCAGGCTCGCCCCGTCCAAATCTCCAAAGTGAAATTTCATTTCGGCCGTTCCGAGGTACTCGGAAGCCGTCTGGGCGGATGCAGACTGGGACAGGAAAAGACAGGCCAGCAGCCGGAAATTTCGGAATCCGTGCAGGCTATTCATTGTGTCCTGGGTTCATCGCATGCAATGCGTCCTCAAGGCCGGCCGGAAGCTTGGGGAGGACGGCCTGCGCCCTGCGGAGGTCCTCCAGCGCCTTCGCCGGCTCGTGCCTGGCGCCGTTGTAGAGGGCCCTTGCCAGGTACGCCTGCCCATAGGACGGGTCGAGCGCCACCGCTTCGCTCAGTTCAGCCACGATCGCATCCGAAAGTCGGCGCGGCTCCGACTCGCCAGGAGCGGCGATTTCAGCGAGGACCTTTTCAAGGGGTTCGCCGCTGGAGCGCGAATAATCGCCCAATTGGACCATGATGACGGAGGCGAGCGCGAACCGGGCATCCGGAAGTTTCGGGTAACGCACCACCAGATCGCGGGCGCCTGCCAGGTCGGATTCCAGATGGATCGGCTGCCCGCGGGCCGAGAGAAGCAATTCGGATTCGGCGTTCAAAATCAATTCGAGAGAAAGGAGGCTGCCGCTCGGTTCAGCGTAATCCTTGATTTGAAGGATCAGTATTTGGATGCCGCGCAGTTGCGCCTCGATCTCCTTGACCTCGTCGGGATGCCGTTCGGTCCAGTCGCCCGATCCGGATATCGACTGCGGCATTTCCTCCTGAAGTTTCTCCATGCGCGCAACAACCTCGAGCTTCTGCACAAATGTGAGCTCCTCCCTCAGATCCTGTTCCTCGTGTCCGGCGAGTTCCCGGGAAAGACGGCCCATCGCCTCACCGCGGTCCTTGTCCGCGAGCTCAGGCTGAGACAATTGGTCCCAACAGATCGATCGGACCGCGTACAGGCGCGGGTCCGGATCGATGAGATCGATCCCGAAGGTGGCAAGATCCGCGGCCCTCTCCGGATGCTGGCCGACCGCCTCCTGCCAGGCGGAGGCCGTGATGAGGTCGCACAGACGGCGGACGGCGAATGGGCCGTCGAGCCGCGGGTGCGTCGCCGCAACCCATTCCCGCATTTCGAAAAGCGGGATCGCGTCGGTCAACTGGCCGTTCATCGCCCGGGCCAGCGCTTCCCCGGCCCGCTCGGTGTCTCCCAAACCGACAAGCGTCCGGGCGAGCCCAAGCCATCCGTCGGAATAGCCCGGCTCCTCCCGGACCGTTTCCAGAAACCGGGCGTTCGCCTCGGCGAGGTTTCCGCCGGCCAAAGCCTCCTGGCCCTTCCGGTACCATTCGTCGATTTCGCCGAGCCTGGCGGCCTCGACACGGGCAGGCGCCAGGGAGAAGACCACAGGCGAAGCGATGGCGCATGAGCCGTCTCGCGCAAACGTGTCGACCGTGCGTTCGAGAGACGCCATGACCGAATCGCGATACCGTTGGAGCGAGCTGCGGAACATCCGCACGCGCATTTCAGCGCCTCCGACCAAGGTGAAAACTCCCGCCGCGTCGCTGAACACGGTGGTGTGCAGTCCGGGAAATTCCGGGGGCACGGCGTCGTCGCCGGAAAGCCGGCGGACCGGAAGGGCGGCGAATCGATCCAGAACCTGGTAGTCCGAGCCCGATTCCCGCAATAGCGCGCAAGCGGTCACGGCATCGACCAGGCCGTGAAGGCGCAGAAAGTCGTGCTTCGGCGCGATCTCCGGCGAGCGCTCAAAGGAGCCGTACGACTCCGTAAATTGCCTTGCCAGTTCGTCGCCCCACTCGTCCGAGTGGCCGAGCCCTTTCCATGCCGCAGGGTCCATGTTTTCCGTGCGGCAGACGACCGATGTGGCGAAGAGGCGGCATCGCCGGCTCTGCGACTGGTGCACGTCGCCGCCGGTCAAGGGAGCCGGCACCAGCCAGAACCGCCTCGCGATTGTCGGCGCTCCGGATGGCGCCGCGCGGGAAATCGCCGCCCGGGCGTACTTCAGGTTGATCTCGGCAACGCCGGGCAATGCCTTGGTCAAGCCCATCATGATCCCCTTCATCGCGTAGTCCGCGTCGAGCATGATCTTCGCCGGGATCGAATCGAACGGAATCGCGATTACGCGGGACATCTGCGGGCCGCCGAACCTGGGCGGGATCGGGTCCAGGGAGACGGCGGGGATCCTTCCGGACTTCCACACCGTGGCGAAGGCGAGGATCAGTTCGTCTATATCGATCCGGTCGGACGGGTCCCGCGCCCTTATGCCCACGAGGAATGCGTCCTTGTGCGCGGGGTCCAGGACGACCCCGCAGATGCGCTCGATGGATCCGGGATGCCGCAGCTCGTCCGGCAAGCCGTCCCAGGATCCAGGCGAGTCCGCATATCTTTGCGCCATTTCCTGCAGGCGCCCAAGCGAGACGAGAACCGGCGAATCCACAAGCACCGCTTCATGGAAATCGCCAAAACCGGAAACTCCAGCGTATGCGAGCATGTCGAACGTGACGGCCAGGGCCACTCCGCCGACCTCTTCGAGTTGCTTTTTCTTTTCGGGGTCCAACACCGCCCTTAGAATCCTGGGATCCATCTGAAAGGATGGACCGGCGGCCGAACCCTGGGCGGGCACGGGCACGAAGGGCTGGGCTGACGCCAGCTCTGGCAACGCTCGCTTCGAGGCCTCGACAAGCGGCGCGACGTCGATCCTCCGCCCGTCCTTTGTGATCAGCACCATTGTCTCGCTGTCGTACCCGCTCGGATCGGAAAATGAATCGTCGTTGCCGGAAAGCTGGAGGTCCTTCTGGTCTTTGTTTTCGAATCCGCGCTCGCCTTCGCTTATGCCCTTCGCGGCGCGATAGGTGGGTCCCCGCCAGTCCGGAAAGAGCCGGAAGCTTTCTTCGGCCCCTGCCGCGACCGTTGCGGACTCCACTGCCGGCGCCTGGCGGACAGCTTCCTCCGCCCGGCGCTGCCAACCTTTCGCTTCCTCGGCTTTGGCAAGAGCGTCCCGCAGCGCGACGGCACTCGCGGCGGAATTGGGAGCCTGCCGCGCCTCGACCAGCGCCTGCTGCGCCTGCGCAACTTTCTGCTGCGCGAATTGAAGCGACTCCAGGGCCTCCGGAGGGGCAGCCGGCGCCGGTTTCGGCGGTGTCTTGGATCCCGAAGGGCCTTCCTTGGGTTGCTCCTTAGGCCTGACAATGACGTCGTTGAGCACGAACAGCGCCTGCTGTTGGGCTGCGAGGAACTGGCCAAGCTCGGAGACCGCGTTCTGGATGGACTTGTCGTCCGGCCCGGCCTGCGCCGCACCGGAAAAAAGAAGCACGAGGGCTGTCGCGCACCGGCGAGAGACCGATCGTGCCGCCTTCATTGTCAGGGCGCCGGAGTCGGCAGGCGCTGCTTCAGCCGCTGGACGTCGGCGTTGATTTCGTCAATCGAATCGCGCAGCACATCCGACTGGTTGTGCATGGCCGCCTCGCCGGCGTGGTCGATGGCGGCGCGCACCTTCGGATCGGTTTGGGCGCGGGCGAGAAGATCGGCGGAATCGCGGTATGCGCCGGAGTCCTTCAAACGCTGCAGCTCCAGCCTCATTTGCATCGTCGGGTCGCCAGACTCCCCGAGAAGCTTGAGCCGGTCGCGCTCCTGGTTTCGGACGCGGAGCAGGACTTGGTCCAATTCGACCGCAAGGTCGGGGTTCTTCCGGATCTCCTGCATGTCGGCCGAGATCTGTGCATGGCGCAGCTCCTGGTTCTTCGTGCGAAGCTCCCGATAGGCCTGCTCGGCGCGCTCGAGTTGGGCGTATGCCCGGTCGGCGGCTTGCCTGGCCTCCTGGTCCTCCGGCGCGAACAAGGTCCCCAAGACCGCGCTGGAGCAAGCGTCGCGGGCGAGCTCCGCTTCTTTTTTCGCGCTTTCCAGGGCTGCCGCGACGAAGACGGGATCGTTCAGGGGACCGAGAGCCTCGGCGACGTCGTTCTTAAGCTGGTTCACGGCGGCAAGGTACACGGAAGACCGGGCCACGAGCCGTTTTTGCCAGCTCATGAAATAAGCTGCCTGTTCTTCCGGCACGGGCGAGGCGGTCCTGCTGTTGTATTCGCCGAACTCCGCCAGGAGCGCCTTTTTTTCCGCCTTCAACTGTCCGTCACGGAAGTCCAACCCGGGCTTTAACGACTCCGCCTCCGCGGGAACCGGCGGCGGATCCGGAAGATCCACGCTTGCCGCAAGGGCCCGCCCTTGGACAAGCACCATGATCACAATGGAAGCAAGCGCCGCGCATCTTTTGCCGGACCTCCAAGTCAGGCGGCTCATAGCGCCTCCGCAGTCATGACGGTTAAAGTTGGCTCGTTGCGAAACCGATGGTTTCGGAGTTTATCGTCGCCGGAGCCTGCGACAAGCCCATTCGCCCCCTCCCCCTCGATGGAAAGATACAGGACCGAGGGAAAGCGCATTTCAACGGCGCGGAATCCACGGAAGGATCGCCGGCCGCAGCACGTTGAGGCCGGCGTGCTCAGTCCATGAGACGGGTCGCCGTCAGAACGACTTTCGCGCTAGCGATAATTCTTGTCGTCCAGGCGTTTCAAATCCACGCCGTCCGCAAAAACGCCGAGGGTGACGGCCGCAAAGGTGAACACGGTGGTGCCCGGTTCAAGGTGACCGCCAAAAGCGCGGTTCGGATCCGCCAGAGTGATGTGGGGATGGACTTCGCCGTCGATGACATAGCCGTTCATCCCGATGATGTCCGCAGATCCTTCCGGATCCTGGGAAAAGACGTTCTTCGAAGGCAGAGTCCTGTTGCTGACGGTGTGGAGGGAATAGCTCCGAACCGAGCCGACTGCCGAAAGGATGACCGCATTGCGGATGTGCAGTTCCTGCACCATGCGCTTCAGTCCCGCCAGAAGGTCGCTCTGGTACTTGAACCGCAATACGACGACGCGCTCAAATTTCCCCTCAATGGCGTAGACATCGGGAACGTCGCTGCTGTTGGGTTTCGAATCCTCGGCTGCGGTCGTGGCCCGGACGACCTCCGTGCGCGTTTCCGCGCCGGATAGAAGGCTCAAGGCGATGAGAAATTGGACGGCTGCAATGATCGTTTTCATTTTCATGGGTAAAATGGGACGGACTATTCAGGATGGGCGCATTCCAATCCCGGATCGAAACTCTTCCGGATACAGTTTTACGCCCGCATGTACGGTTTGAGATACTCGTTCATGAAGTCCACCCTTTCCATTTGATGTGCCGTGAGCAACGAAGATATCCCTTTCGCACGGGAGTCAAAGATCGTTCTGGTGCCGATTCCCTTCAATTGACTAGGATCATCCGATGCCGCCCGAAACGCCATCCGACGCCACCCCGGCTCTCGACAGACGGCTCCTTCGTTCCGCGGTGCTCCGGGTCGCCGTGACGGCGCTCCTGGCGGCCGTGGGCGTTTTGACCTGGAGCCAGGTGGCGATGCACAACGACACGGAGGCGTTCTACCGGACGACCCTCGCAAAGAATCCCGGAGCCTGGATGGCGCACAACAACCTCGGCGTTTACCTGCAGGAGCACAAGCTGCCCGGGGCGCAGGCGGAATTCGAGGCGGCGCTTCGGTTGCAGCCCGATTATGTGCCGGCGCAGTACAATCTCGGCGTCAGCCTGCTGGCTTCGGGCCACCCTGAAGAGGCGGTGGCGCATCTGGAAAAGGCGGCTGGCACACAGCATCGGAAAGAGGTGCATCTGTACCTTGGGGCGGCGCTCACGGACCTGCATCGCTATGGCGAGGCCGCAGCCGAATACTCGTTGTATGCACAGGTCGAGCCGGCCAGCGGCGCGGCGTGGCTTGGGCTCGGCAACGCCCTGGCTTCCGAAGACAGGCTCTCGGATGCCGTGCCCGCCCTTGCCAAGGCGATGCAGATCCTGCCTGAGAATCCGGAGGCGGCGTTCTCCCTTGGCGACGCCCTCGTCGGATTGAAACGGTATGCGGGGGCGGCGGCCGCATATCGCCAGGGCCTGGCGCGCGCACCCGACCGGACCGAGGCGCGCATCAACCTCGGCAATGCGCTCGTCCTGTGCGGCCAAACCGGAGCCGCCGTGGCCGAATTTCGCGAGGCTTTGCGGCGGCAGCCGGGCGATCCCGCGTTGCAGAAAAGTCTCCAATGGGCGCTGGACGTGCAGGCAAATGGCGGCGCGCCTGCACCGTGAGCAATCCACTCAATTCAAGGCCCTGTTTCGAAAATATGCCCAATTGCGTTCGCGGTGCAGATATTACGCTCGATGATTGAAGAAAGAGCCTTCCCGATTACGCGCCAGTTTGATGCCGGCAAACTGATGGTTGTGCTTGGCTTGCTGCTGACCGTTGTTTCGCGCCTTCCATTCGTCTTCTTTGGCTACGAACTCAACGTGGACGAAAGCGCGCAGATGGTGCTCGCGAAACGCATGGCCTTCGACTGGATGCCCTGGCGGAGCGCCGATTACCTCACCTGCGGTCCGCTCAACGCAGGGTTCCTGGCACTCCTCCACTGTTTTGGCATCCCGATCGCCTATGTATCCGCGCACGCGATCTCCCTTGTGCTGCTCCTGTCGATCCTATTGATGGGCTGGCGGCTCTCCGCGGGGCTGTTTGGGCCGCGCCCGGCTGCGCTCGCCTTCTTTTCCGTGGCCGCGTGGCTGTCCTGCACCGTGGGGCCTCAGTTTGCGCACTACGGCTCCGAGCTGCTGCCCTCGTTTCTTGTCGCCGCGGCTCTTTGCCTCGTTGTGGAAAATGGGGAGTGCTCGCCGACCCCCTGGAAGCTTGCCGTTGGTTTCTTCATCATCGGTCTGGTTCCGTGGGTGAAGCTGCAAGCGGCGCCCATCGCCTTGGCTCCCTGCATTTGGATCGTCGCAGCCCTTCGATCGCCGTCAACCGCATCGCCGGAATCGAGGCGGTCCGCGAGGCTCCGTGTTGTCATCGCGGCCATCGCCGCACTGTCGCCAACATTGATCATGTTGCTTGTCTGCGATTATGCCGGAACGTTGGCCTATTTCTGGAACTCTTACATATTGAACAACTTGTTCTACTCAGGCAGCAATACGATCCAAAGCCTGTGGTTGCACATTCGAGCGGCCAACCAGAGCCCGCTCCTGGAAGGCCTGATGATGGCTGCAGTCGCCGCGCTCATTCAGGTATCCCGCCCTGCCTGGACACCAAGGTTGCCGCGCAACCTGCTGCTTCCCGCACTCCTGCTTGCGGCCGCTTTCTATGCCGTTTTCAAGCCCGTGTACGATTTTCCGCACTATCAGATATTCCTGATATACCCGATCCTGTTGGCCGTGGCCTATCTGTTCCGGAGAATCATCCTCGCCGTGGAGATCCTGGACGACGGCTTGCGCCAGCGCGTATTCCTGGCGATTGCATCGATCGTGATCGCCGCTCCGATTCTGGCCAACTCGCAAGGTTACGTCTCCGGCTGGTGGCTGACGGCAAAGGATTCTCCAACGCTCAGCTCAGCCGAGCGATCGCTGAGCGCCCCCTTGGCGCCTCTGGTCCCGCGCAAGGCATCCCTTTTTGTCTGGGGATGGGCGCCCTCCCTCTATCTCGATCTGGACGCGCGCCCGTCGACCCGGTACCCCATCCATCAGTTTCTCGTGCAGCCCTCTCCCTACAGGGACTTCATGCGCCGCCATCTTCTTCAAGACCTGCAGCGCGAGCGCCCTGAATGGATCGTTGTCGTGGAGAAGACGGAGATCCTCGAACTGGGATCCACGCCGCCCTTTCCCGAGCTGCAATCGATGATCGACAAATCCTACGGCCTGGCCTTTCAAAACCTTGATCTGCGCGCATACCGCCGAAATGCAACCGCCCCCCGGGCGGATTGAACGGGAACAATCATGACCCCATTTGTTCCACTGGCGGACTTCGGCCCCGGAAAAGTCGCGCCAATCGCCGATCTCGCAGGCTTGAAATTCCTGGTCGTCGGCGCGGGATTCTATGGCGCGGTCATGGCCGAGCGCATCGCGTCCGTCCTGAACGAACGGGTGGTCGTGATCGATGTCCGCAACCACATCGGCGGCAACTCATTCTCCTATGCCGACGACCGGACCAATATCGAGATCCACGCCTACGGCTCCCACATCTTTCACACATCCAACGAGACCGTCTGGAATTACCTGACCTCGTTCGCAAAGTTCAATTCCTACATTCACAGGGTGTACACGGTTCATGATGGAGCCGTGTACTCGATGCCCATCAATCTTCACACCATCAATCAGTTCTTTCGCAGGAGCTTCAACCCCGGGGAAGCCCGGGAGTTCATTCAGCAGGAGGTCCGCAACGCCCTTTTGGAGAGGACGGACAATCTGGAGGAGAAGGCGATTTCCCTCGTCGGGAAGAGGCTCTACGAGGCCCTCATCAAGGGGTACACGGAGAAGCAATGGGGGACAAGCCCGGCCCGGCTCCCGGCCAGGATCATCACGCGTTTGCCCGTCCGCTTTGACTACAACAACCGGTATTTCTCCGACAAGTGGGAAGGGCAGCCGATCGGCGGATACGGGGCCCTGTTCGGCCGCATGCTGGGCCACCGCAATATTTCGCTGCACCTGGGTGTCGACTTCTTTGCCATGCGCGACCGTGTCCCGCCGGGCTGCAGGGTCATTTACACCGGGCCCATCGACCGTTATTTCGACTACCGGCTTGGCGTCCTCGGATGGCGGAGCATCAGGCTCAAATGGCGAAGCGAGGCGACGGACGACTTTCAGGGGACGTCGGTGATGAACTATGCCGACCTGGATGTTCCCTTTACGCGGATTCACGAGTTCAAGCATTACCATCCCGAGCGGGCGTATCCTCTCCGGGAAACCATCATTTGCGAGGAGCACCCGCTCCCGGCGGGGAAGGACGACGATCCTTGCTATCCGGTCAGCGCCGATGCCGACAAGAGGCTGTTCTCGATGTACAAGGAGCTGGCCATGGCGACCCGAAACGCGATTTTTGGCGGCCGGCTGGGCAACTACGTCTACATAGACATGCATCAGGCGGTCGCCATGGCATTGGGCGATTTCGACAGGTTCAGGGTTGAACATTGCAAGGTATCATGAACGCGCCGCGGCCCGAATTGATCGTCGTGATGCCCGTGCATAATGAGGAGGGCGTCATAGCGTCAGTTTTGGAAGAGTGGATGGCGGTTCTTGCCGCACTGGGCATCGCATTTCAGATCCGGCTGTACGACGACGGGTCAACGGACCGGACCTCGGAGCTGGTCCGCAAGGCTGCCGGCTCCGACCCCCGCCTGGTGCTGATCGAGAAGGCGAACAGCGGGCACGGAGCGACTATTCTCAGGGGCTACAGGGAGTCCGGAGATGCGGAATGGCTTTTTCAGACCGACTCCGATGACGAGATGCCTGCGCTTCCATTCAGGGAATTATGGCGGCTCCGCAACGAGGCGGATTTTGTGATTGGCAACCGGCAAAGCCGGGCGGCCCCGTGGTCCAGGAAGATCGTGACCCGCCTGTCGCAATGGACCGTCTGGCTTCTTTTCGGAGGCCGGATTCGGGACGTCAATTCGCCGTACCGATTGATGCGAAACTCCCTGTTCAGGGAGCTTTTTCAGGCGATTCCCGGGGATACCTTCGCTCCGAATCTCATCATATCCGGGTTTGCGAGCAAAAGCGGGCTTAGAGTCGCAAGCATCGAGGTTCCCGTTGCGGTTCGCCGCCCCGGATCGGCTTTGATGAAAAGATGGAGTCTATTCGCGGTCGCGCTCCGGGCGTTTGGCGAGACGATTGCCTTCCGAATTTCAGGCAGGATGCCCATCCTGATGAAAAAATGACGGATCCGCGTGCCGTTCCGCAGAGTTCGGGCCGCTTCGGGCCCGGCGCCGTATTCGCCGTTGCCGTCGGGATCGCGCTGGCGTTTGCGCTCTTCACCGACCAGCGGTGGGAGGACTATTACATCACATTCCGGGTCAGCCAGAACCTGGCCAGGGGCGCCGGACTGGTCTATCAGTCCGGCGAAAGAGTCCACGCTTTCACTTCGCCCTTGGGGGTCCTGCTCCCGGCCCTCATCAGCTGGTTGACGGGGACCCGATCCGACGAGCTGACCTTTTGGATCTTCCGGCTCGCCACGATCGGCGCCTTCGGCGGCGCTGTCGCCACAGTCTGGTCGATTGCCCGGACACTGGGATGGAGCTTATGGTCCTGCGCATTGGCCTCCGGCCTGCTGATGACAGACGCAAAGTCCGTCAGTTTCTCCGTCAATGGGATGGAGACGGCTTTCATGCTCTTGTTTCTCGCGCTGGCGATCCAGCGACTGGTCGTCGATTCGAGACGCGGTGGCTGGCGACTGGGCTGCTGTTGGGCGGGACTCCTATGGACCCGCCCCGACGGTTTCGTGTTTTTCGGCAGCGTCGCTCTTGCCTGGTGGCTCTTCGCCCCGGGCTCGAGCGCGCCCGGGGGCCGCAGGGACCTTGCCGGGCTCTACCTCAAGGCGGCCGGCGCATGCGCCGCCCTTTATCTTCCCTGGTTCATCTGGGCCTGGTGCTATTTCGGATCGCCCGTGCCGCATACGGTCGTGGCAAAGGGGCTCAGCCTTCATCCGCCCGGTTGGACCACGCTGCTCGTTCAACTCGTTACCCTGCCGATCCGGGCCTGGGGCGCCGGCGGATGGGATACCCTCCTCATGCCCATCTATTTTGGAGGCTGGCCGCATTTCATCGTGTACCTCGGCCGCCCGCTGGTCGCGATCGCGTTGTGCGCGTTCGCATTGCCGCGAATGGGCACTTCCGTGAGGGCGCTGTCCGTCGCCCTCGTTTTCGCGGTATTCTACCTGACCAGCATCGATCTATTCCCGTGGTACTTTCCACCGGCGGCGATGCTGACATTCCTGGTCCTGGCGGGCGTCCTCGAGGCTGGCCTTAGGGCCACCCGCCATAAGTTCATCCCCATCGCGGCCGGGGCGGCCGCCGTCCTGTTGACGGTATCGCTGCTCCTCGCCTCCACATGGGAGCTCCGCCAGCAGCAGCAAATCATCGAAGTCAACCGAAGGGCGATCGGCGAATGGCTAAGGTCCCATCGCAGCTCCCCCAACGACACCGTCTTCCTGGAACCGCTGGGCTACATCGGCTACTATTCCCAGCTCAAGATGCTCGATTACCCCGGGCTGTCTTCACCGGAAGTGGTCGCAGCCCGCCGCAAAGTCGGGGAAAACTGGCTTGAAATTATCGCTGCGTTGAATCCTCGCTGGGTGGTGCAGCGGCCGAATGAGTTGCACACGGACGATCAGACCCTCAACAGCTGGTTCTTCAAAACCTACTCGCCTGCAAAGGTCTTCCACGTTGGCGACCAGGTTGCGGCAATTCATTTTCTGCCCGGGAGACCCTACCTGGTGCACGACCAGGCCTTTCTGGTCTGGAGGCGAAACGATTGACGTGACAGGTCCGGCTCTGGCATTGCGGCCAGACTGTCGCGAATTACTGGGCTTCGGTGCTGCTGGTCCGCGTCACTGGCGCCAGTTTGCCGAGGCGGATGTCCAGCACCCGTTCGTGGGATAGTTTCATCGCCGCGATCATGTCCGGGTATGGACGGTCGGTTACGTCAACCATGCCGATGTTGTAGTTTTCCCCGTCGAAGCGCCCTGTGTTGGGCTCGTCGATGAACTGAAACCAGTGCGCGCCGATGATGGCTGGATTGGCGGCGGCGCTCTCGACGTAGCACCGGTACAGCAGCGCCTTCTCTGCCTGCGACCAAGCCAGCACCAAGCCCGGGGCCATGCCCCTGCCGGGCGTGCCATTGTGGAACTCGCCGATAAGGATCGGCCGGCCGGTCAGCTCATGGAAATGCTGGATCCGCTGGGGGTCGGGCGTCGTCTGGTACACGTTGTGGCTGTACACATCGAACAGCCGCCCCATCCGGATCACGTCGGGCGGCGGGCTGCCGCCAAAGCGGATGCCGAGGTTGAGATGATTCGGGTCGTGCCTCTTGACCGCCGCAATAATCACCGTGAGGAAGCGGTCGAAGGCGTGGAGCGCGAATGTGCGGCGGCTTTCGGCATTGTCCCCCTTTTCGGCCAGCCATTTCTTCAGCTCGCGGGCGATGCCCGTTTGGGGCGCGGCCAGGATCACGTCCGCAAGCTCTCCTTCCCGATTGGGCCACGCCGGCTCGTTGCCGACGAAATAGCCGAGGAGGAAGGGATCGTCCCTGCAGGGTCCGCAAGAGCGAGCGGCGATGCCATCGACCCGCGACTCGAAGTCGTCCGCATAAACATCCGGCAGACCCATGAACGTCTGGCCCGCCTGCCACTCGCGGATCGTCACGACATAGGGTTGCCGTGGTTGGGCGGCAACCAGGTTCTGGTCGCCACCATAGAACGTATTGAGGCCCCAGTCCGCCATGCGCCGGGCGGTGAGTTGCGCCCACTGCTGGCGCCAGGTGTCGCCGCCTCCGTAGCGCCGCACCAGGTTCCACGTGTAGAACGACGCGGCGACCCCGTTCTGCCCCACGCCGCCGCCAAAGCCCCGTCCTCCGCCGGGTCCCGCGATGTCCGCCGGGGGAAGAACCGTGAAAATCGGCTCGCGCCCGGTCACGCGCGTCGCCGAATTCGTAGAGATGCCGTTGGCGCCATTGGAGAAGAACAGGTGCCCCTCGGGATCCACGAACCACCACTTTCCTTCGATCTGTTCGACGCGAAAGAAGCCGGTCGCCCTCGCCTGGGTTTTCGCGAAACCGCCAAAGCGGTCCCGGTCGGGCACGGGGTTCTTTCCCAGCGCCGCGGCCTCACCGTCCCACGCCTTCTTCAGGTCTTCCAGGGTCCGCGCCTTGCCGGGCCAGTCAGCGGGGATCCACTGGCCGAATGGGTCCACCAAGAGCTTGGGCTCGAGCACCTCGTCGCCAGGCGATTCCCTCGCCAGCGAGACCGACTGGATCTCAAGCCTGGGCGAACCCACCGGGTCGCGCATCGTCACGCCGATTGCCTGCACCTCGTTCAACGGCCCATAGCCGCCCGACCCTATGTTCATGAAATAGGAGCCGCCCAGCTTGTTGCTCATCGACGCAAGGTCATAGCCCCCGCTCGAAGGCGCGGAAAAGTACTTCAGCGGAATCGCCGCCCGCACGAGCGCGTTTTGAAACGGGTGCAGCCGCTTCGCGATCACTTTTCCGGGCGTATGCAGCTCAAGCTCGATCCGCTGCGGGGAACTAGCCCGGAATTCCAGCACGAGGAAGTTGTAGCCGGACCAGTCGGACGGCAGGTCGGGATTTAGCTCCTTGAGCGTCCACAGCCGCGAAACAGCGCCGCGGCCCTGAAACACCACCTCCACGGGCCCGGCTTGGGCATTCGCACTTGCAAGACCGACAGCCGGCCCCAGCAAGATGGCACATCGCAGAGTCTGAAGTATCCTTGTCTTCATGAGGCTGGGACGGGATGGCCGGTTCCGACCGGTTACGGATCGTGGAATCGGAGCCGCAAAGGCTCAGAGATCCCAGGGTGACGACGGCGTTCCGGCGTCGGAGGCCCTGGGCTTCCGGCTGAACGGGAGAATCTTTCCCGAGTGGACTTCGAACAGCCGCTTGTGCGTCGCCTTCGCGGCTTCGACGAGTTCCGGGTACGGGCGGTCCGTGACGTCGACGAAGCCGATGTTGTAGTTTTCGCCATCCATGCGGCCGAGCACCGGCTCGTCGCGCCAGGCGAACCAATGGGCGCCGAGCGCATACGGCAGCGACAACGCCTGTTCGACATAATAGCGGTAGCCGATGCCGCGCTCGGCCTGGTCCATCGCCTGCACGAGGCCGGAGCCGAGGCCGTTCTCCGGAACGCCAAAATGAAATTCGCCGATCAGGATCGGCCGGCCGGACAGCCGGTTCGACCGTTCCACCTGCTTGGTCGGCTCGTATTCGTACACGTTGATGCTGCAAACGTCGAAGACGCGCGCCAGCTGCAGCACATCGTCGGCCACCTTGCCGCCGAAGCGGATGCCGAGATTCAGGTGGTTCGAATCGTACTTGCGGACCGCGGTGCAGACAACGTCCAGGTATTTCTCAAACGAGCTGACGACGAAATCCTTCCGCCGTTTCGCCGTGTCGCCCTGGGCCAGCCAGTCCTTCAGCTTCGCCTTGGTGGCGGTGTCGGGACCGGCGAGGATCAAGTCGACAACCTCGCTTTCGCGGTCGCCCCACGGCGGCTCATTGCCGATGAAATAGCCGATGATGAGCGGGTCGTCCTTGCGCGGCGTGCACTGGGCATCCGCCGCCTTGTCGATGGACTGGGCAAAATCATCGGCGTATACGTCCGGCACCCCGAGAAACGTCGTCGCCGGCTTCTGCGGCCAGCGCAGGAAGACGATGTTCGGCCGGCCCTGGCCGCCGGTGCTCATTCCCCAGGAATCAAGCCGGCGCGCCGTTCGGCTGGCCGATGCGGCTTGAGCCGCGGCCGCCGTCGCGCCGACCGGCTGGCCCCCGGCGCGGGGACCGCCGCCGAAGCCGGCTCCGTTGCAGCTCGTCGACAGAAACAGATGGCCGAGCGGATTCACGAACCACCAAACGCCGGCGATCTGCTCCACGCGGAAAAAGCCGGTGGCATTTGCCTGGGCGTTCTTGTACCCGCCCATTTCGTCATAGCCAAAGTCGGCGCCGTTGCCGAACGCCTTCTCCTCGTCGGTCAGTTCCCGCTCGAGCTGCGCGCGGCTGTGGATCTTCCGTGACCAGTTCGCGTGCGCCCATTGGCCGAACTCATCCAGGACGGGCTTGCCCTCGAGGAAATCCGAGCCCTCGTCCTGCTTCGACAGATGAACCGACCGGACCTCGATCACGGGGTGGTTGATCGGGTACTGCATGGCAAAGCCCACCGCCTCAACCGACTTCAGCTCGCCGAACGGCCCCCAGACGGACATCCAAAACGAGTCGGTGCGGCGGTTGATCGTGGAGGCGAGGTCGGTCCCGGACTTGTCCATGCCCATGAAGTACTGCAGCGGAATCGACGCCCGGAACCAGACGTCCTGGCCGAGGGGCTGGATCTCGATCCGTCGCGGGCCGTCTGCGGTGTAGGCCCAGATCGCGAATCGCTGCGGCGTGGAGGCTTTCAACTCCAGCACCAGATGCGTGTAATCCGACCAGTCGGACGGGAGTCCCGGGGCGACGTCGGCCAAAGCGAGCTTGTGTTCGCTGAGGACGCCTTCGAAGGCGAGCCTTCGGGGCTTGTCCGCGCCGCGGGCGACCGCGGCCAGGAGGGCGAGCCCTGCGAGTGTCTGATGTGCCAGGCGGCGGCAGGATTTTGGGGTGATCATGGTCTTGTGGATTGATCTCAAGGGTGCGGGAGAAAGTCGAAATCAGGCAATGCCATTGATCCGCAGCGTGACCGCGTAGTCTGAAGGGGGCTTCTCCGGGAGTTTCACCGTCAGGCCCTGTTCGTCCTGCGACCACTCCATCCTGCCGTCATGGCCAAGCAGGGAAACGTCCGTCACCTTCCGGCCGGCGAGCTGGGGAGAGTTGGCCGCCAGGGTCTTGATCTGCGCGGTCCGCGACTCGGGCCAGGCGAGGACAAACGCATAGACGGTTCCGGCCTTGGCGGTGAATCGGATGTCCTGGGAAGTGTAGGCGGTGTTGCGTTCGCGGCCGGAGAGCCGGGTCGGGCCCTCGCCGAAAGTCTTCCATGGGCGGGTCGCGAAGATGCCCTCGCCGTTGACGTCCATCCAAGCCGCCAGCCCTTCCAGGAATGCCACCTCGTGCTCGTCAATGGTGCCGTTGCCGCGGACGGGAATGTTGAGCATGAGGTTTCCGTTCTTGCTCACGACGTCCACCAGCATCCCGACGACCTGCGAAACGGTCTTGTAGCCGTTCTTCTCCGCGAGCTCCCGGCTGTAATGCCAGTCACCGATGCAGGTGTCGGTCTGCCACGGCTCGGGGCGGATGCCGTTGGCGACGCCGCGCTCGATGTCCTCGACAAAGGAGCCTACGTGCGCCGGCTCGATGTGCTTGCCATTGACAACGACATCCACCGTGCCGCCGTTCCGTGCCACGCTTGAATTATAATAGTGGGAAACGAGGTCGAGCCCCGCCTGGCCCAGCGGCAATTCGTTCGTGTCGAAATAAAGCACGTCGGGCTGGTACTTGTCCACGAGGTCCTGGGTGCGCAGAAACCAATTCTGGCAAAAGCTGGCGACCGGCATCGGGTTGCTCTTGGCGAGGCTTGTATTCTTGTTCTGCCAGTCCCGCACGGTCTGGGCGCTGGTCAGCCCATCGGGCATCACCACGGAAGGGCCGGTGTAGAGATCCTGCGGATCGAGCCCATCCCACCACTTGCCCTTGCCGTCCGCCTTTGTGAGGGTGAAAGCGTCGTAGCGCACTCCGGCGAGCGGCCCTTCGCCGTCGTAGCCATAGGCCGGCTGCAGCCAGCGGGGCGCCCACGACGAGTGGTTGCTGATGCCGAAGCGCAGTCCGTTTGCGCGCGTCACCTTGGCCCAGATCCCGACGATGTCCTTTCGCGGGCCCACGTTCACCGAGTTCCAGGCGTGGTACTTTGAATCGTACGCGTCGAAATTGTCGTGGTGAGTGCCGAGGGCGAAGAAATACTTTGCCCCCGCCCGCTTGTAGAGCGCCATCAGCCTCTCCGGCTCCCAGCGGTCGGCCTTCCAAAGATTGTCGATCTCCATGAACCCGAACTTGGAGGGGTGGCCGTACGTCTTGACGTGATAGTTATAGTCCTTTTCCCCCTGCATGTACATTCGGCGCGCATACCAGTCCCCCTGCTCGGGCACGCACTGCGCGGTCCAGTGCGCCCACATGCCGAACTTGGCGTCCCGGTACCAGTCCGGAAACCTGTAGTTTTGGACGAGCGATTCCCAAGTCGGCTGAAACGGGCCCGGCATGAGCGTGCGGCCCGAAGGATTGGGGTCGGACGCCCTCAGGCGCGACGGCCACAGCGAAGCCGTCAAGCCAGCTCCTGCGGCGAGGGCGGACGTCTTGATAAAATCGCGGCGCGAAAGGGGATGCATCATGGGAATGGGAATAAGGTCAGTTTGGGGCTTCCTCGGCTCGGCAGAGGTGGGATGTTCGCCTGCCGTTATTTGAGCTTAAGTCCCGTGATTTTCAGGACGTAGGCGAAGTCGCACGGTTTCTCGGCCGGAAACTTCACCTTCAATCCATCGGCATCCCGGGTGAACTGCAGCTCCCCGGAGTGCCCGAGGAGTTCGACCTTCTCGACAGTGCCCCGCACCGGCCGGCCGCTGGCAAGCGACGTGACGACGGCCTCGTCGCCCGGCCAGGCCATCACCGTTGCATAGAGAGTGTCGCCCTTGGTCGTGAAACGGATGTCCTGGGGCTTGTACCCGTGGCGCGGGAGCCCGCCTCCGATTGTCTCAGGGCCGCCCTGATTCTGCCCGTTGGTCCGGCCGGCGAACCCGGCAGCCTTCGCCTTGACCATCACCGCCGCCGCGGCGTCCGCCGCGGGGCCTTCGCCATACTTGATCCACGGCCGCGTGCCGTAGATCCCGTCGCCGTTCACGTCGAGCCAGGCGCCGATCGCCAGAAGCACGTCCTGCTGCTCCTGCGGAATCGTTCCGTCGGCCCGCGGGGATATGTTCAACAGAAGATTGCCGTTCTTGCTCACGTTCTCAATCAGCTTCCAGACAAACTGGTCGGCGGGATAGGGCTTTTGACCCTCCACGTAGCCGAACTTGTTGGTGATGGGATCGTCCGGCTGCCAGACCCAGTCGGTCAGCTCCATTGGCGCCCTGCCCTCCCGCTCATAGTCCATGATCTGTCCCGTGACCCAGGCGGCTTGTTTGGCGCTGATGCCGACTTCCCTTCCCCATTCACTGGCGCGATTGAAGTAATAGGCGGCCACCCGGATCTTGAGCGGATCCCAGCTGTGGTCGGTATTCATGTCGAACCAGAGCATGTCGGGATGGTATTTGTCGATGGTTTCGATCCTCTTGGCGACCCAATCGTGCATGAACTTGATCCGGGCCTGCTCGCTTCGGTCGGCGACGTTGTAGAAGTTGGCCCATTTCGGGTCGTACTGGTCGCTGCCGGGAAGGGGGGGGATAAAATAGAAATGGAAGGCGGAATGGTCGGATATGCCGGTCTTCAGGCCGACTTTCTCCACCGCCTTGATGAGATCGCCGTCGAGATCGCGGTGGGGCCCGTAGTTCCTGGCGTTGTAGGGGTTGATCGCGCTATCCCAGTTGGAAAACCCGTCGTGATGCTCGCCCGGGGCGAGGACATATTTGGCACCCGCCTTCTTGAAGAGGGCGGCCCAGGCGTCGGGATCCCACTTGGCCGCGGTGTACATTGGAAGAAAGTCCTTGTAACCGAACTTCGTAGGAGGGCCGAAATGGTCTGTGTGCCACTGCATGACACCCCCGCCCTTCGGCCCTTTGCCGGCGCGGTCTCCGGCAAGGACTTCGCCGCCGTACATGTAGCGGACGTACCATTCGCTGGCGTGGGCCGGGACGGAGTAGATTCCCCAATGCATCATGATGCCGAACTTGCCGTCGCGGAACCAGTCCGGGTCCTTGTAGTTCTCCTGGATCGATTGCCAGGATTCCTTGAACGGTCCCTCGGGAACCGCGGGAATGTCCTTGAGGGCGGCGGCGATCATCTCCGGGGTGTCGCGAGCAGGCCTGGGGCCCGCATTGGAACGGCTGCCCGGCGCGGTGATGGCGTTGGTTTCCTCAACCATCGGGGCGCCGGGAGCGGCGGTCTGGGCGCGAAGCGGGACCGAGGGCGCCAGGGAGAAGGCTGCGGCTCCCGTGGCGGCGAGCCATTGGGTGGCGATCTTTTTCACGATTGTTCTGCGGAGTTTGCCATAAAGGATTCTGCGGGAAGACGGCCGAGCGGCATAAACACGGCACCAAAGCCCGACGCACGGTGCAATGTTTCGTTGCGTCAAAGGGAAGGCGCCACGGGTTTGATCTGGCTCGCGGGCCGGTCGAGTTGCAGCACCACGACCGTATCCATATCGCTTTGATCAGACGGCTCCACGGAGATTTCGATTCCCTGGTCCGTCTGGGCGAGGCGGGCGGCCCCGCCGCCGAGCAGGGAAGCGCCGAGGACCTTCGCCGGGATCGGCGGCAGGCGCAGCGAGCCCGCGCCCTTCCAGTCCAGGACGTGCACATAGATCTTCGTCTCCCGGCAGGTCGATGCTCCGTAGGCGCCCGGCAGGAAGGGACCACCGCGGGTGGCATAGATGCTTTCCCCGTTGGCGGCCAGCCAGCCGCCGACTTCCTTTAGCCGTTGGGCCTGGGGTGGATCGATGAGCCCGTCCGGCCTGGGCCCGACATTGAGGATCAGGTTGCCGTCCCGCCCAGCCACCTTTGCGAGCATCTGGACGCAGTCCCGCAGCGACTTGACCTTTCGATCCGGCTGCCAGCCCCAGGGGCCGCTGACCAGGGTCGTGCACAGCTCCCAGGGATGCTCGGAATCGAAATCGCCCAGGGCCCGGTCGCCCTCGCGCGAATGGAAATCCTCGGGCATGTCGGCCCGTCCGTTGATGACGACTCCGGGCTGCAGCTCGCGGAGCATGGCGTAGACCTTGTCCGTCTGCCAGCTGAAGCGCCCCTGGTACGACTGCCCCCGGGGGCGCTTCTGCCACTGGGCTCCCGACACCCAGCGGCCGCCAAACCCCAGCCAGTTGTTCTCGCCGCCGTCGAAGAAGAGGATGTCGATCTTTCCGTAGTTTGTCAGCAGCTCGCGAATCTGGCGATGGTACTGGTCGCGCATCAGCTCTGCATTCTGAAGCTGCAGGTCGGGAAAGAAAAATCCCGGAAACCGCCAGTCCAGGGGAGAATAATACAGCCCGACCAGCATGCCGCCCTCGCGGGCCGCCTTGACGTAGTCGGCCACGAAGTCCCGGTGGGCGGCGGCCTTGACGCTGTTGAAGTCGCCGCCTGGGTCGTCGAAAAGGGCGAACCCGTCGTGGTGGCGCGTCGTGAGCACCATGTATTTCATGCCTGCAGCCTTGGCCACGGCCACCCATGCATCGGGATCGAAATGAGGCGGCGTGAACCGGTCGGCCAGTTTGGCGTATTCGGTCACGGGAATCTGCTCGTTCCATTGCACCCACTCGCCGCGCCCGAGAATGGAGTAGAGTCCCCAGTGCATGAACAGGCCGAACCGCGCCTCCCGCCATGCCGCAATCCGGTCCTGGTGCTGCGCGGCCGTTTCGGTGAAGGTCTGCGCCCGGCCCGCGGAAAATGTCGCCGCCAAGCCCAGGATCGCCAGGGCGATCCGCGCCGGCTTATTGATGGAATGAACGACGGTTTTCATGGACTGCTGTCGAAGAAGCATCGGCACCTTGTTCTCCTCGGCAACATTGAGGGGCCAGATCCCCTTGTTGGGACGGTGGGCGCGGACATACGTGTACCCCGGGAGTATAATGACCAGGCAGCCGCAGGTAAGCGGAATCGCGCGTATGGATGCTCCAAAACCTTGGACTAATCACAGGTCTCTTGTTTTCAAACTGGCAATTCCCGCTTCGGAAGGCATCGAATGTCTGTGGCCCTTCTTATGAGAATTCTTCCTGTCGCCATGGTCCTTGCCATTCTGCCTGCCGCCGCCGGTGATGGGCCGGCTCAGGCGGCGCAGCCCGCCCCGGCCGCCGCCGGAATTGCGGCCTACGCGGCCGCGCCAAAGAACTCCAGCGGAGTCGCCTTCCACGAGGGCGGAGCCGGGCTGCCCGCCTACCCAGCGCTGGCGCGCGACGAGACGCCGGCGGCCCGGGCGATCCGCCTGAAATGGTACCGCGAGGCGCGCTTCGGCATCTTCATCCACTGGGGCGTGTATGCCGCGCTTGCGGGCTCCTGGCAGGGCAAGCCCTCCGGTGGCGAATGGATTATGAACGACGCCAAGATTTCGGTCGCCGACTACAAGGCGCAGGCAAGGAATTTCACCGCTTCGAAATATGATCCCCGGGCCTGGGCGCAGCTTTTCGATGATGCTGGGGCGAAATACGTCGTCATCACAGCAAAGCACCACGACGGCTTCACCCTCTACGATTCCGCTTATTCCGACTGGAACGCCGTCAAGGCCTCCGCCGCCGGCCGCGACCTGCTGCAGCCCCTGGCCGACGCCGTCCGCGCGCGCGGCCTCAAGTTCGGCCTGTATTATTCGCAGTCCCAGGACTGGGTGAATCCCGGCGGGGGCAAGGGCCGGACGCAGGCCTGGGACGACGCGCAAAAGGGCGACTTCGACGAATACCTTGCGAAGGTCTCCGTGCCGCAGGTGCGGGAGATCCTGCAGAAATACCATCCCGCCTACCTGTTCTTCGACACCGAGTACCAGATGACCCCCGAGCGGGCGCGCCCCTTCTTCGACCTGGTGGCGGGCTATCCCGCCCTCGTCGTCAACAACCGGCTCGGCGGCGGGGTGCTCGGCGACAACGCTACGCCCGAGCAGCGCATCGCCACCGATCCAATGAACCGGCAGTTCGAGGTCTGCATGACCATCAACAACACCTGGGGCTACCGCGCAAACGACGTGCGCTGGAAATCGGCCCGCCAGCTGATCCGCAATCTCTCGGACATCGCGGCAAAGGGAGGCAATTATCTCCTGAACGTCGGGCCGACGGCCGAGGGCGTGATCCCCCAGCCCGAGGTCGACCGCCTGCTGGCGATGGGCCGGTGGCTCAAGACCAACGGGGAGGCCATCTATGCGAGCGAGGCCGGCCCCTTCCCGCCCACGGCCGACTGGGGCCGGACCACGCAAAAAACCCACCCCGACGGTTCGACGACGCTGTATCTTCACGTCTGGAACTGGCCCGCCAACGGCGAGATCCTCCTTCCGGAGACGGCGCAAGCCCCGCGCTCCGGCCGCCTGCTGGCCGGCGGGGCGGCCGCGGCCGCCGAGATGACGGAAGCGGGCCTGCGGGTGACCCTCCCCGGCGAAGCGCCCGATCCCGACGTTTCCGTCGTCGCGCTTGAATTCGGCGGCCCAGTCCTGGCCGCCCCGGTCAGCCCATGAGGCGGGCCTCCGCCTGAAGAAGCTTCGCCACCGACCAAAATCCGCCCCCACCCTATGAATACCAAGATGTTGTTCGCCGCCGCGTCGATCGCGGCTTTTGCGAGTCTGTCGCCGCTGCCGCTTTCGGCCCAAATCGGCACGCGTTTCCCCTCGGAGAAGAAGGCTGTCGAGGACCCCGTGACGGGGACGCAGCTTACGTTTTTAACGAGCCGGGACGCGCCCGATTTCGGCGACCACAAGATCTACCAGACGCACCCGGACTGGACCTCGGACGGCAAATGGGTGATCTTCCGCTCCAATCGCGCGCCCGGCCAAGCGATGGCGGTGAACGAGGAAAGCGGCGTGATCGTGCAGGTGACCGAGAAAGGCTACGAGGGCATGCTCTGCCTGGCGCGGCACTCGATGAAACTCTACCACTTCGTTGACGTGAGCGCTCCGGTCACGCAGCGCAACGGGCCGGGACGGCCGCCTCCGCCGGCGGCCGCGGCGCAGGACGCCCCTCCGGCCGCAGGCCAGCCCCCCGCCGGCCAGGGTCAAAGGGGAGGGGTGGGCGGTTTTGTCCGTTCGCACGGGCCTTTTCAGATCATCGAGACCGATCTCGCGAAAGTCTTCGCGGACAGCGAGGCGGGCACAATCCAGCCGGCCTCGGATTACGAGCGCGTTTGCTGCACCCTGCCGGAGGGCCTGTATGGCGACGGCGACATGGGGATCGATGCGACAGACAATTTCATCTATCTGCGAGTGACCGGCGACGGGGTCCTGAAGCAGGTGCCGGAAGGGATGACGCCGGCCGGCTGGTTTGCAAAATACCTCGGACATCAACCCGACGAGATCCCGTCCCGAATGGGTGGCATGGGCGGGCCAAGGAGCCCCTGGACGGGCCTGGTCAGCATAGATCTTCAGACGGGCGACTTGAAATGGGTCACCGTGGCCCCGGTGAACATCAACCACACGCAGACGAATCCGTGGGTGCCGGGCGAGATCGTTTTTGCCTGGGAAACCGGCGGCAAGGCGCCGCAGCGCGCCTGGACTGTCATGGCCGACGGCACGGGCCTGCACCCGGTGTACCCCGAGCAGCGCTTCGACTGGGTCACGCATGAAGCCGTGATCACCAGGGATGAAGTCGCGATCGCCATCCTCGGGCTCCGCAAGCCGGTCTTCGAAGGCGCCCCCCCGTCGCCCGGCCTGCCGGGGCGTGAAAACTCCCCCATGCCCCCCTCGATGAGCCAGAACCCCGCGGGGGGCGACGACCATCCGACGGGAGTGGGCATCGTAAACCTGCGCACGCGCGAAGCGCGGATCATCGGCCAGGTGCCGGTCGGCAACCCGGGCCGCTCGATCTGGCACGTGAACGGCTCGGGAGACGGCCGCTGGGCGGCCGCCGACGACTTCCTGTTCCGGCTCTGGATCATCGACCGCCACACCGGCGAAATGCGGATGCTGGCGGACATGGGCCACAAGACGACGGCCGCGGACCATATCCACCCGACCTTCAGCGCGGACAGCACCAGGATTGAGATTCAGTCGGCGATGTTGTCGTCCAACGGGCACGCATTGAACATCTGCGTCGTGCCCGTGCCCAGAAGCTGGCTCGCCCGCACCTACACCGACAAGGCGCCCGAGTAGGCGCGGTCCGCGCCGCCCGTCCGTTGCGGACCGAGTTGCACCAAGCTGAGAATGCGTTTACCCATCCGGACGATGCGTGCAATCCGGGTGCATGAGAACGGCGGCGTGGAAAAGCTGCGGCTGGATGAGGTGCCCGTGCCCGAGCCGAAGGACGGCGAGGTGCGGGTGCGGGTGGAGGCCGCGGGGGTCAACTTCATCGACACCTATCAAAGGAGCGGGCTGTATCCCCTGCCCCTCCCTTTGACGCTTGGCCTGGAGGTCGCCGGAACGGTTTCCGCGGTCGGAGCCGGCGTGGCCGGCATCAAGCCGGGCGATCGCGTCGCAAGCGCGCGCGCAAGCGGGGGGTACGCCGACGAGGCGATCGTGCCCGCCGCCCACCTGGTCCCCGTTCCTGACGGCGTCGGCTTCCAGGCGGCGGCGGCCCTGCTCCTGCAGGGTCTCACCGCCCATTACCTGGCCTGCGATACCTTCGCGCTCAAACCCGGCGACTGCGCCCTGGTGCATGCCGCTGCGGGCGGGGTCGGGCTCCTGCTCGTGCAAATCGCAAAGCGCCGGGGCGCCCGCGTGATTGGCACCGCAGGGAGCGAGGACAAAGCCCGCCTTGCGCGGGAGGCTGGAGCCGATGAGGTCGTTCTTTACACCCGGGACGATTTTGCCGCGGCGGCGCGGCGCTTCACCGGCGGCCGGGGAGTCGACGTGGTCTATGACGGCGTCGGCAAGGACACCTTTGAGGGCAGCCTGAACAGCCTCCGGCCGCGCGGCGTTCTCGCCTCCTTTGGCAACGCAAGCGGCCCGGTCCCGCCCTTCTCGCCCCTGCTGCTTTCGCAAAAAGGCTCGCTCTATCTCACCCGGCCAACCCTCGTCCATTATACCCAAACCACAGCCGAGTTGCGGAGCAGGACCGCCGACTTGTTCCGCTGGCTCGCAGCGGGAGAGCTCCGAGTGCGCATCGGGGCCGCCTTTCCGCTGGCCGAGGCGGCCGAAGCCCAGCGTGCGCTCGAGGGCCGGAGGACCACGGGCAAGGTGCTGCTTCTGACCCGATAGCCGCGTTTCACCCGGATGAAATCTCCCCTGCTCACCCGCCGCGAAGTCCTGCTCGCCGGCGCGAAAATGACCGCGGCGTCCGTCCTCGCCGCTTCCCTTGGCCCGCGGCTGCGCGCGGCATCCGCCGGTTCTGGGGGCCGCAGGACATTTGATGTCGGAGATTACGGTGCAGCCGGCGATGGGGCCAGGCTCGACACCGACTCCATCCAGCGCGCGGTGGATGAGGCCGCCGCGGCCGGCGGCGGCGCCCAAGTGCTCCTTCGGGGCGGACGGCGCTACCTCATCGGCGCCCTCGTTCTGAAATCCGGGATCGATTTTCACCTGGCGGACGACGCCGAGATCCTCGTCAGCACCGACCCGCGGCACTTCGGCGGGCGCGCAGCCATCACCGCGGTGGACGCGCAGGGCCTGCGCATCACCGGGACCGGCACGATCAACGGGCGATCGCCCGAGTTCATGGATCATTTCGACGTCGAAAACGAATGGTGGCGGCCAAAGGGCTTCCGGCCGCGCCTCATCGCACTGACGGGCTGCAGGGACCTGGAAATCCACGACGTCTCGCTCGTCCAGGCCCCGAGCTGGACCCTTCACCTGCTCGGTTGCGAGCACGCGCTTGTGGACGGAATCAGGATCCGCAACCAACTCGAAGTGCCGAATTGCGACGGCATCGACCCCGACCATTGCCGTGACCTCGTGATCCGGAACTGCCACATTATCTGCGGTGACGACGCCATCGTCGTGAAGACCACGCGGCAGGGCGCAGCCTACGGCCCCTCCTCCAACATCCGGGTGAGCGACTGCGTCATCGAGACGCAGGATTCCGGCGTGAAGATCGGCACGGAAACCACGCAGGACATCAGCGGCGTGCGTTTCGAGCGCTGCGACATCCGGACGAGCTGCCGCGGCATCTGCATCCAGCTCCGCGACGAGGGCAGCGTCTTCGACGTCGATTTCCGCGACATCAAGTTTGTCTCGCGTTATTTCTCAGACCCCTGGTGGGGACGGGGCGAGGCCATCTCGCTGACGGCGATCCCCCGCGCGCCCGCGGCAAAGATCGGAACGATCCACGGCGTGCGTGTGACCAACGTCACGGGCCTGGCCGAGAACAGCGTCCGCGTCAGCGGTTCGGCGCAAAGCCGCGTGCGCGATGTCTCGTTGGAAAATGTCGACGTCACCCTCAACCGCTCGACCAAGTACAGGGGCGGCCTCTGGGACAACCGGCCGACCTCCGCCATAGCGGGCATCGAGGAGCACGGCAACCCGGGCTACGGGATCCGCCACGCGGACAACGTCGCCTTGAAGAACTGCCGCGTCGCCTGGGGCCCGAACCGTCCGGATTACTTTACGCACGCCCTGGAGGCAGAGGACGTTTCCGGTCTGACGCATCCCGGCTTCGTCGGCGAAGCCGCCCATCCCGAGCGCGACAAGGCCATCGAAATCCGGGCATAGACCCCGACGGCATTTCTCGCGTTCTTCGTGTCCGGCCCGCTGCGACTCGTCGCCTGCGGCGGCCCTCAATCGTGTCGCTTTCCGGCTTCCACCGGCAGCGCTCCATGGATGACCGCCATACGCATGCCGGCAGCATCAAGTTGGCATCCATTTGGCCTTGGATGCCATGGCGGACGGACAGTGTTCCGAAAAAAGTTCGTCTCTTCTTTATCGGAATTGCGTCTCTTCATCCGTCCTGTTTCCAAGGCCAGGGGAATGGAGAATTCATCAACCGTTTGGCCACGGCGCAGGAACCCGATCATGAACAACTCCAACAGAGGCAAGGGTGGATTTTGGACCCAAATTTGCGTTGCGGGGATCCTGCTGGCGCTGGTCCTGCCGCTGCGCGCCGCCGACGAAGCCCAACTCCTGTTGAACGGCCTGCCCGCAAAGGTGGACAGCTACAAGCCCGCGGACATCCAGTCGCTCGTGATGGCGAACGGGCTGCTCACCATCACCTTCGGCAAGGACGCCAATGGCGACTTCAGCGCCACGTCAGTCGTCAAGAACGGGCAGGAACTCGCGCACAACCTCCACGGCATCGAGCCGCGCGACAAGGATGCCCGCAGGACCTTCTACCTCGATTCCAACGCGGGCTTCGGCCACCTCGTCACGGACACGGTGCAGGTTTTCACGAATACGCCCGAACTGGTGCACTTCGCGGTGCTCGACCACCGCGCGCTGCACCTGGAGCACCATTTTGTGATGCTGAAGGGCGAAAGCGGCGTGCACCCCTACGTCATCATCAAGAGCGCACCGGGCGCAAGCACGGGCGAGATGCGCACGATGTATCGATTTGACCGGGATGTCCTCGACTTTGCGTGGGAGGCCGAACGCACCGGCCAGCAGCCAAAGTACGCATTTCTCCAGTCCATCTCCGACCCGGGCAACATGGGTGACGAGACTTGGCGCCTGCCGGACGGTTCCGTTTACCAGAAATACGACTACTGCGCCTACTACTCGGAGAGCCCGATGTGGGGGCATTACGGCCACGGCTTCGGCGTTTTTTTCATTCCGTCCAGCCTGGAATCCTACGCCGGTGGGCCGCTCCGGCAGGAACTGCTCGTCCACCAGGATGCGCTGATTCTGAATTATATTGGCGGAGGCCATTTTGGCGGAGGCGGATCCGCAACCGGCCGCAACGGCGAAAAAATCCACGGACCGTGGTATCTGTACTTCAACACGGGTGCGTCGCCCGAGGCCATCATCGCCGATGCAAAAAAGGCCGCCGCGGCTGAGAGGGCCAAGTGGCCCTACGCTTGGATGGACGAGCCGCTCTACCCTCTGGATCGCGCGACGGTCACGGGTCAGATCAAGCTCACCCATAATCGCTCTGCGGCTTTCGCAACCATCGTCCTCGGCCAGCCCGCCAACCCGCCCCGTTCCGGTGGCCGGGGCCGGCGCGGCACCGGGCCCGGAGGCGGCGCGGGACCAGGCGGGCCGGGCTCGGGGGATGGCCCGCGGCAACGCCGTCCCGGTCCCCCGGAGGAGGGCGATGCCGGAAGCGGCCCTCTGGGCCGCGGTGTCGTTCCGGAAGGCGCCGCCCCGGTGGCCGATCGCGCGAGCGTCCTGGTTTCGCAATGGGGCGACTACATCTTCTACGCCAGGGCCGACGCCGATGGCCGGTTCACACTGCCGGCGGTGCGATCCGGCACCTACACGCTTTATGCATGGCAGACTCAGGGATCGGTCACGCAGTCGTTTGCGAAGGACAACGTCGAGGTAAGGGGCGGCCGGCTGGATCTCGGCGAGCTCTTATGGGATCCTGCCTATCATCCGAACCTTGTATTCCAGATCGGCCGGCCGGACCGCATGGCCGGTGAATTCAAGTTCGGCAGCGCGCCGCGCTCGAATCAACTGGTCAACCAGATTCCGGACGACCTCACATTCACCATCGGCCGGAGCCGGGAGTCCGAGGACTGGTATTATGCGCAACACGGCCCGGCGGCGCCCGAAACCAGCACCTGGAACATCAAATTCAACATGGCGGCGGTTCCTGCGGGCGCCGCCTACCTGACCATTCCGGTGGCCGGCGGCCCGGGCGACATTGCGGTGCTCGTCAACGGGCAGCAGGTCGGCCGGGTGCTTCACGGCGACGACGCCAGCGTGCGCCGCGCCGCCAACCGCAGCGGCGTCTATGCGCGGTTTGAGCTCAGTTTTCCGGCGTCGGCGCTGAAGATGGGGGAGAACACTGTCAGCCTCCGCACGCTCCGCCCATCCGGAAGATTCAACGGCATCATGTATGACACGATCGTGCTCGAAACGGATTGAACCATGCCGTTCGGCATCGGCGCGAGCGCGATCCGCCCGCGCCATGTTGGCGCAGGCGATCGAATCCCATTCCAGCCTGGCAACTGCTTCTGTTTAGCCCACAGCCAAATCGGGAACGACAGCCCGCAGGCCCACCGCAAAGGCCTCCTCGTTCAGGGGCAGGACGGACGGTTTGTCCTTGAGCAGCTGGCGCAGCGTCAGGAGGAGCTGATTTTCGGGAAGGATCCCCGTCACCGCCTGCAGCGCCCCGAGCGCAACCATGTTTTTCGCCACCGGCCGGCCAAGGCTGCGCGCGATCTCAGTGAACGGCACCGGGAACACGCGCCTCCCCTCGGGCAGCGGCGGGGACCCCGGAATGACCGTCGAGTCATACAGAATGGTGCCTTTGGGCGCCACCGTCGGGGCGAACTTGGCCAGGCTCGGCGCATTGAAGGCGACAAGGATGTCGGGCTCGGGCGCCGCCGGATTGAGCACTTCGCCGGACGCGATGTGGACATCGGCATAGGAGGTCCCGCCGCGGCTTTCAGGGCCGTAGCTGGGAATGTGCGTGGCGTCGAAGCCTGCCGTTATGGCCGCACGCGCAAGGATCATCGCGGCGGTCTGCGCCCCGTCGCCGCCCGCGCCCGCGAGCTTGAGGCTCACGTCGCCGAGGGATCGCAACGGGCGTGTCGCCGGCCGCGTGCCGGGCGTTGCGCGCTCCGCGCCGGCCAGGGCAAGAATACTTTCCGGATCGTAGCCAGGCGGCTCGCGGTGGAACCACGGCTCGGCCATCACGTCCTTTTTCACGCCGAGCGGAAACACGGGCACCATCCGGTCGCGCACCCACTCCTCCGCAAGCTCGGGCGTGAGCTTGAGGTGCGTCGGGCACTCGGCCAGCACCTCGATGAACGCATAGCCGCGCCCCTCGGCCTGCAGGCGCAGGGCCTTCTCGATCGCGCGGCGCGCCTTCACGCGCTGCTTTGCGTCGAAGAGGGCGACGCGCTCGACGTAAACCGGTCCGTCGAGCTGCGCGATGAGTTCGGCGACGCGCAGCGGCTGGCCCATCGTCAGATCCCGCCCCTCGGGACTGGTCGTCGTCCGCTGCCCGAGCAGCGAAGTCGGCGCGAACTGTCCGCCAGTCATGCCGTAGATGGCGTTGTTGATGAAGATCACCGTGATCGGAACTCCCATCTGCGCTATGGAGATCGTCTCGGCCAGGCCGATCGAAGCCAGGTCGCCGTCGCCCTGGTAGCTGATGACGATCGCGTCGGGATTGGCGAGCTTGTGGCCGAGGGCCACGGCGGGGGCGCGGCCGTGCGCGGCTTGCGAGTTGCCGACGTCGAAGTAATAATGGGCAAACACGGCGCAGCCCACGGGGCTTATGAGCACGGTCCGGTCCTGCAGGCCCAGGTCACCGATGGCTCCCGCGAGGTCGCGGTGCACGATGCCGTGGCCGCAGCCCGGGCAATAGTGCGTGCTGTGGTTTTTGAGGCCCTCGCCGTGCGCATGCCGCTCGAAGTGGTCGTAGAAGACGGGCGTGTTCATGCGAACGCCTCCTGTCTTTCCCCGATCTTCGCGAGGATTTCCCCCTGCTGAGGAAGCACCCCCCCCATCCGGCGCACGTGCGCGATCGGCGGCGGGACGCGGTCGGCATGGCTCAGGGCCAGACGGAGCTCGTCCTCGAGCTGCCCGGGGCTCGCCTCAACCACGATGATGCGCCCAACGCCCGGGAGCAGCGTTTTCAACGCGTCGATCGGAAACGGCCACAGCGTGACGGGCCTGAAAAGGCCGGCCTTGATACCCGACGCGCGGGCGGCTTCAACTGCGCCCTTCGCCATGCGCGCCGGCGTATTGCACGCGACGACGAGCACTTCGGCGTCGTCGCAGCGGTAGAGGTCTGCCCGCTGCTCCCGCCTGGTGATGGCGGCGTACTTCCGGTTGAGGTGCTCGTTGTGCGCCTCAAGGTCCGGTTCGGACAGGTATATCGAGTTGATGAGGTTGTGACGGTGCGCGAGGTCGCCCCAAACGACCCAGTCCGGCCGCCCCGGCCTGCGCAGCACGGGGGGCAGCCGCACGGCTCCGGTCACCTGGCCGAGGAATCCGTCGCCGAGGACGACGACTGGGTTTCGGTACCGGAAGCTGAGCGGGAACGCCTCCATGGTCAGATCGAGCATTTCCTGCGGCGTGCTCGGCGCGAGCACGAGCGCATGCGTGTTGCCGTGACCGAGTCCGCGGCAGGCAAGCTTGATGTCCGACTGCTCGGGCGCGATGTTGCCAAGCCCCGGGCCGCCGCGCATCAGGTTGACGAAGACGCCCGGCACCTCGGCGCCGATCATATAGCTCACGCCCTCGAGCATGAGGCTGAAGCCCGGGCTGCTGGTGAATGTCATCGCCGGCACCCCCGCGCCGCCCGCGCCGTACATCATGTTGACGGCCGCAACCTCGCTCACAGCCTGGACAAACCAGCCGCCGAGTTTCGGCAGCATTCTCGCCATCAGCTCCGCCCCCTCGGTGCTGGGCGTGATCGGATAGCCGAACACATGCCGGCAGCCCGCGAGGACCGCGCCAATCGCGGAGGCGTAGGTGCCCTTCAGCACGAGCGGCTCGCACGCCGGGAGGGGAACCTCGGCGTCGGGCTCGCCGGGCGAGTCGTACACATCGACCTTCTTCTTGCCGAAAAGCTTCGCAGGATCCTCCAGGCGGAATTCGCCCTCAAGCTGCGAAACCACTCCGGCGAGCCGGAGTCCGAACGGCTCCGGGCATGCCTGCACGCAAAGCGAACAGCCGCTGCAATTCTCCAGGTTTAGGACGACGGGAGCTACACCCGTGACGGGATTTATGGCGGAGCCCGGCGTAATGCAGTGCAGCTGGCACGCCTCGACACAGCGAAGGCAGCCCTTGCAATACGCCGGTTCGAGGTACGGCCTCGGCCGGGCGGTGGGGCGGATGGACATCTTTGAACCATTGCGGTTGAGGTTCATCGAGCGGCCGGATGCCCGCAATCCGGGCGGGGCCGCGCGTTGTTTTGTTGGGCGGAGCATAGCCCCATTCCGGCCGCCGGGCTTCGCATGAATTGGCGTAGACTGCGCGCAAGTTGGCCCGCCGATTTCGCGAAAGCCGGGCCTTTGCC
>OCTA010000368.1_pt1 | contig 41642 bp, 37 predicted proteins | sample 1538991 | NCBI WGS metagenome assembly OCTA01 (sample SAMEA3539302, study PRJEB22396) | soil metagenome | biome: tundra; feature: field; material: soil | place: USA | collected 2010-05 | depth 0.15 m | reverse complement strand
CGTTGATAGGGAGAAATAGTTGTCGTCGACCCAAAGAAATAGTTGACGCCGATCAGCGGCGATTGAAACGACTCTGTAGGCGTCGCAATAGGACCCACGCATGCTGTCATACCTCATAAGCACCGCTAATCATGGCCAAGCTGCGCTTATGGATTCGGACCAGTGGTCTTGAAAAAGCCGGCAGCAATGGCGATTCGCTTGCATATTTGCCGCGCAACGTTTTACTAGCAATCTGGATTATTGGACTATACGGGATCTGCTGTACGGCCCCGGGCCACACGCTAGTGGTGTTTGAGCATGGTCCGGTTGGACACTACCTGAACCAGCTCCATCATGCCGCGATCCTCATGCGCGAGTATGTGGCAATGGTTCACGTAGGTTCCCACAAAGTCGTCAAAGCGCGACCGCATTTTGAAATAGCCGGGCACGAACACCTGCTTGCCATCGGGGCCCAGTCTGGGCGTCCCGTCGGGAAACGTGTTTGAGCCCGGCGGAATGCCGAAGGTGTCCCACCAGACGAACGGCGGCGCTAGCGGCAACGGGACCTTCATGGTCGCTGGATTGAAGATTTCGATGATCTGAAATGGATTGATGTGGATGTGGAAAGGGTGCGGGATGCCGGCCGTGCTGTTGTAGATGGTCCACTCTTCCGCGCTGTCCAGCAGCATCACTTCGTCAATGACCTGGTCTTGGAACTGTTTGCCGTTGATCATGTATTTGGGCGCGCTGCCGGTGGTTAAGTCGCGTCCCGGACCGCCTTTGTTTCCGGGCTCCGCGCCACCCCAGCCATAATTCAACTCGCGGTGGATGCGAATGGTGTGGGGGTCGATGTCAGCCAGGAAGCTGGGGAACGTCGGAAAGTCCGACGCCGTCGCCGGGAGGGGCATGGCAGGGTTCATCGGCGTTCCTGTGACCACCAGCGTCAGCACGGCTCCTTGCCCTTGTGGCAGCTTTCCAAAACTGTAAGTGAAGCAACCCGGGGTTGACGGCGCCTGCACCAGTAGGTCCACCCGATTCGCGGGCATCATCGTAATCGGATTCTTGCCATTTGCGGAATTGTTGTAGTTTTCAAACGCGAACTGGACGCCGTCCTGCGCGATCTGCTTGTATGCAATCGGTGGCGCTCCCGATGACGCGGTAAACTGCAAGGTGATCGCGCCGGTACCTCCGCCCGCAGTCGCATTCACCATGCGCCACAGTTGAACCTCGCCTGGCCGCATCGTGATTTGAACGCTCTTATTCGACACGCCGTTCACGAAGATCGGTATGCCGCCGCCCTGCGAACTCATCAGGTTCGGCAGCGGAGTGAGCTGCTGGATGAAGAGCAGTTTTTCCTTGAGCTGGCCCTTGTAGAACGACTGCAGCTTGCCGTCGTAATCGTCGCCGCGGATGATGAAGGCGCCGGACATGCCGTTGAACAGGTTGATCGCCGTGGATCCGTGTTTGTGGGCGTGATACCAATGCGTACCGGGGGCTTGGCCCATCCGTAACGGGATCGCAGGATCCGCGTGCGGATGGTCCGGATTGGACCCCGGATACTTCGGAATCGAGAAGCTGTAGGGAAACGATCCGACATACCACTGCGGCCAGATCTTATTGGCGATGGCCTCTTCATTCTGCGGCCACAGCCGTTGGCCCGCCGGCAAGCCATGGCCGCCTTGATAGGGCGCGGTCACGTCGTAGTGTTTGATCGCTGCTTCCTGCCCGGCGGTCCAGGGAGAATTGAGCTCGGGCCACGTCTTGGCGCGAACGCCGTGGTCCCAGTCGGCGAAGATCCTTTGGAACTGCCCTTCGACGATCGCCTCATCTCTGGCCGTCATGGTGGCGAGCGGCCTGATCTGGAGCAGGACGTTGTCCCCCATGGTGTCCGGCGTGGTGTGGGTCCCGTGAAAGTGAATATTGGCCGTGCTGGAGCCGTGCAGGCAGTTCGGGAACTGATCGGTGGCCGGGTACCAGTCTTTCACCGTAACCACCAGGTTGGCGTCGGTCTTGCTGGATTGGTCGCAGCCATTGTCGCGGCCCTCTTCGCTGCGGTCCAGCGAGCCCAGAAATTTCGAGACATCCACGTGGTTGAAAAACGAGAGATGCACGGTATCTCCCAACGACCCCTCCAGCGTCGGACCGGGGACCGGAAGGGTATTGCGGTCTCCGAGGGGAGGCCACACCTGCGTACCGTTCGCCTCGTAACCCGCGAAGTAGCGAGTGGGCTGTGGCGAGCCAGCGGAACCGATCACCCGGTTCTGGTTCTTGACCTTGACGATGCCTGCCAGCTTGCCATTGCTACTTTTAATGGCGCCGATAGGGGGCAATTCCGTCAGGCCGGTGGGCGGGCACGGCGTCTGCGCCGCAGCCTGGGGAGCCAGTTCGTCCACTACGCCGGCGCATGCCAGAGCGGATGCGGCCGCCAGCGCCTTTCCCAAAAAGTCCCGGCGGGTCGCCGCCGCGTCCTTGGGCTGCAACGTACCCGCGATGGAATCGAGCTTCTGATCCGACATGGTATCTCCTGGAGCTGTGGAACAGTTCGCTGCGAACGTCCCAGCCTGAATTTTCACGTGACGATGATGGTACCCGTCACATTCGGGTATAGCGCGTCAAGGTACTGAACGCCTCCGGCTGCCGTTGGCGCAGAAGGCGTAAAAGCTTCCTTCCCGGGCGTCGGCTGGCCCGGCAGCGCCGTGGAAATGGGAGCGTCCATCCACCAGCCAGTTCGATCGGGGTTCGCCGGATTCGTATTGGGCACGGCGGATGCCACCGGCCAATGTGTATTCACCTGGTCGTTATTTCGAAAGAAGACCACGTTGCCCACTTTGATGTTCGCCGGATTCGGGCTGAATCGCGCCGTCGGCTGACCGGCTGGCGCATTGGCTATCGGGAATATATCAATTGCAAAGCTATCGGGCATCCGTTGTTCCTCCGTCTGATCGAGAATTGTAGCCCTGCTGCGCGAGATTGTCAATCCAAAACCGCAACAAAACCGCAACATCCAAAACCGCAACTTTGCCCATAATATCGGAGTTGTCCGGTTCAATTCACTGGTATTCGTATGCGGCAACGAGTTTTTCTTGCGCTTTCGCGCAGATCCTGCAAGCAGTGTGGCCGCTTCACCCGGGATGATTGAACTGGCTGCGGGCGTTATGATAGTGTCCAGATATTGAGTCCAAATCGACAAACGGTGCTGCGAAATCCGCGAAGCCGCGGCCAATCGACCTGGCGCGAGAGGGCCGTTGCGCTTCGTTCGATTCCTGAATTCCTCCAGCTTGCGTGGCGCACGCACGCGGGGTACGCTGCCGCCACATGCGTCCTGCGGATGCTGCGCGCCGCCTTTCCCATCGCGACGCTGTGGGTGGGCAAGCTGATTATCGATACTGTGGTGGCATCGCGCCTGAGCCACCCGAACCTATCCCATCTCTGGACTTTGGTGTCCTTGGAGTTCCTCATCGTTTTCACCGGCGAGGCGCTCGGTAAGGCGTCGACAGCGGTCGAAAGCCTGTTTGGCGACCTGTGCTCGAACCACATCAGCGAGCGCCTGATCCAACATGCCGCCACTCTCGATCTTTGCCATTTCGAGGACCCCGCGTTTTACGATCAACTGGAGCGCGCCCAGCGCCAGACGACCGGCCGCATCGGACTTCTGACTCAATTGCTGACAGTCGGACAGGACCTGTTGACCCTGGTTTCGCTCGCCACCGCCGTCTTTGTCTACAGCCCCTGGCTGCTGGCACTGCTCATCGTGGCAGTGCTGCCCGGCTTTCTCGGAGAAACCCATTTCACCTCGCTCGAGTACGCGTTGCTTTATCGCATGACACCCGAGCGCCGGCAGTTGGAGTACCTGCGGTATTTGAGCACCAGCGATAAGACGGCCAAGGAAGTGCACATGTTCGGCCTGTCCCGGTGGCTGGTTCATCGGTACCGGACGGTGGCCGGCCGATTCTTCGAGGAAAACAAGCGCTTGTCGATCCGCAAGGGTTTTGCCGCAACCGCGCTGTCCCTGCTGGGGGTAGTCGGTTATTATGCGGCCTACGCCATCATCTTGTATCGGGGCTTTTACGGGATCATCAGCATCGGCGCCCTGACGTTTCTGGCCGCCTCGTTCGCCCGCAGCCGCGACGTGACGCAGCGCCTGTTGCTCACCGCCGGCGCCATCTTTGAGCAGAGCCTCTATATTAAAGATCTATTCGACTTTTTCCGGATGAAACCTGTCGTCGCTTGTTTACCTGGCGCCCGGCCGGCGCCTTCCCAAATCCGCGATGGCTTGGTCTTCGAGGACATCGGCTTTCAGTATCCGGGTAGCGATACGTGGGCGGTCCGGCATGTGAGCTTCCGTGTGAGTCCCGGGGAGCGGATCGCTTTGGTAGGTGAGAATGGAGCCGGAAAGACGACACTTACGAAACTTCTGGCCAGACTCTACGATCCCACCGAAGGGCGAATTCTGCTGGACGGAACGGACCTGCGAGAATACGATCTGGAGTCGGTGCGCCGCGTCATCGGCGTGATCTTCCAGGACTACGTCCGCTACGATATGCGCTTTGACGAAAACATCGGCGTTGGCGAGATCGACGAGGTTCAGGATTATCTGGACAGTTCAAACGGCAAAAGCACAAGCCACAGGGCCATTGTGGCCGCTGCCGAAAAGTCGAATGCCTCTTCATTGCTTCAGCGTTTTCCCGATGGGTACCGGCAGATGCTCGGCCGCCGGTTCGAAGGAGGCGTCGATCTCTCCGGCGGCGAATGGCAGAAGATGGCACTGGCGCGCGCTTATATTCGGAACTCGCAAGTGATCATCCTCGACGAACCGACGGCGGCGCTGGACGCGCGCGCCGAATATGAAGTCTTCAAACGGTTCGCGGAGTTGGTATCGGGGCAAATGGCGGTGTTGATCTCGCACCGCTTCTCGACGGTCCGCATGGCCGACCGCATCATCGTGCTGCGATGCGGGTCCATCGTGGAGGAAGGAACCCACGACCAATTGCTGGCTCGCAAGGGGCTCTATGCGGAACTGTTCCACCTGCAGGCGGAGGGATATCGGTAGAGCCATGTCCGCCTTCGATGCAGTCGCGCCGGATTTTGATCGGGGCCGCTTGCTCCCTTCAGGCGTCGCCGAGGCGGTTCGATCCGCGATCCTGGCTTCCATTGACGCACCGGGGCGGCCGCGAGTGTTGGACCTGGGCGCAGGTACGGGACGTATCGGCAAGGCTTTCGTGGCGGCGGGAGACGCTTATTTCGGGGCCGATCTGTCATTCGGAATGTTGCGCGAGTTTTTCCCCTACTCTCGGAACCTGGTGCAGACCGAGGGAGAGCAGTTGCCGTTTTCCAGCGGCACATTCGACGTGGTGATGTTGATTCACGTCTTGAGCGGATCGCGGGGCCGGCGGCGGCTCTTGGCCGAGGCCCGGCGTGTACTCCGGCCGGAGGGAGTTCTGGCGGTTGGGCAAACCGTATCGCCGCCGGAGGGCATCGATGCTCAATTGAAGAAGCGCCTGGCAGCTATTCTGGAAGATATGGCCGTTGAGCCGCATCGGAGTAAAGGTCGAGACGAGGCGCTTTCCTGGCTGGAATCTGCGTCGCGGCGCAGGCTGACGGTGGTGGCCGCCTCGTGGAACGCGAGACGCACTCCGCGAGACTTTTTAGTTCGACACCGCACAGGGGCTCGCTTTTCTGCGTTGCCCGCCGAGATACAGGGTGACGCGCTCGAAAGGCTGGGCGTTTGGGCGGAAGCGGCTTTCGGCTCGCTCGATGCGGATTTTGCCGAGGATCGCCGGTTCGAGTTGAATATGTTCAAGTTCTGAAAAGAAGGCGAGACACGCATGACGGAGATTAGTCGAAACCCGGTGCTGACAGCGCTGGGTAAACTACTGGTGAGCGGTTCGCTGACCGACGCGGCGGTGATGCAGGCCACCGAGGCGACCTCAAATTTTGCCATCCTGCCCTGGGTAAATGTGGTCAAGATAGGCGGCCAGAGCATAATGGATCGCGGTCGGGACGCGGTTTACCCTTTGGTGGAGGAAATCGTTTCGAACCTGAAGCGCCACAAAATGATTCTCGGAACCGGAGCGGGGACCCGCGCACGCCACATTTACAGCCTGGCCATCGACCTGGGCCTTCCCACTGGCGTCCTGACAGTCTTAGGGACGGCGGTCGCCTGGCAGAATGCCCAGATGCTCCACTACCTGCTGGCACAATACGGCATTCCGTTCATCGAGCCGGAAGGCTTCAGCACCCTGCCCCATTACCTGATGGAACGGAACGCCGTCATCTGTCAGGGCATGCCCCCGTATAAACTCTGGGAAGCGAACCCACTCGTGGGCCGCATTCCGCCAGAGCGTACGGATACGGGTTGCTTCCTGATCGGGGAAGTATTCGGCGCCCGGAAGGTCATTTACGTCAAAGACGAAGATGGGCTCTACACCGCGGATCCCAAGAAAGATCCTTCCTGTGAGCACATCCCGCGCATCAGCCTGCAAGACCTGCTGGCGCGCGATTTGGAGGATTTAGTTGTGGAACGCGCCGTTCTGGATCTAATGCTGCACGCGCGGCACATCCGCGAGATTCAATTCGTCAACGGGTTGAAACCTGGACAATTGACTGCCGCTCTTGACGGCGAACCCGTGGGAACTATAATCTATCGGGACGACACCCCGGAGGGAGCCAGGAAATGAATCCAGGCCAGCCCGGCGCTCAACATGTGCATTCGCCGCTCATGCGCGAATCGTTAATGGACAAGAAGTTGCTGGCGCGAACGGAGTCGCCGGTCACCGCAATTCTGCCGGACATAAACATCATCCAGATCGGCGGGCGATCGATCATGGATCGCGGCCGGTCGGCCTTGCTGCCTCTACTCGACGAGATCGTCGCCAACCAGTCGCAGCACCGTATGCTAATCGGAGTAGGAGGCGGTGTCCGCTCGCGGCATATCTTTTCCGTCGGTCTGGACCTCGGCCTGCCCACCGGTGCGCTGGCAACATTAAGCGCCAAAGATGCCGCGCAAAACGCCTACATGGTGTCATGTTTGCTGGCCAAGCACGGCTTCGTGTACCTCGAGGCGCCCTTCCTGGTGCAACTGCTTCCGGCCATCCTGGCGGCCGCACGCGGCGCGGTCTTCAACGGAATTCCGCCTTACGCGCTATGGGAGCATCCCCCAGTCCTGGGGAAACTGCCCCCGCATGGCAGCGACGCTGGGTCCTATTTGGTGGGTGAAGTTTTTGGGGCCCGCAACGTCATTTTCCTCAAAGACATTGACGGGGTGTACACGGCCGATCCACAGCAGAACCCTGGCGCATCGTTCATTCCGAGGATCAGCGCGGAAGAACTCATCCGCCTTAAGCTCCCGACGCTGCCGATCGAGCCTGTGGTGTTGGAGTTGCTCACGCGAGCGAAGCTTGTGCGCAGTGTCCGGATTGTGAACGGGCTAGTGGCGGGCAACCTGTCCCGTGCTCTGGCAGGGGAGTCAGTTGGCACGACTATTCATTCCGGCCCGGTGTCTCTTGTCTAGTTTTAGTTAAGATAAGAAAGTTAGGGCCAACAACTGACGTCCCCACTTATCTCGCCACCCAGTTGTCGCAGCTTTCATAGGGCCTGTTAAACGGATGATCCGGTCTGGCGCTATACTCGGTCTGGGCGCGGTGTTTCATGGCGTACCCTCGGGCTTGCCTACGTCGATTGCTTTCACTACAGCGCCGTTACTGGTTAGACGGTCGGGTTCGGGGACATCCATGCATCTCGTTGGTACACGAAGCTCTTGACCGACCTTCAGACCATCCTCTGTCCAAGACTCACGGTACTTGGCGTAAGCCGCTATTTCTCAAAGCACCCACAAGCAACTTAGCGGCAGCCAAGCGAATTCGCTCGATGGTCCCCTTTGCGCGCCGCCGCAGGACGGCGTTGTGCGGGGATATCGGGAGCCAACGATGCTCCCAAACGCTCCGGCGTGATCCATTGTCTTACTCCTGCCGAAGCGCAATCACCGGATCGACGGCTGCTGCCTGGTGCGCGGGCACGTAACACGCCATAACCGCGGAGGCCAGCAGGACTGCGCCCACTGCGCCGAACGCCGCATAGTCGAACGAAGTCACGCCATACAGCATGGACTGCATCGCGCGTCCCACCAGCCACGCGCCGCCCAGTCCCAGCACCAGGCCGCAGCCGGCCAGCGCCATGCCTTCGCCCAGAACCAGCCGCAGCACGTCGAACCGGCCCGCCCCCAGCACGCCTTGCGGACAAAGAGCACGAAACAGGGCCACCAGCTCCTGATTGTCAGCAGCAAAGAAAGATGGATCCGCTAATTGGATGGTTTCATAGCTGAGCCCAACGTAGTCAACCGGTATCTGCCGGTTCGTAGCGAATTGGAGCTTCAGCGTTCTCACCGGCGCTTCGGACCAAAGGGGCCTTGCTGAGAGCGTGGAAGCCACACCCGCCAACACGGAACGGCCAAACGCGCGTGTGCTTTGGGCTGAGGATGGAACATCCTGCCCGTTGCGCGATGGAATGTTCAAGCCTTTATGCATATTCATTGAACGTTATATCAGATTCGTAGTGGAAGGACCGACCACAACACGACCACAACCGGAGACACAAGCTGACTAAGGCGAAGAAACGCCCGATTGGTTGCTCAGCTATTTCTTCGTATACAGCGTTTTGATAGGCATCCTGGTTGCCGCCTTACGTGGTTCACATCGCCACTTGGCTGTCTAATGCGCTACTCGCGGACGTGCCGCCCGACAACCAATTCCCCAGCGGACAAGGGCTTTGTGGAGGCATATCGTTAGCGGTTTCCGGTCCGCGCTGAGTGCGCCCGTTTACCTTCCGGATGGCCGACGATACGCTCCGGACCGCGGCTTCAACGTGAACGGCGTCGCTGGCTCAAAGGGCTGTTCCCGCCAGGAATGGGCTCCCGGCCCGGCTCCGCCCTCTCTCCGAGTGGCGCGTCACCCGACAAGAGAAGTTCCGAGTCGCCGGAGAACTACGTCTGGCGCCGGCCCACTGCCGGCGAGCGCCCCATTGCGCGCTGGCCCATGAAACCGCATACGTCAGGTTCAACGGCAGAGTCCACCATATCTGGACGGGCGACCGCCGCATCCGTTTGGCCACACTGGGGAGAGAATAGAATCGCCGATTCGCATATCGAAACCCGGCCAGGACCTCGTCTACGCTCATTTGCTTCGGCTGAAATACCACGTCCGTGCGTCCGTTGTACTTCCGCCAGTCTCGGGTCAATATGCGTCCCTGAGCGTCCATCCTTTGAAAGAGCGGCGTGCCTGGATATGGCGTCAGGATATTGAACGTCGCGTTCTGAACACCCGCCTCCTCTAGAAAATCAAGAGTATCCTTGAAGATCGCCGGAGTGTCGTTGTCAAAACCAAAAACAATCCCGGCTTGAACGGGCGTAGCCCACCCGGATCATCAATGACTAGACAAGAGCGAGAGTCTGTGCAGGCAATCCCATGTGCATGGACGCGTTGGACGATGCGGGCATAATCTTCCACTCCGGTTGAAGCCTTTGCGTACCTCCTTCATGCTCGACAGGGAGACCGACTCCAGGCCCAGGAACAACTTTACATCCACTCCTGGCTGCCGCGTCCAGAAGTTCGTCATCTTGGGCCGCATCTTTGAATCATCCGAATATTTGCCAGCTTTACGACGTCGGTCCCAATTACCTGGTCATGGAGTTCGTGGAAGGCAGACCGGTCGCGCCGGTCGATGCGCCGCGCAAGCTGCTCGATCTGGCTGGGCAGATCGCCGACGGTTTGTGTGCCGCGCACGATGCGGGAATCGTGCACCGCGACCTCAAGCCGGGCAACATCCTGGTCACCCGCGACGGCCGCGTGAAGATCCTGGACTTCGGGCTGGCGAAAACGGCTATGTCCACGGGGGCGGCGCAGATGCTGCCACCGAGACGGTGCTCACCGATGCCGGCACGACGGTCGGCACGGTCGATTACATGTCGCCCGAGCAGGCGCGTGGGGAACCGAATCTCACGCCTCAATCGGACCAGTTCTCCTTCGGCCTGGTGCTGTACGAGCTGGCATCGGGCAAGCGGGCCTTCCACCGGCCCACTGCTCCGGAGACGATGACGGCGATCATCCGCGAGGATGCCGAGCCGCTGCCGGCCAGTGTGCCCATGCCGCTGCGCTGGGTGAACGAGCGGTTGCTGGCCAAAGAGCCGCCCGAGCGCTACGACTCGACGCGCGACCTGTATCGCGAGCTGAAACAGATCCGGGACCGGCTTTCGGAAACGACCTCAGCCAGCGCGGTCAGGGCCGCCGGCGGCGCGTCCACGCGGGCGGGTTCTGCGGCGAAGCGGCGGCTGCTCCTTCAGATCGGTCTCGCGGCGGCGCTCGGTGCCGGGCTGGCGGCACTGCTGATCCGTCCGGCCCCTGCGGATTTGTCCCGGTACAAGTTCACGCCCATTGCGCGTGATGCAACCCCGATGGCGCGTTTCCGAATCCTCTGGCGGCCGGTCCCGGCGGCGTGCTGTATGGCTCAACATATAGCGGCGGGACGTTCGGTTACGGCACCTTATTCTCATTGACTTCGCCAGACGGATCTTGGACGTATTCGCTGCTCTACTCCTTCACTGGCGGCAGCAATAGCGGCAACCCAAATGGCCTCACGCTCGGCCCCAATGGCATCCTTTACGGAACGACGCAAGGCGTGGTTGGAAGCGATATCGGCACGGTGTTCGCTTTCCGGCCGTGAGTTGGCCGTTGCGGGCGGGGTTCAGGCGCTGCCGCTGCAATCTCCGCCCGTGCCTTTCAGCCCCGCACGCGCGGGGCTTTGAATTCTACCGGCGGCGAGAGCCATCTCGCGGTGCAGCCATTTCCGCACTGCATTGCTCGCGGGCGACCGTAGCCCCTGATATATTCAGCGACTGCCCAATCTCCCGCGGCCCAAGCCCGCCAAAATAGCGCAACTCGATGAGCTTGGCTTTGCGTTCGTCGAGAGCCGCCAAGGCCGTCAGCGCGTCGTCGAGTCGTTCGATGTGGCGGGCCCGCGCGGGCGAGAAGCTCACTGCGTTTTCCAGGACGCATGACGCGCGCGGCCACGCGAAAAAAATGCACCGGCCCTTGCGATTCCGGCAGGCTCCCCGCTACCAGCCGCACATAAGCTTCGTGCACTAAGGCGGTCGGCTGAGCGTGCGCTCCGGCCGCTCGCGGCTCAAATAACTGCCGGCCAGCTTTCGCAGTCGGTGATAACCAGTTGGGGTCAATTGCTCGAGCGCCAGTTCGTTCCCGCTCCATTCCTGGAGCAGGCGAGTGATCGGCGGCGTGGTCATTCCCCAGACTCCTCCTACTTGGAGGTTACTGTATCCCATTGTCGCACCGGCTGCGCTCAACCGATGGCCGGTCCTCCGAGATATGCAGCTTAGCAACGACGCAAGGAAACTACCGTTAACGCCGCACAACATCCTCCTGTTTCGGCAGGGTCCTCCGCACTATTCAACGCGACGCACGCGCCTCTCCGAGTCTAACCAGTATCTCTCATCGCACGGCATAACCCTTATCTCACCCGCTTCAGATCCTCCTTGGCCCGCGAGTTGGGATCCAGCTTAACCGAGTTCTGCCACTCGGCGATGGCTTCCAGCTTGCGACCTTGCTTTTCCAGCGTCTGTCCCAGACGCCAGTGCGCGGCGGCGAGCGGCGGCGATTCCGGCTCCGGCTCCTGCGCGAAATACTTGCGGTTATAACGGTCGGCGCGCGGCAGATCGGCGCCGGTATTGAGGCAGGCATTGGCGGCGCGGAAATAAGGCAGCAGATCGTCGGGCACTTCTTTTCCGCTTGCGCCAGGCGATATCCAGTTCGCGCCACTTGCCTTGGTATGCGAGCGCCCAGGCCGTTAGCATGTGGCCGCTAACCCGGCCGGGATCGATGCGCAGCGCTTCGCGCGCCTGCTCCATGGCCTGGTCGTATTTCTTCTGGCCCACCAGATAGGCGCCCAGTTCCACGTGCCCCTGATACGATTCCGGCCGCACGGCCACCATCTTGCGGTAAATCTCCTCGAAGCCTTGTTGCTGTTTCTCGAACTGGGCCACTTGGATTTGTGCATTGTAGCCAGCCTCCACGTCGATCTGCATGATCTGCGCTGCAATCTGCCGCGCTTTTGCTTTATCACCCCCGATGATTCCGGGCGCCATGAAGTAGTATGCCACCAGGCCATGCAGGGCCTCGATGTTCTTCGGATCCAGCGCCACGGTGGCATCGACTTCCTTCTTGAAGCGCCGCCCAGCGAGATTTGGCGCACGAAGCTCGCTTTGTCCGCCATATCGCCCACCACCTCGGCCAGTTGTAGGTGATAGCGGGCTTCCTTACCCTTACGGGGGGCTCTTCCAGTCCACCAACGGGTACCACATTCATAGGCGGGAACGTCAACGGCGAATCACCGGAAGGCAAGCTCACGTCCAGCGGCGCCCTGACTACGTTGTACAATTTCTGCCGCGGGTTCGGCACTTGCGTGGACGGCTCCGCCCCGATGGCCGGGGTCATCCAGGCTAAAGACGGGAACTTTTACGGGACCACCTTTACGGGCGGGACGAAAGCGGGCTGGCCCGCAGGCCTGGGGGACAACGGCACGGTCTTCCAGGTCACGCCGGGCGGCACTGACCACACTGTACAGCTTCGACAACAGCAGCAGCTACGCCTACGGGTCCTGGCCCCATGCGGGACTGGTGCAGGGGAGCGACGGGAACTTATACGGGACGACCAATCAACGCGGGGCTAACGGCAACTATGGCACGATCTTCAAGATCACCACGAGCGGGAGCATAACGACGCTCTATAGCTTCTGTGCCATGAGCGGGTGCCCGGACGGCGCCAATCCCGAGGCGCCAGTGATCCAGGCCACCGATGGGAACTATTACGGGACGACGCATTTAGGCGGGGCTAATAATAGCGGCACGGTCTTCCGGATCACTCCGGGGGGCACGCTAACCACGCTGTATAGCTTCTGCGCCCAAGCCGGGTGCGCGGACGGGCAATACCCATTCGCGGGGCTGTTCCAAGCGACCGACGGGAATCTGTACGGGACGACCTACCAAGGCGGGGCCGCCGGCAAGGGCACGGTCTTCAGTCTGTCCGTGGGACTGGGGCCGTCTGTGAAGATGCGGCCGGCGGCGGCAGCGGCGGTAGCTGCGGTCAAGATTCTGGGACGGCCCTGACTGGTACGACCAGAGTCAGCTTCAACGGCACGGCCGCCGTGTTTAAGGTGGTTTCAGCTTCCTTGATCGCCACCACAGTGCCCACGGGAGCGACCAGCGGAACGGTGCAACTGGTCACGCCCGGCGGGACGCTCTTTAGGAACGTGCCGTTTACCTTGCGGTAATCACCGATCGCCCCAAGGCGGTGTGACTCTTGGAAAAGATGGAGCACTCTACGGCACCTCCCAAAGTCGGGGGCCAATGGTCTGCGATGGACTAAGGGAAACGATGGCGCAGCGCCTCACGTATTGCTAACTAATCTTCAGTAGTTCCGGATCGCTCTCGCTATGGTACGACCTCAGCGGGCGGGAGCGACAACACCGATAGATCAACCAACGGAGGGGGCGCGGTCTTCGAGCTAACTCCGCCGACGGCTATACAGCTTCGGCAATTTCGGCGACAACCCGAATACCCTTTACGGAGGTATTCTCATCGGTCCGGCCGGACAGATGTACACTGAGGGTTGAGAGATTCAAGAGCGGCGAAGTCTTCTGGCAACCGTTCGAAATTGCCCAGCCAATCGTTGAAATCAGCGAGCGGCGCGTCCTTCTGCCGACGGAATCGTGACCGAGTCAGCATGCGCCACATGCCCACCCGATGCGCGTGGCTGACGAATCCGGGGGCGACGCGCACTGCGTTAACGGTCGCGCGCCGGGAGTTCCCGATTCCCTGTCGGGGTGGGGGCTCCATGGCGGGCCGACTGTCCGGGCTCAGTGAAGCGTGGCAATTGCCGCGGGAGGGCCGGTGACAGTGGCGCCCGACGGGGACGTGGCCCTTCCTCGGACGTTCGTGGCACCAGGTTTATGACAGGCACCCGCGCACTCAAGGCAGCCGTGACGGCACTGGCCGGGGCCGTGCTGTGGCTTGTTGCCGCGCCTCCTGCTGCCCAGATCCCTATCCGATTTGCCTACCGGCCAATCGATTTCAGGCTGGAGAGTTGTGAGACGCCGGAGCGCCACGCGCCTGAAACGATGGCCGGCGGCGTGGCCATCTTCGACTACAACAACGACGGCAAACTGGATATCTTCTTCACCAACGGGGCCGATATCGGGACGCTCAAGAAAAGCTCGCCGAAGTACTCGAACCGCATGTTCGAGAACGATGGCCCGGGCCACTTCAAAGACGTCACTGCGAAAGCGGGCTTGGCCGGAACCGGCTACGATACCGGTGTGGCAGTTGGCGACTACGACAACGACGGTTACGAGGACATCTTCGTTGGCGGAGTGTATCGCAACACGCTGTACCACAACAACGGCGATGGTACGTTTACCGACGTTACGGCGAAGGCTGGCCTATCCTCTAAACCCGACCCCCAGTACGGCCCATTCTGGTCCGTGGGTGGCGCATGGGTGGATGTCAACAACGATGGTCTCCTCGATCTGGTGGTGGTTAACTATCTGCAGTGGAACGGCGACAAGGAGCCGGTATGCCTGGATAACGGCCACAAAGAATACTGTCATCCAAAGTTTTACGGGAAGACGCCCAACCAGTTATTCCTAAACAACGGCAATGGCACGTTCACGGACGTCTCCATTTCCTCGGGTATTCGCGCGCATCCCGGCAAGGGTATGGGCGTGGGAGCGGCGGACTACCTGCTGAATGGCCGAATGGACTTCTTCATCGCCAACGACAAGCTGTTCAATTCGTTGTTTCGTAACAAGGGCGGCGGGCGCTTCGAGGAGGTGGCTTTCGACGCCAATGTGGCTCTCCGGGAAGATGGCACATACATCTCCGGCATGGGTGTGGATTTCCGGGACTTGGACAACGACGGCTATCCCGACATTTGCCTGGCGGCGCTCGACAACGAGACTTTTCCAATTTACAGGAACACGGGGAAAGGAGACTTCGTCGAAGTAACCTCGCCTAGTAAGATGGGCCAACTGAGCGCGCCTATGTCCGGTTACTCGCCGATGATCGCCGACTTCGACAACGATGGGTGGAAGGATATCTTCGTCTCTCGAGGCCATGTGCAATCTCTTCTAGCGTCGTCTCATTTGCTGGTGGCGCAGAATAACACCGTATTCCGCAATCTGGGTGGCATGCAGTTCGCCGCCCTCACCGGCGAAGCCGGATTCGCGGCGCAACCGCCATCGCGGCACCGCGGGTCGGCCATGGGAGACCTCGATGGCGACGGACGGCTGGACATTGTGGTGAGCGCGCTGAGCGCGCCCGCCGAGATCTGGATGAACCAGAGCCCGGGCTCGAATCATTGGCTGGAGCTGCGGCTCGAAGGCACGAAGAGCAATCGCGACGCTATTGGCTCTCGCATCAAGATTGTCACCAAGGGCGGCGCTCAATACAATCACGTCACCACGAGCGTGGGTTACGCCTCCTCCAGCGCCGGCCCGGTGCATTTCGGACTGGGGCGGAACGCCTCGGTGGACCTGGTAGAGATCCATTGGCCGTCGGGCCTCGTGCAGGAACTGAAGAATGTGCCGGGAGATCAGCTCCTCAAAGTGAGAGAGCCAGACTAACGGCGAAGGCGGCAGACCACGAAAAACGATGGTCTGCCCCACCAAGCTTACCAGAAGTGCCGTTCGAGAATACGGGGCGGCCCGGAGGCGCCGTGAATGACTCTCGTCGCCAGGACCACTTGCATGTTCTTGCGCTCCCAGCCCCGCGGCGCGCCCTTGGCCAGGGCTTCCAGGTAGGTGGGATCGGTGAGAAACTCACCCGCGGCAATGGTTCCACAGCCGGTGAGCCCTCCGGCGACCACGACCATGCGGGCGGTGGTCGGGTCCAGCGTGCGGGATATTAGTGCGTAGTCTTCCGTGACGCTCAGGTAAGGCGTTCGATAATTCACGGCGCGATCCCGCCTGGATGGGTTCTGGCGGTCCTTGATCCAGAACGTGTCGTGGTCGCGCTCGAAGCTGAACCGCATAGGTCCTATCAGGCGCATAGTCCAGTCATTATTGAATGCGCCCACCAGGACCACCGGCCCATTTCGCAGATCGGTGAAATCCGTGGAGAGCTGGCCGCGGATATGGAACGTCTTGGCTTTGGTCTGCAGAAGTCCGGTAAGCCTGCCGATTGTGCTCGCGTCGGCCAGCGATAAATTCTGACTGCCCATGTAATACAACTGGAAAAGCGTGATCGGCCCACTGGAAGCGCCTGGCAGGTCCGTAACGGTCACCTGTCCCGGTTCAGGGGACGAGCCCAGGAACTCACGTTGCCCCACACACAGCAGAACGGTGTTTGAGGAATTCAGGACCGGCTTCCAGAAACGGTCGAGGTCGCTTGGCCTTGCCCATGGTCTGAGCCAGACAATCGCCACAACCAGCAGCCCGATCACCGCCGTTGCCGCGGGCACGCGCCAGGGAGCGGTAGCAGGACGGGCGGGTGCCAGCACCGCTTGCGGAACCGGCGTCGCAACAGGCGGCTGGACCGGGGAAGGCATCTCGAATTCCGGAATGTACGATCGGGGCGACAAATCGATGCGGACTTCCGTTTCGTGCCCAGGCTCGTGATAGTATTGCGCGATGCGCTTGCGGATCTCGCCCGCGGTGGCGCGCACCACCGGGTCGACATTCGTGTCGTAATTCGGTTCGCGGCCGAAAACCGCCACCCCAAGCGAGCGTTCCTTCATCTCACCGGTGCGACCGTCGAGCGTGTTTTCCACGACATAGCGCAGGAGGTTCGGGTAGCGCTTGCTGTACTTGAACAGGGGGTTCGCCAACATCCGCTCCAACTGCTGGCGGATAGCTTCCCGCTCGGCATCGTCGAAGGAGACGTGTGTATCTTCGCTAAGGTGCGCTGTAGACATTGTCGACTTCCCGAGGCAACTCCAAACAACTCCCTTGGTCAGGATTATAGCAGATTCAGTTCTGATTGTCCCAGTACTGGACTGGCGAGGAATATCGAATAAAGTTGTGGGACAAAAAAAGCCCGCCCGCGGCCCTCAGAGGCCGCGAGCGGGCAGGAAGCGAAACGTACAGCGGTTAGAAGTGGACCTTCACACCGAGCTGGAAGATGCGCGGATCGAACGCGGAAGTGATCGCGCCGGCGCCGCTGCCAAATGAGGTATTCAACCCGTTCCACTGGGTGTGGTTGAAGGTGTTGAACGATTCAAAGCGGAGCGTCAGGCCAGCGCGTTCGTTGAAGGCGAAGTCCTTGAACAGGGAGACATCCCAGTTGTCCCGTCCGGGTCCGCGGATGACGCCCTTGCCCTCGTTGCCGAAGACGCCCGCAGCGGGCGCGGTAAACGCCGTCGGATTGAACCATTGGGTCAGCGTCTGCGGATAGGAAAGGGATCCATTGAGGTCCGGCCGTTGGGTGACGTTGCCGCCCATGCCTAGACCGGCATTAGACATCGTCTCGGTATACGCCACGCCCGACTCAGCGGTAACGATGCCGGACAGTGTCCAACCGCCCAGAATGGTTTTCATCGCGCCTGTAGAGTTGTTGAAGATGGGAATGTTCCAGACGTAGTCGGCCAGGAAGACGTTCGGCCGATCATAGGTGCTGAGACCCCAATCGTACTTGCGGTTGTAGGGATTGGAGATCGTGCCCAGGTCACCCTCGTTCCCGTTGACGGCAACGCCGGTACTCGTGTCATAGGTTTTCGAGTAGGTGTAAGCGAGTTGCAAGGTCAGGTTCTTCGCGGCCTGCGCGCGGAACTCAACCTGCAGCGAGTTGTACTTGGAACGGCCGGCGTCCTCGTACAGCAGGATCTGGCCGAAGCCCGGGTAAGGCCGAATGGTATCGACAGGTATAGTTCCCGAGGCCACCTGAAGGCGCTGGGCCAGAGTCGCGCTCGAGTACAGTGGGGCGTTGATGTCAATCGCCTCGTTCTGGTGCGTCCCGACATTGCCGACATACGACGCCTGGGCAACCGCTCCATGCCAGATCTCACGCTGCACGCCCATGCTCCATTGATAAACAGTGGGGTTCTTGTAGTTGTACTGGCTCTCGCCGGTGATCCCCGTAGTGGTGATCGGCGCCGTAGCGGTCTGGCCCGTTTTGACACTCTCCAGCGGGTTGTTGAAGTACACGTTACTCACGGTCGGGCTCGCGCTGAATGGCGCGTTCGGACCCATGTTGTACACGTCGTTGCCCTGAACGCGTTCGTACATAATGGCGAAACCGCCGCGAATAACGGTCTTGCTGTCGCCGGACGGGTCATAGGCAAAGCCAAGCCGCGGGCCCCAATTGTTCCAATGGTTTTGGACGATATCTCTGGGAACGCCGTTCTGGCCGGTAATGCCTATCCCGTTCTGATACAGCAAGAGGCTGTTCGCCGCGCCAACGCCGGCAGCCAGACCCGGGCTGCTGGGGCTGAGGTTCCCGCTGCCGGGGAGGAAAACTCCCGCGTCTGCCGGATTGTACAGTTGCGGATAGAAGTTCGACATGCGATTGTTCAGTTCGTATGTATGGGGGATGCCTTCCCAACGCATGCCCAGATTCAGGGTGAGGCGATTGTTCACGCGCCAGTTGTCCTGCGCGTAGAGGGCGACGGTCTTGCTGTGCCAATCTCCGCTGTCCTGAACGGCCAGTTCGTTATACGTGGCGGCATAGCCCAGCAGGAAGTCGGCGAAGCCAGCGCCGGTGTAGGTACCGTTAAAGGCGTAGGCGCCCTGCGAATCGCCGAAGAGCTCCTGGTTCTTTACGTTGTACATATACTGGCCGCCAAACTTCAGGCTGTGCCTGCCATGCGTCCAGGAGAGATCGTCGCGGGGCTGGTAACTCCTGTAGTTATTGACCCAGGGAAAGCTGGACGCATCGTAATTGTTAGCGAGGCCAGTACTGATGTTAATGCCCGGGAGGCGACTTAAGGCGTTGCTCGGGAACAACTGGGGCGGGTCGACGGCGGTAGTGCGCGCGAAGGTCCCGTTCGGAGTCACGTTGATATTATTCCCGGCATAGTTGAACGCCACCTCGTTGACGAGGGTCGGACTAATGGTGTACGTGGCGTGAACCACGCCGCTCCAGGACGGGTTGCTAAACACGTCGCCCACGGTCGGGACGTTGGAGCCGCTCCAAAGAGTCGTCGCGTAGTTCTGGCTGAGCTGTTCCGATACCCAGTGGCCAAAGATCCAGAACTTGTCGCTGAAATGATGGTCGATACGAACAATCTGCTCGCCCACGTAGGTGGGGGCATTGACCCCGCCATTATACGCAGGGAATCCGCCGCTAGTGGTGTTGGGGGAAGGATATATTTTAAGCCCCATAAACGCCGTGGCCAGCGGGCTGATCAGGCTGCTCGGAATGGTGTTGTTCGGGAACTGCTCGCCGGGGGTGAGGCCCAGTGCGGTGAAGCGGGAAAGTTCCGCCGGGCTCACCGCAGTGGCGAGAGGCACGTAAATGGGCATATTAGAAGGGAATACGCCACTCTCCATCGCGGCCGAGGGCATCTGCACGGTGGGCGAGCTGCCCTGGATCATGCGCCGCCACTCCATGTTATAGAAGAAAAAGGTCTTGTTGCGATCATGGTTGTAGTGAGGCAGGATCACTGGGCCGCCGATGTTGAAGCCAGGCACGTTATAACGCAATTCCGGGACTTTTTGCGCGGCAGCGTTGGTGAAGTAGTTCACGGCGTCGAGATCGTTATTACGGAAAAACTCCCACGCGCTGCCATGGAAATCCCTGGCACCGGACTTGAAGACCAAGCTGAGGGTCGCGCCGGAATTGAGTCCGTAGTCGGCGGAATAGTTCGAGGTGAGCGCCCTGAACTCGGCCACGGCGTCGATGGACGGCATGATGTTGAATTTTCCGCCCGAGCCGCGATCGTAATTCTCGCCACCGTCCACCAGCCAGACGTTGTGGTCGGGACGCTGGCCGTTGAAGCTGATGGAAAAACCGCTACCCTGTGCGCTAGGGCCGTTGAAATCCGAGACGGTGGAAGATACCCCTGGAGTCAGTGCCGCGAGGTTAACCAAGTTGCGGCCGTCCGTGGCTAATAGCGACATTTGCTGTCCGGTAATGACTTCACTGACTTCACTGGAATCCGATTGCACGCGGATGGCTTCCGCCTCCACGGTGACGCTCTCTCTGGTTTCACCAACTTGCAGTTGGAAATCGATACGAGCATGAGCGCCAACGTCCAGAACGATGTCGTTCTGTTGGCTCGCCTTGAAACCGGCGGCCTCGGCCTTAACAGTGTACTTGCCGTTTGCGAGACTCGGCACGGTGAATTGGCCAGCTTCGTTGCTGACGGTGCGGCGAACAGCGGAAGTCTCGTTGTTCGTGATGGTAATCTGTGCGCCTTGAATCGTGGACCTGGTAGGGTCCGTAATCGTGCCGACGATTGTGGCCTCCTGCGCTGCGGCGTGGAACGCGAAGGCCAGCGCGAGAATGCACAATAGCAGTGACTGACATAGTCTAACGTGCTTCACATTTTTCTCCTTTAAGCGAGATCTCTCTTGCCGCACCCGACACTCTCGTGGTGGGGGGCAAGGCTGGATACATTGTAAGGAGGGTAATGGGTCTTTAGTAGGGGATTACGGTATCATACGGTATCAACTTCTTGTTTTCATACGGTTACGGGTCACCGTTACAGAGTGATCCAAAGACACACCCCCTGTGGAGTTTCTCGACAATCAGGTCCTCACCTCCTGGAAGTTCGTCATGGCGGCTCGGATTAGGCATGGCCCTGTCATCCCGAACGGAAGCCTGCCGCCTGACCCCTACGTCGACTCGGAACGCGGCACACCGAAGCGGCTGTGGACGACGGGAAACGCGTTTCCAGGATCTTGCGGCTGGTGTTTGCATACTTTAGCTCCTATGGACGCCAGTTGTGCACAATTGTGCAGAATTGTGCACCCGCGTGCGTTTGCCGCCGCCCCCAGATTTGAGCGAACAAAGCCAATTGTACCTTTAGAATCAATTAGTTAACTTACAGCAGCAGCCTATATTCGGCCGATGGCGGTGGAGCAGAGCCGGTTGCGGCTGGCCTGGGCGGCGGACGGCGAACTGGCGAACAAAACTCGAAACGGCGGTCGGTAGGGCAATCACGGGGCGGCGGAGGAACGCCGAACCGCCGTGGAAGACATTGATTACTCAACGCGAGTGTAGCACCGCGGCAAGAGGGATTCGTTTCTGCGATTGGTGTTCGGCGTTTCTTTTCAGCGGATTCTCGTAATGCCGAGTTGTGTAATCGTCGACTTGCGGACATTGGGCCAGTTTGTCTGCGCGGCTGCAAGCCGCCTAAAAGGCGGCTGCGGGCAGAATTGCCCGCCCTCCAGGCAAACCGGCTCAGGTGTGTCGCAGGGCTGTCGAGGGATTGACGCTGACGGCGCGCCGGCAGGGCACGATTGCGGCGGCCAGCGCCACGCAGGCGAGGGTCAGCGCGGCCGCGAGAAACCGATGGATAGTAGTACATGCTCGCGCGTGAGATAATCCTGTATGCAATCCGATCACACCCAGAGAGAAGCGTGTCTCACGCCCGGTTTCTGATTCCGGCGGGCGTGGTGGTGGGGATGTCGCTCCTCGCCGGCGACAACTCCACGCCGCGCTTCGATGACATCGCCAAGCAGGCCGGCGTCAGCTTCGTCCACCTGAAAGGCAACCAGGGCGTCGCCAACATCATGGACGAGGCCGGCCCGGGGGTCTGCGTGTTCGACTATGACGGAGACGGCTGGCCGGACATCTACTTCGTCAGCGCGCGCGATCTCTACGGGCGGGGCCTCAAGGCGCGCAACGCTCTATATCGCAACAATGGCGACGGCACGTTCACGGACGTGACCGAAAAGGCCGGCGTGCCGGGCACCGGCTATGGCCTGGGCTGCGTAGTGGGCGACTACGACAACGACGGCTATCCGGATCTCTACGTGATGCAGTACGGCAAGAACGTGCTGTATCACAACAACGGGAACGGCACCTTCACCGACGTCACCGCGAAGGCGCATGTGGACGGCACCGACTTTGGCACGCGTCTGCATCTGGGCGCCACGTTTTTCGACTACGACCGCGATGGGAAGCTCGATTTGTACACCGGCGGCTACGTGGACTTCGGCCCGGAGGTGAAGCAGACCTGTATGATCGCCGAAGCGGAATCGAGCTGCCCGCCCGGCCAGTATCACGGCAGCCCGGACGTGCTGTATCACAACAACGGCGACGGCACGTTCACCAACGTCACCAAAGCCGCGAAGATCTATCAGCCCAACGGCAAGAATCTCTCGGTGATCGCCACCGACTACGATAACGACGGCTGGCCCGATCTGCTGGCCTCCAACGATGGCATGGAGATCTACCTTTATCACAACAATCGCGACGGCACGTTCACCGAATCCGGACTGACGGCGGGCGTGGGGTTGACCGAAGACGGCGGGACCATGGCGGCGATGTGCCTGTCGGTGGACGACTACGACAACGACGGATTGCTGGATCTCTATGTCTCCGACTTTCAGGATATACCCCACCATCTGTGGCGCAATACCGGGGGCGGGATGTTTGAGGAAGTCAGCCGCAAGGCGGGCATCGCCACCATCACCGCGCGCTTCCTGAGCTTTGGAGGCGGCTTCACCGACTACGACAACGACGGCTGGGTGGACTTGTTCATCGCCAACGGACACGTCTATCAGGGCGTGGAGAATTCGACCGTGAAGGGTCATTACAAGCAGATCAATCTGCTGTTTCACAACAATCGCGACGGCACATTTGCCGACGCTACCGCGGATGCGCAGGCCCACGGGAACGGTTTTTCGACGCCCCACCTCGGGCGTGGCGTAGCCTTTGCCGACCTGTTCAACGACGGCCACGAGGACATTGTGGTGGGGAATAACGACGACCCACCATCGATATTGCGAAACCGCAGCGGGGGAAGCCATCACTTCGCGAGTTTCAAGCTGGTGGGCACGCGCAGCAATCGCGACGCCCTGGGTGCGCGGATCCGGGTGAAGGCCGGCGGCATTTCACAGATGCGCGAGATTGCCGCGGGCGGCAGCTATCTTTCGCAGAGCGATCTGCGCGCACACTTCGGGCTGGGGCCGAGCACGCGCATAGACAGTGTGGAAGTGACCTGGCCGAGCGGGGCCCGGCAGGAGTTCCGTAACGTCAAGGCCGATCAGTTCTACGCGATCGAAGAGGGGAAGCCCGCGATCCGGACGCAGGTAATCGCGCGGCGACACGCCGGGAAACAGCGATAGGCATCGGCTCATCTCCGCGCCGGGCAGCGGCTTACTTGTCCGGCTGCAGCTCGGGCGGGTGGCCGGTCACCTTATCCAGGCTCTCGCTCTTCTGCTCGCGCAATTGGCGGACAATGGCCAACTCGGCGGCGGATTCCGCGGGTTTGCCGGCTTCTTTGTACACGTGCGCCAGGCGGAAATGGGCATCGGTTTTGGAACCGTCGAGCCGTATCGCTTCCTTGAACGCAGCAATGGCGCGGTCGAGCTTTTTGTCCTGCGCAAAGACGATGCCGAGATCGAGATGCGCGATGCGAACCCCCTGGTCGATGGACAGAGCTTTGTCGAGGAGCGGCTTGGCCTTCTGAAAGTCGTTGCGGCGTATCAGAACGTCGGCCAGCCAGGCCCACGCCTGCGCATTGGCCGGATCGTGATCCAGCTCCAGACGGAACTCGCGTTCGGCCTCATCGTCTTTTTGCTGCGACCAGTAGATATACCCGATGGCGAAATGCACGTTGGGCTCGGCCGGCGATTTCGCGACCACCGCCTTCAGCTCCTGTATCGCTTCCTCTGGCCGGTTGAGGCCGTCCAACGCTTCGGCCACGAGCACGTGCGTGGCGGCCGCGTCGGGGTCCTGGCGCTGCAGCCACTCGAACTCCTTCAACGCGCGCTGGTATTCGGAACACGACAACAGGCTCTGCGCGAGGTAGTAGTGAAGCTGCCCGTTTTCCGGGTCGGCGGCGAGCGCGATCTCGAGGTTCGCGGCAGCCTCCTGGAACATCCGGCTGCCGTAGTAACTCATGCCCAGCAGGGTGCGCGCCTGCATGTTCTTCTGGTCGAGTTTCAGTACGGCTTGGAACGGCTCAATCGCTTCGCGGAACCGCCCGCTCTTGAACTCGGCCAGGCCGAGGTTGAGCTGGATCTGCGGAATATTCGGGTCAAAAGCCAGAATCTTGCGATAGCAGACGGCTGCGGTATCGTACTGCTTCGCATGCGAGAGCGCCAAGCCGGTGTTCGCCAGAGCGTTGATATCATCAGGCTTCGTTGCAGGCATGTCCCCGCAGCCGCCAGCCTGCCCGTGAAGACACGCGGCCGTGGCCATCAACGTGACGGCCGCGCAAATTCGCATCGCGATCCGCTGTCCGCTACGCGGGCTGCCGATGAGAATTCCGGCGAACCGGGAACCACCATTCCAGTCCTGTACGCCCCAACCCATCGCTTTCAGTATAGAGCTGGGTTGAAGCCTGCGGCGACCTGCGCGGCCCGAGGGGAGCCCCAAAGGGATTGCAAACCATGTGATGTGGTCGTGACATATGAACAAGTTGCCGGGAGACGCATGCCATGCAGCGTCCCGTCAGCGCTAAGGTGAGCGCGGGCGGCATGAGCTCAGACACCGTCCCGTAGTTGCCGCCGCCTGGCAGCAGGAACCGGAATTCGCCAAGGAATATCGGAAGGCGCGATCAAAAGCCTTCGGACAAGGCACGGCGCGGTTGCAGCACGCGGCGAGTGCGGCGGTTTCTGCCATGCTCAAGATCCTGGTTGACCCGAACGCGCTGCCGTCCACGAAACTCCGGGCCGCCGATCTGGTACTGACGCACGGGGCGAAGGCTATCGAGATCGAGGACATCGAGGCGCGCGTCGCGGAACTGGAGCGCGTCGCCGAAGAGACGAAGAAAGACCGGTAGGACAGTCATGTCGCATATTCACTCAGGAAAGGACGCTGCAATCCGCGAAATGCCCGGTGGCGAAGCGCCCGGCGGAATCACGTTCGTGGCGGGCAACGCAACGTGCTTGTATTCGCGGCGAAAGGCGCTTATGTCGGCCAGTAATAGAACTCAACTCTTTCGGACACTCTTCTGGTTCCTGCTGCTCGCGACCGTGCTTGGGCATGACGGTGCCCGCGGGAAGCAGAACACGATTACCGGCTATAACCAGGTAGTCGGACAGTGGGACGCCGGTCAAGCGGCGCGTACCAACAACGCGCGCACGGGTACCGGCTCTCCGGTTGGCCGCGATAGTTGCCTGCGCGCGGGCGAATCGTATTTTCAGACAGACGCCACGCCCGGACAAAACAACTGGTACTGCGTTGCCGCCGGCAGTTCTGGTTCGTGGATCATCGCCATTGGCCCCATCACCGTCGGCGCATCTCTGGCTGCGACATGCACGGTGGGCCAACAGTAGTGGAACACGACGGCGGAGCGAGGTATGGGCTGAGCGTTTGCACTGCGACCAATACGTGGACGACTGAACCAGGGACCGGTGGTACCGTCACGAGCATGTCTGCCAGTTGTCTCACATGGATTACGTGTCCGGGTGCGACGGCGACAACGACGCCCGCGTTGACTATCGGCGCAGCGACCGGCCAGACCTCCCATCAAGTAATCGGGACCTGCGGGTCCGCCACCACGTACGGTCCGTGCGCACTGGTGGCTGGAGACCTTCCGTCCATTTCGCTCACGAGTGGCGTAACCGGTACGCTTCAAGCGGCGCAGAAACCGGCGCACACCGGCGACATGACCAATCCGGGGGGATCGCTGGCGACCACCGTCGTCGGCCTGAACGGCATGAACCTGGCCGGATTAGCCGCCGGAATCTTGATGAATACGACGGGCACCGGAGTACCGTCGATAGTGACGGCGTCCAATTTTCCCACGCTAAATCAAAACACAACCGGGACCGCCGCCAACGTCACCGGAGTTGTCGCTGCCGCAAATGGCGGCACGGGCGTCAATAACACAGCTACCTTGACTCTCGGTACATCCAATCAGAACTGGGCGACGCTGGGCACGGGCATCGTCAAGAACACGACAACCAGACCGGCAGCTCCGCGCGTGAGGTGATCTTCAGAGTATTCCGCCGGCACTTCTAAGACGAATCATCCGGCCTATTCAGCTAGCCAGCCGATGTACCGGCGTCGCTTCATCTGGTAACTTGGATTACGCGGGTGTCGCAACAACGTCCCGGCGATGATGGTTATTAACCGGATATCCTTATGCGAAAGTCCATATTCTGTCGTCGTTCCGATATATTTCTAAGCGTTGCAGTGCTTTTCCTGTTTGGGCCCGCTGTCAAAGCACAGAGCATCACGATCACCCCCTCGTACCCCGGAGTGCAAGTAAGGACCAGCGTGCAGTTGACCGCGAAGGCCATGGGGCTATCCCCGAACACGGTGACCTGGGCCGTCAACGGCATCTTGGGCGGAAACGCGACCGTGGGCACGATCAGCCAGACCGGGCTGTATCAGGCGCCGGCAGCCGTGCCGCCACAAATCGAGGTGACTGCCACCAGCACCGCAAAGCCTGCGATTATCGGGGCGGACTACATCAACGTGCTTGCCGCCGGCCCGGTGATCACTTCGGTCAGCCCGAATCCGATTCTGGTGGGTAATTTCACGGTGACGATCCAGGGCACGGGAATCCGATCCGGAGCCAAGGTTATCCAGACTTACGGCACTGTCGGCAGCACCGCCATGCCGGCTTCGAGCGTCACGCCGACCTCCATTACCGTGAAGGGTTATCAGGGACCGGCTACTTCGGTGTCCTTCACGGTGCAGAACCCCGGAAGCGTGCCGAGCAACGCGCTGTCGGTCCCGGTTAAAACAGCGTACACACTGACGGTTAGCGGCGGCAGCGGGAGCGGGTCTTACGCAGCGGGCACCACGGTCACTCTGACCGCGAACGCACCTCCCTCCGGAAAGGTGTTTTTGAACTGGACCGGAGCGACCGTCGCCAGCGCCAAATCGGCCACCACGACGATGATCATGCCGGCGGCCACCACTACGGTGACCGCTAACTTCGGCGCGGTCTACAAACTGACGGTGGTCAACGGAACCGGGAGCGGACCGTACGCGGCCGCTACAGCCGTCACCATCTCGGCGAATCTGGCGCCCGCGGGCCAGAGTTTTCAGGGCTGGACCGGCGCCACGGTCGGCAAGGCCAACTCCGCGACGACCACGATCCAGATGCCGGCGGTCAACACAACGGTAACCGCCACTTATGCGCCTGTGTACAGGTTGACCGCGGTGAACGGCACCGGAAGCGGGAGTTATCTGGCCGGCGCCGAGGTAGCTGTTACGGCCAACGCAGCTCCAGCGGGCCGGGCGTTCTTCGACTGGACGGGGGCAACCTTCGCCAACGCGAACTCGGCAGCGACGACCCTCGCCATGCCCGCCGCTCCCACAACCGTGACCGCCAACTATGCAGGGAGTTACACCCTGACCGTCAACAACGGCAAGGGGGGCGGGTCATACGCGGCCGGCGCAGTAGTGAAGATCACGGCCAACGCGGCCCCGGCGGGTGAGGCGTTTCAAGATTGGACGGGCGCGACAGTCGCCGACGCCAACGCCGCCTCCACCACGCTTACCATGCCCGCTGCGAACACGGCCGTGACCGCAGGCTATGCCGCCATCTATAGCCTGACCGTAGTGAATGGAACCGGCAACGGAAGGTATCTGCCGGGAACGGTGGTGATCGTCACGGCGAACCCTCCGGCGGCCGGTCAGGAATTCGTGGATTGGACCGGCGCTGCGGTCGTCAATGCTAATTCGGCGACCACTACGCTGACTATGCCGGCGGCGGCGTCGACCGTCACGGCCAGTTACTCGGCGCTGCCTCGAGGGCCGGCGCTGTGCAGCAATATGACTCTCGGAGATAACGCCAGCGCAAACGGGTTCGTTCCATTCCCACCCAGCAACGCCTGGAACACGGACATTTCCGCGGCTCCTCTGGACCCTAATAACGCAGCTATTACTTCCGCCGCCGGATTCGCTGGATTGCATTTGCATCACGACTTTTCGTCGGTTGCAGGCGGCAACTACGGCATTCCGTACGTCGTCGTCGATTCCACATCCACCCCGCTGGTTCCGATCAACGTGCTCGACTATGCGGATGAAAGCGACGTCGCCTGGGCACCGTACCCGCTGAGCGCTCCCATCGAAGGGGCGCCAGCAGATTGCAGCGGCTGGCCGGACACCTACGTGGGGGATTCTCACGTTCTGGTGCTCGACCGGCACGCTTGTATGCTCTATGAAACTTACAATACGCATCGGTGTAACGGGCAGTGGAACTCATCGTCGGAAACCATCTGGGACCTACAGAATTACGATGCCCGTCCTTGGGGATGGACGTCGGCCGACGCCGCCGGCCTGCCGATATTCCCAGGCCTGGTGCGCTATGACGAAGTGGCCTCCGGCGCGATCCAGCATGCCATCCGGTTTACGATGCAATCCACCAAGAACGATGCCAACGGCGGGTATTTCGTCGCACCGGCGAGCCATGCCGCAGGCGTTTATTGGGGTGTGAGTAACGTGATGGGAATGCGTATCCGCCTGAAGGCTAGCTTTGACGTATCGAGTTACTCTCCAGCCAACCAGGTGATTCTGACGGCGATGAAGAAGTACGGAATGATCCTGGCGGACAACGGCGGCTATTTCTTCTTTCAGGGGGTCCCTGACCCGCGATGGGACGACAACGACCTGGTAAAACTGGACGCTATCGCATCGTCTAACTTCGAAGTAGTGCAGATGACGCCCACTTATCCGGGCTACGACTCCGCGACGGCGCCCACGGGACAAGGTCCCACGATCAAAAGCTTCTCCGCCTCGCCTACAACCGTCTCCGCGGGCACGCCGGTGACGCTCACCTGGAGCACCACCAACGATTCTTACGACTTCATCGACAAACTCGGCGGCGTGCGCGGAGGTAGTGTGACAACGACTCCCACGGCGACTACGACTTACACGCTGAATGCAACTAACCAATACGGACGGGCCACCAAGCAGGTTACCGTGACCGTTAAGTAGCGCGGCTGTGCGGTTTCCGCGCGACGCTGAGCGCCTGAGAAAACTACCGATATGCCTCCTTAATGCGGTTGGCTCGCCGCCCTGAATTGGCTACCGCAGTCCCTCTACCGTGGAATCAGTACTGCCGACTCACATTCGACGTGCACGCGAGCGCGTTTGACTGGCGTTCGTTCTCCGGCAAAGTCATCCTCAAGAGGTGGGCATTGTACGCAACGTATAGCTTGCCCTCCGCCTCATCCACCCACATCTGCATGCTGCTGAACCGCATCGGCGCCGACATCACAGGATCGAACCTGAAGTTTCTCATATCGTAGCGGCCGACTTGCGTGGCCCCGCTCTTTTCGTCGAACCGCGTCGCCCAAGCCTCATCCGGTATTCCTGTCGGCTGGAGAGGACGCATACTCTGGTCGAAAAACGGCTCGAACACCCCGGCGACGATCTCCGTAGCGCCTGTTGCGGGATCGAGCAACCTGAACTTGGGATGGTCGGGACCAACGACCGCTATCGCCTCTGCTTTCGTCTGGAAGGACGGCGACGCGCATGAGATGGAGATCGCCGGCTATCTGACCGGAAGGGATTGCTACTACAATGTCATTCTGCCGGACGGATGTGATACAGTCGGTCGTTCTCATGGCGTCCCCTCGAATGGACGACTCCGCCCCGCGCAATTCGCTGCTTCCCGTCCTTGGACTCTTCTTCGGCATCGCGGTGGCTCTCGGAAGCACCCTCGGCGTGGGCATTCTGCGCCAGCCGGGGCCGGTGGCCTCCTACCTGCGCGAGCCGTGGCTGATCCTGCCGATGTGGTTAGCCGGAGCGATTTACTCGGTGCTCGGCGCTTCCAACGTTTCGGAGCTGGCCACCATGATTCCACGCGCCGGCGGCTTTTACGTTTACGCGCGCGCGGCCATGGGCGACTATGCCGGATTCGCCGTCGGATGGTCCGATTTTCTGGGTAACGTGGCCGCGACCGCGTATGCGGCGATGGCCGCGGTCGAGTTTCTCGGACGTTTGATTCCCCGGATCGACGCCGTCGCCCAAGTTGTAGCGGGGGCGATCCTGGCGTTCGCCGCCATTCAATGGTTCGGCATTCGCTTGAGCGCGCGCGTGCAGCAGACGGCATCCGGGATGGCGGCCATGGCCCTGGTCGGCCTGGTCGCAGGCTGCTTCCTGGTGAGTGCGCCGGCCAACACGCAACCCGCTCCAGCGGCGCCGGCTGCGAGTTTCGTAGCGGCGATGGTGCTGGCGATTCAGTCCATCGTGGTGACTTACGACGGCTGGTATGCGCCCATCTATTTTGCGGAAGAGACTCGCCAAGCAACACGCCAGCTCCCGCGCGCCATGTTTGGTGGGCTGGCGCTGGTCGCGGGCATTTATCTGCTGCTGAACGCGGCCTTCCTGCGGACCCTCGGACCAGCGCGGCTGTCCGCTTCAAAATTCGCCGCCGCCGATGCCGCCAGGCTGATCTTCGGACGCGCCAGCGAGATCGTCATTTCGGGGATCGCGGTAGTCATCTTACTAACGCTACTCAACAGCGTACTGATGAGCTCGACGCGCATCTTGTTCGCTGTCAGCCGCGATGGCCTGCTCTGGCGGCGCGCCGGCGGGGTCGCGGGGAACGGCACACCACGGCCGGCGCTGGCGTTGGCAACGCTCCTTGCGGTAGGGCTGGTGGCGAGCGGGACCTTTGACCGCTTGATCGCGATGGCCGGATTCTTCTACGTCTCCAGCTATTGTTCGGCTTACATTTCGCTCATGGTGCTGCGCCGGACCCAGCCCGCGATGCCCAGGCCGTTCCGCGTTTTCGGGTACCCCGTGATGACGCTTCTGACCCTGGGCGGCAGCCTCGCGTTTCTAGTGGGCGCGGTGGTGAGCGATCGGCGGAACAGCGTTTATGCTTTGCTGCTGTTGATGGCCAGTTTCCCGGTACGATGGCTGTTTCGTGCGGGGGAAAAGAGCTAGAGGGCCGGGGTTGTGTTTCGGGCGAGCCCCGCTCGCCTTGGCAGGCGAAACCAAACCGCCTGCCCCACCAGGCTCGCTGTCTTCCGGATCGGGAAATGTCGAAACTCAAGGCGACAGTCTGAAGCCTGCCCCACCACAAAACGTTGCAGTTCGAGAGGCCACCTGAAAGTACAAGATGGCTACAAGATACACTACGGGTTGCATGCCACTTACTGCTATCACCCGCGCCGTCAGCCCGTCCATGAACGACTGCCAACTGGCTTTCCTGGAGCGGCAGCTCATCGATATTGCCAAAGCCATCGCGCAACACGGCCAATACAAGGCCTGCCTGGCATCGCTGGGGATTGACGTGGTTTCGTTGCCGGCTGTCCCGGACCTGCCGGACGCGGTCTTTGTGGAAGACCCGGCCATAGTGCTGGATGAGACCGCCGTCATGACGCGCATGGGCGCGGAGTCCCGGCGCGGTGAATCGGCCAGCCTGGCGGAGGCGGTCGCGCGATTCCGTCCGCTGCTCTGGATCACGGAGCCGGGAACACTGGAAGGCGGCGACGTGGTGCGCATCGGTTCCGCGCTGTTCGTGGGGCGATCCGCGCGCAGCAACGACGCCGGCATTGCGCAGTTGGCGCGCGAACTGGCGCCGCTCGGATATGCCGTCCGCGGGGTGGAGATGCGGGGCTGCCTGCACCTGAAGTCCGCGTGCACCTACCTGGGACGGGATAGGCTGCTGGCAAATCGCGACTGGGTGGACCTGAAACCCTTCAGGGCTGCTTGCGTGATCGATGTGGCGCCGGGGGAGCCGGCGGCGGCGGACGCGCTGGCGATCGGCGAGACCGTGATCGTCCCGGCATCGTTTCCGGAAACCGCGCGCATCCTGGAGCGCGCCGGCTGGCGCGTGCTCGCGATTGACGTTTCCGAATTGCAGAAAGCGGAGGCGGGGGTCACGTGCATGAGCCTGATCTTTAACGGGGAGCTGAAGGGCGTATAGTCTCATATTCACTATGCCAACCAAACGATCGTCCGCGCCAAGAATTCTGCTGCTGCGCGGGCCTGGCCGCCAAGCTACGCAAGACTCTGCATCGCTTTGCGCATTCCCCTTTTCTCCCGAAAGTAGGCCGGACGCAATTAGGCTGCCGCTCGTCCCTTCCAGGATATACCGGATGGATCGAAACCCCTCTCGAATCACGCCTTGGTGGGGTTTCGGGGCTGCTAACTGAATCTCTATAGCCGCTGTATGCGCTTCAACCTGTCTACGGTCGTCTTCATTCAGGTTGATCCCGTCAATATTCTCACGCAGTCTACGCAGGATCTCCTTCGCCGTTTCCGGTGTTACTGTGCTCACCTCCAACGTCTGGGACGAAGCCGAGGTCGCGGCCTGTATCTGGGACTGGCTCATATTCCCAATTATTCCCAATATGAAAATGGGTGGTGTATTGGCTTCGCCCGGCCATCGCGCGCCCCTGCTCCGAGAATGTCAACCCTTCTCCGAGGATTCCGTCCTTCTCAAGTCTTATACACCACTGCAACACTTCGGACTGCCTCGACAATTCCCTTCATGGCTGCCGGGTGATGCGGCGCCTTGGCGGCAGGGGAACATCCATGCCGCGCACTAGGCCCGCGTCGTTTCTGGACCGAGAGCATTTTCGAGAGGGCCATCGGCTCGCGAGAATTCCTCGATCTGCGAGACCGACTCGACGATGCGCGACTTGGCGAAGTGCTCGGCCTCTCGTGCGCTCTGGAAGATCACGGGCTGCCACCCATGGTAAGGATTGAATACTTCGACAGATGTCGGGAGAACGCGGTAGAGTGGGACCTTCGAGAGATCCCGGTAGCCATATAGCTCGGCCTCAATCCATGCCGCGAAGTCTGCAACGTCGAGCTTCTTTGCGATGACCAAGGCCTCGCGGAGCACATCACTGATCGGGACTTCGCGTTCAGACACTCGCGTTGAACCTCGAGCACTAGTGAAGGCATCATTCAATCCAGACGGCAAGGGGGGTTGCGGTCTAGTGTCTAAAGTGACAGTATACTTTATTTTCCAGGGCATAGGGCTAGCGGGGGCAGCACAGGCCCTTTATTCGGATGCACCTTATTTCTTCTACGGGCGCGCACTGCGTGTGGAAGGGCTTGCCGAACCTGAACATTCCGTTACGGCCAGCGGCCTGAGTTGAAGCCAGTTTGGTTCGATGTCGCGACGATCGGATGGCTTGCAGCGCCCCTCCTGCTCTACGTGGTGTTGGAAACCATAACGGCTTCTTGGCTGGCTTCCGCTCGGCGCCAACCCCGTGACGCCGCGTTACAGCGACCGCGCGATCTGTTCCGTCATGACCTCAACGCCGTCGCGGCGCGCCGCCCGTGAGGCTGCAAATTCGACAGCGGCGGTCCTCGGGCCGGGCTTGCGGGTGATATCGGAAGGTGTCCCTTAGTCCCTTCGCCCTACCCGTGCCGGATAACCAGCACGTCGCCATCCTTGACAATATACTCCTTGCCTTCCAGCCGCAGCATACCTTTTTCGCGCAGCCCCGCGTACCCGCCTAAGTCCACCAGCGATTTCCAGTTCACTACTTCAGCCCGGATGAACTTCTTCTCGAAGTCCGAATGAATCGCGCCGGCCGCCTTAACCGCCGTACTGTGGAACGGAATCGTCCACGCGCGCACTTCGTCTTCGCCGGCAGTCAGGAACGACATCAGCCCCAGCAGCGAGTAAGTCGCCGAAATCAGCCGCTCCAGGCCCGACTCACTCAGACCGTAACTCGCCATATAGTCCTTCTGCTCTTCGGCGGGCAGCTCGGCTAACTCGGCTTCCACCTTGCCGCAAATCGCCGCGACCGCGGTGTGCTTGCGCCCGGCCAGCGGACCCTGGCGGTATTCCCGCTCCTTATCGTGCAGCTTCCCAGCGTCCGCCTCGCCCAGATTCAGCACGTAGAGCATCGGTTTTTGCGACAGGAACTGGAACCCGCGAATGCGCTTCTCGTCCTCCGGGTCGAGATCCAGCTCGCGCAACGGCTTGTTGGCATCCACCGCCGCCTTGCACTTCTGCAACAACTCGAACTCGCGGTCCAGCTCCGGATTCTTGATCTTCTTGCGATCCTTGTCCAGCCGCTCCAGCCGTTTTTCGATCACCACCAGATCGCTCAGGATGAGTTCCGTCTCCACGTCTTCCAGATCGCGCAGCGGATCCAGGCTGCCTTTCTCGTGCGGAATAGTGTCGTCCTCGAACAGTCGCAGCACCTGCGCGAAAGCGTCCACCACGCGCAGGCTGGCGACGTAGCTCGCGTCGCGCAGGCTCTCCTTCGAGATCGCGGGCATATCCACGTATTCCACCGCGGCGTGCGTCACCTTCTTGGGTTCGAACAGCTTGGCGAGTTCCTCCAGGCGCGCGTCGGGCACCTTGGCCACGCCCAAGTGCACAGCGGTCGAGCCGATGCGCGTCTCCTGGTGGGCGCCGGTGAGGATGGTGAACAGGGAAGTCTTGCCTACCATGGGTAGGCCGATGATGGCAGTTTTCATAATGGAAAGCAGGACCGGCTAGAGAGGCACGTCGGTCACGCCGAGTATCTCTTCGATGATGCGGTCGCCCAGGTCGGAGCGCCTCTGCGCCAGCGCCGTGCGCGTATTGACCATCACGCGGTGCCCGAACACGGGCGCCGCCAGGCGTTTCACGTCGTCCGGAATGGCGTACTCGCGCCCCTCCAGCAGCGCCAGCGCCTGCACCGCGCGGAACAGCGCTTGCGAGCCGCGCGGGCTCACCCCCAGGGTCAGCGACTCGTGCGCCCGCGTCTTTTCCACGATGGCCAGCATGTAATCGACCAGCGACTCCTCCACCGCCACGCGCTGCACCGAGGCCTGCAACCGTATGATGTCGTCGCCCGAAAGCACCGGACGTACGCTGTCGGCGGGGGCCATCTCAAAATTGCGCAGGATCTCGCGCTCGCTCGCCGAGTCCGGGTAGCCGATGCGCAGGCGCATCAGGAAGCGGTCCATCTGCGACTCGGGCAGCGGGTAGGTGCCGTGGTGCTCCACCGGGTTTTGCGTGGCGATCACCATGAAGGGGCGCGGCAGCAGGTGCGGACGGCCGTCGATGGTCACCTGGCTCTCGTTCATGGCTTCCAGCAGCGCCGATTGCGTTTTGGGCGTCGTGCGATTGATCTCGTCGGCCAGCAGGAAATTGGTGAAGACCGGGCCCGGCTTGAATTCGAACGCCTCGGAATGCGCGTTGTAGATGGTGACGCCCAGCACGTCGCTGGGCAGCATGTCGCTGGTGAACTGCAGGCGGTGGAAGCCGCAGGCCACCGCGCGCGCCAGCGACTGGGCCAGCGTGGTTTTCCCCACGCCCGGCACATCCTCGATCAGCAGATGGCCGCGCGCCAGCAGACAGACCAAGGAGAGCCGTACGACTTCGGGCTTCCCCCGGATTGCCGATTGCACGGCCCTGTCCAGATCGCCCAACCTGGAGAGCAACTGCGGCGCAAAAGGAACCGGCGGGACGAGCATGGTTTCCCGCTGCGGCATTCTACGTTATTGTAACGCAGCCTGAGCTATCCTGGACCTGATATGCCCGTGCTGATCTCTCTGCACCGCGGGGTGAATGTAGGCGGCCACCGCAAAGTGAAGATGGAGGACCTGCGTTTGCTATACAAGTCCATCGGTTTTGAGGACGTGCATACCTACATCAACTCCGGAAACGTGCTCTTCAGAACTGCGGGACGCGACCTCGTCCGCCTGCGCCAACGGATCGAAGACGCCATCGAGGGCGCCTGCGGCTTTCGCTTCAATGTCATCCTGCGCACGCCTTCCGACCTGAGAGGCGTGATCGCCCGGAACCCGTACGCGGCGAGGCCCGGTATGGATGGCAGTAAGCTCGCCATCCACTTTCTGTCTGCCGATGCGGGCGCCGAAGCGCGGAAGCAGGTCCTGGCCATCGACGCCTACCCCGAGGAATTGCACATCGACGGCCGCGAACTGTACATTTACTACACCAACGGCATGGCGCGTCCGAAGCTGTCGCTGCCCGCGGTTGAGAAGACGCTGCGGACGTCCGGCACCAGCCGCAATTGGAACACCGTGCGGAAGCTGCTGGAACTGGCGGAAAAGCTCGAATGACGCGCGGGTGGGGCAGACCTCCAGGTCTGCGGCGGGTCTCCAGACCCGCCCCCAGGGCTAGCTTCGCCTTCAGAAGTGGCCGGCCAATCCCGCCACGGGCACCAGATGGTTGCGGCCGGGCACGCCGCTCAATCCGGTATCGCCCGGAGGTTCGATCGACCGTGTCCTTATGGTCGTCCAACCACTCCGCCTCCCCGTCCCCGCAGGGAATCTCGGGCACTTTGGGTCGGCCAGCTTTGGTTGGCGTGGTCATGGTCCCCGCGTCCCGGACTGCTCCGCTCGGTCCGAACGACGGGGCCTAACTTAACTAAGCAGGAATACCCTTCCTCTTGGGATCGACAAGCCACGTCTTTATCTTCCCCAAGAATTCCCACACGTCGTCGCCAGACGGCCTCACAAAGTTCGCTGCCTCCGCGTCCTCACCCATTCGCTCGAATATGTCAATGAGCCACGGAGGGCCATGCCCAGTAGCACCCAGGTGCCCTAGCCAGGATTCTAATTCGCCGCCGGCCACTACGAAGATACCGTACTCAGCGAGTTGAGCCAGGAGGTTGCGAGCAGCCTCCTGATCCGTGCTGCTCAATATGGAGACACCTCCGTCGCGCTTCATATTCTTGCCAGTCTCTTCCATGGCTTTCTTCAAGGCGGCACGTAGTGTGGCGAGAGATTGGTGCGACATGCTAGGAACAAAAGCACTATCGAGCAGATCGGTCCAGACGCACCCGCCGTCCTTCAGCACGTCGATGTCCACAACCCCCGCTGCTGGAATTCCAAGGTTTCGCAGGGGCCCGACGATGGTCTGAACTGTTTGCTTGTTCTGAGCATTGATGAACAGACAATTTGGAATGCCCCAATCGGGCTTAAATCGAAGGAGGCGCTCATTGATCTCCTCGTAGAAGGCGCGATCCGCATCCGATTCAGCCACAACCACACATTCATAAAACAACCCACTCAGAACACCCGTTGACCGCAACAGTGGATTGCGCATCAGCTTAATTAGCTCTGAGCTCGGAAGCAGCCGAGCAGTGGCCGTCTCTTCTCGATATGTGAGTCGGACTATGTTCACCGGTGCGCCGGACTGAACGCAGCCCCTTACAAAAAAAGGACTGTGCGTCGATGCGAACACTCGTTTATTAGAGTCCAGCGCGGCGCGGGAGAGGGCGCACCCCAGCTTGAACGCCAGGGAGGGGTGAAGGAACGCCTCCGGCTCGTCGATCAGCATGACCCGCGGATCGCCGGCGATCAGTTCGGTGACGATACCCGTGAAGGCCTTCACTCCGTCGCTGAACGAATCGATTAGAGGCGCGGCTGCTTGGAATTTGACCGCCTCTTCGTGAATTCCGCATTCTTCGAGATCATTATCCGGCGGGCGTCGCGACAGTCGGATTCGGAGCTGTCCGAGATTCGTTGGATCGACCACGAAGTACAAGCCAAGAGCGTCCGCAACTATTCGGCGGACCTCGCAACGTTTCGCCCGGTCTCGAAACAGTACCTGAAAGCTTGACTGAGGGCGGCCCTGAAGGTCCCCGGCACTCTGCTGGTTCACCAAGTCGATGCGGCGCCGCCCGTCAAGCAACAAGGTGTAGAACGAAGCAAAGCAGCTGCAGAAAACACCAAGGCTTGCATTGGGATTCTGGAGAGAATTGAGCAGGTTTGGAAGCGCGACCTGCTGAGAGCGTCGTCCTCTGCTCTCCAAAATGACGAGGCCCGGCCTCGCCTCTCCGGGCCTCGGCTCAACCTTGATGATTTCGACTAGCTCATTGGCTTCTTTAGGCGCAAACCCGACAAACTCCAGTTCCCCAAGAATTACTTCACCCCCCGCGTGGTTGCCAGTCGAGCAGAATTGGTGAAGCTCCGAAAGAATCTTGCTCTTTCCCGAATTGTTTGGCCCGACAAATACAGTGACGGGCGGCGCATCGGTCCAGTCGGGGGGCATTCCAGGAGCACGCCCGAACCTTAGGCGGAAGCGAGATATCATGGTCCAACCTCGGCTATTATACCCAAGTCCTGATGATGGCTGCCCCGGTACGGCTGAAAGCCGGCCGCAAGGGGTCCGCTGTCAGTTCTCGTCAACCCGCGAGCCGCATGCATAAAGGCGGGTCCAGGGAACCTGCGCAGGGTTCACCTGAGGTCTGCTCCCAGTTCATGCAAGTGGCCGGCGATCCGGACGCCGCGGCGCGGGAACGCGTGCGCGCCATCGATATCGCCCCGGAAGAGTTGCATGTCGACGGCCGCGAACTGTATATCTACTTTCCCAACGGCATGGCGCGTCCGAAGCTGTCGCTGTCCGCGGTTGAAAAGACGCTGCGGACGTCCGGCACCAGCCGCAATTGGAACACCGTGCGGAAGCTGCTGGAGATGGCCGAGAAGCTGGAATAACGCATTGTGGGGCAGACCATCGCTTTTTGTGGTCTGTCCTTCAGCGCCTCCGGCGCGCGCAATTTCATGAAAACAGCATTGCCTCTAACTCGCCTGCCGGCGCTGCCGTTTCACCAGCGCTTCATGCAGCACGGACTTGATGTAGGTCTGGTACGGCAGTCCCTTTGCTTCCGCCTGCTTTCTCGCAAGGTCCAAGTCCGCTTCCGCCATGCGGATGGTGACGTTTCTGGAAGCGCGCGCCTCCCGCGCTAGGCGTTGCGCCGAGCCGCGGAGAAACGTCCCGTCCCGCATAGCCTGGATCAAGTTCTCCTCGACCATGTCCTTGTGGTCGTCCCACCACTTCGCTTCTTCCGACTCAGTGAGAAACTTCGGCACCTTCGGCCGATCCGCTTTGGTCGGCATCGGCATCGTCCTTTCGTCGCGAAATACTCCGTTCGCATTCGCCCGCTGGCCTCGTAAGCCGTCACCGTGCGAGACACTGTTCGGTGTTGGCTTGGTGCGCAATTGTGGTCTAATGAGCCGGTGTCACCCCGACGCTGAGTCGAGATCAGTTTTCGAGGTCGGTGAGACGGTGATCGTGAATCTCGGCGATGCGCGCTAAGGCGCGTATGTTCTCGGCGTCGACGGCAATAGCGGCCCGCAACTCGCTTACGTCGTGCGTGAGGAGTTCGATGGTTTGGGTCAGGGCTTCGTGGCGCTCCGTTAGCCGTTCGAGTCGTTCGTCGATGGTCATGGCTTTCTCTAGTCTAGCGCGAGTGCCATGCGCATGCCAACGAGGGCTCTCGACGCGTTTCGACGCGTATCGCGTCGCGACGTTGGGATGTGACCGCTGATACAATGAATCGGGTCCGCCGTACGCGGCTCATTCCCGTCTACGCAGGACTGGCGAACTAACATAACTTATGGCCCAGGTCATCATTCCCAATCCGGTCTTGAACTCGCCCTTCGACGAAGCGGGCCGCCATTTCTATTTCGACGAAGACGGCATTACCGACAAGGTCGTCGAATCTCGCCGCCTGAGCAGCTATTTCGTCCCTGTACCCAAGCCGAAGAAGAGGGGCGCGCAACTGGCCCTCGATAACGAGTGGACCCAGGACCGCATCGAAGAGAATAAGTTCATCAACCAGGTGCGGACCACCATCGCCAAATGGCGCTTCGGCGGCCACTCCGGCGTGACCACTACCACGCGCCAACTCCTCGAATACTGGACCGCCCCCACCCGCGGACGCCGCCTCTTTTTCTGCCAGATTGAAGCGCTGGAAACCGCCATCTACCTGACCGAAATCGCCGACCGCCATGATCCTCGATAACCTTCGCAAAGCCGGCATCAAGGGCACCGACAAGTCGCAGGCCATCAAGTTCGACCGCCTGGAAGCCTTCGCTGGAGAACATATCCACGCCTCGGGCGATTATACCGCCGCCGGCAAGCCGCAGCGCGTGGCCGTCGCCATCGGCCCGCAGTATGGCACCGTGGGGCCAGACCATATCAAGGAGGCCGCCAAAGAAGCCGTGCGAGGCATCGGCTTCGACCTGCTGGTGGTCTGCGGCTTCGCCTTCGATCCCCACGTTTCCGAAGAAGTGAAGCGTTACGGGAAACTGTCCGTCCAGGTGGTCCGCATGAACCCGGATCTGCTGATGGGCGAGGAACTGCTGAAGAAGACCGGGGCGGGCAACCTCTTCACCGTTTTCGGCGAGCCGGACGTGGATATCCGCCAGCGTCCGGATGGCAAGCTCGAAGTCGAGGTGCGCGGCGTGGATGTGTACGACCCCACCACGCAGGAGATCCGCAGCCACTCCACCGAGGACATCGCTTGCTGGTTTATCGACACCGAGTACAACGGCGAGAGCTTCTTCGTGCGCCACGCCTACTTCACCGGCGCCGACGATCCTTATGACAAGCTGAAGCGCGCACTGCGAGCTGAGGTGGATGAAGCGGCGTGGTCATCGCTATATTCGACCACGAGCTGGCCGTTCGACCGCCCGACGTCCGGCAAGATCGCGGTGAAAGTGATCAACCACTATGGCGACGAAGTGCTAAAGGTATTCGCTGTCTAGAGTTTGTGCACCTTTAACGCCGCCGACCGCGAAAAGCCGGATACCGGTCACGTCCCGAGCTATCCCGCCAAGTTATTGAGAATAAGAAACAATCGTCAGACAGTCGCCAGGGCCTCGCCCGCCGCCGTGCTATCTTCGTCTTGAGGCGACGGCAGGTTCTTTCGCCCCCGCTGCAAGCCCACGCTCTTTGAAATCCGAGCGTGTCTCTCCCAGCGCCAGAAAGTATTGACTTCAGACGCGGCGGTCGTACAAAGAAAGTACAAGAGCGCAGCCACCTATCCGCCGAGTCCAAGTCTCAGAAATCGACAAGAAGCAACCAAATGCAACATGGTGCAACACGCAATTTGATTTTTTCAATGACGCAACGCATGCAACCAAATGCAACACGCAATCGATTTTTCACCGACGCAACACATGCAACACTCTGCAACATCGAATCGGGCTTTTCCAATGTGTCGGCGAAGGGTTGCATAGAGCGCGGACCCCGCCAACTTGGAATCGTCCACGACCATACGAAGCCAAATGCCCGGGAATTTGCTACAGCGACAGCAGTAACATTGTTACTTGGGTAAGTAACGCGCATGTTCAGGTGCGCGATTGAGATATCTTGACTGCCATACGAAGCCAACTTAGGCGGATCATTTGGCGCGGCGCTTAGCTGATGAAGGCTTTTGCCCCTTCCGGACCGCCGCCACAATTCTGTCGATCTGGCCGGGGCTGAGCTTATTGGCGCCGGTCCGTTTGGCCGTGGCCTGCATGGCACGCAATTCCTGGGGTGCTGGAGAGAACTTGTGCATATAGTCCTTCATGCTCATAATCATTACACTCGTTTCGCCGCGCCGGCCGACCACGAAGCGCTCACAAGACGACCAGCAGAGCGCGAACCCAGCGGCCTACTTCAAATACTTAATAAACAAAACCTCGTTGCCCTTCTCGCTATAAATCAGCTCATCCACCAGGTTCCGCGTCAGCAGAATGCCAAACCCGCCCGGCCGCACGCCCTGCTCGGCGCGGATCTCCAGATGCTTGGCCGGCTCTCCCGGCGGGTTCGCGATGGCGGCGTGCGCGATGGCATCGAACGAAAACCCCTTGCCGGGGTCCTGGA
>OCTA010000367.1_pt1 | contig 41693 bp, 29 predicted proteins | sample 1538991 | NCBI WGS metagenome assembly OCTA01 (sample SAMEA3539302, study PRJEB22396) | soil metagenome | biome: tundra; feature: field; material: soil | place: USA | collected 2010-05 | depth 0.15 m | reverse complement strand
TAATAATGACATTCGTTGTTGTTCTAACACTATATGGGATGTAGAATGTCCATCCAGTATCAGCTGGTCCTCCGGGCATAATTATAGAAGCAATAATTAAGATACCGCCTGTTACATAAAGCCACCATGAGAGTAAGTTAAGGCGCGGGAAGGCAACATCCTTAGCACCAATCATTATGGGAAGGAAGAAGTTTCCGAATACAGCCGGGAGTCCGGGTATTACAAATAAAAAGATCATTATCACTCCGTGGAGTGTAAAGAACTCGTTATAAACCTGAGGTTCAACTATTGTTTTGCCAGGGGTAAGGAGTTCGAGTCTTATTAAGAATCCAAAGGTTACCCCAATAGCAAAGAATGTAATTAAGGCAATCAGGTACATGATACCAATTCTTTTATGGTCGGTGGATAAGATCCACGCTCTTATGCCTTTATATTTTCCCTGGTAATCAAGAAAACTAACGTGACCGTTAGCTGCAACAGCAGCGTTGTTATCCATATAGAACTACCTTTTAACTATTTTTTCTTTTTTAGGTTTTAGTACAAGGACCAGTACAAACACAGCAAGTAAAATTATCATACCAGCGCCGACAACTCTTGTAATGTTAAACACATACGTCCTTCCTTTGGGATCATAACTAAAGCAATACTGAACTAGTTTAGCCATAGTTTTTGTTTCTTTCCCCTGGGAGGTTTCGATCAAAGCCATTTTGAAATCAAAGGGAAGGATAGAGAATCCTCCTTTAGAAGAAATGTCAGGATATATATACCGGCAAATCTTACCTTCTTTAGTAACGAAGATGAATCCTCCTGAATGTATAAAATTATTGCCTGTCCTTTTGAAATAGAAGCCTGCGGCATTGGCAACTTTTTTAATGTTCAAGCTGTCACCGGTAAGGAAGTTCCATGCATCAAGGGGGAATCCATTCTGAGTAAAGCCAAGAATAGTTTTCTTCTTATCAGAGGCATCCGAAGGTTTCTCCGAATCATCCATACTGATGGTTACGATATTATAATCTTCTCCGGGGATAAGATCTACCTTGCCTGTAACGTTTGCCAATTCAGTTAGTATAGGGCTGCATATACCGGGGCATTTGTAATAGACAAAAGCTATTAAGGTGGGTCTTTTAACCAAGTCACGTAACACGACTTTATTCCCCATTTCATCATTGAAAGTAACGTCAAGCGGGATATAGGAGCCCAATTTTTCCACGATACCGAGATCTTCGGAAACCTTTTCAGCAAAGGAAATCTTTGCGAGGATCATTACAAATAGCAGGGGCAAAATCTTAATTAGAGTTTTCATATTAGTTATAAGTATAATATAATTAAACTTGTTTTCCCTATAAAATATGTATTAAATAAGTATGTAACAGATCCCAATCATTACCAGAAAGATTAAACACCTGCCTATTAAAACCATTAAGGTTAACATTATTAACAATAGTATTTATAAACAACTGTTCATTTAGTTTCCAATCTAATGATCTTTCAAGTGAAACAAGAGCCATAAATTTATTATCAGTAATCTTATCAAATAACTGAACAGCCGGATCTGATATATCGCCTGCAATTGTGCTGAGTATCCTAGTTATATTCTGGACCCGGGAATCATTTTCATTTATTATAAATTTAACGGCTGCGGAAACAGGAATCTGCGCAGGGATCTCAGTACCTTTTGATAGATTATATAATTGATCAAGAGTTTCGAGATTTTCAGGAGAATCCTTAGGGGGATTAGTAACAAATGTTGTTCTTATATAGTGAGCGAGTCCAAATTTTTCTTCAGGGGTAAGATATTCATAGGATGCCATACCAGAACCAGGGATACCCTCCTGCAGGGTTTTATATATCTGTGTAAGTTTAGGACCATTCTTCCAACCATTCTTTGAGGTAAAGTTCTGAGGTTTTGGATTTAAGGCAGAGCCAGCCGGTCCATCTCCCTTCCCTGCTTCGCCATGGCACGAGATACAGACAGTAGTAAATATTTTAGTACCCTTAGCTAAAAGATCGGGTGTGGGCTCACCAATCTTAGTAATATCTATAGGAGGAATATGTTTTGCCTGCATTACAGTTAAATCACCTGAGATGGTAGAATCAGGAAGAGGTGGATTGACATGCTGACGTGCGACATAATTAAGGTTGATTACATATAAGAATCCAATAATAGTAATAATAATAAAAACATAGGGGTATGTTAGTCCGAATATCTTGCCGGGGTTTGATTTTAACTCCTGCAATTTAGTTTTAATTATTTTATTCAAATCATACATAGATTATTATTTTCATTATTAAAGGCGAAAGTTTAATCCTTTTTCTAATTTCGGATCACGAACAGGGATCAAGTTATGCATCTTAACTCCCCTATTGAACACAATGATTATCAAGCCTAATACACCCATAGGAAAAACGATATCAAGCCAACTAAACGTATATACTTTACCGCCAACAAAAAAGCCAGGCATTATAAGCCAATAGAGGTCGATATAATGAGCAAATAAAATCCAGACAGCAATGAATTTTAATCTTGCCGGATTAGTCTTTGATGGGAAAGATAACAGCATCGTAAAGGGAACAATAAAATGAGTTATGATAACTATAATAGAAAGAAATGACCAACCGCCCGACCATCTTTGGAGGAACCAAAAAGTTTCTTCGGGGAGATCGGCATACCAGATAAGCATATATTGAGAGAAAGCGATATATGACCAGAATACTGTGAATGCGAATAGGAGGGTTCCAAGACTATAATAATGGTCGGTAGAAATTTTAGGATGAAGATATCCATTCTCTTTTAATTTGATTGCGATATAGGTAACAGCAGCGAGGGAACTCCATACAGCTCCGGAAAAGAAGTATACGCCAAATATTGTAGAATACCAGCGCGGTTCGATACTCATCAGCCAGTCGACTGCAGTAATGGTTATTGTAATCGCAAATACAGGCATAAATATACCTGAGAAGACAATACTATTTTTAGTGAGAGACTGATCGCCAGTTGAATCCTGTTTCCTTGAATTGTTTATAAATTTATAATAGAAGACAGACCATATCAGCAGGATTACCAGGACTCTTATAATAAAAAATACTGGGTTAAGGTAAGGAGCTTTGCCCTGAAGCACGATATCATTAGATGTAATTTCATGATGTGTCCAAGTAAAAAGATCATTCATATGAAACAGCAACGGGATAACCATTATAAAAAGAATAGGAAGTAATGCGGCGAGGAACTCAGGGATTCTTCTGAAGGGGACGCTCCAATCGGCTCCTGCCAGATATTCGATAGCGATAAGGAACAATGAGCCGATAGCTATACTTACAAGAAACATATAAGCAGGTAAATAACTAAAGGCAGCTCTTTCAGGTTCGGTTATAAAACCTAATATTCCCAACAGGACTCCAGCAACAAATAATACCATTCCAATAACGCCAATTTGGGTTGGGAGTTCTTTTTTGATATAGCCTGTGACATTATCTTGCATTTTTTCGAGGCTCCTTAGTAATGGCAGATAAATCAGAGGGGTTAGCATTTTTGGCCCTCTGCAGAACTCTTACGTAGTTTATTATTGCCCAACGTTCTTCTCTTGTAACCTGCGGAGCATAAGAAGGCATAGCATTTTGACCATTTGTAATAATATGATAAATCATACCATCAGGATATTTCCTAACTTTATCAGAATGCAGAGTAGGAGGATTGGGAAATTGTCCTCTAAGCCTGCTATCCCCATCAGCCGTATTTCCATGGCATGGAGAACAGAATGTGAGAAACTTTCTTTTACCGAGAGCGAGTACTTCTTCTGTGGGCAACAGAGGATTAGTTAATACTGCGGCTGGGGTTGTCTGTCCCATATTGGGATAAGGAATAAAGCCTCTAGCCACCGTACCGGAGACAGGTTTTCTCATACCAAAGCCATCGGAGAAGAAGATGCTTCTTCGTTGAGGTATTTCTTTATCCTGTTCGCTCATCCAATTAAAGGGGGTAATAAACATGAGTTTGTTCAAAGTGATATAAGTCGAGACCGAAACAAGTAATGCTATCATTACCAAGAAGAGAATGAACCTTGGCTGGAATAATGAATATATTTCCTTTTCGGGATAATATATTAATTCAGTTGATACCGGATTAAGACTTTTAATAAAACTATCTGTCCTGCTAAGATCGAACAGAGGATCTTCAGATTCAATTACAAGTCCATATTTATCCGAGGAGACTGCTTTCATATAATCAGAATCATGAAGCGGATGACTGTTAGCCGGTAACTTAAAATAGACTGCGATCATACCAAGAAATGTTGATATTGCAGCCAGGAGAACGGTAGTTTCAAAGGTAATTGGAATAAATGCAGGTAAAGCGAAATAGGGTTTACCACCAATTATCATAGGATAATTTATTGATAGTGTCCACCACATTAACAATAATATAAATGCAGCAGCGGATAACCCAAAGAACAAAGTTACATACCCAAGTGTTGAGCGTTTAAGTCCCATGGCTTTATCCATACCATGAACGGGATAAGGAGTATTAACGTCGAATTTCTTATAGCCAGCAGATTCAGTTTTATGCGCGGCATTTATAATCTTATCAGGAGTATCGAATAAGGCAGCAATACCGAATAATTTATTATCCATTATTCTCTCCTGTCCTGGGAGTGTGTTCATCTCCATGATGGGAAGGCTGTGCACCCAGGATAACTGCTTTTACTTCTGCCATAGAGACAACAGGCACAGTGCGGGTAAATAATAGAACCAGTGTAAAAAACAATCCAAAGCTTCCCAAAAGAATACCGAGATCGACTAAAGTGGGCGTATACATTCTCCAACTTGAAGGGAGAAAATCTCTATGTAACGAGGTTACTATAATCACGAATCTTTCGAACCACATACCTACATTGACAAATATTACTATGAAAAGCATTATAGGAATTGATCTTCTAATTTTTCTGAACCAAAACAACTGAGGCAGAAGGACATTGCAGCTAATCATTGTCCAATACGCCCATGCATAGGGACCAAATGCACGGTTTAGAAATACAAACCTTTCAAAATGATTTCCGCTGTACCATGCCATGAATAATTCCATTGCGTATCCATAGCCAACCATCATACCTGTAGCAAGAATTATTTTATTCATATTATCGAGATGGTTCATCGTAATAATATGTTCGAGGTTAAATACTTTTCTAAGAAATAAGAGACAAGTAACGACCATTGCAAATCCCGAGAAGATAGCTCCGGCAACGAAGTATGGGGGAAAGATAGTCGAATGCCATCCAGGGATTACTGCAGTAGCAAAGTCAAAGGATACGACTGTATGGACTGAGAGAACGAGAGGAGTCGCAAGTCCTGCAAGAATCATATATGCTTTTTCATAATGCTGCCAATGGCGGTTGGAATGCCTCCATCCAAGACTAAAGATTGAATAAATAACTTTTTTTATTTTGTTTGCGGTTCTATCTCTTAAGGTTGCAAAGTCAGGAATAAGTCCCACATACCAGAAAATAAGGGAGACAGTAAAATAGGTAGACACAGCAAACACATCCCATACAAGCGGAGAGTTAAAATTTACCCATAAACCATGTTCATTTGGATAAGGGATGAGGTATCCGGCTAACCATGGGCGTCCAGTATGGATAATCGGAAAGAGACCAGCGCATATTACAGCGAATATAGTCATAGCCTCTGCAAACCTAGCTATCCCTGTTCTCCATTTCTGGCGGAGCAGGAAGAGAATGGCGGAGATAAGAGTACCGGCATGTCCGATACCTACCCAGAAAACGAAGTTAATAATTCCAAATGCCCATCCCACAGGCTGGTTATTTCCCCACATACCGATACCATAGTAAAATGTAAGTCCCACGCATATAGCACCTATCAAAAGCATAGTGCCAGTTATAGATATTGCTATCAAGAATTTCTTATCAGGCTTCTGATCAAGCGGGAGAGAAATTACCCTATCGAGTTCAGCTAAAGGAGGATTCCCTTCTACCAGAGCCAGTTCTTTTGAGTAATCAATATCCACTAGGCATCCTCCTTGTCAGTGTTTCTTAATTTTGCAATGTAGGTAACATTGGGTCTGGTATTCAAATTTTCAAGGACATGATATCCTAATTTATGATTCCTATATTTATTTATTTCAGAAGAAGGATCGTTCATATCGCCGAAATGGATAGCAGTAGTTATACAAGCATCCTGACAAGCAGTATGGACATCCGATCCTTTTAAGGGTTTGTTTTCTCTGGTGGCATCTTCCCTTGCCTCCATTATACGTTGAACGCAGAAAGTACACTTTTCCATTACACCACGGGATCGTACAGTGACTTCGGGATTAAATACAAGATCAAATATAGGCGACTGCTGATAGCCATCATTAAAATGATCACGGAAATTGAAATAATTAAATCTTCTTACTTTATAAGGACAGTTATTTGAACAGTATCTTGTACCAACGCACCGATTATAAATCATTTGGTTAAGTCCGTCGGGGCTATGAGTAGTTGCAACGACAGGGCAAACATTTTCGCAAGGTGCATCATCACAATGCTGACAAAGCATAAGCTGCTGACTAACATCAGGTTCTTCAGGATCACCGGAATAATATCTATCAACTCTTAACCACTGCATATCTCTGCCTTTAGAGACCTGTTCTTTTCCAACTACAGGGATATTATTTTCCGAATAACATGAAATAACACATTCGCCACAGCCGAGGCATTTATTGAGATCAACAGACATAGCCCATTTGACGCCTTTGTTCATTTCAGTATGAGGGGGATATATTGAAGTAGTATCTACCTCTTCCCTTTTCTCATTAAGGAAATCAGGATTCTTTTTATATTCCGCGACAGTACCTTCCCTAATAATATTTCTTTTCTGTGCGGCATCCTTAGTAAGTCCTTTATCAAAGGCATGGAATTCCTGAGTCACTGCCAAAGGATAAGAGCCACCAGCCGCCTGAACGTTAACATTAGTAAATAACCAAGGAGTTAATTCGGAATCTTTTGACTGCATTACATTTGCATTAAAACCGACTCCATCTGATATGGTGCCAGAGTTGATTCTTCCGTATCCCAATTCGATTGTAATTGTATTATCAGCACAACCAGGCTGAATATTAACAGGGATTTTTAATTTTCTATTTCCTGATGATATCTCTATTAAATCATTTGTCTTAACATTCAAATCAGAAGCAGTTTTCATCGAGATGGAAGCATAATTGTCCCACACTATTTTAGATACAGGATTAGGAAGCTCATTAAGCCAGCCATTATTTGAGAACCTACCATCACCAACTGCATAGCCTTCCTTTAATGCAAGCGAATAACCTGAAACAGTGGGTATATTATTTATTACATTTATTGAAGAAGAATTAAAAATACCATAAGCTTGTCCGGATTCCCGTTTACTATTTGAAGCCGAGTCAATGACCACACCATCATGCAAAGCTCCATTCCAGAACTGATCAAAATTGAGCTTTGAATTAAGAATCGGATATATATTATTCTTCCATTTAGCAATCAGATAATTGCGATACAAATCAAGATTATAAGTAACTGAGGTACCAGATAACCAAGTTAAGAGGATAGCTTCTTTTTGTCTTGTATTTAATAATGGCAGAATGACAGGCTGCTGGAGAGAATAAAAGCCAGTACGAGTTTTGGCATCACCCCAGGACTCAAGACCATGATTCACAGGAAGAACATAATTACTTACGGCTGTAGTCTCATTATTTGAGTGAGTAAGGGTGATAACAGCAGGAACTTTTTTAATAGCATTAACATAACCGAAATCAGGAGGAAGGTGGAATACGGGATTAGTATCGAAATGAATTACAGCAGCGACATTGCCTTTATTCATAGAAGAAATAAGGGAGTTCAGTTCATCATTATTTACAAGAGATGATAAAGAATATTCGATAGAATCAGTTCTATATAATGCTTCTGCTCCAATCATATCATTAAGATAATTTACAGCAAGATGAACATTTTCAGGGAGAGTACGTCCCGCATAAATAATCGTCTTACCTTTATTAGCACGAATATCTTTAATGAGGTTATTTAATTTCTTAAAGGGGATACTATACTTAGATCCAAATGACTTTAGGGAGTTACTATTATTATTGCGAATATCATTTACTAAACTCATAACAAATTCAGTCTGTGCATCAGGTCTCAGTTTAATCCTTATATCGGAATTCATACCAGTAAGAGACATATTTCCTTCAACTGCGTAGAGCTTATTGAAATTCTTAAGATCGTCTACATTCCTTCCTTCAGAATAGAGGCGGGCATTCTCTATTTTATTTCCATCAGTACCGAGGAAATCAGATTCCAGGGCTAATATTACTTTAGCTTCATTCCATTTGATCAGAGGGAAATTTGTTGTACCATAAGATTTTTTCCATGCGGACAATCTATTCTGCTCAGTGAAGAGTTCATAAGAATAGATTTTAGCATTAGGATATTTTGTTACGAAATCATCCAATACTTTTTGGGCAGTCGGGGAAACTATGGTATGGGTTATAATAGCAATTTCTTTTCCGCGGGAACCTTGCAGGATATCAATTACTTCATTATCGACTTTTGTCCAATCTGTTTTATAGAAGCTTCCGCCACTTCCTTTTTCCGTTGGATGGGCAAGTCTTTCGGGATCGTACAGGTTTAAGATATCAGCCTGACCTTTAGTACATATTTTTCCTTTGCTAACGGGATGATCGGGATTACCATCGATCTTTATGGGTCTTCCCTCGCGAGTTTTAACAAGGATACCACAAGCGTTGGGGCAAGCTGTACAAGTCGAAGCATAATATGCCGGTTTACCAAGAGTTATTTCTTCGGGCTTATGTGTATAAGGAATTATTTCGCCTTTATCGCGGTAATTGCATCCTGCCGCAGCTAAAGCTGCTGATGCACCGACAAGTGCAAAGAACTTACGCCTCGAGAATCCTGATAATTTATCAGGATTGAAATCATCTGTAACCCCTTCCATAAATTCATGATGTCTGGATTCAATGAAAGCAGGGTCTTTATATAATTCTTCGAAACTTCTCCAATAATCAGGATCTGGATTATCGATATTTTCAGGCAATTTATCTTTATTATCTGACATTACCATTCCCTGCTTTTTGCCTGCTAACGGCGTGAGGATTTAATTTAACAGAAACTGCCTTATTATTTGCATTACCTTTTTTAGAAAACAGATTAAAGGGGAAAGTCCTCAGAAGGAAAAACCCGGCAACACCTATTCCTGCAGTCAGGAAGAATTTGTTTCTTTTTATTTTATTATCCAACATGTTTTTTAATTCCTTTTAATTTCATTTTATCTATGGCATGCATAACAGTTATCAGGACCTGAATTTATATTTTTAAGATTGGGGAGTCGAGTATGGGCATTTCTATGACAATCGAGACATGCCGACATAGCGAAGGAATTCATTTGTCCAATCTGTTCCATTTGCCTCACATCGCCATGGCAATTAACACAATCAATTCCTTTAATTACATGAACACTATGGTTGAAAAAGACAAAGTCAGGAAGTTTATGAATTCTTTTCCAAGGAAGAGCAGTGCCCTCATTGTAATATTTAGTTAATTTAATAATATCGGGACGATCTTTTCTTGCGATTCTATGGCAATTCATACAAGTTTCAAGAGGAGGAACCATAGCGATTCTTGATTTTTCAACACCAGTATGGCAATACTGGCAATCAATTCTCATATCTCCTGCATGCAGTTTATGGGAGAAATTTATAGGCTGATCAGGTGTATATCCAATTCCATCACGTTCGGCTCTAGAGGCAAAATAAGTAATAGTAAATGAGATTAAAGCTATAAATAGTGTAATAGGTAGTCTTACTCTAAGAACATAATCCAGAAAGGTTTTCTTCATTATTAACCTAGATGAAACGAATTTGGTTTAATATGAGAGATAAATTATACAAAATCCTTTTTATTGCAAAAACAATAGAAATGCATATCACATCGATTTGTTTTAATTCAATTTTTTAATATTTCATTTAGAGAGCGCATCCACAATCCACAACCATAAGTTCCAGCAAATAGGTAGTCATCATGAATAATTAAAGAAATAATATTCAGATCCAATAATCCGGAATTTACATTCGACAAAGTTTTTCCATTATCTGTGGTCATATAAACTCCCTGACCTAATGTACCGATAAACACATTGCCCCCCTGCCCTATTATATGCTGGATATTTAAGTTTAAAGGACCTAACTTATTCCAGGTTATGCCATTATTATCTGAAATATAGAGGCCCTGTCCCAAAGTTCCAGCAAATAAGGAAGTTCCGTTAACATAAATAGCTGAAATCTGTTTATTAGCTAACCCTAAGTAGGACCATGTGTTTCCATTATTTATTGAACTGAAAACACCACTACCGGTACCCGCTAAAATATCCGGACCATTCAATTCCAAAGAGATAATATTTGTGCTAGTAAATCCATGATTTAAGAGTTTCCAATTGATACCGTTATCGGATGTTAAATAGACACCATCATTAGTAGCAGCAAATAAGTAAACTCCTTTAACAACCAGAGAACGAACATTCTTATTCTGCAGGCCTGAAAGGATCCATGCTGTATCACTATCTTCAGATGAGTAAAATCCATTCCATGTTCCTGTACACTTATAAACTCCCTTAACAGTAAGAGAGCCGATGTGAGATTTTTCCAATCCCAGAAAAGTAAAGCTTTTTCCATTATCAGGAGAAGAATAAATACCGACATCCGTACCTGCATATAAAGTCGAATCACTGACAACGAAAGACCTGACATAAGAATTTGATAAGCCATTATTTGACTGCCGCCAATAGGGTTTATTTATATCAGTTATAAAGATTCCGTTACCATTAGTACCAGCATAAACATATTTGCCAATAGCTACAAGAGATCTAACATCAGTACTAAGCAAGCCATTATTTATTTGATTCCAATTTGAACCATTGTTAGTTGAAGCAAAAACTCCCTCCTCAGTCCCAGCAAATAACTCTGAGCTATTTACAGTTAATGCAAAGATATTTTTATTAAGTATGCCATTGTTTACCTGTTTCCATTTCGACCCGTTATCGGGGGATGTGAATATCCCTTTATCGGTACCAGCAAATAAATCAGGACCATTTGAGCAAAGGGCAAACACATTCATACTTAACAAACCAGAATTCATCTGCTTCCAATTTTTGCCAAGGTCAGTAGTTAAATAAACCCCACCACCAAGAGTGCCGACAAATATATTCTTCCCGCTTATGGCAAATGACCTGATAATTTTATCGGACAGACCTGAATTCACCTCTTTCCATTTTATTCCCTTGTTTGAAGAGATGAACACACCTCCTCCCGAGGAGCCCGTAAAAATATTATTACCGCTTATAATTAAAGTATGTATATCTTTATTAGTCAAACCATCATTAGACAGAGTCCATTTCTTTTTATTATCAGACCAGACATAAAATCCTCCGGAAGTTGCCGCGTAAATATACTTTCCGGTTACTGCAAGAGATCTAACGATATTATTTATTAAACCGGAATAGTTCCAGTTGTTTCCGTTATCAGTTGACAGATAGACTCCATCATGCGTACCGGCAAAAAGATTTGAACCGGAGATTGCAAAAGAATAGACATAACCCCCAAAGGGACCTTTTGCAGGGATCCATTGAGAATAAATTAAATTATTAGTAATTAAAAGGAGGAACAGGACTAGTATGAATTTAAGTTTAATAATCTGTGTTTTCATTTCAGAGTATAATAAATGATTTATATCGTTTTTCTATTTTTAAAATAATATACTGGAATACCGAGCAAGACAATTATTAAACCGGGCCAAGTATACTGGGGTTTATATATTAACAGTATTATGGAAATAGAGGCAGCAAGTAATATATATAAAGCAGGGAGAACCGGATATCCAAGAGCTTTATAGGGGCGTTCGGCGTTAGGTTTTTTCATTCTTAATATAAATACACCTGCTATAGTAAGCATATAGAAAATCAAGACAGCAAAGATGACATAGTCAAGAAGCTGTCCATACGTTCCTGAAAGGCATAGGATACTTGCCCAAACAGCCTGAATAATAAGAGCATTTGCAGGGACTGAATTCTTATTAAGCAAACCAACCTTTTTAAAGAATAAATTATCTTTTGCCATAGCATAATAAACACGAGCGCCGGCGAGAATAAGTCCGTTATTGCATCCAAAAGTAGAGATCATAATCAAGACAGCCATAATAATAACAGCGGGTTCACCGAGAAATATATTAGCAGCAGCGGTTGCAACTCTATCCTCAGCGGCAAACTGAATTCCAGAAGAAGTAATACTTGTCCCGTTCGGATCTCCTCTTAAGGGAAGGACGAGCAAGTACGAGACATTGACTAACATATAAATAATAGTAACAGTAAGTGTTCCAATTAAGAGAGAGAGAGGAATATTCTTTTTAGGATCTTTAACTTCCCCAGCCGTAAAAGTTATATTATTCCATGCATCACTAGAAAAAAGGGAGCCTACCATTGCGACACCTATAGCAATGATAATTGAAAATCCGGACAACTGTTCTATCCATTGAATTTTACCGGCGGACATATGGAGCCATTGACCGTTCCAGATATTTGTAAAATTTGCACTGATAGCCTGTGAATTTGCGCCTATAAAGATTCCAAGAACAATCAGTCCAAGGATAGAAACAATTTTGGCTGTTGTGAAAATATTCTGTACTAATTTCCCATGTTTTAATCCTTTGATATTTATAAAGGAAAGGATGGAAATAATAAATATTGCAAGAAGCTGACCCGCAGATATTTTTAATCCCAGAAGAGTAATTAAAACATTATTAGTACCAAGACCAGGGACCAATACTCCGGTAAATTTTGCAAATGCAACTGCTACTGCTGCAATAGTGCCTGATTGTATTATAAGAAAAAGAGTCCATCCATATAAAAAGCCCACCAAGGGATTATAGGCTTCGCAGAGATAGACATATTGTCCTCCAGCTTTGGGCATCATAGCTGCTAGTTCTCCATAGCTAAGAGCTGCAATAAGTGTAATAATACCTGCTATCAACCAGACAAGTATAAGGAGTCCAGCCGAACCGACAGAGCGGGCGATATCGGAACTAACGATAAAGATTCCAGAACCAATCATTGATCCTATAACAATCATTGTCGAATCAAATAAACCAAGTTCATGCCTGAATGAGGAAGAGCCGGTTTTATTATTCTGAGGTGACATAATTACACTTATTGTTTATTATAAATATTGTAATGTTAAGGAAATTATTAAAATTAAATGAATATACAATAGAGGCTAAACTGGAAATACATTGTTAAATACATACTTTTACAAAAATTCTTATATCCTCTATAGTATGTAGGTACTGTTTTGGGGAAATGACGAAAAAAATATTTTATTTATTTTTTCGCGGTTTTGGGGTATGCGAAATTTGATTGAAAACGGGGTTTTTTGTGGGACAGGGTGTTGAATCAAGGGATTCCAATATTGAATTAAGAGGATACTCACAAAAATAAAAAAGCCACAAGATACTATCTTACGGCTTTTTTACCTAAATTCGCATTAAACTACTCTAAAGATAATTTTAATCCAATTTAATTTTGGTCTTTTTTATTACAGTCTTTTTTATTTTATAATCTTTAACTCAATTCTTCTGTTAAGACCTCTTCCTTGTTCAGTTTTATTATCCATAATTTCCTTAGTTTTACCAAAACCAACTGTGGTTAATCTATCAGCCGCAATACCTTTAGCAATCAAGAAATTTTTAACTGTTTCAGCTCTTCGCAATGATAATTTTTGATTGTATTTTTCTGAACCTATATTATCAGTATGTCCCTGGATTTCAACTTTTACATCAGGGTTCTTCAATAATATTTCCGCTGTATTGTATAGAATAGGAATTGATTCTGGTTTTATTGTAGATTTATTGAAATCAAAATTAATTCCAATTAAGACCCAATTTTCCTGAGGTACATTGTCAGGGGTAGAACTTGTACTTTTATATTTTTTAACAATATCTTCTATTCTGTTATAATCAACATCAGAAGGCTGTACCTGATATCTTTTAACAATTTCTTCAACCTTATCATAATCCACTTTTGCATTTATTCCTTCATATATTTCACAAATATGAGATTTTTCACCATAACTGAAATAATATATCACACCTAAATCGAACGTCATATAAGAATCGCCCCTGCCTCCAAGGATCCCGCCAGCTGTTGTTCCATAAACACCATCAAAATGGCCACTAGCTGCGGTATGATATGCCAATTCAGTCTTTAATTTCCAGTTTTCACCTATTCTCCATTCAGCACCCATAAAAGCATTAAGTTCATAGTCAAGATTATATTTATCCAAAAGAACCGGAGAGTTTTTCACTTTATAATCGACTCCACCAGCGCCGAATCCTGCATATGGAGAGACAGGTTCACATGGGCTAAAATAATATAATAACCCCAGGCTGCCAAGAAGAATATCGCTTTGAATTATAGAAGTGGGATTAATAGAATATTTATCTTTAATATGCATATAATTTCCCTGAAACCGAAAGCCCATATGTTCAGTAAAATTTCTCTGGATTGATAAAAACAAACCATAATTCCCAATATCTTCTCCATCTAAATTTGTGCTTACATATCTGGGGTATGTAAATCCAAATCCAAAGCCCCAACTATCTTGATGGAGCCAGTCATACTTTGTTGATTGTCCAAAAATGTTATTTGACAAGAGAACAAATAATAACGATGCTAAAACTAAGTATCTTTTCATGCTAACTCCAATATTTAATTGTTAAAACATAATTTATAATGATAAGTTTATATTATTAATTGTTGTTAAATGTTCAATATAATTATCGTTTAAATCCATTATATTATATAAAGGAATAAATGATTATTCAATCGATCAAAGGGATGAAAAAGGAACTACATCTTTGAGTAGCATAATTAAAGAAAATTGTTTCCTTATTAATAAAGTCGCATCTACTTCAATATCTTTTGAGAGCTGGATAGTACTTTTTTAGTCCTTTTGTGTACTTATAATTGAATAATAGTGGTTTCAATTTACTTTTAACAAAACAGATTCGGAGATCAGATGAAGAATATTTCATTCGTTATCATTTTATTTTTTTTACAGTTTACTGCTTTGCCGCAGCAACTCAAGTTAAATGACGAAATTCCATTAGATAAAACTATCCTGACAGGTAAATTGGATAATGGATTGACTTACTATATCAAGGAAAATAAAAAGCCTGAGCATAGGGCAGTTTTCAGACTTGCTGTAAATGCCGGCTCAATTCTTGAAAATGATGATCAGCAGGGTCTTGCACATCTCGTTGAACACATGGCATTCGATGGCTCAAAACATTTTGAAAAAAATGATTTGATAAATTATATAGAATCAATAGGCATGAAGTTCGGTGCGGATTTGAACGCCTCTACCAGTTTTGATGAAACTATCTATAAGCTTGCAGTACCTACCGATAATGCAGAAACATTGGAAAAAGGATTCCTGATCATGGAAGATTGGGCGCACAACCTTACTTTTGATCCCACAGAAATTGACAAGGAAAGAGGTGTTGTAATTGAAGAATGGCGGCTTGGAAGAGGTGCCGATGCAAGAATGTTTGATAAACAAGCCCCTGTGCTGCTAAAAGATTCAAAATATGCCAAAAGATTAACTATAGGCAAAAAGGAGATTATTGAAAAAGCACCGCATGAAACTCTTAAAAGTTTTTATTATGACTGGTATCGCCCTGATTTAATGGCTGTTATTGTTGTGGGTGATTTTGATAAATACAAGATAGAAACGATGATAAAAAAACATTTTTCCGGAATTCCACGCAAAAAGAACCCAAGAGATAGAGAAATATTGACTGTGCCCGACCAGGATCAAATGCTTTTTTCCATAGTTACTGATCCTGAAGCTACAGATAATGCGATAAGTTTTTACCACAAACTGGATTCTGAACCGCAGGATAAAGTAAAAGATTACAGACGGGCATTAGTTGAAATTATTTATAACAGGATGTTCAGCGGCCGCCTTTCCGAATTATCAAGAAAAGCAGATCCTCCTTTCCTGAAAGCAAGTTCTGTTAAAGGAAGTTTTGTAAGGACCAAGGACGTTTATATGCTTCGTGCCTCAGTTAAGGATAATGGAATTGAATCCGGGCTTGAGGCCATATTGGATGAAGCACAGCGTGTAAAGAAGTACGGGTTTACTGCAACAGAACTTCAACGGGAAAAACAAAGTTTGCTTAGTAACATGGATCGGGCTTATAAAGAAAGGAATAAAACTGAATCGGTGGATTTCGCTGAAGAATATATCAGAAACTTCCTTACTGCTGAACCCTCTCCCGGAATTGCTTATGAATATGAAATTTATAAACAGTTTGTCCCAGGAATAACTCTGGAAGAAGTAAATAAATTATCGGATAAATGGATTCAGGAGAAGAATTCAGTACTACTAGTAAACGCTCCTGAAAAAGAAGGGTTAAAGATACCATCCGAAAATGATCTTAGAAATATATTCGAGAAGGTAAAAAACGCCGATCTGAAACCATATGAGGATAAATTTGCAAATGTTCCACTTATTGATAAACCCCCTGTGCCTTCGGCGATTATAAGTGAAAAGAAAAATGATGAACTGAAATTAACGGAGCTTAAACTTGCTAATGGAGTAAGAGTTATTCTTAAACCAACAGATTTTAAGAATGATGAAATTACCTTTAATTCATTCAGCAACGGAGGAACATCCCTAGCGGATAACTCTATATTTATTCCTGCTACTACTGCTTCATCTTTAATTCAGCAAAGTGGGGTCGGTAAATTTGATTTAACGCAGATACATAAAATGCTGGCAGGCAAGATGGTCAGTGTATCTCCATTCGTTTCTGAAATAAGTGAGGGACTTTCCGGTTCTTCTTCAGTTAAGGATATGGAAACGATGTTCCAATTGATTTATCTAAATTTTACCTCTCCGCATATCGATTCCACTTCGTTTGTTTCATACAAAACAAAAATGAAAAACTATTTAGCAAACAGGAGCGCCGCTCCTGATGCAGCTTTTCAGGATACAGTTCAAGTGACTCTCGGAGACTACAATTACCGCAGAATGCCATGGACTTTGGGTACTTTGGATAAAATGGATATTGATAAGTCACTTACATTCTATAAAGAAAGATTTGCTGATGCCTCCGGTTTTACTTTTATTTTTGTGGGAAGCTTTGATATCGCAACCATTAAACCGCTTATTGAAACATATCTTGGAGGTCTCCCCTCTCTAAATCGAGGAGAGACATTGAAAGATCTGAAAATCTTTCCGCCAAGTGGAATTATAAGTAAAAAGGTTATTAAAGGAGTAGAACCAAAGAGTTCAGTACTCATTTCCTTTACAGGTAATTATGAGTGGAGTTCCCAGAATAATTATGATTTAAATTCAATGCTGGAAGTATTAAAAATTAAGCTAAGAGAAATTCTCAGAGAAGATAAAAGCGGGGTTTATGGTGTGAGTGTCAAGGGTTCACCTATGAAATATCCCGAGCAGAAATATGAAATTGATATTTCTTTCGGTTGTGCTCCCAGCAATGTAGACGACCTAGTAAAATCAACATTAGATGAATTGGACAGCCTGAAAAAATACACAGTATCAGATATATATATTAACAAGGTCAAGGAAACACAGAAACGGGAATTTGAAGTTAATCTTAAAGAAAATAAGTTCTGGCTGAGCAGCCTTAATTCTTATTATTTCTATAATAATGACCTTTCCCTTTTAATGAAATATCCTCAAAGAGTTGAGAATTTTAATAGTGATGCGGTTCAAAAAGCAGCACAGAAGTATTTTGATGAAAAAAACTATATAAAGGTTATACTTTTACCCGAGAAAAATTAAATTAATATCCCTTATATCCTTTCCCTTTGTTTAATATCAAAGGGAAAGGATATTTTTCATTAGTTCATTATTTTCAATAAATTTAAACTTGCACTTCTCTTTAAACCTTCGTATCTACTTATTTTAGTCATGAGGTAAATTAATAATTTTATATAACTGAAATTTGTCAGATACTATTTAATTAACATCATCTTTTTGACCTGAGTAAACTGCCCTGCTTCTATTTTGTAGAAATATATACCGCTCGGCAGGTTCTTTGCATTGAAGGTCACTGAATGATTTCCGGCGTTTTGTCTTTCAGCTACTAACAATCTTACTTCTCTCCCAAGTACGTCGTAAATCTTCAATGTTACAAAGCTTATTGCCGGCAGCTGATAATTGATAACAGTTGTCGGATTGAATGGGTTTGCGTTCTTCAGTGTCTCCTGGTAAATTCTTATCTCTGTTACAAGCGGGAGTATTTTCTGAACCGCTGTCTGGCAAGGTAAATGTGTATCCCTGTGTGGTTAAATCAGTCGCTGTAGTGTCTACGAATCCAAATGAAAAGAAAAAGAATATAAGTTATATGTTTAATATTTGGAGTTAAATTTAAATATAATAAAACCTAAAATAGTAATTCAATAGGCTTATCTGAGAAACAGAATCAATTTAGAAATATCCTGCCGATTGTTCATCATTGACCAGTTGACAAACCCGCTCACCGGTAATATTTATATAAATGAATGAGTAAATATTACTTGACGTCATATATATGCTCCTCGTTTTAATATAAAAAGAAGAAATATTATCTGGTATAATGTTTGCTTAATTTAAATAATTTCAAAGGACTATTATGGATACTATATTTGAATATAAGGTAACCAAATTAGAAATAGAAATACTTTCCTCCTGCTCTCCTAACAAAGGTATTAAGGATAAAGAAAAATATCTAAAATACTGCGACACAGATACAATCAATGCAGATTTATACAGGCTTTTTATATTGAGGGAGGAGCTGGATATTGCAGAAACTTATATGAAAAAGATAAAAGATATAAAAAGTATTTCATCTAACAATTTCTTCTGAATATTATTTTGTAATAAAGCATCACTTACAAAAATATTAGTCTCGCTTACTGCCAAACAAGGTACGTATCCAACATAAATTCCGTTAGTTCATACCCATTGTGCTTGCAAAACGCTGTCGTAAATAATTAAGAAATGTAATAAAATTAAAATCCATCACATTTATTAAATTTAATGCATGTAAATTAATAATTTGTTTCACTAATGAATCTTCTGTAATGTTAAAATAAACAGGATTAGATGAATAACGGCAGTAAGCAGATTTTCCAAAGTGATTCTGAAAGGCGATGGAAGGTTTTTAAGAATTCGTTACGTTTATCCCTTATAGTTATTGCTTTGGCGGTATGTGTTATTCTTATTGATATAATCAGCCAGGACTCTATACTTCTACCACGGATGCGCGAGGAAAATGAAGTATATAAAAGAATACTGAATCCTGATAAAATTGCCATACTTGCTACGCCTCAGAATACAAAATTGAAGCAAGCTCTATATAATCTGAACCGCATTGTTTCTGATACAACAAAGCGCAAAATCCATCATAGTAATTCTGACGGAAATATAAGAGCCGGATTTTATGTAAACTGGGACCCTCAGTCATTTTATTCCCTCAAAGCTAACATAGATAAAATGAATTTAGTAATACCAGAATGGTTATTTGTCCAAGACAACGCAGATACCATTATGGCAGATATTGATGTAAAGGCTTTAAAGTTAATGAAGCACTATGGAATTAAAATCACACCGATGGTATCAAATTATTTTAACCAAAAATGGAACCCGGAAAATGTTGTAAGGATTATCTCATCGAAGAAACGAAAGGAGAAATTTATTTCGAGTATTATCAGAATACTCCAGGGAAACCAGTTCCAGGGTATCAATATCGATTTTGAGAATATCGATGATAAGTTCAGTAAGGAATTAAATGAATTTCAGAAAGATCTTTATAATCAACTGCATGCTAATGGATACTTAGTTTCCCAGGATATAACTCCTTTTTCGAATTCATATGAGATGGGTGAACTACAGAAATTTAATGACCAGATTATTCTTATGGCATATGATTTACACTATATGACCAGTGAACCCGGACCGATTACTGACCCGGACTGGATAACTAAAATTCTTGATTCCAGTGTTAAAGAAATTCCTACGAGTAAAATCATACTTGGGCTGGCAGCATACGGATATGACTGGCCATTGAATTCGGAAGCTGAGGATATTACATATCTTGAGGCGCTTGAATATGCTTATGAAAATGAGGTGCCGGTGGTCTATGATACCAAAAGCAATAACCTGCAATTTTCTTATGAAGATGAAAATGGCATTAAACATAATGTATGGTTTACTGATGCAGCAATTGCATTTAATGAGATCAGAACAGCAGAGAATTATGGGATTGGCGGTGTGGCTATCTGGCGGCTTGGCGGTGAAGATCCAAGGATATGGAAGTTTTTTGAATTGGAAATGAACTCCTACGACCTAAAAAAAGACCCTTTTAATGTTGACAGCCTCCACTTTATAAAATCAACAAACAATCTTGATTTTCAGAATGAAGGGGAAATACTTGATATTGTAGCCACACCACGAGAGGGAATTATTGATGTTGACTATGACACAGCAAATCAGGTAATAACCGGAGAAAAGTATGATCAATTACCTTCATCATATCTGATAAAAAGATTTGGCCTTCCCCAGGGAAAGCAGGTTCTTCTTACGTTTGATGACGGACCTAACGAAAAATATACTCCACAAATATTGGATATACTGAAAACGGAAAATATCCACGCAACATTTTTTGTTGTAGGTATAAATGCAGAGAACAACCTTAAACTAATTAAGCGGGAATATGATGAAGGACATGAGATTGGCAACCACACATTTTTACACCCCAATCTGGCAGAAGTCAGCAATGAGCGGGTTGAATTTGAATTGAATGCTACACGAAGATTGATTGAAAGCGTTACGGGGCATTCAACAGTTCTATTCCGGCCTCCTTACAATGCTGATTCCGAACCGGAGAATATGGAGGAGATACTTCCTATTATCGAGGCAAAAAAGCACAACTATTATACAGTAGGCGAATCGGTTGATCCGCTTGACTGGGAACCAAATGTAAGTGCAGATTCAATTATGTTAAGAATTATTGCCGAACAAAACTTAGGCAGTATTATACTGCTCCACGATGCAGGGGGAGACCGATCACAGACAGTAAAGGCACTCCCAAGAATTATTGAATATTTCAAAGAAAGGGGGTACACTTTTGTTACTGTATCAAGTTTGTTGGGAAAAAACCGAGACGAGGTCATGCCTTTATTGAAGGAGCCCAATGACATTTTACTGGCGAAATTAAATTGGACAATTGTTACAATCATTTATTGGATTGAGCGTTTTATATACAGACTTTTTACTATCGGGATAGTGTTATCACTTTTGCGTTTATTGTTTGTTGCCGGACTAGCAGGCTTCCAAAAAAGAAAGAAGAGAAAGTCAGCGGTAAGCATCATAAAACCCCGAGTGAGCCTGATTGTTCCAGCATATAATGAGGAAGTCCACGTGGTAAAGAATATACAGAACCTGCTGAAGAGTGATTACCCTGATTTTGATTTAATATTTGTTGATGACGGTTCTTCGGATAACACATACAATAATGTTAAAGATGCATTTGGCAGGGACAATAAAGTAATAGTACTTTACAAACCAAACGGTGGAAAGTCAACAGCGCTTAATTATGGAATTGCTAACAGCAAAGCTAATATCATAATATGCATTGATGCTGATACACAGTTAATGGAAGATGCCATTACGAGACTAGTGGAACATTTTAACAGCGATGAGGTAGCCGCAGTGGCAGGCAACGTAAAGGTGGGCAATGCACATAACCTGTTAACTAAATGGCAGTCTTTAGAATATATAACGAGCCAGAACTTTGACAGGCGGGCTTTTGATTTACTGAATTGTATTACTGTTATTCCCGGAGCTATAGGTGCTTTCAGGAAGGATAAAATTTTGGAAGTCGGCGGATTTACTACAGATACATTAGCAGAAGACTGTGATCTGACGATCAAGATATTGCGCGCAGGATATAAAGTGAGATATGCCGAAACAGCCCTGGCTTATACGGAAGCACCTGAAGCAATCAAAATGTTTTTAAGGCAAAGGTTCCGCTGGTCTTTTGGCATTATGCAGAATCTTTGGAAAAACAGAGATGCTTTGTTTAATATCAAATACAAAAATTTAGGATTCATTGCGTTACCAAATATTTTATTCTTTCAATTCCTGCTACCAATCTTCTCCCCTTTTGCAGAACTAATGCTAATATTAGGTTTTATTGGAGGATATTTTCAACAAATTCTGATTTACTATATTCTTTTTCTTTTTGTTGATCTTGTAGCTGCCGGTATTGCAATAAGTTTTGAAAAGGAAAGATTATCCAGTTTATGGGTCCTCCTGCCGCAAAGGTTTTTTTACAGACAATTGATGTATTGGGTATTAGTAAAATCAATTATGATGGCATTAAAGGGTACATTAGTCGGATGGGGCATATTGAAAAGGACCGGGAATGTGAGTATTAATCCGGCATAAGGGAGTAAAGTTAAGTAACGGAAATCGCCTGAAGTAAAAGTTCAATTTAATACAGAGTTTTATATCAGGTGATGAATCAAGTCAGACGGGATTCGATAAAAGATACTGCCGCAAGCTACCTTGCTGAAAATATAACGAAAACTCCCAACATAAAAGTACTTCCCCATACTGAAGTAACAGGAGCAGAGGGAGAAGGTGCAATGGCCATACGGTTTGTCCGTAAATATTTGAATTAGGTATAGCTTTAATAGAATCATTATTCACTTGACTGAAGAGTAAAATAGAATGTACTTCCAACTCCTTCTTCGCTCTCAACCCAAATCTTGCCGCCGTTCCTATCGACAAATTCTTTACAAAGCAACAACCCTAAACCGGTACTCAATTCTCCATCTGTTCCTTTTGAACCGATTTTCTCACCTATTTTAAATAGTTTATCAAGCTTACTTTTTTGCATACCAACGCCAGTATCGCTCACCGATAATTGAACCATTTCCTCCCCTGTCTTACTTGCTTTTAGTGTAACCGTTCCATTTCTATGAGTGTATTTAACCGCATTCGATAAAAGATTCAATATAACGGAATTGATCATATGTTCATCAGCATATACCTGAAAAGAACCGAAAACTGTATTAATTATTGTAACTTCTTTTTGTTCGCTTCTCTTTTTTATAGTTTGGACATTTTCTGTAATCAGATCAGACAGTGAAAGTTTTATTGGCTGAAAACTCATTGAGCCTTTTTGCATTTGCGCCCATTCAAGTAAATTATTCAACAGGTTAAACAGATTATCTGCCGACTGATGCATAGCGTTACTTAATAGGGCGAGCTCCTGAGCAGAGTAACTGCCTGCAGCTTCGGCAAAACTTTTTGTTAAACCCAAAAACCCATGGAATGGGCTTCTCAAATCATGGGCAATGATTGAAAAGAATTTATCTTTCGTGTCGTTTAGTTGTCTCAGTTCTTCGGCATAAATTTGAATTCCATCGGAGTTTATTTTTCTTTCTATTACGTGCGCAATCTGTTCGGTGATAAATATTAAAATTTCTTTTTCATCTTCGCCATATGCCTTTTCGTTTTCGTAATCTTGCAATACTATAACGCCAATTGTTTTGCCGCCGACTTTTAAAGGTGCACCAAGCCAAATCTTCGGTGGAGTTTCAATTACTTCTATTTCTCCTGAAATATTTAACTCGTTAATTTTTTTTCCGACCAACACCATAATAGTATCCATGCGCATTAGATATTCGGTTATTTCTCTTTTAGGTTTTCTTGGAATTGGATGCGGAACGAATTCATTGTGGTAATATGGAAAAGAAATTAAATCTGTTTTTTCATCATAAATAGCAATGTAAATATTTTTTGCAGGCATTAAGGCCACAATAATTTCATGTATACGCTGATAAAGGGTGTTCATATCAGAAGCGGTGTAAGCGGCCTCCGAGATACTGAAAAGCGCTTCCCTAACTATTTCTGCCTTTTTTCTTTCTGTAATGTCCCTAGTAAATCCAAACGTGCCGATAACATTTCCCACTTCGTCATAAGTCGGCATTTTATGAGAAATCGCCCAGGTTACTTTTCCGTCTTTCCAGACTTCTTTTTTTTCTGTGCTAATGTATGGTTTGCCGGTCCTGATAATTTCTTGTTCATCCTTTAAAGCTCCGGCGGCATTTTCCTCATCAAAGAAATCAAAGTCAGTTTTGCCGATAAGATTTTCTGGATTAACAAAGCCCAACTTTTGAGCTGTTGCTTTGTTTGCTTTTATGAACCTACTATCGAGGTCTTTGAAATAAATATTATCTGGAATTGTGTCAATAAAATTATTTAACAGTAGCTGATCGGAAGTGATTTTATTTTGATTTGCCATATTCACTCCAAAACATTTTTACATTATAAGAAGCATATATAAGTAATTGTTATTAGTCTTAATAAAATTATTTTGCTCAAATATAAAGCGGTAAATATTGCTATAGAATAATACAGATAAACATATAGCGAAACAATAGTCTAATTTCAATTTTCTTTATTTTTGAAAGATTACAAGGCTTTATGGGGTATTGTTTATAAACACACGGGGCTATTTCATTAAGCCGTATCAATTGATATTTCCATCAATCTCCCTAGGTTAAAACCAAAAGCAAATAATCATTTTTGTGGGAAATTATATGAGAGCTTCAGTTTCGGTTACAATATTTTTATTATATGTGATATTATCTGTTACAATTACATCAGCTCAAATCATATTTACTGCTGCGGATGCAGCTGCTCTTAATACAGTAGGTAATGTGGCAAACGATTATTACAACACAACAATAGCCTCTGCTAATATTGGCTTTCCAGGAGGGGGAAACAACTGGAATTTCTCCGGGATTATTCCCAATGATTCTTCAAAGGAAGTCCAGGTTGTACCATCCTCCACACCGTATTTTTCGGACTTCCCCACTTCAAATGTTGTTACGACTTCAACTACAATACAACCTCCATATACTACTATTGTATACGTTTATGAGACTCTAACGCCGGGAAGTTTTATTTTGAACGGGCAAGAAGGTACATCAAATTCTGATACTTCTACTTTTTCATCAAAGTTAGTTGATGATCCGCCATATTTGATTGTCCCTCTTCCTTTCACATTTAACACACGCTGGGGGAGCAATCTTACTGCTCACAATACAACAGTTCATGATGGTGTTAGTAACGGAACAACGAACACTCCTTCGGTTGATTCTGCAGTAGTTGATGCATATGGTACTATCACTATGCCTGACGGGTCTGTTTTAGATGCATTAAGAATCAAAAGAGTTTATATTTCTAAATTAAGCAACGGCAAATCCAAAACAGTTACCAATTATAATTTCTATACATTAGGCGGCTACTCATTTACTGTTTCGCCGAGTGATTCATTGCCGGCGGATCATGGAATCATTCCGGTTATTGAACTTGCGTGGGGCATAACAAAAGTTAAAGGAGCGATTGTAATATCAAAGCCGGGGGCGGGTGAAATTGTACAGGCAAATCAACCTTATAATATTACATGGAGTGCAGCCGCAGTATCTTCACCTGTTCGAATTGATTACAGTACTGACGCCGGTAGTTCTTTCAAGACTATTGTAAGTAGTGTTGCTGCAAATGCTAACAGTTATGTTTGGGATGTTCCGGATGCTTTAAGCACTAAATGCATAATCGATATAGTAAATATTGCAGACACCACAATAAAAGGTGTAGCCGGATATTTTAAAATTAAAGGTTATGTTTTGGCAAGAATTAATAATTTTGGTGATTATGAAAAGTTTGAGCCAGCTAAACATGGATGGCAGTTCCTTAATAATGATAATCCAATGTGGCTCTCCTCATGGTGGACACAATTTAATTATAAAACCGGTTTGGACCCCAATACTAATATGATGTACCCAACTTTTTTTAATCCAACACCATCTTCAAATTTTCCTGACTGGCCTTTGTGGGTAAAAGTATTCTCGCCGGGTCAATGTTACACAGGACCAGGGGGTGTTGTTTACAGTGAAAAGGCAGAGCTGAGATGGAAAGCCCTTAGTTCTCCATCCTTTCGTGGGTCGTGTTTTGGTTTTGCAGCTTCGAGTTTTATGGCATTCGATTTCTACAACATGTTTATAACCAATAATCCTGGAATTCCGGCTTTTACAAATCTGTATGATTTGGTAATGAATGATGCAATACAATCTGCTATAAATGGAGGCTATTTATATCAATTTGGAAAGCAATCTATGGATAATGATGTAATTAGTATACCTAAGGACCCAAGAACAACCCTCCAGGAATTGAAGGATATGTTTATGAGTGACGACCCTAATGTTATCAGAACTATTAGTATATATAATAATAATGGTAACGGAGGGGGTGCCCACACAATGGCACCAATTAAATTAGTACCCGATCCAATTAGTGTCTCATTTTATTATTTATATTTGTATAACAGTAACAGTCCAGGGGATACAACCGGACGCATAGAAATTGACTCACTTACTAATGAGTGGGCTGATCAAACAGGTCTGGGGCCAACATGGATAGGAAACTCTCACTTTTATCTGGAAATACCAGTAATTAATTATTTTAATACTCCCATTCTCAATAAAATGGTTTCCCGTACAGTTCAAAAAACAGATAGTACAAGTAATATTGAATTTTATAACTCTCCCAATTCGAATGTTTTATATACATCATCAACAGGGAAAAGAATAGGTTTAACTGACAGTACTGTTATTAATGAAATTGGAAATGGAATTCCGATTTTCAGTAAAACCGGTTATCCATCCAACCCAAATGGATTTTATATCCCAGATGATTCTTACTCCATGGTATTAAATAAAGCACATGATTCCACAGGTAAAGTTTATGTAACCGCGTTTAAGAGCAATGTTATTTATCATTATGAAAGAGACAGTGCAAATTCCACTCAAACGGATAGGTTCAAGATAGACAATGGTTTTTCAGTAGCGTCGCCAGATGCCGTAAATAAACTAATTAATCTTGAGGTGATTGCAGAATCTGACACTAATGAGAGGATAATGTTTGTAAATAATACTCAATTAACTCAGAATGATTCTTTGTATACACAACAAGTTAATCAAAGTAATTTTGTAATGAAGAACTATGGAAAAGGAAAGACATATGATCTTGAATTAGATGACAGGTCCGTCCGAGGACAAAAAGTTTTTCAATATTTTTCAGTACCGCTTAAAGCCAATACTACACACACGCTAGTGCCTGACTGGGGTAATCTTAGTCTATCGAATTTAAAAATTCTAATAGATACAGGAAATAAAGGTTCAAATGATGACTCACTGATCCTTGTAAATCAGTATACCGGCGTTAATGATCATAATCAGCCAAATACTCCAAACAGTTATAGTCTAGTGCAGAATTATCCGAATCCATTCAACCCGACGACAACTATTAATTATCAACTTAAATTTGGTGGACGGGTAACTCTTAAGGTTTACAATATCTTAGGAAGAGAAGTTGCAACATTGGTTAATGAAGAAAAACCGGCTGGAAATTATTCTATAGTATTTGATGCAGGAAAGCTATCCAGCGGAATATATTTCTATAGACTGCAGACGGGAAATTTTGTCGCAACAAAGAAGATGATTTTATTGAAGTAAACTTTTAAGCTATTTTAGCTCTTCATTAAGTTGTTTAAGTATTTCATTGCATTTAGAGATTTTCAATTATTTTTTAACAAATTTATTTTCACGTGAACTATAACGAGGTCCGATATTTGGATATTTTTTTATAATTACATCAATATTTTCCAAGTCTTTTGCTGTCAACTCTATGTCAGCGGCTCCAGCATTTTCATCCAGGTAATTTCTGCGTTTTGTTCCCGGAATAGGAATTATATTATCACTCTGTGCCATTACCCATGCAATTGCTAACTGAGCGGATGTACATTTTTTACTTTCAGCGATTTCTGTAAAAGCAGCCGACAGCTTCTGGTTATTTTCTAGATATTCCCCCTGATATCTTGGTAAATTCTTGCGGAAGTCGTTAGAAGCAAGAGAATTTACATCTAATTTATTGGTAATCAACCCGCGACTTAAAGGAGCAAATGGGACGAAAATTATACCTAGCTTTTTTGTTAACGGCAGAATTTCCTTTTCAACATCGCGGGTAAGCAGAGAGTATTCGCTTTGCAGAGCATATATTGGATGGACAGCATATGCTTTTTTTAAATCATCAGGAGTGCACTCACTTAAACCCAGGTACCGTACTTTTCCTTCTTTTACCAGGTCAGCCATGGCTCCGACTGTTTCTTCAACAGGAATATTCGGATCTACACGGTGCACATAGTAAAGATCAATTGTATTTATTTTCAACCGTTTCAGACTATTCTCGACGGCTAGTTTCATCCATTGTAGTGAAGCGTCAACATAAGTTTCTCCACCTACAAAAGCATCTCCATCGCCACCTCTTATCCGGAATCCAAACTTTGTTGCGATAAAAATCTTATTACGGTTTGGTACAAGAACTTTGGAAATCAACTCTTCGTTTGCACCATTGCCATAAATATCCGCAGTATCCCAGAAGTTGATTCCAAGATCTAAAGCATGCTGTAATGTCGCGACACTTTCTATATCGTCTGGTTTTCCATAAGCAGAACTCATTCCCATGCATCCTAAACCTACGACTGATACTTTTTCTCCTGTTTTTGCTAATTCCTTATACTTCATGATAATATACCTTCATTTCTAATTTTAATAATCACCAAAACAATTTACAGATAAATATTTTTGAATATGAATTTGAACAGATACATTTTTACTTATAATATTAATAATATTATTCCGGACTATGTTCTGTTGGAGGTTCTTTTACTTTCCAAAAGTCGCCTCCAGTTTCAACCGTTATTTTCTTTGCATTAGTTGTTACATTTCCCACCATTATGATATCCTGTAAATGATTCGGTTCAGTGGAAAGAAAAATATTTGTGCCGGGATATGCTTTACTATTCCGAACAATAGCACCGGGACTGGTTTCAATTCGTATTACAGGGGCATCCATAAGGGGTTTCCGTGTTGATATATTGTCTAATTCCAAGTCATTTGAATTCCGGACTAAAAATGCGGGACCTTTCTCTGCATTAATCTGTACATTGTGCAATTCCAAATCAATGGTGTTTGATGCTTTCATTCCTGTTTTCCCGAAACCGACTAAATCACTAATTCGTAATCCTTCAATAGGCATTTCGGGCAGCCCCTCTATGTCAATTACCACTCTTGAATGATTAATAGTAATATTGCTGATTGCTATATTTCGGAATCGCGGGGTACGGTCTGAAACCGTTGTATCATCTGCAAAAACTTCCCCTTCCATTGCGTAATAATTTGTAACGTTGATCGCCTGACCAACATTTTCCATCGTCCAATTATTAAAACGCACATCTTCAATAAAACCTCCGCGTCCCCGCCGGCTCTTAATACGAATGCCTATCTGTGTACTGTCGCAAATAATATTGCTGACCACAATGTTTCTTAGACCTCCGGCAATTTCACTTCCAAGTGTAACTGCGCCATGCGCATGCCGCACAGTGCAATTAGTGATTGTTACATCTTCGGTCGGACGGTTAACTCGCAGTCCGTCAGCATCTTTGCCCGATTTAATAACAATACCGTCGTCGCCGGTTTCAATAAAACAATTTGAAATCCGTATATGCCTGCTAGAATCAAGATAAATCCCCCCCGTATGTACTCCGGGGTAAGTTTCTATTATAATATTTTGTACAACAACATTTTCGGAATATAATATATGTACCGGCCACATCGCGGATCCTATAATATGGATTCCTTCGATAAGAACATTTTTACAATTCATTACCTGTATAAATGGGGGACGTAATTCCGGCGCTGCTTTCAAATAATCTTCTTTACTTGCAGGCGTTTTTATTTCCAGCTCTTTTAAAAGGTTTAACCAATTTGGTCCCGCGGCAGAACCGCCATACCTTGGTTTTAGTTTCATCCATTCGGCATTGCTGGTAGTGATTGTGCCCCTTCCTGTTATAGTTACATTTTCCAGATCATGCCCGCCGATTAACGGCACCGGTACAAGACATTCAATGCCCTGGTTCCTTCCTTTGATAAATGGAAGGTTTTCAGCCGGGAATTTTAATGTCGCGCCAGCTTCAATATACAATTCAAGATTACTGACTAATTCGATAGGTCCGCAAATGTAATTGCCCGCAGGAATGTATACTGTCCCGCCGCCGGCAAATTTTGCGGCTTGTATTGCTGCATTAATTCCTTTTGTTGCGCGGTTTGTACCATCGTTGGATGCACCGTAATCAAGAACGTTAAAAAATGGTCCCTTGCTTTGTGCATGTGCATTAACGACAATAAAAACGATCAATAAATAGTGCAGACGTGTTATTAATTTAATCATACTCAATTCCATAAATAGAAAATTAAAAATTAGCGGTTATCATAAGGTATGACCAGTACCCGATATCTTTTCTTTCATCTGCCCCTGTTTTAAAATAGTATTTCATCAATTCACCCGGCAGAAAAACAGAGCCCCCCCATGTAATTGTTGTTCCTTTTACAAAATTATAGCCAATGGTGGCATCCACCTCTCTTCCTAAATCTGAACCCCCTGCAACACTCCTTTTATCTGTTCCAAGTGTATGAATATTAATGCCGAAGTTAAAATCACTTCCTTCTGGAGTGTAATAAGTTGTAACGTAATAATCATTTAACCCGAGATAATCTACCCTTGATTGTGTTTTGAAAAAATAATCCATATACCCGTAAAATTTATGCCCGTTGGTGTAGTCTATAACAAATGTTCTGAATTTACTTGTTGATAATGGGTCTGTTCCTGAAATAATATCTGCTCCCAAACCTAGTTTGATTCTGCTTATTTTATAAAACCACTGAATGGATATTAAGTAGGCTGAAACATCTATTCCGGCTTTTTCTCCCGTTTGATAAGCAGCTTCGGTAAGTGATGAAAATCTGCCGTATGTTCCGTTATGGTTAAATCCAAAAGAAGCTTCGCTCAAATCATTATTTTGTCCGTTTGATTTTTTCCTGTTTATCTCATAATAGGCGAACAGATCCAGTAGATTTCTTTCATCAATTTTTGCGGTTGACCAGACCCCGTAAAGATTTAATGATGTATCACTTACGGCAGGGTAGCTATAATTACTGGGGGAAGCGGTTGTTATATATGGAACGCCGTTATATATCGTAACTGCAAATAAACTGGTTTTTATACTGCGTCCGAAGTTGAAAATAACACCGTCATAGCTTCGTCCTGTGTAGTTCCAGCTGCCGGAGCCGAAAAATCTTTCGGTACCGTATGTCATCACAAATCTTCCTGCCTGGATTGAAATGGGCAGATCAAATGGGTCTATTAATTTCACATATCCCTGATATAGGTCAAGATTTTTTATGCTGGTAGTAGGTGATGGTTCCTCTCCGAATATTCTTGAGTCCTGCATCTGGGCGTAAAAAGTTATTTTATCAGATATATTGGCTTTCAATCCTAATCTTGTTCTAAGACTCGTAAAAACCAGGGGGTATGTCTTATTGGAAAAATCCCTTCCGTCAAGTTCACTGCGTAATTGAATTTGTCCGTCAAAATCCCAGACTGTCTTTTCATTCTGCGCGTAAGTAAAATTCATTAAAAACAGTATTAGTAAACTTGCCGGCAGTTTTTTCATGTTTCCCTCACTGAAATATACTAAATGATTAAAAAGTGCAATAAAATTTAACATTTTATTTACGAATTATAAACCATTCAGTGAGATTGCCGGTAACTTTAAACATTGAATTGATAACTTAGTGCATGATTGAAATAAATAAACAATTCATCAGTTTTTATTGGAAATTAGTTATTTTTATGCGAATATAGTTTTGTTGTAAAACAAAAAGAGAAATTTTAAGATGATAAATACTCAACGGGCATTCTTCCTTTACTTTATTCTCTTGTGGCTGCCTGGTATAATTACTATATGTTCGCAAACAACTTCAGTTGCTGCGAATACGGTTGTATATTTTCCGGCAGACAAAGCGCTGAATATAAATCTGGATACATATCTGATAATCACATTCCCCAGCGCACCTATATTGGGTTCAACAGGAAAGATTCGTATTTACGACATGGCAGACAACCGACTGGTTGATCAGCTTGACATGAGCATCCCTGCCGGACCTATTGATAGCACAACTCCCCGTTCCAATACAAAACCTCCTTACCTGAAAGTTCCTTACGAATACATCCCAGGGAAATTTACTAATGCAAATACAAAACCGGGTACTCCATCCGGCGGAGTATTGCCAACGACAGATAATTATCAACTTACAATCATCGGCGGTTTTACTGATGGTTTTCACTTTTACCCTATAATAATCAACGGCAATACGGCAACAATATATCTGCACAACAATGTCCTGGAATATAACAAGACCTATTATGTGCAGATCGATCCGGGAGTACTGATACTCAAGGAGAATAGTTTTACCGGGATAACAGGAAAAAACGAATGGGTTTTCTCAACCAAAAAACTACCTCCACCTGCCAATTCGGAAAGACTAGTAGTAAGTGCTGACGGAACCGGTGATTTTAATACTGTACAAGGAGCCATTGATTTTATTCCAGATTACAATCCAAAACCTATAACTATTTTCATCAAAAACGGTGTATACGAGGAAATCGTTTATTTCCGCAACAAGACTAATATAACAATACTGGGCGAAGACAGGGATAAAGTTATAGTCAAATATGCAAACAAAGAAACCTTCAATCCGCATCCGTCAAACATATCCACGAATGAAGTAGAGGGCACTTTTCCATCCCGACGTGCAGCATTTTCTGTGGATCATTCAAGCAGGATTGATCTTGTGAACCTTACCATTAAGACAACATCAGAGAGAGCTCAGGCTGAAGGTTTGCTGCTTAATGGAAGTGAGAACATTGTTTACAATGTCACGATCAGCGGTTCGGGAGATGCGCTTCAATCAAATGGATCTGCCTACTACAAAGATTGCCGGATAGAGGGTGCGGGGGATATAATACTTGGACGAGGACCTGCTTTTTTCAAAGATTGCGAGCTTAGTAGTTCCGGGGGCGCATTAATGTGGATACGCAACTCTTCCGCTAACCATGGCAATATATTTGTGAACTGTAAATTTATGACAACCGAAGGGAAGGAAACAGAACTGGCACGCTCACCTGTCAATGGGGGTAAAACTTATCCTTATTGTGAAGCCGTTTTACTTAATTGTAAACTTGCAGGCATCTCCCCCATAGGATGGGGACCTATAGGCGGAGATATATTGAATGTACATTATTGGGAATATAACAGTAGTAATATCAGCGATAGTAAACCGGCAGATGTTAGCCAGCGTCATCCTGCATCGCGGCAGCTGACAATGGAGAAGGATTCTGAAATAATTGCGAACTATTCAAAACCCGCATATATACTGGAAGACTGGAATCCAACAATGGCTCCCCTTATTCTATTACAACCGGAATGTGTTATGGCAAAAAAAGAACAGGAAGCAAGCTTCAATGTAGAGGTGGCGGCTATCCCGGAATCAAGCTATCAATGGTTTAAAAATGGCAACGCTATAACCGGTGCAATATACCCTGTTCTACATTTTAAGAATGTGAGTGCCAGTGATGAAGGCAAATATAGTGTTAGAATAAAGAATAGTTTGGGAAGCAGTACAAGTTATGAGGCAACATTAACAATAAAGTAACACAATAATATTTTTCCCGACGTTAATAAATCGGTTGTACTAATAAAAGTTTTTCCATTCTATTCATATATTTTTGCAATATTTCTGCATCTTTCTTAGCATCAAATGTATATGAAATAGCAAGATAGGATAAAACATTCATAGAATCCGTCGAAATGGCTTTATTATAAAGTTCTCTGGCGGCAGTAATATTACCAGCCACTACCATAACATCACCATACATCCTAAAGTGATCGGCAAAAAAAGATGGCCTTAAAGCTTCTGTTTTATTATATTCATTCATTACACTTTTTATTTGACTGGATTCCCTGGATGCTATAAAAGCGTCGCTGGTCTGTAAAAATATGATGTACTGTTTAACAAAGTCGGTTTTAATCTTTTCACTTAATATATCCGGTTTATTCAAACTCATTTGGTAATTATTCTTTCTTTGAAAAAAGAACAACATATCCCCATATGATAATGGAAAGAACCGGACAAAATAATTCTGAAAAAACTCATTAGTAGTAAATAATGCCCTCTCAGCAAAAGCGCTTGGTCTAACCACAGTGGAAAATAGGATATAATCCGGATTACGTTTTAAGACATAGCTGACATTAAATCTTTTTTCTTTCCATGGGATAGTGGGGTCATTCGAAATCTGGTCAATAAATTGCGGATTATGGGCGATATAAGAATCCGTAAGTCCAAGCATATCAATTACGTCCGCATCAACATAGTATGACAGTGCCCCTATGGTTGAAGTAGCTATTGTTAGTTTCCTATTTCTGGCTATTTCCAATTCATTCAGTTTTTCGGCTGTCAGTTTCATCCTCTCAACCAATTTGATTTCCCTATCGGATATTCTCTTCATCTCATCCCGATTGGTTATATAATTAAAACATCCAACTCCGATCACTATCAGCAAAATAAAGACCGTGTATTTACTCTTCGTAAGATTGATTATTTCGATCAAGGCGATAATAAACAATATATATAAAATAGGAAGAACCGGAAGCCAGAATCTATGCTGAGCAAGTACATCACCTCCGATAAATACAACGTAAGCAGAATACACAATAAGAATGAGAAAGAGGAGAATTACTTCATAATTTAATTTTTTATAATGTAAACTGAAGATGATAATAAGTACAACAGCACCATATAATAAATAGCTTGTAATAAAAGAAAGAAGATAATTTAATCCTGCTGTTAAACCTGACATATCAAAATTGGCTTTTGCATAGAATGTATTAGGCAGCAGATAACCATAATATAGGTAGCGGAACAAAAAATGACAGAATACGGGCAAGACATAAACAGACAACTCAAGGACAAACGTTTTGGTGAATATATTCTTTTTATAGCGGATAGCCGGATATGATATTTTATAAGCAAAAAGAAGAAAGGCAATTAGAATACCTTCAGGGCGTGTCAAAGAAGCTAAAGCAAGAAAAATACTTGTAGCATAGTTAATCTTTGTTTGCTGTTCCTGAAAACTGTTGTATTTGAAATAATAATATATCGCACCCAGAATTAAAGCCATAAATAAATTGGATTCCATACCACTTACTGCCCAATAAACAAAAGCTCCCGTAAAGACCATTAAAAATACCGGCATTAAACCAACAAAGTTAAACAACTTATTAACATGGGAGGGGTCTGATTTTTTCAACATTACTAAAATTATCTTGTATAAAAAGATAACTGCAATAATGCCAGAAGAAACAGAAAGGTACTGTGAAGCACTAACAGGATCAATTTGTAAAATGGCGGTTCCGCTTAAAATAATAACCCATAGAAGATTTGTATATCCCTCGACTTTTTCATTAGGATTGAAAACCAATCCATTCCCACTGACAAAATTTTTCACATATCTCAGCGAGATGAATGTATCATCCTGAATATGCCAGATATTTATGCAGAACAGAATATATATCCCGATAAGAACTAAAAAAACTATAAATGAGTAGGTGGAATAGTGAGCCCCTTTACCTGATGATACCTTTACTTTTTTATTTTTATCTATGGCCGACTTTTTTTTGTTTCTTTGCAATTATTTTACTCTGTAATCCGGTTTTAACGATAAAGCGAGATCGTGATAGTTGAAAAGTTGTCAAATAAACGTAATGATTAAATATTAAATTTTCAATTACTTTTTTGATTAGATAAACATATAAATTACGATGTTTGATAATTCGTATTTAAAAATTCAAATTTACGGTTCCTGCTCTTCTTCATCATCATTTTGGTTTGATGAGACACCGAAGATATGAAGTTCGAAATCTTTTAATATTTCCTTTGCTTCGTTAAGCTGATCTTCTCTTACCATAATTCGTGCAGGCTGGATCAAGGGGTCTACGCTTAGAAAGTTTTCTCCATTTACAAAATAATCGATACTACCGTCATCAAGCATGGATTTAATTATACCGAGATCGCCCTGGTTCATCGAGGAAAGAATCTGGACGTATTTTTTATCTTTTATTATCTCAGGTGGGTTCACTGCAAGATTGATTAGGGAATCACATTCAGGGCAGCGGACAAGTTTTTTCTTCTGTTCATTTTTATTGATGGCAATTGTTGATTGGCAGGAAGGACATATGATTTGTATAGGTAGTTCAGAGGTTATTTCGTTTTTCTTTGTCTCCTGGCATTCCGGTTTTTTACAATAGTAATATTCCCCTCCTTCAGAGAGACAATCCTGACAATAAGGTTTTCCGCAATTATGGCATATTGAATAGGCTTCTCTTTCCGGATGATTTATACAAATTTCCATGCAGGTCTACCTATAAAAATTATTTATCGAAATACTCATATCATTTACTTAATGTAATATTATTAAAATTATGCCAAAATTGATAATTATCATCTTTATTTTTGTCCTTATTATTGTTTAATGATTACTGAGAGGCCTGTGTTGAGCCGCTGGTTAGGCGGCAATACTTTATAAGGTCTGGCTCTCCGGAGTAGCAATTATTTATCAAGTAATAATTCCTTTCTATAGTCATCGATATAGATCGTCATAGGTTCAGACATAACTTCACGATAGAGCCCTATTTTAAAATAGAAACAGCTTGGATCCAGATATCCTGTTGATCGATTTTCTTGATAAGCTGTCGGACCTGTATGATCTACTATTAGACTATCATTCAGGTGTGCGATAATTCGACCATTGTTATTTTTAGAAAAACAAATATGAAACTTAAAATCAAGCCATCTGTTACGGAATTCTTCCTTTGATTTGTAAAGCGTCGTCTGATGAGAGTCTATGTTTTGTGTGATTTTGAGGAAACCAGAAATATATCGAATTGCCAAGACAGGACTATTATCATCACAGATGCCGCCACGCGAACATTCCTGCTTCCATTGCGCGATCACCAAACGCGTTGCGACGATCGGGAAGTCTGCGGGAATAAACATGCTAAATGAGTAAGCATAGTTCTTTCCTTCCAGAGAAATGAGTCTATCTGTTTCAGTAAGTTCCGCTCTCTCCGTAGGATAACTGCCGTGTTGCCCAACTTCATGAAGATCACCAGCATGAAGTGTTATCTTTATTGCACGCTGCCCAGATCTAACGATTTTTGACTGTATTTCGACGTCTCCAGGTACAAATTTGTCGGTATCCCAAATGTTACTCAGATTAGAGTTTTCAAAACCATCATACACAGGCAATGTCGAGATCAATTTGAATCTGGAACAACTCGATAATAACAAAGCTGTTAGCTCTATAAAGAGAAAAATAAATAGTCTTAGCATAGTTTTTTGTTTTTAACACCTTATGGCATTGTTTTAGCCGCCGACTTTAATTTATAAAATGTTCGACATCAAAAGCGGTCGGCTGAAGAACGAGTTATGGCGCAATGTCTAATGAGTTGAAAAAGCCAAATTTATATATCTATATCTGTGGAATCGAATGTCGTTTTGAATCATTATTAGTGAATCCGATCGATTAATTTCATAAAACGCACCCGACAGAATGAGTGTCTCATCAAAAATAGCAAGATGTATGGCTTTATCAGTTAGAATGATACTATCCGCTTTATTTTGAAACGACCCGGCACCTGAAGGCATATAATTCGTGTAAGTGTACCAACCAGAATCAGCAAACGTGAAATTAATGCTATATTTCGTTGTGGCTGCCGAATCCGTTCCGATATATTGAGTTAGAAAGAGATTGCCGGAGTAATTTCCATTTTTTATAGATTGTGGAGACGTGGGAGATTCACTTTTACATCCGAACAAAAAAAGTAGTAATATGAATATGAATGTATGCTTCATAATTTTACTCCTTTCAATAATAAACAATTTTTAAGTTTGAATCTTGCCTTCTAACGCTGTAGTTTTAAGCTGCCGCCTTTACTTTATAAAATATCCGACAACAAAATGCGGTAGGCCTGAAGATCAGATTAGATGGCATTACTTATATATTGACCTAAATAATTTGAAAAGTGTTCTTGGTAAATAACAAATAAATTATTTGCATTAAATGTATTCTTCTTAACCTTAATTAGGAAATTAAAATAACTTTCGAACTTTTCCATTGGTTTAAATTTTTCCTCATTAAATGTGATATTATATAAAACTATAATGGCCATAATTAATGCTAATATGAATAAAACAGACATATTTTTTTTTATATCCATTAGGATATTTGTATGCAATAAAAGCCAATCCTGATAAAGTGGAAATGATTAAGGAAATAAATAGAGTTACCATAAATATTCCTAATATATGTGGGCTGAGAGAACTGATCAATGCTTCTATGATCAATAATTAAACTTATACAAGTCTTATTCCAAATACAATAGGTCATATTTGGGTGTGGATGATACATTTTGAGACATTAGGGGAGAGTCAGAGCTATTGGTATACTGAGTCGCTACCAAGCCGTTCATCTCTCGATCATCTCATACTCATCTCTCGCTCAGGAAATAGGGGTGATTTTCATCAATATGTATCATTTTGGGTCTGATTTGGAGAATAATCCCAAAGCAATTAAGCTAATGGCAAAGATAATACTGCCGACTATTATTGATATTACATGGGTCAATAAAAGAGCAGCTATTACTAAACATACACCAAGGAAAATAAAACTTTCTTTATTGTTCTTCATACTTTCACTTGATTATTTAAAATATTTATTCATACGGTCGAAATGTTCTTCGAAGTTCTGCTTTGCTCCTGTTCTGAAATTCTTAGCATCACCGACATCGAATTCGTATTCATCATTTTTAATTGCTTCGAATGATTCTTTGGCTGTCTGTTCCGGGGTAATGCCAAAATAAGTCTGACCTCTTTTTTTACGTTCACCTTTATCGAGATCGGTATCTACCATCGGGGGGATAATTTCGAAAACTTTTATGGAACTATCCTTAAGCTGTCGCCGCAGAGAAACAGTAAAGGAGTGAAGGGCGGCTTTGGTTGCCGAGTAAACCGGCATGGCAACGGATGGGATAAAGCCGAGTCCTGAGGTCACATTTATTATTGCGGATTCCTTTTGAGCCTGAAGGAGAGGAATAAAGTAAGAGCAAAGCTGGATAGGAGCCTCGAGGTTTATAGCGATCTCATTATCAATTGTCTTTAAGGTCTCAATCCCCTTCCGGAAATCAATTCCCCTCTGGATGCCAGCATTGTTTATAAGAATATTTAGTTTAGGGAAATCTTTATTTATCCAATAATGAAGGGTTTCTCTTTCATGAGAGTGAGAAAGATCAATTTGTTTTATATGAATTGTAGGATATAGTTTTTTAGCTTCATTTAGTTTATCCTGTCTTCTTCCGCATATAATTACTTCGTTACCTGCATCGACAAATTCTTTTACCAAGGATAATCCGATTCCTGTTGCGCCGCCGGTAATTAAAACTGTGTTTCCTTTTACATTCATGATGCAGTCCTCAGATTTTAGTTATAACTTAAAATTTAATAAGTAAGATATGAATATATCAGTTTTCAGGAAAACAAATAATTAGCTATTTTACAGATTGAAACTAAGGTACCATTGGAAATAAATATATTAAAATACATCACTTTTAAGAGGGTGGTTAATGCTATCGGCATTATTTCATCCTTTTATGTTTCGAGGATTACAAGGAAGCCAGTGGTTTGGGGAATGCCAGTTTCATATTCGATAGAGCCGACTAATCACTGCAACTTAAAATGTCCAGAGTGCCCTTCAGGGTTAGGCACATTGACGCGTCCATTAGGGCTTTTGAAATTTGATGACTTTGCGAATCTTATTGACCAGATTAAGGATACAGGTTTTTATGTGCAGCTTTTTTTTCAGGGGGAGCCATATATTAACAAGCAATTACCAGAGATGATAAGGTATGCGCAGAACAGGAAAGTGTACATTTCAATTTCTACGAACGGTCATTTTATTACTGAAAAGAATGCGGATTACATTCTGGAGAACGCACCGGACAAGCTTATCTTTTCTATGGATGGGCTGGATGAGGAGAGTTACCAGCAATACAGAATCGGGGGGACATTTGCACAAGCGGATGCAGGACTTAAAGCTTTGACACGCAGTAAACGGGAGTTAAAGAAGAAGCTGCCGTATGTTGAGCTTCAATTTATTGTAATGAAACAGAATGAGAAACAGCTTGATGATGTGGTAAAGTACGGCAAGGAAAGCGGAGTGGATAAGGTTGTCTTTAAGACGATGCAGATATCGTCGTATGAGAATGCTGTTAAGTTTCTGCCTACAAATCCAAAGTACAGGAGATACATTGTTGAGAATAATAATTTCAGGATAAAGAACAATCTGCAGAACCATTGTTTTGCTTTATGGCGAACATCGGTGATAACGTGGGATGGACGGATTGTTCCCTGCTGTTTTGATAAGGACGCTAAGTTTGAAGCGGGGCAGTTGAACGGTGAGGCATTCAATGAGATCTGGCATTCGAAGGAATTGAATGAGTTCAGGAAGAGCATCCTGCAGGAAAGAGCCGGGGTAAGCATGTGCACCAATTGCACAGAGGGACTTAATATGAATATCTTTGAAATTGAGAATTAAATGGTTGAGGAAGTTTCAAATAATACCGGTGATTTTATATCAAAACGATATAAAGGATTATTGATAACTATATTAAAAATAGTTATTGCGGGGGGGCTACTAACTTACCTGGTTTTTAAAGTTAATTTAAGTGAAATTATTGGGGCATTACGAAATGCGAATATCACATTGATTTTGATTACTGCCTTACTTGCATTCCTAAATATTTATCTTCAGTTTCTTAAATGGAAGATAACCTGCGGTTACCTTCTTGATGAAAAGAGCAATAAGAAGATATGGCTATCGTTGTTCTATGGTTTTTCGGGAGGGGTTTTTACTCCCGCCAGAATTGGGGAGTATTTTGGGAGAGCAGCCGCATTCAAGGATAAATCATTGATCAAGGTTGCCATAGCTACTTTTATTGATAAGATTTTCCCTCTTATGGCGGTAGCTGGATTCGGATCATTGGCGAGTATATTGTTTATTCATTATTATTATCATGTTTCGGTTTATTTAACGGGATCCTTATTTATACTGACTTTTGTTTTATTTTATGCGGCGTATGTTATTGCAATGGATCCCAGATTCTGGAACAGTGTGCTGTTCAACTGGATAAGCAAATCTCCCCGTCTTAAAAAGATATTCGATAATTTTATAGTACTTAAGGAACTTGACCGGTTTTATACCACGCAAATGGTGTTTATTTCAATTGCTTTTTATACTTGTTTTATTTTGCAGTATGCATTGCTAACAGAGGCTTTTTCAGGACATAATAATTTTATTCATTATATATGGGCGGGAAACCTGGTAATGTTTGCCAAGACGATTATTCCCCCTGTTTCGTTAGGGGAATTAGGGATAAGAGAGGGGGCATCAGTGTTTTTTCTTCATATGTTCGGGGAGGTCCATAGCGTAGGTTTTAATGCTTCAA
>OCTA010000366.1_pt1 | contig 41749 bp, 38 predicted proteins | sample 1538991 | NCBI WGS metagenome assembly OCTA01 (sample SAMEA3539302, study PRJEB22396) | soil metagenome | biome: tundra; feature: field; material: soil | place: USA | collected 2010-05 | depth 0.15 m | reverse complement strand
GTCCTCCTTGTAGAAACTCAGCTGCTCTGAGTCCTGGGGCTGATAGAGCTGGCCGACGGGCGAGTAGATGCCGACCTGGCGGAACAGCCCCTCCATCCCGAAGGTCCGTGACTCGTCGGGAATGATCGGCACGATGTGGCGGCCGAGGGCCTTGTCGCGCAGCAGCGCGGCCAGCACGCGCACGAACGCCATCGTGGTCGAGATCTCCCGGTCGTCGGTCCCGGCCAGCTGGGACTTGAACAGCTCCAGGTCGGGCACGTCCAGCGCGCGGCTCTTGCGGCGGCGGACCGGAAGCGAGCCGCCCAGCTCGGCGCGGCAGTCGCGCAGGTAGCGCATCTCAGCGCTTTCCTCGGGCGGCTTGAGGTAGTCGGCCTCGCGCACCTGGGCGTCGGTCAGCGGCAGCTCGAAGCGATCGCGGAAGGCCAGCAGCGCGTCCTCGGTCATCTTCTTGGCCTGATGGGTGATCATCTGCCCCTCGCCCGAGACGCCCATCCCGTAGCCCTTGATCGTCTTGGCCAGGATGACCGTGGGCTGACCGGCGTGACTGACGGCCGCGTCATAGGCGGCGAACACCTTCTGCTGGTCGTGGCCACCGCGGTTGAGCAGCCAGATCTCGTCGTCGGACATGTGCGCGACTCGCTCCAGCAGCCGGGGGTCACGTCCGAAGAAGTGCTCACGCACGTAGGCTCCGTCGCGGGACTTGAATGTCTGATAGTCCCCGTCGACGCAGTCCTCCATGACCTTCGCCAGCGCCCCGTCGGTATCGGCGGCGAGCAGCGGATCCCAGCGGCTGCCCCAGACCACTTTGATCACGTTCCAGCCCGCGCCGCGGAAATCGGCTTCGAGCTCCTGGATGATCTTGCCGTTCCCACGCACGGGTCCGTCGAGGCGCTGCAGGTTGCAGTTGACCACCCAGATCAGGTTGTCGAGCTGCTCGCGCCCGGCGAGCCCGATCGCGCCCATCGACTCGGGCTCGTCCATCTCGCCGTCGCCGAGGAAGGCCCATACCTTGCGCCCCTCGGTGTCGGCGGCCTCGCACGCGTGTAGATACTTCATGAACCGCGCCTGATAGATCGAGGTGATCGCGCCGATCCCGAGCGACACGGTGGGGAACTGCCAGAAGTCGGGCATCAGCCAGGGGTGCGGGTAGGAGGCCAGGCCGCCGCCGTCGACCTCCTGGCGAAAGGCGTCGAGCTGCTCGCTGGTCAGACGCCCTTCCAGAAAGGCGCGCGCGTAGTTACCGGGAGAGGAGTGACCCTGGAAGTAGACGAGGTCGCCTCCGTGAGACTCGCTCGGCGAGTGCCAGAAGTGGTTGAAGCCGACCTCGTAGAGGGTGGCCAGTGATTGGAACGACGCGATGTGGCCACCCAGCTCGGAGCTGACCTTGTTGGCGCGCACGACCATCGCAATCGCGTTCCAGCGCACGATCGAGCGCAGCCGGCGCTCCAGCTGCGGATCGCCGGGGAACGGTGGCTCGCGCTCGGCCGGGATCGTGTTCACATACGGGGTGTTGAGGGTGGCGATCGGCCCCGTGCCCGCCTGCTGGGCGCGCTCGATGACCCGCGTGAGCAGATGCTTGGCCCGAGCCGGGCCATCGTGGGAGACGACCGCATCCAGCGCCTCGAGCCACTCGCTGGTCTCGACCGCATCGATGTCGGCTCCGGCGCCGTTTGAGCTGGGGGTCTGGACTCGCTCGGTCATCGGCTATTTGCACCCATCTCCAAGGTTGCGCGCCTGGGCCCCACTATACCCGCGCCCGGACGTGGGCTAACGGCGCGCGAACGCAAGGCCGGAGGTGGAGCAGGGATCACTTCGGCTACCTTGAGCAAGTGCCTCTGCGCGAAGTCCACGGTCATGCCGGCGCGCCCTGGACGCGCTCACTCGCCGGACATCTGGATCAGCTCGTGGTGCAATCCGAGCTGCTGTCCGACAACGCGCTGGGGGATTCGGCGCGACGCCCGCTGCTGGTCTACCGCCCGCCCGGCCTGGGGCAGCAGGCTGACGAGGCGGTTCCATCGGTCTACGTAATCCAGGGCTACAGCGGCCAAGTCGACATGTGGCTGGCGCGCTCGGCGTTTGAGCCGACGTTCATCGAGCGCCTTGATGCGATGTTCGAGGCTCGCGAGTGCGCGCCGGCGATCGTCGCGTTCGTCGACGCGTGGACGTCGCTGGGTGGCTCGCAATTCCTGAATTCGACCAGCACGGGGCGGTACATGGACTACCTGTGCGACGAGGTGGTGGCGTTCGTCGACGAGCGCTATCCGACGATCGCCGATCGCCAGCACCGCGGGCTGGCCGGCAAGTCCTCCGGCGGCTATGGTGCGATGGTCGTTCCGATGCTGCGACCCGACGTGTTCGGGGCGCTGGCCTCACACGCCGGGGACGCGCTGTTCGAGTGCTCCTACCAGCGCGAGTTCCCGCTGATCGCCAGACAGCTGCGCGATCATTTCGAGGGGTCCTACCAGCGGCTGCTGGAGCAGGTGGCGCAGGCCGACCACTTCGACTGGTCGCGCTACGGGACGGCGTTCTCGACTTATGGCTACGCGGCCGCCTACTCGCCTGACCCGGCGCGCCCGGGTGAGGCGATCCTGCCGTTTGACATCTCCACCGGGCGCCTGGTCGACGAGGTGTGGGAGCGCTGGCTGGCGCTCGACCCGGTTCGGATGGCGCCACGGTACGCCGAGGCGCTGGGGAGCATGCGCCGGATCTATCTCGACGCCGGCCGCAGCGACGAGTGGTTTCTCGATCTGGGCGCCGAGGCGTTCGCCCAGGAGCTGCGGCGGCTCGGGGTCGAGCACTCGCTGGAGCTGTTCGAGGGTGCCCACGGCGGAATCTCCTATCGCTACCCAGGCGCGATCCGCGAGCTCGTGAGCGCGCTGCGCTGAGCGCTCAGGGTTTCGTGGGCCCTAACGCTTGCGGGCGCACGCCGGCGCTGAGAAGCTGTGCGTCGTGACCATGACCGCCGACCAAGAGCTCGCGTTCGCCGGTCCCGGCGCGCTGGCCGCACTGGTCCGCGCCGGACAGGTACATCCGCGTGAGCTGGTCGAGCTCTGCCTGGCGCGGATCGAGTCCCTGGACGGCGCCACCAACGCGTTCCGGGTCACGCTGGCCGAGCCGGCGCTCGCGCAGGCCGATGCGCTAGCCGCCGACTCGGCGCTGACCGACTCCGAGCTGCCGCTGGCCGGCGTCCCGATCGCCGTCAAGGACGACATCGCCGTCGCCGGGCAGCCGACGACCAAGGGCTCACGCAGCTACGGGCCGCCGCCGGCGGCCGACGCCGAGGCGATCCGGCGCCTGCGCGCCGCCGGCGCGATCCCGATCGGGATCACCAACGTCCCCGAGCTGACGATCTTTCCCTGGACGGCGACCGCCGCCAACGGCGTGACCCGCAATCCGTGGGATCTCACGCGCACGCCGGGCGGCTCCTCAGGTGGGTCGGCGGCCGCCGTGGCCAGCGGCATGGTGCCGGTCGCCACCGGTTCAGACAGCGGCGGCTCGATCCGGATCCCAGCGGCTTGCTGTGGCCTGGTCGGGATGAAGTCGACACGCGGGCGCGTGTCGATGGCGCCCGCAGCCGAGGGCTGGCTCGGGCTGAGCGTATACGGCGCGCTGACGCGGACCGTCGCCGACAGCGCGCTGATGCTCGATGTGATGGCGGGCACAAACGCCGGCGCCGGCGCGCCGAAGCTCACCGGCAGCTACCTGGAGGCGGCCGGCCGGCCGCCGGGCCGGCTGCGGATTGCGATCTCGGCCAAGGTGCCGGCCGGCCTGATCGCCCGGGTGTCTGCCGATCAGCGCGCGGCGTTTGACCGGACCGCCGCGCTGCTTGTGACGCTGGGTCACGAGGTCTCAGAGCGCGATCCAGCCTACGGGCTGGCGCAGCTGGAGTTCCTGCAGACCTGGCTGTGCGGGATCTACGAGGAGTCATGCGCGATTCCCGACCCCTCTCAGCTGGAGTCCACGACGCGACAGATGGCAGCCGGTGGCCGCCGGCTGGTGCCCCCGCGCCGGCACGCCCGGCTGCTCGACAAGCGAGCCCGAACGAGCGCCAGGATCATGGCGCTGTGGTGCGAGTTCGACGTCCTGGTGACCCCCGGGCTTGCCAAGACAGCGATCGCCGCTGAGGGCGGCTACGATCGCCCCGCCCCGCTGGCGATCGACATGGCGGGGCGCTTCACACCTTTCACCCCGCTGTTCAACCTGACCGGCCAGCCAGCCGTCTCGCTGCCGGCCGGCGTGGGCTCCGACGGCCTGCCGTTGAGCATCCAGCTGGTGGGGCGGATGGGAGCCGAGGACGCGCTGTACGCGCTCGCGGCTCAGATCGAGGCAGCGTCGCCTTGGGCCCAGCTTCGACCGTCGCTCCATTGAGCCCGCGTGGTTAAGGTGGTTCCAGAATCGGCACCGGCAGGCCCGCCGCGCATGGCCCGGCGGACGACCGACCCAGCACCCGAACGCGCCGGTCACCGCGAGCGATTGATCGACGCGATGGCCGCGTCGATCCAGCAACGCGGCTACCGCGAGACGACGGTGGCCGACGTTGTGCGGCTGGCGCGAACCTCGAGACGCAACTTCTACGAGCATTTCGATGATCGCGACGCTTGCTTTCTGGCCCTGTTCGACGCCACCAACGACGCGATGATGGAGCAGATCGCGGCGGCCGTGGTCCCCGAGCAGTCGCTTGAGGAGCAGGTCGATCACGCGATCGATGCCTACATCGACAACGTCACCGCGCAGCCGGCGCTCTACAGCAGCTTTGTGCGCGAACTGCCCGGCCTCGGGCAGGCCGGCGCGGAGCGCGGGCTGGCGGTGATCGAGCGGTTCGCGAAGCTGCTGATCGACCTGGTCGAATCCGGACGCGTGGTCCAGCCGGGGCTCGCCGCGCGGTCGCTGGCCCTGGACACCGCGATCATCATCGTTGGCGGTCTGCGCGAGCTGGCGGTGATCTCGATTCAGCGCGGCCGAGACATGCGCGAGCTGCGCGCCAGCGCCGGGGCGACGGTGAAGGCGATCCTCGCCGGCGCGCTGTTCTAGCTCCGGGAGCGGCTGCCGGGAGCGGCTGCCGGGAGCGGGCTGCCGGGAGCGGGCTGCCGGGAGCGGGCTGCCGGGAGCGGGCTGGTATGCTGGCGCACCAGCGGTACGTGAATGTACCAGGAGCGCGAAACGGAGAAGCCCGAACAATTGCCCGATGACGATCGACACGTGGAGTTCGCAATCGTGGGCTCCGGGTTCTCCGGCCTGGGGATGGCGATCGCGCTCGAGCAGGACGGGCACTCGGATTTTGTCGTGCTCGAGCGCGCCGATGATCTGGGCGGCACCTGGCGAGACAACACGTATCCGGGCTGCGCCTGTGACATCCCCAGCGTCCTGTACTCATGGAGCGAGGCCCAGAATCCACGGTGGAGCCGGGCATTCGCCGAGCAGCCGGAGATCTGGGACTACATGCGCGAGGTCGTCGCGCGCCACGAATTGGATTCCCGCCTGTGCTTCGGGCACGATCTGCGCTCAGCGCGCTGGGATGACGAGCACGAGCGCTGGCGGCTTGAGACCAGCCGGGGCACGCTGACGGCGGACGTGCTGATCTCCGGAGCCGGTGGCCTCGCCGATCCCGCGATCCCCGAGCTGCCCGGTATTGAGCGGTTCGGCGGGAAGATCTTCCACTCCGCGCGCTGGGATCACGATCATGACCTGGAGGGCCGCAGCGTCGCCGTGGTCGGCACCGGCGCCTCGGCGATCCAGTTCGTGCCCGAGATCCAGCCGCAGGTGGCACGGCTGCACGTCTTCCAGCGCACCCCACCATGGGTGCTTCCGCGATCAAACCCCCGCGTGCCCGAGCGCTGGCGGCAACGCTTCCAACGCCATCCCGGACTGCTGCATGCCTACCGCAAGGCCGTCTTCTCGTTGCTGGAGAGCTTGCATTTCGGCTTCAGCCACCCGTCGCTGATGCGCGTAGCCGAGCGCCGCGCTCGGGCCCACATCGCACGTCAGGTCCCCGATCCCCAACTGCGTGAGCGGCTCACCCCGAACTATCGCCTGGGGTGCAAGCGCGTGCTCGGCTCCAACTCCTGGTATCCGGCGATCTGTGCCGACAATGCCGAGCTCGTGAGCTCGGGCATTGCCGAGGTCACTGCGGACGGGATCGTGGACCGCGACGGCGTCCAGCATTCGGTGGACACGATCATCTTCGGCACCGGCTTTCAGGTCAACGACCAGCCGATCAGCCACCGGATCGTCGGCCGCGGCGGCCAGACGCTGGCCGAAAGCTGGCAAGGAAGTCCGAGGGCCCACCTTGGCGTCGCGGTCAGCGGCTTTCCCAACCTGTTCCTGCTGCTTGGTCCCAACACCGCCCTCGGCCACAATTCGGTACTGCTGATGATCGAGGCCCAGGTCGCCTACATCCGCCAGGCGCTGGCCCACCGGCGCGTCAACGCGATCGGTTGGCTGGAGCCCACTCCGGCAGCGCAAGCGCGCTGGGTGGCCGACGTGGACAAGGGCACCGAGGGCAGCGTTTGGACCGCTGGCGGCTGTCTGAGCTGGTACACCGACGCGACCGGCCGCAACTCGACGCTGTGGCCGGGCAGCGTCCGAGCCTACCAACGGCGCCTGCGTGAGTTTCAGCCCGGGGACAATCTCACGAGCTCCAAACAGGCCGCGCCGGCTCCCGAGCGCGTCGAGGTCTGAAGTTCGCCACAGTGGGTCACCGCATGCCCAAGGCCAAGGTACCCGTCGATGGCCTGACCGCGTTCGTGTCGGGCGCCGCGTCAGGAATCGGTCGCGCCGTCGCGCAGCGCCTGGCCGCCCACGGCTGTCCGGTGGCGATCGTCGATCAGGACGAGCAGGGTCTCGCCGAGACCGCCGAGCTGATCGGCGGTCCGGTCCTGGTCCGCCAACTTGACGTCCGGGATCGTCACGCGCAGTTGGGATTTGCCGCCGAGATCGCCGACTGGGCCCCGGCGCCGCTGGGGATGGTGTTCAACAACGCCGGGGTGTCGACCTCGCAGAGCGTCGCGGAGGCCGCCGTGGAGGACGACGAATGGGTGCTGCAGATCAACCTCGGCGGTGTCGTCAACGGCGTGCGGGCGTTCCTGCCGATCCTGATGCGCCAGAACTCGGGCGTGATCGTCAACACCTCTAGCGTGTTCGGGCTGCTCGGGATGCCCTACCAGAGTGCCTACTGTGCCTCCAAGTTCGCCGTGCGAGGCTTCACCGACTCGCTGCGCCAGGAACTTCGTGGCACCGGAGTCCGGGCGGTGACGGTGCATCCCGGGGGGGTGAAGACGAATATCGCCCACAACGCGCGCTACCATAGACATCCGCTGCACCCGGACATGACCCACGACGAGGCCGCGCGGCAGTTCGAGGCGATGGCGTCGACCACCCCGGAGCGTGCCGCACGGACCATCCACCGCGGCGTGAAGGCGGGCAAGAGCCGGATCCTCGTCGGTCCCGACGCTTATGCCTTGGACGCTCTGGCCCGACTGATGCCTTCACGGTACTTCGACGTGATCGCCAGGCTCGAGCCCCTGGCCGTGCGACTAGCTCGATAGCACCGGCTGGTAACCTCAAGCTCAGCTTCACCGTCAGTCTTATCGGCGAGGCCTGCGGATCAGCCTGCTGCAACAGAGGTGACGGTCAGCGTGCGTGAGCCGGGCAGGCTGGCGCGCATCACCGACTCGCCGCTGTCGTTGACCATCCCGGGAGGCTGGAAGGAGATGTCGATCCACTGGTAGCGGCGGTAGTCGCGCGGGAGCGCGACAGTGAAGTTCGCGACCCCGTAACGCAGCCGGATTAGTGGCACGGAGTCCAGAATCGAGTTGTAGAGCCACGCTTCGTAATGGCCGTTGTGGGCGCCGATCAGGCCCGTGATCTGCAGCGTCAGCCGGGGATGCGCCGCGGTGCCGGCGAGGGCGACCGACCCGGCGGCGTGCAACGCTCCGCCGAGCAGGGTGGCCAAGCGCTGCCGGTAAGCGCCCGCAGCCGGGCGATCGTGGCCCGGCTGCTTGGGGTGCGCCGGCGTCGTGATCGCGGCAGGACCAGCCGCTGTCAAGGTCGACGGGGTGGGCGCGGTCGCGGTTGAGCTCGTGACCGGGGCGTGGCGAGCGTGCTTGGTTGACGCCGACCCCAGCAGGACGATCACCACCGCGGCAATCCCCAGCCCGGCGACCGCCGCGGTGACCAGCAGCTTGCGCTTTGAGCGATGCTCCGACGGGCCGGTCTGCTCGGGCACGGCAACGTCCCCGGCGGCGCCCAAGGCACCGTCGGATGCTGCGGGCAGCGCACCGGGCGGTGGGGTGTCCGCGGACGGGGGCGTTCCCGCTAGCGGCGCCGCGACGTTTCCGTTCGCCGGCGTGTCCGGCTCGGCATCGGCGGGCGGCTGGAGCGCTGCGACCCGGATTTCGTCCAGCGCGTCGCGGACCTGGTCCGGCGGGAGGCCGAGCTGATCGCTGAGCCGGTGCACGATCCGCTCACGGCGAGCGACGATCGCCGCGGCGTTCACGCGCGCCAGCCGGGCGAGCGCGTCCGGGCGAGCGCGTCGTTGTCGAGCCCACGGGTGACGAGCAGGTTGAGCAGCGCTCGGTCAGCTTCCTCAAGCGCGGCGGCCGCGTCGATCAAGCGCTGGGTGGCGACCGTCGTCATCCAGGGGATGATGCTCCTGTAGTCGGATTGATGGTCACGCTGCTAACCTCGCGTGATGCAAGGGAATGCATCAAGAAGGCGAATGAAAAGGGGTGTTTCGGAGAAGTCTGGCACCTTTAGCGCTAGGCCTCTGTGCTTGGCTCCTGATGCCGGCTGAGTCGCTGGCCAAAGCAGTTGTGCGCTTCGTGCACGGGGTGCCCGGCGCTGGGCGCGCAGCGGTCGAAGTCGACTTCGGCTCCGGCGAAACCAAGCTTGGCACGGTCAGCTTTGGACAGACGACGCCGTGGCGCAGCGTTCGCTCGGGCCGCTTCCACTGGACGCTGGTCGGCAGTGGCGGCAGCACGCTGGCGCAGGGCAGCGCCACGATTGGCTCAGGGGCGTACGACATGGTCGCCCTGGCCGAGACCAAGGGCGTAGTCCTGGGCGTCTACAAGGCTGAGGCCGGGAAGCCCGGCACGAGCCTCGTCCGCGTGATCCACGCGGCCCCCGAGCTGGGCAGCCCGCAGCTGGAGCTGGACTCCAAGGTTGTCGATCAGCGTCTGAACTTCACCCAGGCGACGCCCTACCTGTCGGTCAATCCCGGCGTGCACTCGCTGTCAGCGATGCGGGCCGGCGATAGCGCCCCCCTGGTGTCGGTCAAGGGCGTAAAGCTGGTGCCGGACGTCGCCTACTCGGCGATCGTAATCGGCAGCCGGGGTCAGATGGTCCGGGTGGTCACCGTCGTCGACCGCGGCGCTCCGCTGACCCGTCCGGCGTCCGTGCGCCCGGCCAAGCATCAGTCGGTCGCCGCTTCCACCGGTGGCTGGATCACGGTGCGCTCGGGCGACTCGCTGTGGCGGATCGCCGGCCGAGTGCTCGGGGCCGACGTCGGCAACGCGCAGATCGAGCGCGAGGTCGTGGCGATCTGGGACGCGAACGCAGCGCGGATCGGAACGGGGGACCCCAACTTGATCTTTCCTGGACAGTGGATACACCTTCCGCAGACGCAAGCATAACCCTCATTGAGAGGTTGACTGTTAGCTGGCTCGTGCAGCTCGTGACAGGATGGAGGTTCGATGAACGGCGAGCAAGGTTGCGTTTGGTTTCTCACCGGTAGCCAGCATCTCTACGGAGCGCAGGCACTGGAGCAGGTGGACGAGCATTCGCGGCAGATCGTGCGCGCGCTTGACGCCAGCGAGGCGATTCCCGTCTCCGTCGTCCACCGCAAGGCGCTCACCGACCCTGACTCGATCCGCCGGGCGCTATCCGAGGCCAACTCCGACCAACAGTGTGTGGGGGTGATCGCTTGGATGCACACTTTCTCCCCGGCTCGCATGTGGATCGGCGGGCTGACCTCGCTGCGCAAGCCGCTGCTGCATCTGCACACCCAGTTCGACCGCGACCTGCCCTGGACGCAGATCGACATGGACTACATGAACCTCAACCAGTCCGCCCACGGCGACCGCGAGTTCGGGTACCTGGAGACCCGCCTGCGGATCGCGCGCAAGACGATCGTCGGACACTGGGCCGATCCCGAGGTGCAGTCTAGGATCGGGGCCTGGTCGCGCGCGGCCTGTGGCTGGCGTGAGGCCCGGGGTCTGGAGGTGGCGCGCTTCGGCGACAACATGCGAAACGTCGCGGTCACCGAGGGCGACAAGGTGGGCGCCCAGCTGCAACTTGGCGTGACGGTCAATGGATACGGCATAGACGTGCTCGGCCGGGCGGTCTCCGGCGCCGCGCAGGACGTCGTCGACGGGTTGGTGGACGAATACGAGGCTCGCTACGAGTTGGCACCTGAGCTGCGCTCAGGTGGCGACCGACGTGAATCGCTTCAGGTGGCGGCGAGGATCGAAGCGGGCCTGCGCTTCGTCTTGGAGGAGGGAGGATTTGCGGCGTTCACCGACACGTTCGAGGATCTGGGGGAGCTGAGGCAGCTGCCGGGCATCGCCGTGCAGCGGTTGATGGCCGAGGGCTACGGATTCGGGGCCGAGGGCGATTGGAAGACAGCGGCGTTGCTGCGGATCATGAAGGTGATGGCCGAGGGTCTGGAGGGCGGGACCTCGTTCATGGAGGACTACCTTTACCACCTTGGGCCCGGAGGCCAGAAGGTGCTAGGCGCTCACATGCTCGAGGTGTGTCCTTCGATCGCCGGCCAGCGCCCGAGCTGCGAGGTGCACCCGCTCTCGATCGGCGACCGGGAGGATCCGGTCCGACTCGTGTTCACCGCCGCGCCGGGCCCCGCCGTGGTGATCTGCGCGGTCGACATGGGCGGGCGCCTGCGGTTGATCGTCAACGAGGTCGACATCGTCGAGCCCGACGCCGAGCTTGCCCGGCTGCCGGTGGCTCGAGCGGTCTGGACGCCGCGTCCGGGGCTTAGCACCGCCGCGGAGGCGTGGCTGATCGCCGGCGGCTCGCATCACACCGTTCTGACGACAGCACTCGGCCTGGAGCCGCTGCGGGACTTTGCCCAGATCGCGGGGTTGGAGCTGGTCGTGATCGACGCCGAGACGAGGATCGGGCGGTTTGCCGACGAGCTGCGCTGGAATCAGTCCTACTATCACCTCGCCCGGGGTCTTTAGACGCACTATTGCGCGCGCCAGCCGGGGTCACTTCAGGAGCTTGCCAGCGGCGGTGATCGCAGACCAACTGCCGCCGAACTGGCTGGCACCGACATAGCTCGTCGCGGCGCGTGAGCTGTCGCCCGAGTAGGTGTACAGCGGATGCCCGGCATAGGTCACCTGCTTGACGCCGTGGGCCAGCTTGATCGTGCCCAGCAGCGAGCGCTTGACCCCGGGCCCCGCGCTCGGAGCACCGGCCGTCCTGACCGCCGGCCAGATCCCCGCGCAGCCGCTGATGCGGACGCACATATCCCGGTCTCGCCCATCACGGCTGAACAGGTACACGGTGAATCCCGAGCCGTTGACCAGCGCCTTGCCCAGCGCGGTGCTCCGGATCTGGATCTCGGTCGACCCGGATCTGGCACCGGCGCCCAGCGGAGCGATCAGGGCCGTGGCGAGCCCGGCGAGCGCGGCGATCAGCGCAATCGAGATTGGTCTGCGCAACATGGACATGCCTCCTGGGTATCGATGGGGACCGGCATACAGGTAGGACGCCGCGGCCGGCAAGGTTCTTCCCGGCGCAAGATTTCAAGCCCAAACCGCGAAAAGGGCAGCCACGCCCTCGGCGATGCTCTCAGGCGAGGTGCCGGCGATCTCGACGATCTTGTAAGTGGCTGATTCGGTCATGCGGTCCTTTGTCGAGCTCCGCGCTCCGCGCTCCGCGCGCCCGCGGCGTCCTGCGACTGCGCCGCCCGGCGCTGTGGTCTCCTGGCGATGCTCTACTGACCGCTCGGCGTGCTCGGCCGCCTGTTCGACGGTTTCTTGCACCAATTTGTCCGATTCAGAGTCGATGCTGCTCCCCCGCGTTGCGTGGACCGTTGTCGCTCAGTTACCCTGGGAAGCGATGTTTGACGTGCTGTTCAGGGTGGACGGATGCGTACGACAGACTTCACCAAACGTCAGGAGCACGGTGTCGCAGAACCTCGTTGAGCTGATCCGCCGTCATCACGTCTTCCAGGCGCCCACCGCCCTGGACGTGCTCAAGGAGGCCGTGGACGATCACGGCGAGCTCACCGATGAGGACCGGCGGCGCGCCGCGGAGCTCTCCGGGCTGCCCGAGGCGGCCGTCTACGGCGTGTCGAGCTTCTACGACGACCTGATCATCCCCCGCGGCGCTCGCCATGTGCGGGTATGCACCGGCACGGCCTGCTTCGCGACCACCGGCGGCTCCCACGTGGACGCGGTCAGCGAAGGGCTCGGGCTCGCGCTCGGCGAGCGCCGCGCCGACCGCACCGTCTCGCTGGCCGAGACCGTCTGCCTGGGCTTCTGCCACAGCGCCCCCACCGTCCGCGACGGAGACGTCGTCGACGCCGGCCCGGGTGTCGTCGCGCGCGTTCTGGCCGGCGCCACCCGACCGGCCGCCGAGCCGGAGTGGGAGACGCGGCTCGCCGAGCCGGTACTCACCCGCCCCGGGGACTGGTCAGGGCTGCGGCGGGCGCTGACCGAGCTGACCCCGGAGTCGTTGCTGGATGACGTCGAGGCGGCCGAGGTGCGCGGCCGTGGCGGCGCCGGATTCCCCGCCGGCACGAAGTGGCGCTTCACACGCGCGGCGGTTGGTGAGGAGAAGTTCATCGTCGCCAACGGCGATGAGGGCGATCCTGGTTCCTATATCGACAAGTACCTGATGGAGCGCAATCCGGCGCTGGTGCTGGAAGGCATGGCGCTGGCGGGATTCGCTGTCGGCGCCGCGCACGGCTTCATCATGACCCGGTCGGAGTACCCGCTTTCCAAGCCGCGCCTCGACGCCGAGATCGAGCGGGCCCGGGCGGACGGATGGCTGGGACGCAACATCCTCGGTACTGGCTTTGACTTCGACATCATGGTCTTGGAGGGAGCCGGCTCCTACGTGGTCGGCGAGGAGACGGCGCTGCTCGCGTGCTTGCAGGGGCTGCGCGGAACCGTGTCGGCCCGGCCGCCGTTCCCGGCCGAGCGTGGGATCCTGGGCCGGCCGACGGTCGTCAACAACACCGAGACGCTGGCCAACATCCCGTTCGTCGCCGCCCGTGGCTCTGACGCGTACCGGGCGCTCAGCCCCGATGTCAACACCACCGGCAGCAAGCTCGTGTGCTTCAACGAGCGCTTCGTCAGACCCAACGTCTACGAGGTCCCGTTCGGGCTCTCGGTCAGGGAGTTGTGCGAGGACGTGGCCGGCGGTCTGCGGGACGGCCGCACGCTGAAGGCCGTCCAGATCGGCGGTCCGCTGGGCGGGATCCTGCCCGCCTCACGGCTGGACACCCTGTTCGACTTCGATGCGCTCGCCGCCGAGGGGTGCATGGTGGGGCACGGGAGCATCCTCGCCTTCGACGACACGATGAACATGCGCGACGTCGCCCGTCACCTGCTGCGCTTCGGCGCCCACGAGAGCTGCGGGAAGTGCTTCCCGTGCCGGATCGGACTGCAGCGTGCCCACGACATCTTCGCGGCGGAGGTTCCCGTGCAACGCGGGCGGCTGGAGGAGCTGCTCGAAGCGCTTGAGCTCAGCAGCCTGTGCGCTCACGGCAGCGGTATGCCGGCGCCGCTGCGCAGCCTGCTGGCCCATTTCCCCGACGAGCTCGGGCTCGCCTGATGCGCGTCGAGATCGACGGAACCGAAGCGGAGGTCCAGGCCGGAGCCACGATCCTGGACGCGGCCACGGCCGTCGGCTCGTGGGTGCCGACGCTGTGCTTCGACGAGCGCCAAGCCCCGTTCGGCGCCTGCCGCGTATGCCTGGTCGGCGTGCAGGGATCGCCCAAGCCGCTGCCGGCCTGCACCACCCAGTGCCGCGACGGAATGGTGATCGACACCGGCGATGCCACCGCCCGCCGGGTGGTGACCGCAGTGGTCGAATTGGTCCTATCCGAACTGCCCCAGGCGCCGGCGGCGCACACCGAGCTGGCGCAGGTCGCGGCGGCTCTGGAGGTCGGCGAGCCGCGCTGGCCGGGCGCCCAGCATCAGACCGATCACGATCTGCGCCACCCGTATCTGGCCTTCCAGCACGAGCTGTGCATCTCCTGCGGACGGTGTGTGCGCGCGTGCGACGAGGTCCAAGGGGCGTTTGCCCTGACCGCCACCGGGCGCGGCTTTGAGGCGAACATCACGGCGGGTCTGGACAGCGGCTTTACCGACTCGACCTGCGTTTCCTGCGGCGCGTGCGCCGACACCTGCCCGACCGACGCGATCACCGAGATAACCCTGCTCCCCGCCAATGGTGCGGCCCGTGTTCCGATCGTCTCAGAGCCCGGACCACGTTTGCGCAAGCGTCTACGATCTGAGTAGAGGTGACAAAAACATGATTAATAATGATTTTGATTTCTCGGTCACCACCACGTGTGGCTACTGCGGTGTCGGGTGTCGACTGGAGGCGCACGCCAAGCAGGGACGGATCGTTTCGATCAGCCCGGCTCTGGATGGTCCCGCCAACGAGGGCCACACGTGCCTGAAGGGCCGCTTCGCCCATCAGTTCACCCGGGCCCGTGATCGTCTCACCTCACCGCTGATCCGGGAGGGCGGTCGGTTCCGCGTCGCCAGCTGGGACGAGGCGCTGCAGCGCATCGTCTCAGAGCTGTCACGGATCAAGGCGCAGCACGGCCCGGACGCGATCGCCGGCCTGGCGTCGTCGCGCGCGACCAACGAGGACTGCTACGCGATGGCCCGGTTGATGCGGGCGGCGATCGGGACCAACAACATCGACAACTGCTCGCGCGTCTGCCACTCGCCGACCTCGTTCGCGCTGCGCCGGTCGTTCGGCCTCTCGGGCGCCACGGGATCGTTCACCGACATCGACCACGCCGAGGTCGCGCTGATGCTGGGCGTCAACCCCACCCAGGGTCATCCGGTCGTCGGCGCCCGGATCAAGCAGGCCGCCCTGCGCGGCTGCAAGCTGATCACGATCGATCCGCGCCGGATCGAGCTCGCCGACTACGGGGTGCTGCACCTCTCGCCGCGTCCGGGGACCAACGCCGCAGTCGTGCTCGGCCTGTGTCATGTCGTGCGCCGCGACGGACTGACCGACGAGCAGTTGATCGCCGGACGCACCGAGGGCTACGAGGCCCTCGAGGAACTGCTCGAGCTATACGACCCCGGCGCCGTTGAGGAGATCACCGGGATTCCCGCCTCCGATCTGGAGCACGCCGCACACATCTACGGCGAGGCGGAGAGCGGCTCGCTGCTGTGGGGCCTGGGGGTCACCGAGCACAAGTACGGCTCCGAGGTCGTGCAGCTGCTGTGCAACCTGGCGATGATGACGGGCAAGGTGGGCAAGCCCGGCTCGGCGCTGCTGCCGCTGCGCGGCCAGAACAACGTGCAGGGCTCCTCGGACATGGGCGCCCTGCCCGACACCTACACGGCCTACCGACCCGTCAGCGACGAGGAGACCGCGCGCTCCTTCGAGCAGGCCTGGGGGGTCAACCTGTCACGACAGAAGGGCTACACGATCCCGCAGATGTTCGATGCCGCGATCGCCGGTGACCTCAAGGCGATGTACATCTTCGGTGAGGACGTGGCCCAGACCGACCCGGACACCGCGCACGTCACGGCCGCCCTGGAGAGCCTCGAGTTCGTGGTCTGCCAGGACATCTTTGAGAACGAGACCACCAAGTACGCCGACGTGATCCTCCCGGCATCGTCGTTCTTGGAGAAGTCGGGCACGTTCACCAATGCGGAGCGGCGCTTTCAGGTCGTCGAGCCGGCGATCGATCCGCCCGGCGGCGCCAAGACCGACTTCGAGATCCTCACCACGGTCTCACGCATGCTCGGCCACGAGATGGGCTGGCAGACGCCGTGGGACACCACGGACGAGATCGCCCGCCTGACCCCGGCCTATGCGGGCCTCAGTCGTGAGCGGCTGGGACGCCGCGGGCTGCAGTGGCCGGTGCGAGCCGACGGCAGCGACTCTCCGACGCTGTACGACACCACATTCGACCGGCCCGGGGGACGGGGGCAGTTCGCTGCCCTGCCCTATAAGGCTCCCGGCGACGCTGCCGACGAGGAGTTCCCGCTGGTGCTGGTGACCGGCCGCGTGCTCCAGCATTACAACGCCGGCACGATGACCCGGCGAACGCACAACGTCGAACTGGTCGACCGTGACTGGCTGGAGATCCATCCCCTCGACGCGGCGCGGCTGTGGATCTCCGAGGGTGACAAGGTGTCGGTGCGAAGCAGGGTGGGGCGTACCGAGCTCCACGCCCGGGTCACCGAGCGGATCGAGCCCGGGCACGTGTTCACCTCGTTTCACTTTCCCGAAGCACGCACCAATCTGCTGGTGGGACAGTCGGCCGACGTGAACACCTCCTGTCCGGAGTACAAGGTCGTGGCCGTCGACGTGCGGCCGCTGGGCGAGCAGCCGGCGTTCACCCCGGTGCTCAGCACCGTGGGCTGACGCACTCCTCGCGCGTCAGGAGCCCGAACTGATCTTCGGTGCCTTCGCCGAACGGCTTCATCAGCGCTTCCGACCTGGGCTGCGGCGCCGCCGTCGTTGCGCTTGAGTGTCAGCCACGGTGCTTCTGATGATCGGCGTGCGCGCCAGCTCCCTGAGCGGAGGCTTGGGTCGACGTTGCGGTCTGGAAGTAGCGAAGCGCGACGAGCGAGGCGATCAATCCGAGCAGGCGCCGAAGCGAGGCTTCGGGCAGGCGTCGCTGCAGGCGCGCGCCGCAGTAGCTCCCGAGAAAGCCACCGGCACCGAGGAACGCTCCGAGGATCCACTGCGGCGCGATCGGGCCGTGGTGTGTGAGCTGCAGGATCTGGTAGGCGGCGATGCCGGCGGCCGAAGTAAGGAACGTCGCCGATAGGGCGGCCGGAGCGACCTCATAGGCGGAATAGCCCATCACCATCAGGATCGGGGCCAGCAGCGAGCCGCCGCCGATGCCGTAGATGCCTCCCACCGTCCCGACCGTCAACGCCAGGAGCCAGATCAGGCGACGGTGACGCGCCGTGGGCTCGGGCCGGGCGGGCTTGAGTCGCTGAGCTCCGAGCAGAAGCCAGAGTCCAACCGGGAGCAGCACGAGCGCGGCGACGAGAGTGAAGCTGCGCGACCCCGGGAGCAGCTCCACGCGCAGGATCGCGCCGGCGACGACGCCCGGTAGCGTTCCAGCGACCAGCAGACCTGTCAGCGGCCCTCCGATGCGGCTCTCGCGAGCGAAGCGGATCAGCCCACCAGGGGTGGACGCCACGTTGAACAGCAGATTGGTCGGAGTGACCGCGGGACTGGAGACGTGAAGGACGCTGAGTTGGATCGGGAGCAACAGCACGGCGCCTGAGACACCGGCCGGCGTGGTGACGACTGCGAGCAGGAAAGCCAGGCCAGCGCCGACGGGCCACTGCCAGTGCATCGTCACAGCCTAACCGTCCAGCGCTGACCTTCGAGACGCGGAGCGAGCGGCGCTTGTCTATGCGTCCGCCGCGGCGGTGACGCGCTCGCCGCAGTGGGTCAGGTCATAGCCGCCAAAGTGGGCCACCCGTGCGGTGAAGGCTCGGGCGGCGAGAACCTCTCCGAGCGCGCTGATGCCCGGGTGGTCGCTCCAGCGTTGCGCGATCCAGACCTCTACAACGTGGTCTTCCAAGCCGAGAAAGCGTAGGCCGAAAGCTCCGGCGGCGCCTTCGGTGGTGACTGCCGCCCCGTCCAGGGTTGCGGCGATGCGGGCGGCATCAAGGTGCCCGCTCGCGCGCGGACCAGCTGAGATAGCCTCGACCCCGGCGGCGACTCGCGCGCGCTCGAACGCCTGCTGACTGGCGGCGGCCGGGTCGCGCTGCGCAACTGGCACGTTGCTGCGAAGCACGGCCTCGAACGAGTGATCGCGGAGCTTGCGTGACACGCCGAGCCCAACCTGCCAGCGCGCCAGATGCCAGCGTATGACCGGGATGGGCGGCTCGGGAAGCTCGTGGGGGAGGCCGTGGACGACCGCGGCGTGTACGCCCCCTCGCCGCAACGCGCGCAGCGCGGTCCCGCTGGCGGCGGAGATGGCGAGCAGACTCTGCGGGCCGAGTCCGGCGAGCAGGGCCTCAGCCACACCAAGGGCGGGATCGCACCCCGCCAGCACCACGCCGGCTGGGACCGCGCCGGGAAACAGTCGCAGCTCGCCGTCGCCCAGCACGCCGTCGGGCTTTGCCCAGGTCGCTCCGGCGATGCCGTGATCGGCGAGCTCGGCGGCGACAAGCTGGTCGGCTACCCGGCCTACCCGGACGGCCACGCCGTCGCGCAGTCGACCGCCGAGCGCAGCGACGACTTGGCGTGGCCGGCTGGCGAACAGCTCCTCGACGCTGGTCGCCAATGCGCGCGCGAGGCCGATTGCGGCATCTACGGCCGGCGTGTTGCGATCTGCCTCAACCGCCGCCACGAGTTGGCGGCTGACGCCTGCCCGCGCGGCCAGCTCGGTCTGCGTAAGTCCGCATTCCAGACGGCGCTCGCGAAGGAAAGTCCCGGGCATTGCCAGGATTCTAGTAGAGTGCCCGGATTCTGTCGTACCAGGTTGAGACATTCAGGAGGTTGTCCAGGTGTTGAGCGCAAATCCAGTCAGACGAGCCGCTGCCGCGTCCGCGGCGATCGGAATCTCAGCTCTGATCGCGGGCTGCGGGAGCAGCGGGAGCTCAAGCTCCGCGACCTCCAAGGCAGCGACCACGTCTCCACCGGCGACCACGTCCGCATCGGCGACCACGTCCGCATCGGCGACCACGTCCGCATCGGCGACGAGCTCGGCGTCGGCAACCCCAACCGGTGGCTCGAACCCGACCGTGCTCGCGGCCGCGTCGCTGACCAAGGTCTTCCCGATGATCGATCCGAACGCCAGGTACTCGTTCGGGGGGTCGGGCGCGCTCGCCACGGAGATCGAGCAGGGTGCCCCGGCTGACGTGTACGCGGCGGCAAGCCCGAAGGATCCGGCCATGTTGTACGCGAAGAAGCTCGTGACCAAGCCGGTGGAGTTCGCCACCAACACGCTTGTGCTGATCGTGCCGAACGGCAACCCGGCTCACATCACCTCGGTCATGGACATCACCAAGAAGGGCGTCAAGCTCGTGATCTGCAATGCCACGGTGCCGTGCGGCGACTATGCCCGGACCGCGTTCGCGAATCTGGGGATCACGACCGCCGCGATGAAGAACGTGGTCAGTCAGACGACCGATGTGACGCAGACGGTGGCGGAGGTCGCCACGGGCCAGGCCGACGCCGGTTTCGTCTACATCACTGACGCCGACGCCGCGAAGGGCAAGGTGAAGGTGGTCAGGCTGCCGGCGGCGGCGAAGCCGGGCACCGAAGACTTCATCGCGGTCGTCAAGTCGACCAAGAATCCGACCGCGGCGAAGGCATTCGTGGCGACCGTGCTGTCGGCCAAGGGCCAGGCGGCGCTCAAGGCGGCCGGCTTCGGCAAGTCGTGAGGGCCGCCGCCGGCCGCGGCGTTCCAGGCGACGGCGGCGGTGCCCGAGTGTGGTGGATTTCCACGCTCGGGCGTTTGGCGGTCGCCGTGACGGTGACCGTCGTGGTGGCCGTCGTGATGGCCTTTCTGCTTGTGCCAATCGTCGCGCTGGTGACTTACCAGCCGGTCCACGATCTGATCAACGGCTTCGGGACGAGAGTCGCCACAGACGCGATCAAGGTCTCGCTGAAGTGCAACGTCATCTCGTTCGCTCTGATGATCGGGTTCGGCACACCGTTCGCCTACGTTCTGGCTCGCCGGCGCTTCCCCGGACGCAGCGTGGTGATCACGCTGGTCGAGCTGCCGTTGGTGATGCCACCCGCGGTGGCCGGCCTGGCGCTGCTGGTTGCATTCGGCCGCTTCGGGCTGTTGGGGCGCACGATCACCGCGCTCGGGATCGATCTTGCCTTCACCCAGGGCGCCGTGGTGATCGCGATCACCTTTGTCGCGAGTCCGTTCTATCTGCGTGGGGCGATCGCGGCGTTCGAGGCCGTTGACTGCACCCTGATCGATGTCGCGGGCACCCTGGGGGCCGGACCGCTTCGCCGGATGGTGCGGGTGGCGATCCCGTTGGCGGCGGGCGGGCTTGGCGCGGCGGCCGCGGTCGCCTTCGCCCGAGGGGTCGGCGAGTTCGGCGCGACGATCTTGTTTGCCGGTAGCTTCCAGGGGACCACTCAGACGCTTCCACTTGCCGTCTACTCACTGTTCGACGCCAACCTCGACCAGGCGATCGCGATCGGCGTGCTGCTCATAATCGTCAGCGCCGCGATTCTGCTCACCTCCAAGCTGCTCGCGCGCTCATGGCTCTCCTCGACATCGACATCACCCTCCCTCGGCGCGCGTTCGATCTTCGCGCCGCGCTGAGCGTCGGTGCGGAGACAATCGCCCTGGTCGGGCCGTCGGGCTCTGGCAAGACATCGCTGCTGCGCACGATCGCGGGCCTCGAGCGCCCCCAGGCCGGCCGCATCGCCCTCGGAGCCGAGGTCTGGTTCGACGCCGATGCGGGCATTGCGCTGAGCGCGGAACGCCGGCGGGTGGGCTATCTACCCCAGGATTACGGGCTGTTTCCGCACCTCACCGTCGCCGGGAACGTGCGCTTTGCGGGTAAGCGCGACCGGCCTGACCTGCTGAAGCGTCTGGGGATCGCACACCTCGCAAGCGCGCATCCGCGTCAGCTCTCAGGCGGCGAGCGCCAGCGTGTGGCGCTGGCCCGTGCACTCGCCCGGGAACCCCGCGTGTTGCTGCTCGACGAGCCGTTCGGCGCTCTGGACGCGATCACGCGCCAGCAGGTGCGCAACGAGCTGGCCGACATACTGCAGCAGCTGAAGCTCCCGACGCTGCTCGTCACCCACGCCTTCGACGAAGCCACCGCGCTGGCCGCGCGGATCGGCGTGCTCGACAACGGGCGCCTGGTGCAAGTCGCCACGGCCGACGAACTGCTCCACAACCCAGCCAACGTGATGGTCGCCGCACTCTCCGGCGCCAACGTCCTGGACGGCGCCGCCAGACGCGTTCCGTCGGGATCCCGCGTGCGGCTCAGCGGCGGCGGTGAGCTGGCGAGCTCCACTCCGGCCGAGGGTCCGGTGCAGATCGCCGTCTACCCGTGGGAGCTGGAGCTCGCCGACCCGGCGTCCAGCACCCTTACCGACATCGTCGTCAGCGTGCGGGCCAACCGTGGCGGCCTGCTGATCCGCCTCGCGCGCTTCACGATTCAGACCCAGCCCCACAGCAATGGCCAACCTGCGATCGTGGAAGGGTCGACCGTCGGGCTCAAGGCTGCGCCCTCAGACGTCCGAGTGCTGTCGCACACGGCTGGCACCGCTAGAGATCGGGATGAGCGACATCGCCCGGGAGCTTGAGGTCTCGCGGTCAAGCGTTGACAACTATCTCCGGGCTCGCGACTGCCCGCGAAGCGCCGGCGCGCGCAGTCAAGCGTGCCGCCGAGGATGAGCAGTTGGCCTACCTCGACGTTGGCTTACAGTGGATCCCTTGACCGGGCGATCATGGGTACTCGCGCTGGCCGCTGTGATCGTGCTGGGGACGGCGACGGCGGGCACGGCGCGCGCGACGACCGGGGTGGGGGGCTGGGCGAACGCGGGGATCGTTCAGGCGCGGGGCGGTCCGTATCTGACCGACCAATTCGGGCGACGGCTGGAGCTTCACGGTGTCAACCTGGTGGCCAAGTGCGGCGGCGGCGCGGAGCCGACGCCGGCCGCGGGAACCCCGTGCGTCGGCCCCGCCCAGGGGCCGAGGCTGGCGTACGTGCTATCGCCCGCGGCCAGGGATCCCGCGCGCCGGTTCACCGCGGCCGACGCGCGGACCCTCACGCGGCTCGGCTTCAACATCGTGCGGCTGGGCATCGTTTGGGAGGGGCTGGAGCCGGGTCCGGCGGCCGTCGGTCCGAACGACCCTCGCTACTGCGCCCCCCATCGGCGTGGCACGCCGTTTCCGTCGCTGCGCAACGCCGACCCCTACGACGCGGCAACCGTGCGGGCGTACCTGGCGCGGACCGACCGGATCGTCGCGCTGCTGTCCCGGGCGGGGATCAGGGTCGTGATCGACATGCACCAGGACGTCTGGGGCTCGGCGTTCTACTACGCCACGGGCGCCACGCCGTGGAACGGCGAGGGCGCCCCGGCGTGGGCCACCTGCACCGGCCCCAAGCCGTTCACGCTCCCGATCACCTGGGGGGAGGCCTACGGAGTCGGGGCCGTGCAGACCGCGATCCATCACTTCTGGGCCAACGACGCGCGCGCCGACCTGCAGGGCCAGTTCGCGCGCGTCTGGCAGGCGGTCGCGCGCCATTACCGGGATGACCCCGACGTGATCGGCTACGAGGTCATCAACGAGCCCAACGACTTCCTCCCCAGGCGGTTTGATTCAGAGCTCCAATGCGACTACGGCGGCCCCGCTCACGAGCCGCGGTCGTGCGCGGCCAGCCGCCCCGCCGCGCTGCGCGACGGCCTGATCGGCGCGATCCAAGCCGCCGATCCGACCCATGTCGTGCTGTTCGAGCCCAGCGGCGCCAGCAACTACGGGGCGCCCGAGCGGATCGGGATCACCGAGCCGCTGCGCTTCGCCGGGCTCGCGCTCGCCTTTCACGCGTACGGGTCTGTGGCGGCGCAGATACGCCAAACCAGGCAGGAGCGTGACCGGACACGCACCGATCAGCCGGACGGTCCGCCATGGATCATGGACGAGTTCGGAGCCTCCAACAACACTGTGGCCAGCGCCGAGACGGTGTCCCTGGCCGACGGCGCCAATCTGTCCTGGGCCTACTGGGAGGCTCTCCAGCTGGACGATCCGACGGCCGGCGAACCGGACGAGGGCCTGCTCGATCAGCAGACCCGCCGGCCCTATCCCGCGATGGCGCACGCGCTGGCAGTCCCGTACCCATTCGCAACCGCCGGCAGGCCCGGCCCCCAATCGTTCAATCGCGCGACGCTCACGTTCAGATACAGCTACGCAGTGGCGCCGGGGATCAGCGCCCCGACGGAGATCGAGCTGCCGCCCTACACCTATTGGCACGGATACACGGTCCGCGTAACGGGCGCCAGGATCGAGTCCGGCCGGCACGCCCCGGTGCTTCGGCTCCGGGCGGACCGGGGCGCGGCCCGGGTGAGACTGACGGTTCGCGCGGTCGACTAGCGTCCTACTTAACCGGCACGGTGCCGTGAACCCAGCTCTCGCCATCGCAGGAACGCGGAATGAAAGCTTGCCGGTTGCCTCTCGGGTCCATTTCGGAGCGTTGCGGCAGCGAGCTCGGAACGGGGCGGTATCGTCGTCAGAATGGAATCCGGTGCGAGCAGAATCCGCGTCGCGGCCGCCAGGCAGGCGTTCGACGTCGTCCGTTCACGGGCTCCCCAGGACGTGGAGGTGACGGCGATCGAGGACGGCGTCGATCTCGCCGGCGTTGACTTTCTCGTGCCGCCATCGGGAGACGCTGAGTTCGCCGATCTCCTTCCGGGTCTGGATCGCCTCGCCGTGGTGCAGGTGCTGTCGGCCGGGACCGACTGGATCGAGCACCGCGTCCCCCCGCAGGCCACCCTTTGCAGCGCGCGTGGTGCGCGTGACGCGCCGGTGGCCGAGTGGGTGCTCGGCGCTCTGCTGGGGACGTCCTCCGGCCTGCTGGCCAGCGCCCGGGACCGCGTGTGGCGCTCGGGCCACCTGACCGACCTTGGCGGCTGGACGGTCCTCGTGCTCGGCATGGGATCGATTGGCCGTCTCGTCGAATCCCGGGTTCGTGTCCTGGGCACCGAGGTGATCGGTGTCGCGTCTCACGCGCATGACGATCTGCACGGAGTGCAGGAGCTGGCGGATCTGCTGCCGCGCGCGGACGCGGTGGTTGTGTTGACCCCGCTCACCGATTCGACCCGCGGGCTGATCGGGACGGCGGAGCTTGCGGCGATGGCCGACGGCGCAGTGCTGATCAACGCGGCCCGAGGCCCCGTTGTCGACGCCGATGCCCTGCTCGCAGAGGTCGGCACCGGCCGACTGAAAGCGGTGCTCGACGTAACAGATCCAGAGCCGCTACCTGACGATCATCCGCTCTGGAGCGCTCCCGGCGTGCTGTCGATCACTCCACACCTGGCGGGAGACTCCCCGCTCGGCCACGCCCGCGCGGCTGCGCTGGCCGCCGAGCAGCTGGTCCGCTGGTGCGCCGGCGAAGAGCTGCACAACATCGTGCGCCAGGGCTCGCTCTGACTCAGAGCGTCAAGACCCGTCTGGCGGCGGGACACCAATGTTTCTTCCACGCTAACCCCACTCGCGTCCGTGTCGTGGGCGGGAACCGCCGACGATCCCATCTGAGTGAAAACCACTAACCCGCCTGTCGCTGCTCCGCTTCAAATGGGTCGAGCTTGACGCCCTTTGGCGCCTCAGCCTCGAGTTTGACCTTGGCCTGCTGCAGCGCCTGCCGCGTCTTTGGATCCACGGTCGGGTACTGCGGGTCGATCTCCATCAACGTGCGCACGAGCACGGCCCCCACCGCGATCCGCGCAAACCACTTGTGATCGGCTGGGATCACGTGCCACGGAGCCCACTCGGTACTGGTGTGCGTGAGCATCTCCGAGAGGGCCTCCTGGTACTGACCCCAGTATGCGCGCTCAGTCACGTCGTTGGCTGAGAACTTCCAGTTCTTCTCGGGGAGGTCGATGCGCTTCAGAAAGCGCCTGCGCTGCTCCTCGCGAGAGATGTTGAGGAACAGCTTGACGATGCGAATGCCGTTATCGACAAGATAACGCTCCCAATCGTTGATCTCGCCGTAGCGCCGCTTCCAAATGTTCCCTCCCATCGCCGGCGCCGGAAGCCTCTGGCGCTCAAGCAGCTCTGGGTGGACGCGCACCACAAGAACCTCCTCGTAGTGAGAGCGGTTGAAGATGCCAATCTGCCCCCGCACCGGGAGACACCGCGCATACCGCCACAGGAAATCGTGGTTCAGCTCCTCGGCCGACGGAACCTTGAAGCTGTGAACGGCGACGCCCTGCGGGTTCACGCCGCTCATCACGTGACGAATGGTTCCGTCCTTGCCCGCGGCATCCAGCGCCTGTAGGACGACCAGGACCCCGTAGGTGTCCTGCGCGGCGAGGCGGTCCTGGTACTCGGCGAGCAGCTCCACGCTCAGTTGCAGGTGCTCCTCACCTTGCTTCTTCTTCAGCCACCCAGCCTTGAACGCCGGGTCGTGGTCCTTCGCCAGGACCACCTTCGAGCCCGGCGCGACAAGCAGAGGCTCGATCAGCTCCGCCAGCCCTTTAGCTCTCTTGTCAGCCATCGATGCTCCTCCGTTCGCTATGAAGCCTAATCGCGAATGGGTCCGTGCATGACCCCGACCCGCGCTGGCGCTGAGTGCGACGCCTTGTGCGTGCGAGCTCTGAAGATTAGGCTCGTCCGTGTGGCCGATGCCCAGCCTTCGCGTGTCAGGGGGACAGGATGCTGCTGACAGCGTTTGAGACGGGCGTCCTGACGGTCTTGGCGTTCGTGCTTCTCTCCGCGGCGGGCGCCAAGCTGCGTCGACCGTGGTCGGCCGCCAATGAGTTCGTGGTGCTCGCACCCTCACATTCGCTTGGCGCGGTGCGCGTCCTTTCGCTGGTTGAGTTCATCGTCGCCGTGCTGGCGCTTTCTGCGCCGGGACGTGATTCTGGCTTTGCTCTGGCAGTGCTCTTCGTCGGGTTTGCCTTCGCCCATGCCCGCTCGTGGCGATCAGGTGCCAGCGCTGGTTGTCAATGCTTCGGCGAGCAGCGCGACGAGCTCCAGTCAAGGGGTCGCCAGCTTGGACTAACGGTGGGGTCTGCAGGAATGGCGGCGGCGGCAGCCCTGAGGGGGCCGCCGAGTCTGGTGAGCCTGGCGGCGAGCGACCCCGGGATCGCGCTGGTGGTCTCGATCGGAGCCTGGATCGTGGCAGTGTGTTGGCGGCTTGTGTTCAATTCTACGGGGGGGCCGGCGACGGTCGGCGATCGTATGGTGACCTCCTCTGCGTTGTTTCTTGAACGGCGATTCTCACGCCGGACACTGCTGCTGCGCGTCGCCGTGGCCGGGTCGGCGCTATCTGTCGCACCGTTGCGCTATTTGCTTTACCCAGGCTCTGCGCTGGCTGCGATCAGTCCGGGAACTTGCGCGGACGGGCTGTGCACAGACGGTTGGACGGCGTTCTGTTGTGAGATCCACGACGGTTTGAACAGCTGTCCAGCCGGAACGTTCGCAGCCGGCTGGTGGATGTGCACCGATTACGCGGGTCGCCGGCTTTGCTCCGAGCAGGGGGTGCGCTATTACGTAGACTGCAACCGTGTTCCGGGAACGCACTTCCCGGGGGGTTGTCACTGTGCGAAGGACAGCTGCGCGTACCGTCGCGTGGCCTGCAATGTGTTTCGCTACGGCCAGTGCAACACGCAAATCGCGGGTGTCACCGAGGTCGTGTGCCGGATGGTCGTGTGCGAGAACCCGGCCTCGATCCCCGCCCTGAACTGCGGCTCATCGGTGGCCATCGACGATGCCGTGTGTGGGCATGATGTGCCGTGCCTGGAGCCGCGGGCGACCGAGCTCGCCGGGGCGGGAGGAGTCTAACGACGTGAGCGCAACGGTGGCGGTGATGAGCGTTGAGACCGTGGTCCTTGCCGTGGTGGCCGTGTTTGTCGTGGCATTGCTACGTAGCCACGCGGAGATCCTGCGTAGGTTTGACGCTCTCGAGAACCAGGCGAGTGATCCGGTCGTGTCCGCCCGGTCGATGTCGGCCGCCGCCCCCGTGGTGGGCGATCTCGTTGGGGAGACGCTTTCTGGCGATGCCGTCAAGCTCGCGCTTGGGGCGGGAGCGCCGCAAACGCTGCTGGCGTTCCTGAGCAGTGGCTGTGGTGCATGCGGGCCGCTGTGGTCGGCCCTGCGTGATGGGGCGCCGGTTCCGTTGGGAACTCGGCTGGTCATCGTGACCAAGGGTCCCGAGCGGGAGAGCGTGACGCGGTTGACAGAGCTTGCGCCCGCAGAACACGAGCTAGTGATGTCGACGGCCACCTGGGAGGACCTCTCCGTCCCCGCCACGCCTCATTTTGTGCTGGTTGACGGCGGCTCGGGACGGATCGCGGGTCGTGGATCTGCCCTGAGCTGGGAACAGATCGTGACCTTGGTCGACCAGGCCAACGGAGACCGTTCGCAAGCCACGTCGCGGGCGCGCAGTTCCTCGGCGCGAGCAGCGCGGGCTGAGGAGGCACTCGCCGCGGCGGACATAACCGCCGGCCATCCGAGCCTCTACCCCTCCGATGACGGCTCGGGAAGCCGTAGGCAGCCGTGAGCAAGGCCGAGTTCGCGCTCGTCGGCTGCTTGCTGGCCACATTAGGCGGCGTGCGGGCCGCATGGTCGCCCTGAGGCCAATCGATGCTCGCGAGCATCACTCCGCTCGGTGAGCGGGGCCGGGGATTCTCATGGAAGGTGACCGCGACAGCATTCGCGGTGGGGGCGGTAGGCTCCGGCGCGCTCGCCGGCGCCGCCGTCGGCGCGCTCGGGTCACTGCTACCAAGGGGCTCAGCCTGGCGCGGGCTCGCGCTGGCGGTGGTGCTGGCCATGACGGTGGTGTTCGACGCCACGCCCTTGCGGGGGCGGCTTCCCAGCTCCAGCAGGCAGGTCAACGAGGAGTGGCTCGGCCGGTATCGCGGCTGGGTGTACGGAATCGGCTTCGGCGCACAGCTCGGGGTTGGTGTGGCAACGATCGTGACCTCGGCCGCGGTCTACGCGACCGCCGCAACCGCACTGCTGTGCTCAGACCCCCTGATCGGTGCTCTGATTGGAGCTATGTTCGGGGTCCTCAGGGCCCTGTCGTTGCTGCCGGCTCGGACGGTCCACGATGTTGGGGCCCTGGGAGCGTTGCATCGCCGGCTTGGCCGGGCTGAGGACGAGGTGCGGCGCGCGGTCGCCCTGCTCGAGATCGTGGTGCTCGTCGTCGTCGTGGCCTGGATCGCATGAGAGTCGCCGCCCACGGCCGCTCGATCGACGTTCCTACCGGTTGGGAAGCGCGGATCTTCCGGCGCCCCGGCAATGCTCCGGTGCTGCACATCGCGACGTTCGCCCTGCGCGACCAGGACGGTGACTTTGGCGCGGCGGCCACCGGCCGCATGCGTCCAGATGACGTGTTCGCAGCGCTGGTCGAGTACCGAAGCGATGAAAAGCTCCGCCCGGGGCAGGGGCTATTCGCGGTCACGGGCCGGCCAGCAGTCCCGCGCGCGCACGAGTTCAAGCCCAACCAGCTGCAAGTCACGCGCCCTGGCCAACTCGGATCGCAGCGATTCTTCACCGACGCGGGCCGGCCGTGCTGTCTCTATGCCGTGATCCAGCCTGTGCGCAAACGCCCGGGTCTTCTGGTCGACGCGCTCGGTCACGTGCTCGCCACACTTCGGTTTACGACGGAGCAAGCGCCTGACGCGTAGTCGAGGACGCGAAGCCATCGGAGTCGGTCACGGTCAGCGTGACCAGATGGTTCCCCGGCGCGCTGAAGGTGTGCGAAGGATCCTGCGCTGTCGAGATGTCCTGCGCCCCGGAGCCGGGATCACCGAAGTCCCAGCGCCAGCCGACGATCGGCGCTGCACCAAACCCCAGGGTCGAGTCATCCTGGAATGAGAACGTCGCACTCAGACCCTGCTCGGTCGCGGTGAACGACGCGTTCGGCGGGCCGGGCGCCGTGATCACCTGCGCGCCCGTTGAGGACAGCCCGTTCGCGTCCGCCACTGTGAGACTCACGGCATAGGTGCCCGGGGCCGAGAAGCTGTGAACGGGTGCGATCAGATTCGAGCTATTGGCGCTCTGCGACGAGCTATCGCCGAAGCGCCAGAGGCGCGAGACGATCGCCGCCCCACCCTGCCCTGGGCGAGATGTGTCGGTAAAGGAGGCGCTGTCGCTGGCGCTAGCGAAGACCGTCGAGAACGACACCGTCGGCGGCGAAGGCACCGGCGAGCTTGCGCGACCCGTGTAGCCTGCCGCATCGTGGCTCGGCCCGAGTGGGCACCGAGTCGCGTCGGAGCGACTGGGGTTCACGTATGTCGCCGAGATCCGCCGGGCGAACCGTATCCCGTCCACGATCGTCGCCCCGCGCACCGTGAGCGTGATCCGGTAAGGCACCCGACTGCCGAGTCGGTGGATCCTGCCAAGACAGGAAAGAGCCACGTAGAAGACCCCACGACCGAAGTAACGCCCTTTTGAGACGCGCCGCAGGGTGAGCTGAGCGTGCCGACCTCCGCTGCGCTCACGATCCAGCGCCAACAGCTGACAGATGCTGCCGTTGCAGCGGCTCGGGATGATCGTCCAAACTCGCGTCAGCCGCTCGCCGACGCGCTCGCCCCGCACATTCACCGCCGCGGTCACCCGCGCCAACATTGCGAACGTGCCCACCACGCGCGCATCGACCGAGGGGACGCGCCGAGCATGGCCCGACGGGCCCGAACCTGCACGCGCGCTCGGTGCCGTGATTGCGCCCGCCAAGACGATCACGACCAGCGCGGGAAGCCCCCATCGCGCGAAGCTCATCGCCGCCAGAGTGTACGCTGCCGGCCTCCGTGCAAGCGCGATACGGTCTGCTTGGCGGTTCGTCCTGCCCCAAACGAACTTGAACCCCCCGCAACGGCATAGGCGTCGGTGAAAGCTGAGACGCGTGGCGCTCACATCGCTGTCGCACGGCGCCGGTTGCGGATGCAAGCTCTCGGCCGCTGACCTGCTGCCGATCGTGCGTGGACTCCCAACCGCGCGCGACCCGCGGCTGCTGGTGGGGTCGGCGAGCGGCGACGACGCCGCCGTGTTTGCGCTCCGACCGGACCTCGCCCTGGTGCAAACGGTCGACTTCTTCACGCCGATCGTGGATGACCCGTTCGACTTCGGGCGGATCGCCGCCGCCAACGCGCTCTCTGACGTCTACGCGATGGGTGGATCGCCGCTGACGGCGCTGAATCTCGTCGCGTTCCCGCTGGAGCGTCTCGGCGGCGAGATCCTACGTAGCATCCTTGAAGGCGGTCTCGCGGTGGCCGATGCGGCTGGGTGCTCGATCGTAGGTGGCCACTCGATCGACGATGCCGAGCCGAAGTATGGGCTTGCGGTGACCGGCACGGTCGATCCGGCAGCGATGCTGACGAACGCCTCCGCGCGGCCCGGGGATGCACTCGTGCTGACCAAGCCACTCGGTGTCGGCGCGATCACCACGGCACATAAGCGCGGTGCCGCCAAGTCCGCTCAGCTCGCCGAGGCGGTCACGGTGATGGTGGAGCTCAACGCCGACGCGAGCCGGCGAGCTCTGGCCGCCGGAGCCCACGCGGCGACCGACGTGACCGGTTTCGGAGTGCTAGGCCATCTGCACGGGCTGGCCCGCGAGAGCGGGCTAGCCGCGGAGGTGCGCGCGGAGCAGGTACCGGCGCTGCAGGGGGCCTTGGCGCTGCTCGGCGACGGCGTTGGCGTGTCCGGTGGCGCAGTGCGCAACCGATCCTATGTCGACTCGTTCACGAGCTTCGCGCCCAACGTGACGGAGTCGCGTCGGCGGCTTCTGTGCGATCCAACGACCTCAGGCGGGCTGTTGGTGTCACTTCCGCCCGCGCGGGCAAGCGAGCTCGAAGGCGCGGTGATTGGGCGAATGCTGGGTGGGGAGCCGGGTGCGATCGCCGTCGTATAGTCGCCGCTTGGAGCGGCCGGGGCCGGTGCCCCAGCCGGCCTTCAAAGCCGGCGAGCCGTGGCAGCCCCACGGTGGGAAGGTTCGACTCCTTCGCCGCTCCGTGGTCGGTCGGTGAGCGCTCGGCAGCCCGACCGTGGTGGGGATTCACGCGACGCGCTGCGCCGGCTGCCGTCAGTCGACCGGCTGGCCGTCGCCGTGGCCCGGGCCACGCTGGCCGAGCGCCGAGCGGAGCTGCTGAGCGGCGCCGACGACGAGGTGGATCTGTTGGCGCGTGCCAACGACCGCCTGCTTCCCTCGCTTCGGCGCGTGCTCAACGCAACCGGCGTGATCGTGCATACGAACCTCGGGCGCGCTCCTCTCGCCCACGCCGCCCGTGGCGCGGTGGCGCAGGTAGCCCGCGGGTACAGCAACCTGGAGCTGGAACTGGTGACCGGTAAACGTGGTTCGCGCCACGAACATGTCGAGCGGCTGCTGTGCGAGCTCACGGGCTCCGAGGCGGCGCTGGCGGTGAACAATTGCGCCGCCGGCGTGCTGCTCGCCGCGGCGGCGCTCGCCGGCGGCGGGCGGGATCTGGTGGTGTCCCGGGGCCAGCTGATCGAGATCGGCGGCGCCTTTCGGATTCCCGACGTCGTCGTTGCGGCCGGGGCCCGGCTGATCGAGGTCGGAACCACCAACCGCACCCGCCTCCGGGACTACATCGAAGCGATCGGCCCGCGCACCGGGGCGCTGCTGCGAGCCCACGCGTCGAACTTCAAGACGATCGGCTTCGTCGAGCAGGTCGAGATCGAGGAGCTCTGCTCCCTGGGGGTGGCGGTGATCGACGACGTGGGCTCGGGAGTCCTCGCTGACGACCTCGAGCTGCTCGCCGAAGAGCCCTCGGTGCGCCGCTCCGTGCGGGCCGGCGCTGCGCTTGTCTGCTTTTCGGGCGACAAGCTGCTCGGCGGCCCGCAGGCGGGCTTGATCGTCGGTCGGAGCGAGGAGATCGAGGCCGCGCGTGTCCATCCGCTGGCCCGAGCGGTGCGGATCGATAAGCTATCGCTCGCGGCGCTGGAGGCGACTCTGATGCTGTATCGCGATCCGGCGCTGGCCCGCCGCGAACTGCCCGTCTTGGCGATGCTCAGCGCCTCGGACGCGGAGCTTGAGCGGCGCGCTGGAGTGCTCGCCGAGGCGACCGGCGGAGAGATCGTCGCGAGTACGGCCCGGGTCGGCGGCGGCGCCCTGCCGCTGCTCGAGCTACCGGGCCCCGCGGTCGCGTTGAACGGCGGCACCGCGGGGATCGACGCGCTCGCGCGGGCGCTGCGAACCGGAGAGCCGGCGGTGATCGGACGGATCCAGCATGGTCGCCTGCTGCTCGATCCGCGGACGCTCACCGACGAAGAGGCCGAGGAGGCGGCGCTGGCCGTCCGCGCTGTGCTCGAATGAGCGGCGCGCATCCGCCGCTGACGATCGGGACCGCCGGACACGTCGACCACGGGAAGACCGCGTTGGTTCGGGCCCTGACCGGAGTCGATACGGACCGTCTGCCGGAGGAGAAGGCGAGGGGGATGACGCTCGCGCTCGGCTTCGCACCGCTGGCGCTGCCGAGCGGCAGAGTGCTCTCCCTGGTGGATGTTCCCGGGCACGAGCGACTGCTCCGCGTGATGGTCGCGGGCGCGACCGGGATCGACCTGTTCCTGCTGGTGATCGCGGCCAATGACGGGATGATGCCGCAGACGCTCGAGCACCTCCGCGTGCTCGAAGCGCTCGAACTCCGCCGCGGAGTGGTGGCCATCACGAAGTCTGATCTAGCCGACCCGCGTTCGGCGCTGGCGGCTGCGGCCGGGGCCTTGCCGGCAGCAGAGATCGTGCCGTGCTCGTCGCGAACCGGCGCCGGGCTGGCCGAGGTCGCGGCCGCGCTCGAACGTATCGCCGCGCAGAGTCCTAGCCGGCCCGCCGACCCACGTCCGGCGGTTCTGCATATCGATCGGGTGTTCACGATCCGGGGTGCCGGGACGGTCGTGACGGGTACGCTCTGGTCCGGCGTAATCCGACGCGGCGAGCGACTGGCCGTGCTGCCGGGCTCCCGCAGGGCGCGCGTCCGAGGCGTGCAAGTGCACGATCAGGCGGTCGATCACGCGGCGGCGGGACAGCGCGTGGCGGTCAATCTCGCGGGACCCGAGCGACAGGTGGTAGAGCGCGGCGACGTCCTCGCCGGCCCGAGCGCTGAGGTTCATGTCACCTACAGGCTCGAGGTAGAGCTCGCGTTGCATGAGCATCTGGGTGATCGCGAGCGCGTGCAGGTCCATCACGGCACCCGGGACACGGCGGCGCGTGCGATACGGCTCCGCGAAGGTCTTTGGCAGCTGCGAACGGAGCGGCCGCTGATCGCCGCCGACGGCGACCGCGTGGTGGTGCGCCGGATCAGCCCGCCGAACACGCTCGGTGGAGGCGTGATCGTGGAGGCTGCGGCGGGGGGTCGGCGCCGGACCGAAGCAAAGGCTCAACCGGTTCCCGTCCCCGCGGTAGAACCTCCAGAGCTGCAGGCGAGCGCGCTCGCGCTTGAGCAGCGACTGCGCGCAGCGCGACACGAGCCGCCAAGCGAGGCGGAGCTTGGTGATGAAGCCCGCCATCTCGGGGCGCTGCACGCCGCGGGACGAGCAGTTCGGATCGGGCGGGCAATGCACGCGCACCCCGACGCAATCGCCGACGTCCGCGCCATAGTGGAGCGAATCGCTCGCGCTGAGGGAATGATCACGCTCGCGCGCTTGCGCGACGAGCTGGGGACGTCACGGAAGTATGCACAAGCGCTGCTCGACCACCTTGATGCGACCCGCGTGACCCGCCGGTTGGCCAACGACAGCCGGGTACTCCGAGGCTCCGTCGGCCATCAGCCCGAACCCCACCCAGAACCCTAGACACAACGTGCGCTTACGCGTCGAGTACGTAGCGCTCGGCTCGTGACTCAGAGCCGGCGCGCCGGCCGCGGTCGCTCAGTACGGCTTGGCCGGGAAGCCGACGCCGAGCTGCTGGTTGGCGCGCGCGGCCAGGCCGACCGCGCGGGCGTCCCAGAACGTGCCGCTCGCCGGCCCGCCGCCGCAGCTGCCGCTGCTGTTGCCGGGCGGATGGGTCCAAAGGAACGCGTCGACACCGGCGAGCGCCGTGTCGGTCGTGTCCATCGGGCCCAACCCGCGGTCGGGCGGGTTGCAGAGGTCGTCGTTTCCGTATTTGACCCGGTCACGGTTGACCTTGGGTCCGTTGCCGTTCTCCGCTGTGTTGACGATGAAGTGCGCGCCGTGGGTCAGCTTTGAGACCTTCTGCGCCCACTTGACCTCGTTGATCGTCCAGTTGTCGTGGGTGTCGTTGGTGAAGAAACCGCGGATCTTGTTCACGCCGATCGCGTTGAGAATCTTGGCGGTGTAGGCGGCGGAATTGGAGTCCGAGTAGCCGCCCTCGACGTACACGACCGTGTGCGGGAGGGCCTGCATCGCGTTCATCTCGTAGCGCAGGTCGGCCTCCCACTCCGGCATCGAGCCGATCTTGTCAATGCAGCTCGACGAGCCGATCGCGTCGAGCTCGAGCAGGTACACGGCCGGTCGCCGGTCGGTAGCCGCCGCCATCTCGTCGACCCGCCGCCTGAATGTGGGGCCGTAGGCACGCACCTGCTGGGCCGTCGGGCAGCCGCCGAGGGCGGGGTGCAGGAAGTAGGTGTTGATGATCGGAATCGAGCCAGGGTCGGCGGTCATGTTGTGGCAGAAGATCTTCTCGGCCTGACCGAAGATCGCGCCCGGTCCACCGCCCTCGGAGTAGACGCTGAAGCGCTGCGCCTCTGGCTGGCTGGCGATCTTTGAGAGCTCCGCGACCTGGTGAGCGAGCCCGGGGTTGCCGGCCAGCTTGGCAGCCAAGCTTGGCAGCCAACGGCCCGAACGAGAGGTCCCGAGCAAAACTCGCCCACGACTCGCTGTCGGGAAGCGTCTTGGTGTTGACCCCGAGCAGCTGGGCGATTCCACCGGCGGCCGAACCGTGGGCCGGCCCGGGGATGAAGAAGTTGGCGCCCGTGAGCGGGTCAGCACCGGGGGGTGTGGGGAGGTCGAGTGGGTTCGACTCGTCACGCTGTGCGGGATATGGCTCAGCGCACTGCTGGGCGTAGCTTGTGGCGTGTGCGACTGGCTGGCGAGCGGACGCAGCAGATGTTTGTGCCACCGTGGCGGCGCCGATCAGGGTTAGCGCGACGAGCCACAGGCGCGTCGCACGTGTTCGGATCGATCGGGCGGGAGTGTTATATGTGGAGAGCACTCCTGTGCGCATCGACGCTGCCGCCTTTCAGCGAGACAAGAACGTCGATGCGTCCAGAATCCGTGGACGAACCCGTTTTTAGTCATGGACGTTTGGACTAGTCAGCCCCCAGGGGCCCCGGCCAGCATCTTCAATACAGATGCCGAGGGCTGTGTCGGTCTTTGCGCTGCCCGGTTGGCAACCCCCGCAGCAGCCGGGAGAACATTCCGCGCAGCGTGTCCTTACCGTATGCGTGCGAGCCGTCGTACATCGTGAGGACCGCGATCGAGACACGAGCGCAGCCCCGGACCAGGAGGGCGACCTGGTGATCGATCAGGCCCGTGCCGTAGCCCCAACCGCCCTTGAAGTACAGCTTCCAACCCTTGGGGGCGACCTCGCCGATCCCCCACCGCTCGTAGGGAACAATGCTCGCTAGCAGATGCATCGCGTACGCGCGGTGGCGGGGCGCGACATAGCTGTCGATGTGCAGAAAGAACTTGGTCTGGTCGCGGGCGGTGATCTGGGTTTCTCCCCAGACCGGGTTGGTGGCAAAGTGCGTCATCCCGACCCGGTTGGCAAGCGCCAGCAGCCTGCCTGTGCCGACGGTGTCGAACACCTGCTGGGCGGCGTTGTTGTCCGATTCGGTGATCATCGGTCCAAGCACCGAGGTGTCCCCGCTGTTCAGTGCTCGATTGCGAACCGAAGGGAGGTCGAGGTAGGTGACCATCAGCATCGCCTTGACCACGCTCGCCGACCACTCGGTGTGGTTGGGGCGATAGCCGTAGAAGCGATCATCGGTGCGCACCGCGAACGCGATGTCGCCGGTGCGCGTGTGGGCGTATCCGGTCGCCGCCGGCATGTCCGGATGCCAGAGTTGATCGAGGGGCTGCCCGGTTCCGGGAACCAGGCAGACGCGGGTCCCAGCGCGCGCAGGTGTGCGAGCCGCTGAGGGGGCGGCTGAAGCCAAGCCCGCCGCGGCGATCGCCAGGCCGGCGATCAGCAACCATGCAATGCTGCGAGGGAACACGGTTACAGTCTCCGCGAGCCCCCGTAGCTCAGGTGGACAAAGCGACCGCTTCCGAAGCCGCTGGCGGCCGGTGCGAGTCCTTCCCGCGGGCGCTCCGAGCATGGCGGAAAGCTACCGGAAAGACCCTGACAATCTGCGCTCCGGTGGCGAAGCAGGTTGCGAAGCGCTTGAAGCGGTTCAGGCGCTCCCGTGACCCCGGGGCGGTAGCGTCATCAGCGCCGCGCTCGCGGCCGGCAGGGTTATCGCATACACACCGGTGCGCGGCGCCACGGTCTTTTCCCGTGGGGGCGCTAGCAGTCCCGTTTTGGTCCGCGTTCCGAAGCTCTCGCCTCCGAGGGTGACTCCACCCGTTGCGTACGCGCTTCGGGCGCGCAGTCGTTCGATGCTCGCCGAGCCAGCCGCTATCGGCGTGCGCACCAGCGCCCGCGCCGAAAGCGTCAGGCTGTCGTTGATCAGCAGCACCCTGATCCGGCGGTCGGGCGCCAGCGTGGCCCACGCGCGAACCTGGTCCTGGTTTCCGGAGTTGATCCTCAGCAGGCGAGACCCCGGGGGGGCGGCCTGCGCGAACATCATCGCGCCGTAGTACAAGGGATGCACTGCCCCCACCCAGTGCCCGTGAGAGTGATCGAAGTCAAACAGGCCGTTCGCGGCATTCTTAAAGGTGTGGATGTTCACCCCGTCGACGCCGTCGGCAGCGATCGTGAACAGCGCGTCCATGACCCACAGGGCCGACGCAAATGTGTTGCTGACGCCCAGCCTGCCGTTGCACGTAACGGAGTTCATCTCGTCGACGCGCAAGGTGGCGCCGACCTGGTGCGCGAGCGCCACGTCGGGCGAGATGCCGTTCACCATCGCCCGCGAGGCCGACAGGGCGAGGAGGTTCGGAACCGTCGGATATAGGGGCGAGAAAGGAACGGTGACGCACTGGCTCAAGCCGTAGGCGTGCCAGGTCACGATCCTGACCCGTGAAGCCGGAGCCAGGAACGGGCGAAACCCGTCAAGCCACGGCACGAGTCCCGTGTCCGGGCCTGCGATCGGCAGCCGCGGCAGCACTCGAAGCGTCCGCGAGAACTCCGCGAAGAACGTCTGAGCGTTGTATCCGGGAGGGCGTGAGAAGACCGGCACGCCGAGGTGGCTGTACCACGGGATCGGGGCGCCGCGGAGCTTGCGGTACCAAGGAACCACCGTATAGAGCTCCGGCTCGTTGCCGATCTCGAGCGCGGCCACGTATTTGCGTCCGAGACCTCGCAGCAGGCGGCTCGCTTCGACTGCGTCGATCTTGGGCCGGTTCGCCTCAAGGCCGACGCTCAGGATCAACCGCGCGTCGGTGGCCTGGGCGAGCGCCCGGGCGGACGTCATCCACCGCGGCGTAAGGTCGTAGGTGATCCCGAGCGGCCGGCTCATGCCACCGACCGGCCACCACGTCCGGTCCGTGCTCTGGCCGCCGATCCGCAACACCGGACGTCCCCGCGACACAAGGTTGCGAATCAGCTGGACGAGCACCGGGTTGATCGACCGCAGGTCTGGCCCGGCTAACCCCGGTATCGACCGGTACTCGAGCGACAGACCCAGGAAACCAGGCGCGATCGGACGACCCGTCGGCGCCCCGGTCGACATTCGGAACACCGAGGCCTGGGCCACCGCGCCGGAACGGGCGCCGGCCGCGGCGATCAGCGCCAGCGCGCCGAGCACCGCAAGGCCCCGGCGCGTTGCCAAGAGAATCGCGGACAAGAAACGAATCTAACCAACGCGATGCTGCCGGGACGGCGCTCCGCGTAGACGGCATCGTCGCCACCGTCGCTGCGAGCCTGGCTCCTGGGTAGAACCGTCGGGACGTTGGGGTTGACAGGACTCCCAGGCCTCAACGCCGTCCGTGACGGTGTCGCACTCGTGGCCGAGGCGTTGCAGCGCCATCCGGGCGATCAGCCGGTCGCCAGAATGGACTGCTCGATCCGTTCGGGCCATACCCGTTCAGACGGAAACACGAGGGCCTGCCCGCCGTGATCGTGCACCGTTCGTGCGTAGCCTCGGCCCGGCTCAGGAGACAGCGTCGCTCCTGCGAGCGGGGGAGCGTCCCGGGTATCCGTCGGCGACTGCATAAAGCCGAGCGGGCGCGGGCTCACCGGGCGCCTGCCGCTTGTTCGGCATTGTGTCGGGCGGGCGCATCCGCCGCGGGATGAGCTCGCCGTGCTGGAGCGCGGCTGCCTTCAGCATGCGCGCCGGGACGGCCTGGACGTCGAGCGCGTCGGCTGTGGCCAGGACCCGCCGGCGCTTGTCGCCCCACGAGAACGGCCTGGCGAGGGCCACACGACCATCGCGTGCTGCGCACGCATCCCGTGGGCGTGCAGCTCGATCTGGCCCCAGAGCGCCACGGCGCCGGCGACGAGGTCGGGCGTCGCAGCCGATGCCCCGCGCGGCGGTGGCCCGTACAACGCGTAGATGCCGCAAGTGCAGCCGTTCGCCGGCGCCGGCCCAGCGTGGCTTCCTTCGTCGCAGTGCGCAGTCTGGACGCCGCGGTGCCAGCGATCCGTGGCGCGCAGCGACCACAGCTCGGAGCCGTGCAGGCGCCACTGGCGAAAGCCGATGACGGCGGTGACGAGGTCGGGGGCTGCGGCCTTCATCGGCTTGCGCTCGTCAGCGTGCTGGCTCGCGAGGTCGTTCAGGCTCGCGCGACGGCTCGCGCACGGGCTCAGGCTCGACACGCGGCGGCGGCGCGGGCACAGGCATCTCGACGGGTTCGACCGTGATGGTCCGAGACGGGCCGTCCAGCGACGCTACGAGCCGATCAGCAGATGGCGGACGTGACTCGGGTGGACGCGAAGGCTTCATGGCCGTGCCGCGACGAATCGTACCGGCTGCTCGCCTTCATGCCCTGAGGTCGGAGATCCACTCGCCGATCCCGTGCAGACGAAGACGGTGCGGGTGAGCGGCGGCACGCCCGTGGTCACCGACGGGCCGCTCGCCGAGGCCAAGGAGCACTTCGGCGGCTACCTGATCGTCGACTGCGAGAGCATCGCGCGGGCGGGACCGCCTGAGACCTCGGTCATCGGCTGCTGATAGGCCCGAGTAGCGTTTGGCAGTTTCCCATCGCGTGCATGGTCACCGGACTCTGAAGGCGCGCTCATGGCCCGGTCTCGTCGATCACCACGGTTCGCGCCCAGTCCGGTGGGGACCAGGCGCGGGCGCGCGGGCCTCCGGTGAGGAGCACGACGATCACTCGAATCCCGCGCGGTGGTTCCTCGGGCCAAGGCGTAAAGCCATCGGTGAGCACGATCACCACTGTGGGGCGCGGTCGCAGCGCCCCGGCAGCGGCGATGCCCTCGCCCATGTCGGTGCCGCCGCCCCCTGCGAGGTTCACCTGCTGGGCGCGGCTGACTCGGCGAACCGCCTGCACTGCCGCGTCGACGGCCAGTACGCGGACCTGTCGGTGGCGCAGCCCGGCGCGGGTGAGTACGGCCTCGACCTCAGCCAGCGCCCGTGCTAGCAGCCGCTCGTGCATCGAGCCCGAGGTGTCGCAGACGATCGCCACCTCGGGGATCGGGTGCTGGAGGATCGGTAGCACGAGCTCGTGGTTGAGGTGCGCGCGGCGCGACGGGCGGCGGTAGCTGTAGTCGACCTTTCCGGCGACCGCTGCCACCGCGCTGCGGACCTCGGCGGCGAGCACGCGACGCCAATCGGTCCTGGAGGGCATTACCGACTCGGCCCAGCGCGTCCATCCGCCGGGGATGCTTCCGGGCTCGCGTGCGTGCGCGCGATGGATCTCCGCCGCCACCCCGAGCCGCAGCAGCTGCGCCTGCTGGGGGTCGATCCCGCCGGCGCCGTCGCCCGGGCGCTCGTTGCCGTCGGCGCCTGAACCGCAGTCCCACTGGCGCGCTCCGTCGGATGCTTCTTCGTAGTAGCGCTCGGCGAGCTGGGCCGGCGTCGCAGCCGAGCTGGTCGGGCAGGTCCGGAGCAGCATCGGGAACGAGATTGTCGCTGAGCAGGTCGTCGTTGATCTCGGCGTCCGCGCAGCGGTTCCAGCGTGCGCGGTGGTTGGCCTGCGCAACGCCGAGTTGCTGTGCTGGTGGCTCGGGCTCTCAGGAGCGCAGGCGACGATCAGCTGCGGCGAACACCAGCATCGACTGCGCTGGGAACGAGGCCGCCTGGAGGCGCTCGACCACGGAGATCCCGAGGACGAGCGGGCGCTGGCCGCACTCGGAGGCGAGCCATTTGCCTGTATCGAGCTGCTCGACGCCTGGGAGCGCCACAAGGATGACATCCGCGCGCTCGTGCTCGGCACCCGCGGAGCGACCGATCGCCTGCACATCGATCCCGACTCCTTCCCGCGATCAGGCGGGGGCCCTTCGCGCCTTCAGCGAGCCCGTCCACCCGGAGCACCGAGGCTCGCCCGTCGCCCGGGGAACACCGCGGTGATCGGCGGGGGCTGGACGGGCTACGCCCCCGGCCGGCCCGGCCCTGCCGGGGTGCGGGCCTCAAAGCAGGCCCGCAGCGAGGCCGAGCTGATCTGGCTGCTGAACCTTCGGCGGCGGGATCGCCGACCGGCTGCTGGCGACCGTCGCCGCGACGTGGTCACGGCGGATCCGCTCGGGCCAATCAGGACTGAACAAGGCTCGTCCGCAGCTCCACGTCGCGCTGCACTCGCGCGCGTTCGCGGCGCTCCGCCCGTGGCTCGGCGAACCCGAGCTCACCGCGGAGCTGATCATGATCGACGCTACGGAACCGCGGTACTGACCCGCGTCGACGGTTGCGTCCGCGCCGAGCTGCCGTTCAGCTGGCTGGTCGAGGTTTGGGCCAAGGGCCTGGCCACAATCTACGGACGCTTCTGCCTCGCCGCCGAGACCAACGACGAGAAACGATGGCGACTGACCACGATCGCCCCCGGCCTCGGCGACATCGAAGCCGTCACCGTCACGCTGTCCGACGATTCGCCGCGCGTTTAGCGAGTGCCCGGAAGACCAGCGCCGATCTTTCCAGCCACCCTGAACGCGTTGAAGTTATGAACGGCCGCCGCTCCTCCTTTGGCAAGAACTAACACTCTCCGTTGGGCGCGGCGGTCTGGATCCCCGGACGCTGGTTCAGGCGGCTGGCTGCGAGCGAACCGGCCTCTGAGACAGGCAGGCTCCCCCTGCGTGTGATCAGACGAGGAGCCTGCTCGTGGCCTGATCGGACTCCTGCTCTCGCCACCGCTGCGAGCGCCCACCATGCCCCCTTTCCTCAAAGCGCATGGCCAGAAGGGGCCGGTCAGCGCCTTGCAGTCGCAGCGAGCCTTGTGCCGCCGGGGCGCAGGACCGGCAAAAACTGGCGAGCAAGGGATGACGGGGTATGCTCTCGCCGCACTCGAACTGAAAAGAGGCCTGGCAGATGAAGAGATTTGCGATCGCCGCGTCGGTCGTCGCCGCGCTAGCACTTTGTTCCGTGGCATTCGCTGCCGGCACGCTGAGTGGGACGTACAAGGCGAAGATTCACACGACCGCTCTCGGTGGTGCGCTCAACGGAACCTGGACGATCAAGTTCAGCGGCCTGGTCCCTGGTGGGGACCAGGGCTTGTACACGGTCACCGACAATGGCGCCGCGGTCGTCCACGGGAAGGACACGATCAAGGGCACCAAGATCAGCTTGAAAGACACGGGCGGTAAGGATTCCTGCCTGGGCAGCGGTACCACCGGTACCTATAAGTTCAAGCTGAAGGGCAGCAAGCTCAAGTTCACGAAGATCAGCGAGACGAAGA